>PPYE01644219.1_pt1 | contig 11032 bp, 10 predicted proteins | sample 1559881 | NCBI WGS metagenome assembly PPYE01 (sample SAMN08240022, study PRJNA423297) | Human gut metagenome, whole genome shotgun sequencing project.
ACTCAGCCACGAGTATGATAATTCCCCGTCATCCGGCCAATAGGCGAGCCTGCACGGCTCTTTTACACTTCTCGCCTCACCCGAAGAGAGGTCATTATGAGCACAGGCATCACCACGCCGAGCCCGCAGGGTTTGGAATTTATCAAGCGCTTTCAGGGACTTTCGCTGGAGAAATACCGCGATGCAGAGGGGTTATGGGTGATTGGCTATGGGCATCTGATTCGCGAAGGGGAGCGTTTTGATGGGTGCTTAACTCACGCGCAGGCGGAGATGCTGTTTGAACAGGATGTGGAAAACTATCGACAGTGGCTTTGTCAGGGTATCAACGCGCCGCTGGCTCAGCATCAGTTCGACGCGCTGCTGTCGCTGGCCTTTAGCCTGGGGCTGGAAGGGTTACGTCAATCGGCGATAGTGCAAGCCATTAACCGCCGGGATTTTAATGCGGCGTTGGCCGAGTGGCTCCGTGAAGAAGAGCAACAAAGCAGCCTGGCGTTCCAACGCCAGGCTGAAGCCTCGTTATTCCAGTCCACCGGGCTGTAAGTCCTGACGGTGATTAAGCAGCATCGCCGCCTGGGTCCGATTCTTCACATCCAGACGGCGGTACAAAGACTCCAGATGCGCTTTCACCGTCCCGGCGCTAATATTCAGCGTCCGGCTAATCTCTTTATTGGTTTCACCGTTCGCCAGGAGGGTTAATATTTCTCGCTGGCGCTGACTTAAATTGTCCAGACCCTGTTTTGTTTGTTCATATTCCATTCGCCAGTCACCCGGCAGGCAGATTAACCCACGCATGACGCTTTTGATAGTTTGGACGAATACTTCCACGCTGGCATCACGCGGAATTATCGCCTGCACATTAAACGCCATCATATTGCTGAGCCAGGCCTGGTTATATTCATTGACGATGATGATGCATTTAGATTCCGGAAACTGCTGGAACTTCTCCTGCAACAACCACTGACAAAATCCGGGATCCATTCCCCCATCCAGAATGAGCAGCGCGTCCGGATGCTGTAAAAACTGCCGCCACAGATCATCAGCCTGGCTGACGGCATACACATCAATTCCTGGAATATTTTCCTGTAAGCTGATTCTCATTCCATGAATAAATATTGACTGCCTGTCAAACATGACTACCTGCATAACGGTTTCCCCATTAAAAAATAAACTGTTCTTAATGACCGGAAGAGTAATCCTCGCGGCATAAAATAAGAACTCGCCGTTTGGCCTGGGGCATTCTACGTAGATAAATGGCGATCTAAATATCATAATTATGAATACTTACAACCCTCGAAGGGGCATTACGCATTAACATAACCCATCACATTATGATTAAGGAAAAACTGAGAGAATGGACGAAGAATAAATATTAATTTCGCGAAATATAAAACATTACTGAATAAAGGGAAGGCCAGAAATGAAATAAGTCCAGATTCGGACTTATTTCAGCACAATATGAATAGTGAGCAGCGGTTACAGGAACATTCCGCCGGAAACTTCGATACGCTGTGCGGTCATCCAGCGCAGGTTGTCGCTAAGCAGCGCGGCGATGGCGTCGCCGATATCGTCCGGCAGGCCAACACGGCCTAGCGCGGTTTGCGAGGCCACGTATTGATTCAGCTCTTCGTTGTCGCGCACGCGTCCACCGCCAAAGTCGGTTTCAATGGCCCCTGGCGCGATACTGTTGACGGAGATCCCTCGCGCACCCAGTTCTTTTGCCTGGTAACGGGTGAGGACTTCCATCGCCCCTTTCATCGACGCATAAGCCGCGTAACCCGGCAGTGCAAATCGCGCCAGTCCGGTCGAGACGTTAAGAATCCGCCCACCGTCAGCCATCAGTGGCAGAAGCTGCTGGGTGAGGAAGAACGGCCCTTTAAAATGAATGTTCATCAGCTCATCGAACAGCGCTTCTGATGTCTCGGCAAACGGCGCATAGAGGCCGATACCGGCGTTGTTCACTAAATAATCAAACGTCTCCCGACCCCACACCTGATTAAGCTGGTTTTTCACCTGTTCGGCAAAGACGGCAAAGCTCGCGGTTTCGCTGACGTTCAGCTGCAATGCCGCCGCTTTCGCCCCCGTTTTCTCCACTTCGGCGACAACCTGTAGGGCAGCATCATGTTGGCTGTTGTAGGTAAAAATAATATCCGTTCCCTGTGCGGCGAGCTTCAGCACTGCATTTTTTCCCAATCCGCGGCTGCCGCCGGTCACAATCGCAATACGCTGGTTCATAGGAAACCTCATTTCAGGTGGTGTGTACGTTGAGAACAAGCTTATTAGGTGATAAAAGAACAATAAATACTGCTAATTACGCTTCACTGTCTCAATCACGACAACAATAGGTCATTCTGATGGATAAAATTCACGCAATGCAGCTATTCATCCGCGTGGCCGAACTGGAGAGTTTTTCCCGGGCGGCCGACACGCTGGGCCTTCCTAAAGGTAGCGTATCGCGACAGATTCAGGCGCTGGAAAACCACCTTGGCTGCCGCCTGCTGCATCGTACCACCCGCCGCGTGCTGCTGACTCAGGATGGGATGGTCTACTTTGAGCGTGCTAAAGATCTCCTGAGCAATCTCGATGAGCTGGACGGCATGTTCCAGAACGACCCCAGCACCATCAGTGGTCGATTGCGGGTGGATATGCCGGTCGCTATCGCCCGTAACGTCGTCATTCCCCGCCTGCCCGAATTTTTGCAGCACTATCCCGGCATCGAACTGGAACTCAGCAGCAGCGACCGCCTGGTGGATGTCATTCGTGAAGGATTTGACTGCGTGGTGCGCGTCGGCGCGCTGAAAGATTCCGGGTTGATTGCCCGTCCGCTCGGCAAGCTCACCATTATCAACTGCGCCAGTCCGGCGTATCTCGCCCGCTTCGGCTATCCGGAATCACTGGAAGATCTTAGCAGCCATGCGCTGGTACACTATGCGGTGAACCTCGGTGTGCGTCCGCAAGGGTTTGAAGTGGCGAGAGATAACGGAACGCAGTGGATAAAAACCGGCGGCGTACTGACGGTCAACAGTACCGAAACCTACCACGCCGCCTGCCTGGCGGGGCTGGGGATCATTCAGGCACCGCGCGTCGGCGTTCGCGATGCGCTGCGCGGCGGCACGCTGGTAGAAATTCTGCCGCAATATCGGGCGGAACCGATGCCGGTATCGCTGATTTACCCTCACCGCCGTAACCTGTCGCGCCGGGTACATGTGTTGATGGAGTGGTTAACCGAGGTGCTGCGCGACTATGTCGATTGAATCTGGCACCCCGGTCGGGGCAAACCGCACCGCCTCCTGATAACCCTCTATACTTAAGTAAAAGCAATAAAAAGGAAATTTCCCCTGATGACGTCGGAAAACAACGACAAACGTCTACAGCATAAGGCCAGCAAAGCGCTGGATACCGTCACCAGCACGGCGCAGAAGATTCAGCGCCGCCCGGTCATCGCCCACCTGATTCGCGCCGCTGAACGCTTCAATGACCGAATGGGTAACCAGTTCGGGGCGGCGATTACCTACTTCTCATTTTTATCGATGATTCCGATCCTGATGGTGTCGTTTGCCGCCGCCGGTTTTATCCTCGCGTCACATCCGACGCTACTGCAGGATATCTTCAATAAAATCCTCAACAACGTCAGCGACCCCACGCTGGCCGCGACCTTAAAAAGTACCATTAATACCGCCGTCCAGCAGCGTACCACCGTCGGCCTGGTCGGGCTGGGCATTGCCCTTTACTCCGGCGTGAACTGGATGGGTAACCTGCGCGAAGCGATTCGCGCACAGTCGCGCGACGTCTGGGAGCGCACGCCGCAAGACCAGGAGGCCATCTGGGTAAAATACCTGCGTGACTTCGTGTCGCTGATTGGCCTGCTGGTTGCGCTGATTGTCACGCTGTCCATCACCTCGGTGGCCGGTTCCGCCCAGCAGATGATTATCTCCGCGCTGTACCTCGACAGCATCGAGTGGCTGAAACCCGCCTGGCGACTGATTGGCCTGGCGATCTCTATCTTCGCCAACTACCTGCTGTTCTTCTGGATTTTCTGGCGCCTGCCTCGCCATCGTCCGCGTAAGAAAGCATTAATTCGCGGCACCTTTATTGCCGCCATCGGTTTTGAAGTGATCAAAATTATCATGACCTGGACGCTGCCAACGCTGGTGAAATCACCTTCCGGCGCGGCGTTTGGTTCGGTGCTTGGCCTGATGGCGTTCTTCTACTTCTTCGCCCGTCTGACCCTGTTCTGCGCCGCATGGATTGCCACCGCAGAGTACAAAGATGACCCGCGCATGCCGGGCAAAACCCACCGTTAAGCCTACCGCTGGGCTGAAAACTTCAGCCCAGCCCATCGTTTCAGCATATAAATCCAGCTTGTAACTTTTATTTAACCAAAAACCAGTTTTATCCTCTAAGCTTTAAAAAATGTGAAGCATTTCATGGATGCCAATTTCCTGGTATAAAAATTATCCACTTTTTCCCCTTCTTTGCGTCATTTTACAATCCTGTTACAGATTGAAATGTCGCTTTTGCTATGTCTAATATGGCCTTTCGTTCGCTATACATATTAGAAAAGACTATGACCAGCACAACACTCGACAACGACCAGGCAACCGCTCCGGTTAACTCGCGTAACAAAGTCGTCGTGGCTTCGCTTATCGGCACCGCCATTGAGTTTTTCGACTTCTATATTTACGCCACTGCGGCGGTGATCGTCTTCCCGCACATCTTCTTCCCGCAGGGCGATCCGACGGCGGCCACGCTGCAATCGCTGGCCACGTTCGCCATTGCCTTCGTCGCACGCCCTATCGGTTCCGCGCTATTTGGCCACTTCGGCGACCGCGTTGGCCGTAAGGTGACGCTGGTTGCTTCACTGCTTACCATGGGGATCTCCACCGTGGTGATCGGCCTGCTGCCGAGTTACGAATCCATTGGCATTCTGGCGCCGATGCTGCTGGCGCTGGCGCGCTTTGGCCAGGGTCTGGGGCTTGGCGGCGAATGGGGCGGCGCGGCGCTGCTGGCGACCGAGAACGCCCCGCCGCGTAAGCGTGCGCTGTACGGCTCGTTCCCGCAGTTGGGCGCGCCGATTGGCTTCTTCTTTGCGAACGGCACTTTCCTGCTGCTCTCCTGGCTGCTGACCGACGAGCAGTTCATGACCTGGGGCTGGCGCGTGCCGTTTATCTTCTCGGCAGTGCTGGTGATCATTGGCTTGTACGTTCGCGTGTCGCTGCATGAAACGCCGGTATTCGCCAAAGTGGCCGCCGCGAAGAAACAGGTCAAAGTGCCGATGGGCACGCTGCTCAGCAAACACGTGCGCGTGACGGTACTCGGTACCTTTATCATGCTGGCAACCTATACGCTGTTCTACATCATGACCGTCTACTCGATGACCTACAGCACCGCCGCCGTGCCACACGGTCTGGGTTTGCCGCGTAACGAAGTGCTGTGGATGCTGATGCTTGCGGTGATTGGCTTTGGCGTAATGGTGCCAATCGCGGGCCTGCTGGCGGACCGTTTTGGTCGCCGCCCAAGCATGATCGTCATTACCAGCCTGATTATTATTTTCGCGCTGTTCTTCTTCCAGCCGCTACTGGGCTCCGGGAACCCGGCGCTGATTATGCTGTATCTGCTGGTCGGCCTGAGCCTGATGGGGCTAACCTTTGGCCCAATGGGGGCGCTGCTGCCGGAGCTGTTCCCGACGGAAGTCCGCTATACCGGAGCCTCCTTCTCCTACAACGTGTCGTCGATTCTGGGCGCGTCGGTCGCGCCGTATATCGCAGCATGGCTGCAGTCGAACTACGGGCTGGCCGCCGTTGGCATCTATCTGGCTTGTATGGCGGCGCTCACGCTGATTGCGCTGCTGTTAACCCATGAGACACGCCATCAGTCACTGTAGCGTATTTGCCGGATGGCGGCGCTCAAGCGCCTTATCCGGCCTACATCCTGCTGTTAACCCATGAGACACGCCATTAGTCACTGTCATGGATTTGCCGGATAGTGGCGCAACAGCGCCCTATCCGGCCTGCTCCTTCTTACTTCTTCATCTGGGTCAGAATCGTTCGGCACTGGTTTGCCTCGCCTTCGGAGGGGGAAATCAGCACCAGCAGCGCGGCGGCCGGCGTGACCAGCGTCGCCAGCGCGGCGGCGACTGCGCCGCGGGCGATAAGCGGCCCCGCCTTCACTCCGGCCTGCGGATTCTTGAAGGTACCGCGCACGTACAGCGGCGAGCGCAGGGTAATAATGCGTATGCCTTTGCTTTCCGGGTCGATCGTTAAATCCAGCTGCTCAGAGGCAAAGCTCGCCGTGCCGCTAATGCTGATCAGCGCGTTTTCGGTATCAAAGGCGAAAATCTGCGGGCGCGCCACGCCGTTAACGATATCAAGATTAGCCGCCGCACAGTTCACCCGCACTTCATCGTCGCCAAAAATCTGCCCGACAATAAAGTTACCGACGTTCAGCCCCACAATCTCCATCAGGTTACGGCTGATTAAACCGTCGTTCATCAGCAGCTTCAGATTGCCGTTGCTGTTGCCGAGCAACGCCGCCACGGAGTTACCGGTACCCCGGATCTCGGCGTCGCCACTCATCTCGCCGAGCGTTTTCTGCATCAGTTCAACGTCCGGCATCAGCGCTTTTAGCTTCAGACGGCGGGCCTGAATATCCGCCCGCCCCTGCATCGGCTTTTTGTCCCCTTCCAGATGAATGTTGGCGTTGACGCTACCGCCCGCCAGGCCAAGCTTCAGCGGCTGCAGACGCAGGTCGGCATTTTTCAGCACGATGTGAGTCGAGAGATCGCTAATCGGCAGGCTGCTGCCGTGCTCAATACGCCGCCCCTTAAAGCGGACGTCGGCATCCATCACGTTCCATTTATCGGTTTCAAAGCGGTCATACGGCAGCACTTTGTCGGCTGGCTGAATGCTTTTCTCGCCCTTTTTCTGCTCTGCACGCTTCGACTGTTCTGCTCCTTTGCCAGAATCGACGCCAATCAGCGGGCCTAAATCCGCCAGCCGCAGCTGGCGCGACTCCAGATCGCCCTCCAGCTTCGGACGCGGCTTACCGGTGGTGTAACTAAGCGAACCGTGAATATCGCTGTCGCCAATCCGTCCGTTAAAGCCGCGGTAGTCAAAGACCGATGACTTTTCAGTATCAATTTTCGCCACCAGCCGACCGTCGGTCTCAAACGGCGGCGTATCGGGCAGCAGCACGCCGGTCAGGTCATACAGATCCGCCAGCGAATCGCCGGAGAATTTCAGCTGCAGGTCGACGCCGCCCATCTTCATCGGGTCGTTCACCACCCCGGCAAACGCTACCCGGGTATTCCCGGAGCGGAAATCGGCCTGCACCGGAAACGAGGCATCCGCGCCGCGCAACGCCAGCATGCCGCCAATTTTCCCCGTGCCGCTCAGCGGTTCGCCGTTATAGCGCCCTTTCGCCTTCAGACCAAAAACGTAATCTTCAACGCTGGATTTTTCGTTTTTACCTTTATCGCCCGTCACCTCACTAAACGGCAGCGGCTTGCCCAGCGGATCGACGAGGATCTCAATGTCCGCCTTGCTAACCTTGTCATCAATCGCAATCCGCCCCTGGTCGAAGAGAATATTGTCGAGGCGGAAAGACCAACTGGAGGGCTGTGCGTTAGGGTCTGGCTGTTTGTCCCCGGCGAGATTAAAGGTCCAGTTATTGTTTTTTTCTGACAGTCGAACCAGCCGCGCATCGGGTTTTACCAGTTTAACCCACGGTAGCCAGACGGTTTTGGTCAGCAGCGCCAGCGGCGCGAGCGTGGCTTCCACGCGGGGGAGATGGACCATCGTGTTACCGGGAATATCCGGCGGATTGCCGAGCGTAATATCTTCCGCATGGACGTGCGGCCACGGCACCCAGCTTCGCCAGCCGGTTTCCTGCTTCTGGCGCTCCCACACCACGCCTAAATCACCGTGGATAGCGAACGGACGGTTAAGTTCTGTAGAGACTTTCTGGTTGATGGTCGGTTTGAGTCGGTTCCAGTCAAAGGTCGCTATCACCACGATGAGTACGACGATCAACAACAAGAAAGTCCCTGCTACTCCGGCGGTAATTTTGCCTGCTCTGGTCATATTCTGCTTCCTCGCTTCTTCCCTTGCCTGTCCTAAAGATAGACCAGACAGATGGATTTACCGGAAACAGCCTGATTCAGAGGGACAAAAATACCTCTTCAAGATGGGCAAAGGGTATTGGACGAGAAAGAAAATAGCCCTGCGCCGCATGCGCTGGCGACTGCTGCACTTCACGCCACTCTTCCAGCGTCTCAACGCCTTCCACGATCACCCCTTCACAGTAGCGGTTCATCAGCTCCAGAAGCAGGATGAAGAGCTTACGGCCTTCCGGAGTTTTGCGCAGCATTATGAACAGGTCGCGCGCCACCTTGATGTAGTCATAGCGCACTTCGTTCAGCGCCGAGAAGTTGGCCATCCCGGTACCAAAATCATCCAGCCACAGCGGGCCGAATTCACACAGCGAGGCCACCGAAGAGTCCTGCGGCAGCGGCATATGTTCTACCAGTTCGAAGCGCAGCCACGGCAGCGTTTCAATCATCGTTCTCAATATCCGGTCCTGGCGCATTTCCAGCAGCGTAGGCGCATCGACGTTAACCGACGCCAGCACCTTATTCTGTTCAAAAAATTGTTTCTTTTTTGCCAGCATCGCCACCTGTTCTTTGATGACGTGGATCCGCTGGCCGATAGAGACTGCGGCGAAGTAACGATCCGGGGCAATACGTTTTTGCGGTTGAGAGGGATGGGTCACTATCGTTAGCACTTCGATCGCCATCAGGCGGCCTTGCGTGGTGTAGATAGGCTGGTAGGTATAGACGCGCTCACACTCTTGCCAATAACGCAGCTGCTGTAGGCTTTCTAGCTCCGTATCAGGAACTCTCGCCCGCTGGCTCACCTGCTTTAACGTCATTTAAGCTTCCTGTGAATAGAGGGTCTGAGGGTCTGGTGTTAAGGTTATCGGCGTAGCCATTGAGAACTTTATGTCCAACGTGGGCATTTTATTTTTCCGTATTGACGACAAATACGTCGTAACACGCGCTAGCTCAAAAAAAATAATGGAACGTTGTTTTAATATAGTTGACCATCGATTAGCCACAGCGCACACTACGAAAAATTTACCGAATCAGGTTGATGACTATGTCCAAAAAAATTGCCGTGATTGGCGAATGCATGATTGAACTGTCCGAGAAGGGCGCACAAGTTAACCGCGGCTTTGGCGGCGACACCTTAAATACGTCCGTCTATATCGCGCGTCAGGTCTCCCCTGCAGAACTCAGCGTCAACTACGTGACCGCGCTGGGTACCGACACCTTCAGCCAGCAGATGATGGACGCCTGGCAGGCAGAGAATGTCAAAACCGACCTGATTCAACGCATGAGCGACCGTATGCCGGGCCTGTACTACATCGAAACCGATGACACCGGCGAGCGTACCTTCTACTACTGGCGTAACGAAGCCGCCGCTAAATTCTGGCTGGAGAGCGAGCAGTCCGCCGCTATCTGCGAACAGCTGGCGAGCTTTGACTACCTCTATCTGAGCGGTATCAGCCTGGCGATTTTAAGCCCGGCCAGCCGCGAGAAACTGCTGGCGCTGCTGAAGCAGTGTCGCGCGAACGGCGGTAAGGTCATTTTTGACAACAACTATCGTCCGCGCCTGTGGGCCAGCAAAGAAGAGACGCAGCAGGTTTACCAGCAGATGCTGCAATGCACCGATATCGCCTTCCTGACCCTCGACGACGAAGACGCGCTGTGGGGCGAGAAGCCGGTTGAAGAAGTCATTGCCCGTACTCAGGCCGCTGGCGTGAGCGAAGTGGTGGTGAAACGCGGCGCAGACTCCTGCCTGGTAGCCATCGCAGGTGAAGCACTGGTTGACGTGCCGGCGGTTAAACTGCCGAAAGAGAAAGTGGTTGATACCACCGCCGCTGGCGACTCTTTCAGCGCGGGCTACCTGTCCGTGCGCCTGACCGGCGGCGATGCGGCGGCAGCGGCGAAACGCGGCCACCTGACGGCGAGCACCGTGATTCAGCATCGTGGGGCGATTATTCCGCGCGAGGCCATGCCGGCGTAAGGCAGCAGAGACAAAAAAACCTCTTCCGGTTGGGAGAGGTTTTTTTTCGTCTGGAGGCTGGGAGCGGAGTTTTCCCCTCACCCCGGCCCTCTCCCCAAAGGGGCGAGGGGGAAAGGCAGACGTCAACATTTGCACGCTCGGCCCACTCTCCCCAAAGAGGCGAGGGAGAAAGGCGGGCATCAGCATTTGCACGATCGGTCCCCTCTCCCCATTGGGGAGAGGGTTAGGGTGAGGGGGCTCGCACCGGGCAAATCACTGCGCCGGTGGAATATCCGTCACATCCTGATGACTGTCATCCACTGCCGCTGCTTCTGGCTTCGACGCCAACATGATCTTACTCCATGTATCCTGGAGATCCTTCATGTTGAACTCGGGCTCGCCGGTTGGCTGCTGTAAAATCAGCGCCATATCCTGCGACAGCTGCTGGCGCAGATCCTGATTCAGCATTTCCACCGTCAGCGAATCGAGGAAGCTCTGACGTAATTTCTGGTACTGCTCTGGCGCAATATCCACCACCTGATTTTGCAGCGAACGCATACGCTGGCTAATCAGCACGTCGGTATCCATGCGCGCGTAGGTCGCAAACAGCTTTTGCAGCTCCAGCTTTTTCTGCGCGACCAGCGCATCGAACTCATCCTGCGGTAGCCCATTATCACGAACGTTAGCCAACTCTCGCGCCACCAGCCCCAGATTGCTCTCCAGCTTTTCACCCGGCGAATCAAGATTGATGCCGCACTGCGCACGCAGGTACAGTACCCGGCAGTCGAAGCCCAGCCCGATATCTTTGGTGTTGGTTCGGCTCAGCTTCTGCTGAACATGCCAGAACAGCGCCTCGCGGGAGAGATCGGCGCGCCAGTAGCGCAGCAGCGCTGCCGACTCACGGATAGGCGTCCACGGCGCGTCCCACATGATGGATAAACGATCCTGACGGACCGCGTTGGTCATAATGC
>PPYE01158201.1_pt1 | contig 11030 bp, 14 predicted proteins | sample 1559881 | NCBI WGS metagenome assembly PPYE01 (sample SAMN08240022, study PRJNA423297) | Human gut metagenome, whole genome shotgun sequencing project.
CGACGACGTCGTGCAAATCATTTCAATTTTGCAGAGCAACCCCGAATTCATGGGTGATTTTATCGCCGAGCCGTTTGAACAAAACGTGGAATACATCAACGCCGTTCCCAATTACGGCTCCAGCATGACGCCGATTTACACCGCGCTGGCGCTGTGGGTGGGCTGCCTGATTTTGAACTCGATCCTGCGGTCGCGCCCCCCAGAGTTTGAGGAAAGCGAAGGAATGACGCTGCGCGAAAAACATTACGGCAAAATGATGACGTTCTGCTCTATGGCGCTGGTTCAGGGCACCGTGATTTCGCTGGGCGATATTTTCCTGCTCAAAGTTTACGCGGTGAACAGCCTGCTGTTCGTCCTTTTCGCCGTGTTTTCTTCTTTGGTGTTCTGCATCATCACCTATACGCTGTACTCCACCCTCGGGAACGCCGGCAAGGCGCTGGCGATTGTCTATATGATTTTCCAGATTCCCGGCAGCGGGGGAACCTACCCCATTCAGGTGAACCCGCCGATTTTCAGCATTTTGCAGCCGCTGTTCCCGTTCGCCTACACGGTCAGCGGGTTCCGTGAGGCAATTGCAGGCCCCCTGACGAGTCAGGTGCTTCTGGATTTTGCCGTGCTGGGTCTGTTTGCCCTGATCTTTCTAATTGCCGGTTACTTCCTCGTTCAGCGGATGGCGGAACCCGTGCACCGCTTTGAAGAGATGTTTGAAAGCTCCGGTTTGGGCGAATGAAAGGGGGAACAACATGAAACAAATGAGTAAGCTGGGGAGCCTCCCCGCAAAGATTAAATCCGGCCTGCATTTTGTTGTGCACGAGCGGATTCGCCCCGTGTTCCTGGTTTTTTTGCAGGACCTGAAAACCATACGCCACAACAAGGCGACGCTGGCTGTTGTGATCGGCCTGTGCATTCTGCCGTCTTTATACGCGTGGGTCAATATTTATGCCTGCTGGGATCCATACTCCAATACCGGCAATCTGCCCGTCGCCATCGTGAACAACGACGAGGGCGCCGTTGTGAACGGGGAAATCATCAACGTGGGCGACACCATTGTGGAGGAGCTCAAAGAAAACCAGTCGATCGGGTGGCAGTTCGTCAGCGACTGGCAGGGCAATTACGGCCTGAATCAGGGAACCTATTATGCCATGATCGAAATCCCGCACAATTTTTCACAGCGGCTGGCCAGTCTGGCTACCGCAACGCCGCAAAAGCCTGTTCTGACCTATCGGGTCAACGAAAAGCTGAACGCGATCGCCTCAAAAATCACCAATGTGGCCAAGGACCGCCTGATTGACAGCATTGAAAGCAGCTTTGTCAAAACAGTGAATAAAAAGGCAATGAAGATGATCGACGACGGTTCCAAAGAAGCCCAGATGAATCCCTCGCGCCTGAAGGAGCTGAAAAGCTCTTTGCAGCAGGCCGATCAGGACATCACCCGCGCCAAGGCGCAGATCGACCAGGCCAGCGGCAACTCCAAAAGCTTTCAGAAATACCTGGACGAAGCCGCGGCGCTTTCCCCCACGATTGCCGACCAGATCACCGGCCTGCAGCAGATTTCATCCTCCGCGGCTTCCCTTGCAGAAAAAACCCAGCACACCGTTCAGTCGATCGCGTCCAACCTGAGCGCCGACCTGAACCGCATGCAGGAGCTGAACCAGCAGAACCAGCAGCTGATCGCCGCGCTGCGGAATATCAACGGCAACACACTCGATGAAAACACCAGGCGCATCGCGCAGCAGAACATCACCGTCTGCAAGGCGCTGGATGTGCTCCTCGATACCGACGTGAAGGATCTTGCCGAGCTGAATAAAGCATATGATCTGAACGCGCTGACGCTTCTGGTGAACTCCCTGAAATACGCCGACCGTCTCGTGAAAGCACAACAGGATCTGCTGATGAAGCTGGTTGACGCGCAGAGCAGCGCGCCGAAGGAATCGATGGATGAGCTGCTCGGCACCCTTTCGGAGCTGAGCGACGAGCAGGCCAAGCTGGCGCAGAACCTTTCTTCTACCTACGCCTCGCAGGGGGCGCCGCTGCTCAACAGCCTCGGCGACGGCATTGTACAGTCGCTGTACGATACCAGCGGCCTGATCGGCTCGACGATGTCGATCGTGCCGCAGCTGGACGCGCTCGCCGCCTTTACAAAAGCCTCCAGCGAGCTGACGGTTCAGCAGGGCGTACAGATGACCGACCTGCTCAATACCCTACAGGAGGACTTGAGCCGCATCTTATCCCGGCTGGACACCATCTCTACCGAAGACCTGGAAACGCTGGAGGACCTGATCGAGAACCGCCCCGACGCCGTTGCGGATTTCATCTCTTCGCCCCTCGATGTGGAGCAGGTGGAAATCTACAAGGGCGGCACCTTCGGTACCGGGCTGACCCCGTTCTACACGGTTCTTGCTATCTGGGTGGGCGCGCTGCTGTTGTGCGCGTTCCTGACGGTACACTGCAAAGACCCGCAGGGGTACCAACTGAACCTCAAGCAAAAGCACTTTGGCAAAATGAACCTGTTCTTGTTCCTGTCGCTGATCCAGTCCACCATCATCACGCTGGGAGATGTTTTCCTGCTGGGGGTTGAACCGGAAAACTTCTGGCTGATGCTGTTGTTCAGCGCCCTTTGCTCCGTCGTATTTGTGGTGATCATCTTTACGCTGGTTTCTCTGTTCGGCAACGTGGGCAAGGCCGTCGTCGTCGTCATCATGGTCTTTCAGATGGCGGGCGCCGGGGGCATTTACCCCATTCAGACCAATCCGCACATATTCGGCGTCCTGCATCCGCTCTGGCCCTTCACCTACGGAATCAACGGCTTCCGAGAGGCGATTGCCGGCCCGTCGTGGGACAGCGTGTTTACGAACATTTGGGCGCTGATTGGCTTTATTGCGGTATTCCTCCCCCTGGCCGCACTGAAAAAGCCGCTGCACAAGGCCAATACTCTTTTTGAAAAGATGTTCCACAAGGCCGCGATCTAACGCGCCGGCAAGCTGAAAAAGCCAGAAAAAGGATTGACAAACCCGCCGGGGTGTATTACTCTGAAAGCAGAACAATTTGTCGAAAAAAGGAAGCGGTGCATTGAACACTCTGGATTTTCCCATTACCGGCGCTGCCGGTGTTGCAGGCAATGTCGGCAGACAAAATCTCCCCGGGAAGGCCGCGCCCCAGACAGGCGCTTCATTTTCTGATATTTTCGGCTCCGTGCGGAAAAGCACCGACCTCGACGCGGCGTTTGAAAAGGCTGCGGAGGCCTATGGGGTGCCGGTGAATCTGCTCAGGGCGGTGGCCAAGGCGGAATCCGGTTTTGACCCGGACGCGGTCTCTTCCGCCGGAGCGCAGGGCGTAATGCAGCTGATGCCGGGCACGGCCCGCAGTCTTGGCGTTTCCGACCCGTTTGACGCGGAGCAGAACATTATGGGCGGCGCCAAATATCTGAGCCAGCTTCTGCGGCAGTTTAACGGCGATACCACCCTTGCGCTGGCGGCCTATAACGCAGGCCCGGGCAGCGTGACGAAATACGGCGGGGTTCCCCCCTATGCGGAAACGCAGAATTATGTGCAGAAGGTATTGGGCCTGACTCAGGCCGATTTGGCGGCGGGAACCGCTCAAAGCGGCGCCGATGCCTCGCAGGAGCTTCTTCCCGCTCTGTCCGGCGGCACGGGCGCGCCTTCTTCTCTGGGCGCTTCCACCTCGGAAAGCTATCTTCTGATGAAGCTGTACCAGCATCAGGCGTTGCAGGCTATATTTTCGGATTCGGAGGACTCTCAAAGCCCGCTGTCGGGCCTGCTTTCGGATTCTCTGCTTTCCTCGCAGGATCCCGTCGCCGGTCTGTTTTCTGGCTCCAACACAACAGAGGATGCCTTGACCAGCCTTTTTTAAAACACAAATATTTTTATAATAAAGCAGCCGTACCCGGAGTAATGTTCGGGTACGGCCGTTTTTTGATTCAATCGTCGCGGTTGCGCTTCCCGCTGATCTTTTCCACGTGGATTTTGATAATACTCACGGCCGGCAGCTGCCGGCGGATCACTTCCTCCCTGCGCTCCAAAACGCCGGGAGCCAGAGTGTCGCAAAGCTGCAGCAGCCGTTTGGTTTTCTCCTCCGGGTCGGTAATGATTTCCGCGCGGCCCTCCACCATTACGCTGTCGTAATGGGTGACAAAGCGCTCAGGCATAATGGTTTCGCGGCCGATCACCACAAAAGAAACCCGGTTGTTTTCTTTGATCGTATCGATTTTCCGGCCCTTTACAAAGCAGTGAAAAAAGATCGCCTGCTCCTCCGGAAGATAATAATAGTTCAGCGGCACACCATACGGCTCTCCCTGCGAAGTGGCAATCGACAGCACACCATAGGTTCCCTCGCGCAGCAGCTGCACCGCGTCTTCCTGCGACATTCTTCTGCTTGGTCTCATGAAAGTCCTCCTGTTTTCTTTGCCGTCTGTATCTGGCGAAATTCATTGCTCTTTTCTCCAGTATACCAGCCAACGGGAGTCGAGGCAACCCGGTTCTTGCTGCCGCAAGCCCCAATTGCCATCCGCTTCGGTACAGCCTGCGGTGGTAACTTTTGCTTGCCGCCTCTGTGCAGATCGTGATATAATAACTCACACCGCTTGCCGGAAGCTTCGGGCAACTGACAGCGTATAGAATCATCGGCCTGATGATTCATATAGACAGACTTTTATCGTTCTTTTCATTCTTCTCTATTTTCACGGGGTACACTCCAAATTCTGGAATATCAACCGCGGAAGGTCCGTAATAATACACCGCGTTTCCGCATGAGGTTTTCCTCGTTGATAAAGGCCCTTTCCAGTTCTTATCAAAAATATGGAGCTCTTTTATCACCTGATCAGCCTTTCCCGGGCTGAAGAGGTCGATAATAGCTCGGACATATTCCGGGTTCATTTCCTCCCTGTTTTTGCCTATTGCAAACAGATTGAGTCGTATACGACTCAATTTTCCTTTCGATTCTTCCGGATCAGACTCATCTGTATGCGACTCCGCTTTAAGATACCACCTGTCGTCATTGGAATAATACATATTGTAATCGTCCTTTAAAAGCTCCAGGGCCGGGTACCCTTTCTCTTTCATTTTTTCGTTCAGCTGGTTGACAAACTCCCCGGGGGATACCTCAAACCATTGGATTTCCCGGTTTCCATTGGTCTGATATCCATTTACAACGACATCCTCTTTTCCCGTATGACAGGATGAAAGTACAACAAACGCAGCTAACAAAATCCACAGAAATCTTCTTTTCAGTTGACCCCCCCCCTCTCCGCTTGTTAAGTTACTTCAATCTTATCATAATGCAAATTGCTATTTCAAGTATGCACCTCTAAAAGGAATAGAGTACAGTGTGTTTTCAGAAAGCTCCAATGACGTTTTGCGCGGAGCAACAGATACGCGGGCCGCCAAAGCCGAATATACCTTTCTCATTTACAAATAAAGGAATAGTAAATCATAAGATCATTTCTAATCAGTTTTTAATAGGAGAAAATACATGGTACGAGTTTTATTCGTCTGCCTTGGGAACATCTGCCGCTCTCCCATGGCGGAATTTTTGCTGAAGCACCTCGCCGCGGAGCGCGGCTGTGAAGACGAGCTTGTCATTGCGTCCGCCGCCACCAGTGCGGAGGAGATCGGCAACCCGGTTCACCGCGGCACCGTGAAAAAGCTTGCGGAGCACGGAATTTCCTGCGCGGGCAAGCACGCCGTACAGCTGACGCGGCGCGATTACCAAGCTTACGATTACCTGCTGGGAATGGAGCGTTCCAACCTTCGGAGCATGGCCCGAATTTTGGGTACAGACGATCCGCAGAAAATCCGGCGGCTTCTGGATTTTTCCGCCCACCCGCGGGATATCGCCGACCCCTGGTTCACCGGGAATTTCGACAGCACCTACGATGATATTCTGGAGGGCTGCAACGCTTTTCTGGATGATCTGGAAGCAAACGGCCTGATTCACCCCAAAGGAAAGGGGGAATGAAAGATCCCATTTTCCGTAGGAAAGACAAAGTCTGAAGCAACTTACATAAAAGCCCCCGCTCTGAAAATCAGAGCGGGGGCTTTTATCGCAATGCGGCTATTCACCAACATAGGAGAATCGGGGAACGCTTACGCCGTCCCGCTCAACGATTTCACTCCACATTTCGGCCGGACGCACCCAGACGCCGCCGTCCCCATACAGCGCGCGGTACACCGCCATTTCTTCCAGCGTTTCGGAATGGCGCGCAACACACAGCAGCTCATACTCGTTCCCTTTGAAATGGCGGTAGCGCCCGGGCTTTAAAGTCTCTTTCATTGTGCTTGTTTCCTTCCTAAAAAAACGGTCAATCAGGGCTGTTAAAGTAGATCGATTCCTGCTGCTTGAGGCCATTAGGGGATTGATCATCACGGGCAGTCCGCTTTGTCAGCCATACAGATTCGGCCAATTTCACAGCGCCTGCTGCTCCCGGATGCAGGACTCGATATACGAGAGCGGCACGTCCATCCGGCGGGCGGTTTCCTCGCACGATAGACCGGAATGGAGAAAGCGAAAGACCACCTGCCGCATTTTTTCGCCAACCTCTATGATATGACCGTCGGGGTCATAAAAGCGAACCACGCGCTGGCCCCATCGATGCTCTTTGACCGGGTGAACATATTTCAAGTCCGGCCACACGGCGAGTTTTTGCAGAAAGGCATCCAAATCGGCTTCTTCAAAATACAGCTCCGCGGCACGATTTTCAAATGTTAACTGCTCCTCCGAAACCTCTATCAACTCCCGCCAGCTCCCGGCGGTTTGCAGGACAACGCCGCCGGACAGCGTAACGTTCGCGCCGAAATCAGCGGTGATCTTCATCCCCAGCAGCCCGCAGTAAAACTGCTTGGAGCGTTCCATATCCCGCACAGCGAGCAGCGTGCAAACGTACTCCATCACAGCTCTTCCGGAGCAGAGATCGTTTTGCCCACAAGATCGATCACCCTTGCAAAGCCGTCCCGGTCTTTGAGCTTGCTGCCCAGAGAGGTGGGAATACACACGATGCGTTCGCGGCCCACCTGATCGATAAAGGTGCGCACCGCCGGAGGAAAGGTGCCGGCCCAAACCGGGAACACAAGCGCCACCGTTCCCTCCGGCTCCGGGCTATGGTAAGTAGCCGGCAGGGATTTGCCCGAGGCGGAGAAATACCCGGCCTTCATATATCCCCCGGCGCCAGACCAGTCGACGCCGTCCTCAATTTGCTCCGCCTGTGTGTGAAAATGGCTGGCCAACTGTTCGGCGATTCCCTTGCTCCTGCCGGAACGGGTAAAATAATACACCTGCATCCCTGTCAATCCTCCTCATTTTTAATATAAATCAGATGCGGCATTTCTTTGCCGTTATGGTATTTAATATGCTCGCCGGCCACCGTCATCCCCAGCCGTTCGGCGACTCTGCGCGAAGCGCTGTTTTCCGGGCGGATGTCGGCGATCACCTGCTGTGCGCTCAGATTGTCGAACGCATACCGCAGCCATGCTGCCGCGCCCTCCATCGCATAGCCCTGTCCCCAAAACCGCCGTGCGACAATATAGCCTAGTCCAAAATAGGTTTCCCCGTCGATTTCCTCCGGCAGAATGCCCATCAAACCGATCAGCTCGCCGCTCTCCTTTTGAACGGCGGCGTGGTGGGAATACCCGCAGGTTTGGTAGCGCCGGTTCGCGCGCTCAATCCATTCGGCGATCTGCGTATCGGTAAAGCCGTATTCCCAGGCATACATGGTTTGTTCATCCCCAAGAATCGGCCGCAGGGCCGCAAGGTCCTCTGTCCTCAGGCGACGAAAGCCGAGCCGAGGTGTTTCAAGCACCCACAAAGGGCGGCTGAAATACACCATATCTGTCAGCAAAAAACCGCACTCATAAATCGGGTGATCATAATGCTCCGTAAAAAAGTCTTTGACCCGGTGTGATTCCGAGAAGCCACAGCGTCGATAAAAAGGCACCGTAGCTGGGCTGTCGCCGGTGCCGACCATCATCACATGACAGCGGGCGCCCCATTGTGTGCACAGCTCGCTGATGAGCTGCCTGCCAAGGCCCCTCCCCTGACTGTGGGGAGCGACCGCAATATTTTTCAGTTTGCAGACTCCGCCACCCTCGTCGGTAATGAACGCAGCCGCCAGAAGTTCCCCGCCTTCATACAGAACGGTCATTTCTCCGCGCTCCAAATACCGGTCGACCATCGACTCCTGTTCGTCTCCAAGGAGCAAAAGGGGAAGATACTGCTTTTTATTTTCCGTTATTTTGCGGTACTCCATCCTCACTCACCCCCCGTGCCGCTGTTTGGGCCTTGTCAGCTCATAGCTTTGGCGCACCATTTGCTGCAGCTCATCCCACGGCACCTCGCTGTCCAGCAGAACGGTGTTCCAATGCACCTTATTCATGTGATAGGCAGGCACAACACCAGGAAAGGCCGAACGCAGAAAATCTGCGTACATCGGCTCGCATTTCAGGTTGACACATGGATGCCCGCCGCGCTCATAGACAAACGCAAAGGATTTTCGGCTCCCCCTGTGGCGCAACACCGCCCATTCCTCGTCGAACGGGTAATCCTCATAAGCGCCGGGGTAGGTCAGGCAGTACGCAATCATTTCCTGCTTTGTTAAGGCTCATCCCTCCCTGCGCACACGGAATACTGCTCCGTATAGGTCAGCACCCCATTGGGCCGCTCCGAGCGCATCAGGCTGACTGTGTCAGCGCTTGCTTCAAACGGTGCGCCCAATATCGCGCCGCAATCGACCTCTTGGCGCAGGCGAACCCGCCGCGCGATTGTAATGTGCGGCGAAAAACGGCGTTCCTCCAGATGAAAGCCCTCCGCGATAAGATTGCCGCACAGCTCCTGCCGCAGCCGGAGCAGCGCCGGGTTTTCGGCAAGGCCCACCCACCAGATATCGCCGCCGTCGCGGCGAAAGGAGCCGATTTGATCAAAGGTCAGGCTCAAAGGCACGGCTCCGGTACGATCCATCGCCCTGCGGGCGGCCGCGGCCCTCTGCGCCGAACCCTCGCCGAGAAAAGCCAGCGTCAGGTGCAGGTTTTCGGGCCGGGAAAAATCCCCCTGCGCGGCCTCGCGCAGGCGCCGCTGCACCGCCAGAATACGTTGTTTTGTTGCATCGTCGAAATTGACGGCAAGAAACAGACGCATGGTCATTCCTCCCCCAGCAGTCGCGCCAGTTTTTCACAAAACGCCTGATCCTGCTCCGGCAGGCGCTTGCGCGGCCCCTTCAGGCGGCCGCCCGCGTTCCGGATCTTCTTTGCGGTATGGCGGGCGAGCAAAAGGGCGTCGATATTCTGCGCCGTGTACTCCATGCCGTCCTGATTCAGAATCCGCGCGCCGCGCGCCAGACACATCGCCGCAAGGCCGTAATCCTGCGTGATGACGATGTCGCCGGGGTGCAGCAGGTTGACCAGAGCAAAGTCGACGCTGTCCGCTCCTTTCGAGAACACCAGCGTGCGGGCTCCCGCCTTTTCAAAATGGTGCGACGTATCGCACAGAATCAGGCACTCCACTCCGAAACGCCCGCAAAGACGCACCGCCTCATCCACCACCGGGCAGCCGTCCGCATCAATCAGAACTCTGGTCACTTTGTAGTTTCCCCCAGTATTTCTCTTTGCAGCTTCTTGGTCAGCTTCTGGACCGGCGCTGCAGCTCCGCGAGCAAAGGGTCGCACTTCAGGTTCAGCAGATCCTTCCCCGCATACATGGGGTCATGTTCCGCCCCCGGGCACATTCTGGCCGCAAACAGCCGTCCGCCCACCTGATAGCGCAGCCATCCCCATTCCTCTTTAAAATCTTTTGTCACGCCGGGCTTTGTGAGCAAATATTCGTCGAGCCACGAATGCCGTTCACCGTTCATCCATTCTTCCCTTTTTCTTCGGCTGCATTCAGGCAGCGCTGATGGCCTCCAGACCGTGTCTTAATAATGCAGCATAATTTTATAAATATTAACCGGCCTGCCCTTCGGGACAATCCTTTTTTGCCCAATGACCTCGGCCTTTCCGTATTTCACCAGATTGGCCAGAAAGCGGTTGGCCGTTCTGGTGGAAATTCCAAGGCGATTGATCAGATCGAGAGAAGAGATTTCATCGGAGCCCTCCTCTTTGAGGACATGGATGATCTTCGATACCGTTTCGGGCGAAAGCTTTACCTCCGACGCCACACGGTAAATATAATCGCTCTCCACATCCGAAATCACAAGATCCGCTTCGCCGCCGGGGGTCATGCAGATCATCTTGTTGTCTTCATCGATCAAAAAGCTTCGGTGGTTTTCATCACCAAAGTTCTCCCCGTGGCGCACCGCGTCCATGGCATTCATGCGGGCCTGGTAGAAGTTGCGCCCGATTCCGTAGCCAATCGACCCCGAAAAGTTCAGATTTTTTTGCAGGTACGTATAGAAAGGGCATTCCAGAAAATTGTTGGTCAGCTTTGCAAGGGTGTCGCAGTCCGTGTAAATCTCGAAGCCGTCGCGGCTGTCTTTTACGGTCAGGCTGCCGCTGTACGCGCTGACGAGCGTCAGAATTTCTTTTTTATAAGCCAAAAACCGCATCTCTGTATTGCTGTATTTTCGCGTCAGCAGTTCCGAGCAGGTGATCAGAACGTTGGCAGGGTAGCTTTTTCGGGCGCGCATCGCATCAATCTTCGAGACTACCTCTCTCACCGTATTCGTCAGCGCGTTCTGGCTCGGGTAAATATAGTAGCAGGAATAGCCCATCTCCCGCATCCGCTGTGCCGTGGTGTAGAGATAGGTCAGCGCAAAATCAATTTCTCCGTTCCGGAATTTTTTCTCCACATAATGCGAGAAGCGCTTCTCCTCCTCCTCAATGACGAGGTGGCCGTAGTGGCGGAAGGTGTTGTCGTACTCCCGCGCGATGGTCGCAAGCGCGTTTTTCTCAATCGCTTCCGGCAGGGTCATTTTGTCCGCCATAAAATCCACCGCAACGCGCGAAAAATCCTGCTGCCTGCGCCGGATGCTCTCCCGAAGCAGGATGCGGTAAGTATTTTCGATGTCGATGTCAAGATAGCTCAAACTCGGGG
>PPYE01644220.1_pt1 | contig 11029 bp, 13 predicted proteins | sample 1559881 | NCBI WGS metagenome assembly PPYE01 (sample SAMN08240022, study PRJNA423297) | Human gut metagenome, whole genome shotgun sequencing project.
GGCTGGTACTGAGGAAATTCATTTTGTACCTGGATCTAATGAGGTTAAAGCTGACATTGTTGAAGAATATGTAGGTTATTTAAAGAAGACCAAGCAATTTGATGAGATAGCAGAATTTTTGAACGTTAAAGATTATCGTAATAAACAGGGATGTGGTTACTTTCAGATTGTGAGGTCAGATTTTTTGTATGTTTATCGCGTATACTAGCATGACATATTGTTAATTTTCAAAATCTATTTGATGTTGCATAATGGCATTATAAAAATTTATTTTGTTTTAAAGGAGTGTTACTATGGCAACAATTCCAACAATCAAGTTAAACGACGGCAATCAGATTCCGGCAATGGGGTTTGGCACTTTTCAAATCCCCAGCGATGGTTCAACTTATTGGGCCGTTAAAGAAGCGTTAGCAGTGGGTTATCGACATATTGATACCGCGACAGCTTATTTTAATGAAGCTGAAGTCGGTCAAGCAATTCGTGATAGCGGTATTGATCGTTCAGAAATTTGGGTAACCAGCAAGTTGTGGCTACAAGACTATGGTTACGAGGCAGCTAAGAAGGGGATCAATCGTTCCTTACAAAAATTAGGTCTAGACTATCTAGATCTTTACCTTTTGCATCAACCTTATGGCGATGTTGTTGGTGCTTGGTAAGCCTTAGAAGAAGCACAAGCCAATGGTAAAATTCGTTCAATTGGTGTTTCTAATATGACGCCGAACTATTGGCAAAAATATATTTCCCAATTTAAAGTAAAGCCAGCTGTTAATCAGGTTGAATTTAACCCTTACTTCCAACAAAAAGCATTACGAAAATTATTGGCAGCAGATGATGTTAAATTAGAAGCCTGGGCACCACTTGGTCAAGGCAATCAAGCGCTTCTGCAAGAGCCAGTGATTCAAGGATTAGCCAGCAAATATCAAAAGGATGCCGGACAAATTATCTTACGCTTTGAATTTCAGGAAGGGATTATTATCTTTCCTAAGTCTGTTCATTTAGCGCGGATCAAGAGTAATTTAAATATCTTTGATTTTGAATTAAGTGATCAACAAATGGCTCAATTAAGAGCTTTAGATACTAATCAAGGCAGACACGATCCTGAAGTACTAGGGGTTGAAGCAAGGCTGTTGTCAGCTTTTGATGTACATGCCGAAGATTAATTCATGATAAAATGACGAAAACAAATAGCTGTTTTCGTCTTTTTTTATCCTTCTCAAAAAAGCTAAAAGTGGTGGCCGGCCACCATGATTAAGTCTTTGAAAAGTTCTTTTCATAATAGGACTTATGATAGATAAAAGTTAAAAAGTAATTTCTTGCCTTAGAGTGTACTCGAAGCTGTACACTAATTTTATTCAAAAGGAGGAATTATTTTGTTAGATGAGACTTATACATTAGCCAATGGCGTCAAAATTCCAAAAATTGGTTTTGGTACTTGGATGATTACCGATCAAGACGCAACTCAAGCTGTTCAAGAAGCGATCAAAGTTGGCTATCGCTTAATTGATACTGCTGAAGCTTATGGTAACGAAGCAGGTGTCGGTGCAGGTATTAAAGCATCTGGAATTGCTCGTCAGGATATCTTCGTTGGGACGAAATTGCATGCTGAAATTAAAAATTATGATGAGGCTGTGCAAGCGATTGACGATTCTTTAGCAAAACTAGACTTAGATTATGTTGATTTGATGATTATTCATGCGCCTAAACCATGGGCTCAATATGATCAAGACGATCGTTATTTCGCTGGCAACTTAGAAGCTTGGCGTGCTTTAGAGGATGCTTATCAGGCCGGTAAAATTCGTGCTATCGGCGTTTCAAATTTCGATCAGATTGATCTGCAAAATATTTTAGATCACGGTCGGATTAAACCAATGGTCAATCAATTGTTGGCTCACATTACGCAAACACCATTTAAGACCATCGAATTTTCTCAAGCACATGATATTTTGGTCGAAGCTTATTCACCATTTGGTCATGGCGAAATGTTAAAGAATCCTGAAATTCAAGCGTTGGCAGATAAATATCAGGTTTCCTTACCACAATTAGGTATGCGTTATTTATTGCAATTAGGCCTATTACCATTACCAAAAACCGTTAATCCAGAACATATGCTAGCTAATGCAGATGTTGATTTTGAGATTACTGAAGCGGATATGACAACCCTTAAGAATTTGAAAAAAATGTCAGATTATGGTGATGCCAGTGGTTTCCCTGTTTATGAGGAACGATTGGATTAACGCTGAATTTAAAGGCTTTTAAATGAAATTAGTTTGCTTTAGCATTTCAACTTAATGGTCATAAGAGGTCTGGTTCAATTGAACTGGACTTTTTTGATTAAAAAGTGATCGGCGTAACGGGATAATTATTGCTGAAATATAATTGACTTAGAGTCAACTATAAGGCTTATATTAAGATTAATAAATCGTAAAAAGGGGACTTACTTTTAAGATGAGAAAAAAATATAAAATTGGTGAATTCGCTCAGATTGTTGGTCTCTCATCATACACATTACGTTACTACGAAAATGAAGGCTTAATTGTTTCGCAGCGAGATGAAAATGGCATCCGCTTTTATACTGACGAAGATATTAAATGGCTAGGTTTCTTATTGCACCTTAAAGGAACTGGTATGAAAATTAATGATTTAAAAACTTATGTTCATTGGCGGGCTCAAGGCGATCAAACAATTGAACAACGACGTAATTTATTACAACGCGTTAAAGAAGATAGCGAAGCGGAAATGCGGGAACGAGAAGCCAGCTTGGCTGTTTTAAGACATAAAATTGATTGGTATGACGGGAAGCTTGATCATTCAATTGATCAAGATGAAAGTTTTGAAGCGTACTTACAGCGGTTTGAATAGATCAAACAATCTATCAATGACATTCTTGAATTTTGAGAATTTAGGTATTTTAGCTTGACTTACAGTTCACTCTAAGGAATATAGTGAACTTGTTAAACAATGAAAGGAAGTTTTATCATGAAAAATGAAAATGTTAAAGACGGCGTAATTTTTCCAATCGGAGCTAAAAATGATGCTTATGCCCAATATTTTGTCGGTCAAAGTTATTTACAAGGTTTAGTGAATGATCCGGATGTTAATGTCGGGGTTGGTAATGTCACTTTTGAACCTGGCTGTCGTAATAACTGGCACATTCATCACGATGGTTATCAAATTTTGCTTGTCACTGGTGGTGAAGGCTGGTACCAAGAAGAGAGCAAACCAGCTCAACATTTAGTTCCTGGTGATGTGATTGTGACCCATGATGGTGTTAAACATTGGCATGGCGCAACTAAAGATAGTTGGTTCTCACATATTGCCATTACCGCTGGAACGCCAGAATGGTTGGAACCGGTTAGTGATGAAATTTATAATCAATTGGAGGCCTAATGATGAAAAAACAAACCGCAGGTCGCGATAATTTAGGCGAATTTGCACCACAATTTGCTGCAATTAACGATGATGTGTTATTTGGTGAAGTTTGGGCTAAAGAAGACGAATTATCTGCTCATGATCGTAGTATGATTACGATTTCGGCATTGATTTCGGGTGGCAATCTCGAACAATTGCCAGCCCACTTAAATATTGGCAAGCAAAACGGCATTACTAAAGCAGAAATTAGTGCCATGATTACCCATTTAGCTTTTTATGTTGGTTGGCCTAAAGCCTGGTCTGCTTTTAATTTAGCCAAAGAGGTTTGGCAATAATTAACCTATTAGAAATATCATTTAGGATGGAAATAATATGTAGTACCGCCAATATTTAAACATTGGCGGTATTTTTTATATGCCAGATTCAATCATCCAATTATCAGATGTTTTCTTTCTGTAGGAATTCCAGTACTGTCATTTAATTAATTGGCCTTTGATCCATTAACTGAATAAAAGTTCCAAAAAGAGAATTTCTAGCAACTTCATTGCCATTATTTATTAACAGGAAATTTGTGGATTCGATCTTTCATTGGACACTCTCCATGATTTGTTTAGTGAAATTTATTGACTTGTATTTGTAGTCTTGACACGGGAAATTTCAAATCATATTCTATTCAATAGAATAATTGAATATTAAAAAGGCGGATAATCTTATGTCAAAAGAAGTAATGTTATACAAAAACAAATTATATAAAGAATTATCAAGAATTGGTAAAGGAATTAGTAACAGCAATCGTCTTGAAATTCTGAATTTACTTTGTCAATCACCAAAAACAGTAGAAAATATCGCTAAAGAAACTGGCCTTAGCTTTGCAAATACTTCACAACATTTACAAACTTTAAAAGATAGCCGATTAGTTAAAACGGAGAGAAATGGAAACTATGTAACTTATAGTGTGACTTCTTATCAAGTTATTGAGCTCATGTACTTATTAACTTCATTAGGAGAAAACGAACTGTCGGAGATGAGAATTCTTCAAAATGAAGCAGATAAGCAGGAAGGTGTTAAAACACTTTCTTTAAAACAAGCGATTATGAGCTTAAGTAATAGTTTTCTTTTAGATGTTCGTCCTAAAGATGAATACTTAGCTGGCCATATTGATTCGGCAGTTAATATTCCAATAAATGATTTGCCAGAACGTTTGTCGCAACTACCAAATAAGAAAGCAATTATTGTCTATTGTCGTGGTAGATTATGCCCCAATTCAAATTTAGCAACGCAATTATTAAACAAGAATGGATTTAATGCATTCAGTTTAAATGCTAGTTACCATGACTGGCAAAAACTAAAGGCTACCGATTAATTTTAAGAAGACTATGTCTTTAAATAGACATAGTCTTTTATTAGTAAAAGAGTTTTTACATGCACTTACTAAAAGTATGTGATATTATTTAATGATTCAATTGTTTTATTGAATAGGTTTTTTAGTGTTACTAATCGCTAATTATAGTATCAAGTAGTAAATAAGTTGAGGAGAATGTGAAGATGGAAATTAAATATTGGTCTGATATTGCATGTCCATTTTGTTATATAGGTTCTAACAGAATGAAGCGAGCAATGAAGGAAGTTGGAATTTATGACAATACCAGATTGGAGTTTAAGTCTTTTGAATTAAATCCTAATGCCCCTAAAGAAACTAAAGAGAGTTATATTGACCACTTTACTCAAGGTAATAAGACGCTTGAAGAACAAGCTAAAAAGCAAATGGCCTACATTGAATCTATGGCCAAAGATGATGGCTTACCGATGAATATTAATAAAGTTGTTCCGACTAATACGGTAGATGCTCATCGTTTAATTAAATTTGCAAATAGTAAAAACGATCCATCATTAACAGAAAATGTTATTAAAAGATTTTATCAGATCTACTTTAATGATGGTACATCGATTGCTGACCACGATGTGTTAATGAAAGCGTCAATTGAAGCGGGATTAGATAAGGATGAAGTTGAGAATGTGTTAACTTCTAATAAATACCATCAGGAAGTACTTAATGATGAATTAGAAGCTCAACAATCTGGCATTCAAGGAGCTCCATTCTTTGTTATTAACAATAAGTATGCGATTAATGGAGCCCAACCCTATGCCAACTTTGTTGCGGCCCTAAAACAAGTTCAAAAGGAAGAAAATAAATGATAAAAGCAGACGAATCAAAATTTAAAACTCTTGAAGATATTGATACTCAAGAAGGAATGGGTATTTGCGGCCCAGACGGTTGTAGCATTGCCCAACATAAATTAGAAGAAAAGGCTAATAATTAATTAGTAACTAAAGCTATCAATAATTAAAATTAACCAATAAGACACTCTAGCAAAAACGTTTCACTGGATTTGTTTAAATTATTTTTTAGGTTAATGGTATTTCTACCATGTCAAATGTAAACGTCAATTAGCATAATTGCTGATTCAATATATTAATTAAAGAGGTAAGTTCAATGAAAAAAATACCAGTTATGAATATTCAAGAATTAGAAAATAAACTCAGTAAAGGGAAATATGTCCTTGAGTTTATGGCTGAATGGTGTCCAGATTGCAATTTTATTAGACCACATCTTCCTGAAATTGAAGCAGATTTTCCAGAATATGAGTTTCTTCAAGTCGACAGAGATCAAAATTTAGATTTGTTTGAAGAACTAAACGTTTTAGGAATTCCAAGTTTTATTATTTATGAAGATGGGAAAGAGATAGATAGACTGGTAAATAAAGAGCGCAAGACCAAAGAAGAAGTTGAAATGTTTATCCGTAATGCAACTAAATAAGCGTTATTTATTATTGGAAAAAACTAAATATATTTAATATGGAGTGGCTGTGAATATAGGTTTCTTAAATAAGTATTCGTCAGATTAGTTGATGGATACTTATTGAGAGCTATTATTCACAGCTTTTTATTTGTCTTTAAATCTTTTCGTGAATTATTCTCACCAATTAAATAGAAGCGGCAAGATGTAAATTATTTAGTGTGATCGCTTCGCTTGGTCATTATAGAAGTGAAATTTAGAAATAACTAGATCCATAATAATTTGATATAGAAATGCATGCGTTTGTAAACTGGTTTCGTGTGGAAAGATGATGGCATCATCAACATAAGGTAAATCTTTGATATTTTGGTTTGCAGTAATAGCAAAAATTTTAGCAGCTGATTGCTGAAAAGTATTTCTTCGTGGATGTCCAGGCAACAATTGTTGATTCTGCAGAAATTCGCCGGAATTTGTAAAAACGATAATCAGATTTTGATCCGTAGCGTTAAGTATATAATCATTTTGTTGATGATCAGATTGGGTTGTATAGATAAACTTTCCTAAGTAGGCTAACTTATATTGAAGATCAAGTGCAGCTGACTCTGAGAACATTAAACCAAATGCGGCCACTTGAGAGTGACTGGCTAGCGCAAGTGCTAATCGGTCGACGGCATTGATATCCACTTCATTTTTTAGAGTTTCGATATCATTAATAATAGCGTCAAAATAAAAATCATAATCGTTATGATCAAGTACATTCATAATATTCTGTGCATAGCTAAGCTGATATTTTTTTCTTTTTTCGGCAAAAAGGGCATTATCTTTAAGATCGTGATAATCATCAAAGCCAAGTTTTCGAGAAAATTTAGATAGTGTTGATTTTGATACGTTTGCTAAACTAGCCATTTCAGCAATACTTAGATTTGCAATTTGTTGGTAATGTTCCAACATAACGGTTGCAATATGAAAAGTTGTAGAGTCAGCCGTTTCAGAATTAAGTAGCGTTAACAAGCGAATGATTAATAATTCCAAGCGAATGTTCCTTTCTTGTGGTTTCCAAATCGCGAACTTTTTAAATTTTATGAAAGCGTTATTGTAGAATATGTTTTGTAAATTGCAATAAGTTATTTGAGGTTCAGGGGGTTATAGATATGAGTAAGGATTATAAACAGTTGGCAAAGTCAGTTGTGACTCAGATCGGTGGAGAAGAAAATGTTATCAATCTTTATCACTGTATCACACGATTACGCTTTCGTCTAAAAGATGACGCAATTGCTCATCAAAATATTGAACAGATTAAACAAATTCCTGGTGTGCTGTCTGTCGTAGAGGCCAATGGTCAATTTCAGGTTGTAATAGGTAATGACGTTGATAAAGCTTATGATGCTGTTATGAGCCAATATCATATTCAAAATGCTTTAGAGGGTAGTGAAGATCAGGAAGATTCAGCAACAGAGAAACAAGGTAATCCGTTCTTACGCTTTTTCAATGTTTTAGCCTCGATCTTCAATCCAATTATTATGCCACTAGCAGGTGCTGGCATGATTAAGGCGTTATTGGTGATTATGACGACTTTTAATTGGATGAGTGATAAGTCGAGTACTTATCTTATTCTATCTGCTGCCGGCAATAGTGTCTTTTTCTTTTTACCGCTATTTCTTGCAATCAGTTCAGCTAAAGTGTTTAAAGTTAACCAGTTTATTTCTTTGGCCATTGTTGCTGCTTTGTTAGAACCAAACTTTACAAAATTGATTACGGCAAATGGCGTGCGCGTAAATTTCTTTGGGATTCCCGCAATTTTGATGAATTATTCTGGAACAGTTGTCCCAGCTATTATTGCAATCTATATTTACTCATTACTTGAGAAAAAGGTTTTAAAACGTTTTGTTCCAAAAAGCTTAGAAATATTTCTCTTGCCGATGCTCGCTTTGTTAATTATGGTACCACTATCCGTACTAGTCATCGGTCCAGTTGGTGTTGTGTTAGGTAATGGTGTTGGAGATGGTATCAATTATATTAGTCAACATAGTGGGTTACTCGCTGGAATGTTAATTGGCGGCGGTTGGACTTACTTAGTTATGTTGGGGATTCATTGGGGCGTTGTTCCAGTGATGGTCAATAATTTATCAACATACGGCTATGATACAATTCGACCAATGGTAGCTGCTGCTACATTTGCAAGTGCTGGTGCGGCATTAGGCGTATTCTTTAGAGCTAAAGATAAGGATACTAAATCTTTGGCCCTATCTTCGTTAGTCCCAGCATTACTTGGCGGTGTGACAGAACCAATTGTTTATGGGCTTTCAATTAAGTATAAACGACCATTAATTGCACAGACAATTGCCGGCGCTCTTGCTGGTGGATTTATGGGAATGATGCATACTAAAGCAATTGTTTATGTTTTTCCTGCATTAACAACTTTACCTGCATTTTTTGGTAATACATTTGTTTATTATCTAATTGGGATTGCTTTAGCGTTTGTTTTATCGGCAATTTTAACTTTTGCACTTGGCCTTGGTAAAGATAAAGTGATTACTAATGACACAGAGTTAGCATTACCAATTACTGGTCAGGTTATTCCCTTAAACGAGGTGGCTGATGAAGTTTTTGCTAGCAGAGCAATGGGAGATGGCGTTGCTGTTCAACCAACTAATGGCGATATTTTTTCACCAGTTAATGGTGAGGTTGTGACAGTCTTTCCAACTAAACACGCTGTTGGTTTTAAAACGGACAACGGACTTGAGGTATTAATCCATATTGGGCTTAATACAGTTGATTTAAATGGAAAAGGTTTTGAAATGTCAATTAAACAAGGCGATCGTGTAACAAAAGGGCAAAAAATAGGTCATGTAGATTTAAAATTATTACAAGATCAAGGTTACGATACAACCACAATGCTAATTGTTACTAACGAAAAAGATGTTGGTGAATTTTCTATCGTGGATCAAAAGCAACATCAGTATTTATTTAATCAAGTTTACAATGCGGTCAACGCATAGAAAGGATTTTATTATGAAGAGTTATTTTCCAAAAGATTTTTTATGGGGTGGCGCAATTGCTGCAAACCAAGCCGAAGGGGCCTGGAATGAGGATGGAAAAGGTTTATCAGTAGCTGATGTTGCTAAATATCGCCCAAATCTAGATCCTAAAGATTACGTAAGTCAATGGCATGTTTCTCCAGAACAAATTCAAGAGGCCATGCAAACAGACGATACAGTTTATTACCCTAAACGACATGGCGTTGATTTTTATCACCGCTATAAAGAAGATCTAGCTTTATTCGCAGACATGGGGATGAAATGTTTACGCGTTTCAATCGCCTGGACACGCTTATTCCCTAATGGAATTGAAGAGAAACCAAACGAAAAAGGTGTTCAATTTTACCATGATTTATTCAAGGAAATGAAACGGTTAAATATTGAACCATTGGTAACACTTTCGCACTATGAAATGCCACTTTATCTCGTTAATCATTACGATGGATGGGTTTCTAGAGATGTTGTTAATATGTTTGTTCGATTTGCGAAGGTATGTTTTAAAGAATACAGTCAGTATGTTCATTATTGGCTAACATTTAACGAAATAGACAGTGTTTTCCGTCATCCGTTTACAACAGTAGGTGTTGTGGAAGAAAAATATTCAAATAAGCATGAAGCAGAACAAGCTATTTATCAAGCCTTACATCATCAGTTTCTTGCAAGTTCATTGGCTACTAAGGCTTTGCGGTACTACGATAAGAATGGAAAAATTGGCTGTATGATGACGCGAACACTAGCTTATCCGCTAACGGCGAATCCAGTCGAGGCAGCAATGGCGCAAGAATATAATCGCAACAACTACTTCTATGCAGATGTTCAAGTATTTGGCGAATATCCACGTTATATGAAAAATTATTTTAAAGAGCAAGATATTAAGATCAAGATGCTTCAAGGAGACGAAGAGATATTAAAGCAATACACAGTAGACTTTGTCTCATTTAGTTATTATATGACGATGATTAAGAGCGTAGATGAAGAACATATGGAGAAGGTTGGCGGGAATTTAACAACTAGTGTCAAAAATCCTTATCTTGAGACGAGTGAATGGGGTTGGCAAGTAGATCCAATTGGATTGAGAATTTCATTAATTGATATTTATGATCGTTACCGCAAGCCGGTTTTCATTGTTGAGAACGGAATCGGGGCAAAAGATAAGCTTGAAAATGGAAAAGTTCATGATGATTATCGAATTAAATATTTTGCGGATCATTTTAAACAAGTAAATCTGGCTATCAAAGCTGGTGTAGAAGTAATGGGTTATACAACTTGGGGTTGTATCGATATCATTAGTGCATCCACGTCTCAGATTAGCAAAAGATATGGTTATATTTATGTAGATGTTGATGATCTTGGTCAAGGCACATATGACCGTTATTTAAAAGACTCCTATTATTGGTATAAAGATGTTATCGCAACACAAGGTCAATCATTGTTTACTGATTCGGTTAAATAAACTTGTTAACGATACTGATTTTAGTTTAAACATAGGGACTGACCGTCCAATTTAATGTTGAAGAATTATTAATTTAATTAGTAGTTTATCAATCTATGTAGTACCGCCAATATTCAAATATTGGCGGTATTTTTTATATGCCAGATTGAATCATCCAGTTATCAGCTGTTTTCTTTAAAATAAGTTGATATTGAGATAACTGTGTCATATTAGTAACTGTATCTAGATATTTAACAGTTATATTTGCTTCAAGCTTACGGTCCGATTTTTTGAAGATAGGATTAATCAATTCTACAAACTTATAATCTTTGTTTAATGGTTTACCGACATGCGCCACTGTTCTTTTCGAGAACGTGTTACTATATCTAAGGG
>PPYE01684406.1_pt1 | contig 11028 bp, 7 predicted proteins | sample 1559881 | NCBI WGS metagenome assembly PPYE01 (sample SAMN08240022, study PRJNA423297) | Human gut metagenome, whole genome shotgun sequencing project.
TGTGCCCCACTGGTATGATCCCTGTCTTTTATAATTTAAAGTCAAGCAAGAGAGGAAAGTAAATAGGGTTTAGTTTATGCATAGTAAATGTAAGATTTACTTGCAACAGGTAAAAAGATTTTTAAGGTTAACAATGTATGCGGCATGCTAAAAAGTGATTATTATGTTGGAAGTTGTTCTATATAAGTATTTACTTTTTGTCGTTCAAAAGATATGACTTCAATATAGTAAACATACACTTTTTAGTTTGCCCTTATTTTTCGAATAAGATGAGTGAGTCATAAACATCAGTTACATATTATGAATACTTTCGGCTCTATCACGTATGAATTTTTTAACAATAAAAAGAACTATCATTTTGATTTAACAGGAGCTTTTAGTAACATTATTGAAGAAAGTGAAGCAATAGAATATGATGACGACGACGATGAGGATGAATTCGATGATGATGACGATGACTAACATCTCATTAATCCATAGCTTTTAAGTTTATTAAAGAAACAGGTCAGGACGCTATATCCTGACCTGTTTTTGATGTTAGTTAAGTCCTAATAGTTAGTTTGCTTTATTTGCTCTCAGCATTAGCTATTGATGCACGTACTCTGCTTAATGTTTCCAATGTCATCTGAAGATATGAAGCAATCATTGTCAAAGGTGCTCTTCTAGTTATTTCAGGAAAATGTTGCTGTAATCTAGCGTATCTGTCATTTGCTGATTCGAAACGTAAAATGTCAGCCTTTAATTGTGATAACATTAAGGAATTTTCAAAAAAATAGTGCTGTCTAATAAATCCCTTTTCTATATAAAATAGGCAATTACAGATATCACCTTCATTTAGAATTATATCACCTTTTTGATATTTCTTAGGCTGAATAATATCTGCAAAAAGGCGAATATTCTCCAACTTAAGTTTGCGATTAGGGCATGTTTCAGCTATAATCTGTTTTGCAATGTCAAATTGAATACTCATAGGCTAAAGTTATTTATATCCAACATTTTGTTTCAATTTTGGGTTCAAGTCTATACTTTTTTGTGGAATAGGAAAAACTGTGGTATACCCATTTTTCTCATCAGCCAGTTGGACTCGCTGATCGTATGATTTGTGATAAACTCCAAAACGCACCATATCTTGTCGTCGCCAGCCTTCCCATACTAACTCCAACAAACGCTCTTTCAATATGTTCTCAAGCGTAGCTTCTCGATATGGCATACCAACACGACCTCGGACTTCGTTCAACTCCAACGAGCCATCCTCACCATTACGTACCTTTGCCTCGGACTTCATCAGGAGAGCATCGGCATAGCGGAATAGCACGATGTCGTTATCCGGTTGTCTACCGTCGGAATGTGAGGTCCTATCAACCTCATATTTTGCCATACGAGCACCAGCTGTCTTGACATAGGAGCTTCCCGTAAGATTCAACTTTAGCTCCAATGGGAAATACTCCAACTGCTGTCCATTGTCCATCATTACAGGCTTTCCATCAACCTCTACGATGCCGGCATAGAAGTTCTTTTCAAAGCGAGCATCTACATCATCTGTGCCGTATCCGTTGGCTAAGACTGTTGAGATATTGGCACTGGTACCATTTTCCGATGAGCCACCCAACGCACCGCCATGGTTGTAGTGTCGTGATCGGAAGAGATACCAGAACTGCGCAGCATAGAGGTTCTTATCCAACGGAATGGTGAATATGTTTTCGTTGGAGTTCTCGTTATGCACAGAGAAATTATAGCTATAATCGTCCTCCAACCGATAACCTACCTCGGCAAGTTTATTGCAATATTTGATACAGGTCTGCCAAGCGTTGAGTTTCTCACCATCGACGGTGAAAAATATCTCTTTACCGTTCCGTGGAACGCCATCAGTCCAATTATCATCACAATATATCTCGGCATTAAGAGCCAACTTAGCCAAAAGGAAATTAGCTACAGGTGTTGTTATACGACCATAGTAGTTACCCATCTTATTACTACGCTCATTTGGCAACAACTCGGCAACCTCCTGCAACTCATTCACGATAAAACGGAAAACCTCGCTACGCTCGCTCTGCACAACTTCATCCTGCGGTTGTTCATAGGATGTTACGATGGGCACTCTGCCATACATATCCATAATGTAGTAGTAGAAAAGTGCTCTCAGAGCTCGCACCTCAGCTTCGTAGGCCACTCTCTGCTCCTCAGATAGGTTATGGCTATACTTATCGATGATATGCAGAGATTTGTTCGATAACACAACAACCTTGTAGAGGTATTTCCAAGTATTGTAGAGTGGTAAATCATTAGGACTCCACTTATGCTGATACATATTCGTCCACAAACCTCCATCGTACCAGTCGCCACCACGAATAGGTATCATGGCTTCGTCTGTAGTAAGTGTGTTATAGTCATAAATCCCACGACAGGTCCCCTGTAAACCCTCACTGTCTGCACTGCCACCAATGTAATTGTAGAGCACAGCCACTGCATTAATATATATGTTGTTGGCATTGTTGTAAATGTCTTCTTCATAAAGTTGATCTCTAGGGTCTTCAGTAAGACAAGAGGTCATCATCGTTGCCAAAGCAACCATCAATATGTTTATATATCTTTTCATAACTGTAAGCGGTTAGAATTGAATACTAAGACCTAACGAATAGGTACGATATAAAGGATAGGTGCGTTTGTCGTCAATGCCCAAAGTGTTGCTTACTACATAACTGTTTATCATTGGAGTAAGACCGCTATAGCCTGTGATTGTTGCAAGGTTGCTAATGCCTGCCGAAAGACGCAATGACTTCACAGCCTTGGATTTCATTGGAATATTGTAGCCTATGGTAATATGTTCAATATTTACATAGTCACCTTTTTCCAACCAATAGTCTGAAACATTCTGATCAATAATATTTTTTTCAGGAGCACCCTTCAATACATTGTAGTCAGGGAATATAGACATATTGGTATAAGCCAAGCCCGTGCCATTGAATATCTTATGACCGAAAGCACCATTTATCTGCATGGCAATATCAAAGGACTTGTAACGGAAACTGATGTTTGATCCAATAGTTACCTTGGGGGTTGCCTGACCTGCTATATACCTGTCTCCGCCATCGCTAAAATCAATCTCGCCATCATCATTCAAATCTTCAATATCGTAACTGTAGCCACCAAGTTCATTTTCTTTAAGCCCTTTGCAGTGAGGTAGATAGAATACCCCCAATGGCTGACCTACAATCTGATATACTACATTATTGTCTCCACCGTTCTGACCTGCACCATAAAGCGAGCCAATCGGAGTAATATCTGAAGCTGTCATATGCATACCATTATACTCTCCACTAAGCGAAAGTAACTTATTCTTCTGGTAGGACATATTGAAGTTGATATTCATCTCCATATCCTTTCGTTGAATGGGAACTACCGAGATTCCTAGTTCGACACCCTGGTTAGACATCGAGCCGATATTTGCCATCAGTTTATCGAACGCAAAGGTCGGAACGGGAACATCATACTCATAGAGCATATCCGTTGTCTTTGAGTAATATAATTCCGAGGTAAGCATCAACCGATTATCCCATATACCTAAGTCAAAACCGATATTAAATGTTGAACGAGTCTCCCACTTAAGGTCCGGATTCGTGTTGCGTATACTTCCCATTGTTACGGTAGGTGCACCGTTGATGGATACGATACCATTCTCCTTTACGGTATTAAGTGTTGTATAGGATGTTATACCTCCAAGATTTCCTGACCGACCATATCCGGTTCTTAGTTTCAACATTGTTATAAAGTCAGTATCAGAGAGGAAGCCTTCTTTTTTTACATCCCAACCCAGTGATACTGATGGGAAGAATCCGAAAGTATTGTTATCGCTTACCATTGAAGAGCCATCTCCACGGAGTGCTGCCGCAATAGAATATCTATCCTTGTAACTATATGTGACACTACCCATTATTGAAGCAAGTGACGGGTCTTCATAGCTACTGCTCGTACCACCGAAAGGACGCGATGATGTTGCTCCGATGTTATTATAGGAGAAATCATTTGTTGTTATTCCTTTTGCCTGCACCCATAAACCAGTCCTTACCTGTTTAAGATATTCTGCGCCAACAACAGCATCAAGGTGTGAGTCTCCCCAAGCATTGTTATATGAGAGGGACACATTTGTAAAGTAGTCTTCACCCTTGAACTCTCCACGATAAACATTGCCTTGCGCCCACACCCATGTAGGACAAAATTGAGCATTTCCCGTAGATGAATATGAATAAGAGCCGAAAGCCGACAATATCAAATTGTCAAGGATATTAAATTTCAGCCCCAAATGTGTATTGAAATTCCGTTCTTCGGAGTCATTTTTCTCATAGAGGAGTGCTCCGGGGTGGTTGATGTGTGATGCAGCCGAGTTCTTCACCCAGTTGCCATTAACATCAGTTCCTGCTGGATATGTAGGATTCTGTGCAGCTGCCGAGTAAAACAGCATTCGTGTATCGAAAATGTCGTGTATCTTTGACGAGTAGCCATATACACCAAAATCGCCAACTAAGCGACCATCGAAAGCCTTTTGTGTAGCATCAAGTTTTACCACTAAATTTCGGTAATCGTTAACTTTGACAATTGTATTATGATCCATAAAACCGAACGATGCTCGATAGTTTGAGTTTTCCGAACCACCGCTAAAAGCCAAGTGATGCTGATGTATCAAGCCCGTACGAGTAATTACATCGTGAAAATTGGTGTTGTAGCCACCATTATTGTAATCTAATCCAAGTGCCTCTGCTGTAGCTATATACTCCGGGCCGTTGAGCATTTGCAGATGTTTATACATTGACTCGAATCCGTAGTTGCCATCATATGATATTTCGAAACCTCGCCCCGTTCCTTTCTTGGTCTTAATCTCAATTACACCTGAAGCACCACGGGAACCGTACATTGCCGTTTCGGTAGCATTCTTCAAAATAGTGAAACTCTCGATGTCTGCGGGATATATGGTAGATAGCGTAGCGATGTCAGATGTCACTCCGTCAATAATTACTAACGGGTCATTGCCACCCATAATGGATGTGGTACCACGCACACGGATACTATTCAGCATAGCGAGCCTGTCAGTCCCATTAGTGGTGACGTTCACACCGGCAGACTGACCACTCAATACATCCAAAGCATTATTCAATGGTCCCTTCTTGATATTCTCGGGCCTGATATGCTCTAATGATTTAGTCGCCGAAATGGTATCTTGTTTCTCTCTGATATTCTGTACTTGTGCATCAATTTTTTGAGCACTACAGATGAAGAACATTATGACAAGACAAAGACTGACTCTTCCCATCTTGATTCGTTAAATCTCTGTAGATTCCCCAGACCAGACAGTTAATAAATCTTATACGCAATGTATTATAAAGAGGGGGATTGGGAATCTGTACTATTTCCCTGCCTGTCCGTCCGCTTAGCCATTGTATATTTTTTTTGTTATTTCATATCAGTGATGCTGATAATCCAAGCAAGAACAGAGTAAACATCTACCTCTTTTATACATAAATCCTTTCCAAGGACTTTATAAGCGCAACCATTAACTACATTACATTACAAAGGTAACAATAATTTGTCATTTGAAGAAATTTAGAAAAAAGAAAAAGTCATTATGCGTGATATTTTTTATTTAATTACGACATTTATCAAATACAAAAAATCATAGAAGGACAAAAATCTTTAAATGATTTGATTATAAACAAACTTTAAATAGTTAAATTGCAATAATACTATACCATGGTTGTTCTTTACCTTAATGTAATACTACTGTTATATATCTGGTCATTTATCTCCTTTTGTCGGATGCAAAGGTTGCCAAACCTCTTTTAGAAAACGAAAAGTTCAAGCGGTAAACCATTTGGAGCAGTTTCGTCCTCCGTTGGAGAGTAAACAGCTCCAAAACCTTTTCTTATTCATCGGCTTGGCTGAAAACTGCATCCGGCAACGGAGATAAACGACTGACGAAATAATAGCATAAAACAGCATAGCCCCCCCTTAATAAGGCAATTTTATCAATGCTGTTTTCATTCTTTTCAGAGGACTATTATTTTCGACAGAGAGAAATTTGGCAAGCGGCAGATTTCACTCCCTCAAAAATAATAGATTTGAATTGCTGTCCTCTTGCCTTTATTGGAAATTGTAGTACCTTTGTAGTGGCTTGTGCGAACGAGCCAAGCAATGTGGAAAGATGGGAACATCGAACCATCAATAAAGTACCGAAAAGAGGGAAAATACCCTCTACCACCGCTCTTTGAGTGTTAAGAAATAATAAAAAGGTTAAATCTTCACCTTTTAGAATGTACCCCTAAAGGTTATGCCGAAGAATTCCGAAATTTTTTCGAACGGTATCTTATCCATCCGGTCATACAAGTCTACATGATTGGCTCCGGGAACGATATACAGTTCTTTCGGTTCGCTGGCTTCTTGATAGGCATCCTCACTGAAATAGCGCGAATGTGCATGCTCGCCTGCAATGAATAGCACGGGGCGTGGTGAAATCTCTTTAATCATGGCAAACGGATAGAAGTTTATCAATGCCGCCTGACTGGTAAAGCGTATACCTTGATAGCGCGGATGATAGCCACGCAAGGGGTTGCGATAGTAATCGAAAAACTCCTTCTGCACGGCATTGGCATTTCCCAGCAGTTTCTCCGGTGTGCCAAAGCGGATACGTGCTTCTCCCGTTTCTGCTTCCTTCCAACGTTGTTCGGCAACTTCATCCAACAGTTTGCGTCTTTGTTCATCCGTCATCGAATCCCCCAAACCGTTACGGGTGGCACGCCCCATATCATACATGCTCACGGTTGCCAATGCCTTGATGCGGGGGTCGAGAGAAGCCGCACAGACAGAGAACCCGCCGCTTCCGCAGATGCCAATCACACCGATACGGTTGCGGTCAATAAACGGTTGTAGTCCGAGCCAGTCTACAGAAGCACTGAAGTCTTCCACCAATGCGTCGGGCGATACCGTGTGACGCGGTTCTCCTCCACTTTCGCCTTGATAGGAAGCATCAAAAGCCAGAGTCACGTAGCCTCGCCGTGCCATTTCCTGTGCATAGAGTCCGTTACACTGTTCTTTCACAGCCCCGAACGGGTGTCCGATGATGAGGGCTGCATAGTGTTGCGCTTCATTGAAATCCTTCGGGAGGTACATTTCGGCGCAAAGCATGATATCATACCTGTTTTTATAAAAGACCTTACGGACAGTAATTGTCGGATCTGTTTGAAAAGTCTTTGCCGGTTCATCGGATTCAGAAAGCACCATTCCGTTCCGACAGCGTGCCGCCATGATAAGTACTTCGTCTATCTGAGCCTGTGTCACGCCGTTGTGCTTGGCATGGGCAATGTGAGTATTCAACTCATTCTTCACGCCGTCCAACACCGACAAGGCAGCCACAGTAGACAGTTCACGGGTACGCCAGTCGAGATTGTCACGGCTGAATATGTCACCGAACAGATGAGCTTTCAGAAATTGGTCCAATGCCGGAGCAAATGTCAGCACTTCTCCTAGTGCCGGACGACCGAACAGTTTCAGCTGGTTTTGTCCACCGACAACAAACATATCCGAACTCTTTACCGGAGAAGGCTCCCGTCCGGCTTCATCCTTTATGCCTTGTGCTGCACGCTCTTTGGTGAGATTCATCAGCGTAACCAATGCACCCATGCTGCGTGGAAAGCCGCAATAGGCATAGAGCTGGGTAAGTACTTCTTTTTCTTCGCTCACGGTCAGCCCACAGTCAAGTCCTCTGGCAAGGATCACTTTGAGGCTGTCCTGATTGCCACGTGCGGCATACATACTGATGGCGGCAATACTTTGTTCTTTCTTGCTTAACATATTGTCCTTGTTTTGTGCCTGCGTATAAACGATACAGCATATCAGGCAGGCGATGGTTGTAATTAACTTGTTCATATTGCTTTCTGTTTAGTGATGAATTTATAAGAACTTGACAAACGCCGGTCTTTCCAGTCGGATATTTTTTCCCGTATTCTTCAGTAACCCCGTATTTCGGTTTCTTTCGAATATCTGTATGCAGTTGGCATCCCTGCAAACCACTGCCAAATAGCAACCATCCGGAGAGATGGCAAAACTTCGCGGATAAAGACCTGTTGGCTGAAATCCTATTTGAACCAATGTTCCTTTTTGGGAATCAATGGAATAAACAATTATGCCATCTTCTTTCAAGTGCTTGGAAGCATAGAGGAATTTGCCATCGGATGAAACATGGATATCTGCATTTCCCTCTGCAACGAAAGGGTCGCAGACAATTGTTTGTAAACGTTCCAACTTGCCTTCATTATAGGAGAATACAGTTATTTTACCCGAGAGTTCACTGATGAGATAAGCAAATCTGCCATTCGGGTGAAAACATATATGTCGAGGTCCTGAGCCGGAATCCATCTGTATGCGGACTACTCTTGATTCATCCAACAGAGAATGAGCCTTACCTGCTTCCGGTCGTTTGCCTATCGGAAACAGATAGATACAATCTGTTCCCAAATCGGTAGCAAGAAGGAATTTGCCATCAGGTGTAAAGGTCACGCAATGCAGATGCGATTGTTCCTGCCTTTTTTTATTCGGCCCATTTCCAGCAAAACGAATTATTTTTGTATCACGTTGCAACTTTCCTTTCTTATCCTGTGAGAATACCGTGATGCTGCCACCCTTATAATTTGCTGTCAGAACAAAGTATTCCTTTGGACTGAGAGTAATATAAATAGGAAGTTCACCGTCTGTAGATTGCGAGTTAAGCAGAGACAGCAGACCACTTTCCTTATCAAAAAGCAAAGCATTGGCAGTCGAACTTTTCCCTTCATCATCGCCTATGGCATAAATTCGATTACCAGTGCTATCAGATGTAAGGAAAGCAGGATTTGAAATCCCTCTCAGCCCACACGGATAGTCGACATCGGCAGTTTGTCCGTCAAACCGGTACATTCTGACACCTTCTTCGTCTGGCTTCATATAACATCCTACCAACAGAAATTTTGCATAAGTTCCCTTATCCGGGACATCTTCGGTTGACCGCGCTTGAATCGTAGTGAAGCTAAGCCATAAGATTAACATGACAAATAAAGCTTTTGGTTTCATCTTATTTACCTTTTTGGTTTCACTTGCAAAATTACAGCATTCACATACTGAAGATTAGACCTCAATCACTGATAAAATTACCACTTTCATCGGGCTTGGACCGGGTTAAATGTTATCTGTGAAAATGGTAAGACAGTCTGTGATTAGGGTTATATGTTCGTTGATTGAATGAACTAACTTTGTCGTCATGGAATAAAATAAATAAGGGATAGAAAAGAAACAGCTGTTCCTCAGACAGCAATGTCAATATAAATACTTATTTTTGTAAAAAACAAAAGGATGGTTATGGGAGATATAACAAGAATAGATACAGTTCAGCAGTACTGCGACCTTTTCGAAGTCGAAGCTCTGCACCCGTTGGTCAGCGTTGTGAATTGTTACGAGGTGCAGCCCATCAGACACTCAAAGAAACTGTACAACATTTATGCTGTGTTGCTGAAAGATACTGACTGCGGTACGATGAATTATGGACGGAGCCTCTATGACTATGAAAAAGGCTCCATGCTGTTTATCGCTCCGGGGCAGGTAATGGGTTCTGACGATGATGGCAGTCTGCACCAGCCGGCCGGATGGGCCCTGATGTTCCATCCCGAACTATTGCGCGGTACTTCCCTTGCACATATAATAAAAGAGTATTCTTATTTCTCATATAATGCCAACGAAGCACTGCACCTGTCAGAACAGGAGCGCAAAGTAGTCATTGAATGTATAAACAATGTAGCAGAAGAATTGAGGCATCCTATTGACAAGCACAGCCGTTCTTTGATTATTGATACCATGAAGCTTCTCCTTGACCGCTGCATCCGCTTTTATGACCGCCAGTTCATTACAAGGGAAAATGCCAACAACGATTTGTTGGCGCGTTTTGAATTGTTGCTCAATAATTACTATCATTCTGCCTTGCCAACGAGTAAAGGTATTCCGACGGTACAGTATTGCGCTGACCAACTGTGTCTTTCCACCAATTATTTCAGTGACCTGGTAAAAAAGGAAACCGGTATGTCAGCAATCAAGCATATCCAGCAAAAAATTATGGATATAGCCAAAGAGCGCATCATGAACACGCAAAAAAGTATCAGTCAAATCTCAGATGAAATGGGTTTCCAATACCCGCAACATTTCACACGTTGGTTCAAGAAGATGGAAGGTTGCACACCGAACGAATATCGCAATGAAATTATAAAACAAGCGATAAACTAACTGGTCTTATCATCATTTATTCGTAGAGTCTCTTACAAATAATACTCTGGATATAACCAACAAAGCAATTAATGAACAACTTTGAAATCTTGAACCGATAAACAAAAAAGTTTGATGATCTCCTGCATACACTTTTCCCATCGGATGAACAGCTGTTGTCCGGTCTTTTTCCTGCGGTAAGTCAGGATTCCGTTCGCAATGTCTCCCTTTTTCAGATAAGCCATGTCCACAAAGGACATCCCCCGTGTGTAAAAGCAGAACAGGAACATGTCACGTGCGAAATCAAGGTGGGGTTTCAGGGACAAGTCCAGTCTTTTGATACGCCTGATATCATTTAAATGAATGGCCCGTTTCAAGGTCTTTTCCACACCTGTATAAACAGACTTGAACAGGTTCCGCTGTCCGGTCAGTCCGTTCTCCACCGCACGGTTGTAGACCGCTTTCAGAATGCGCATGTAGAACGAGATTGTATTGGGTGAGTTCCCCCTGTTTTTCAGATAAGCCTCGTATTCCATGAGCAAGTCAGAGCTAAGTTCGCCAAACAGTATATCGCTACCTTTCATAAAACTGCTGAAACTTTTGAGCGCGGCTGTATAGGTTTCAGAGGTCCGTATCTTTCCCAAACGTTTCAGCCTTACTATCTGTTGCCGGATATAGTCGTTAAACGAAGGTTCTTGTCCGCTGTCATGGAAACGTATGACGATATCATCCGCTGTAAACGGACCGGATTGGCTT
>PPYE01312369.1_pt1 | contig 11027 bp, 9 predicted proteins | sample 1559881 | NCBI WGS metagenome assembly PPYE01 (sample SAMN08240022, study PRJNA423297) | Human gut metagenome, whole genome shotgun sequencing project.
GATCCGGTGGCGGTAGTGCGCGCCATGTATCCGTACATTGAGCGTGAACTCAGCCAGGGTACGTATCTCGGCCATATTACCCGGCATATGCTGGGCTTGTTCCAGGGTATTCCTGGCGCGCGGCAGTGGCGGCGTTATTTAAGTGAAAATGCCCATAAAGCGGGTGCAGACATTAATGTGCTGGAACACGCGCTCAAACTGGTGGCGGATAAGCGTTAACTTTTCACCAAAAAGTAGTCAAATTCACCACGCCCTGCGCACCGTCGCGGGGCGTTTTGCTGTTAAATCAACAGATTATTTTTGGCATGATTCTTGTAATGCCAGCAAGAGATTTCATATTTGGGAGAGCATCATGCTGGAACTACTTTTTGTAATTGGCTTTTTTGTCATGCTGATGGTCACCGGTGTTTCGTTGTTGGGTATTATCGCCGCGCTGATTGTGGCGACGGCCTTTATGTTCCTCGGCGGTATGCTGGCATTGATGATTAAGTTGCTGCCGTGGCTGCTGTTGGCGGTTGCGGTGGTGTGGGTGATCAGGGCGATTAAAGCACCAAAAGTGCCGAAATATCAGCGTTATGACCGCTGGCGTTACTAAGGGATTGTGCGGATGATCACAACCTAAGGTTTTATCCTTAGAACAAAATAGGAATTGATAATCAAATCTGTCACTATTGCGCTGCCTAAGTTCACACCGGTAACCGCACCTGATGAGTTGCCAAAACTCACCATTAAGCCGCGGCGTTGCAGGCAATCCAGCGACCGTTCCCAGGTGTCTCTGCCCACTGAATCGTACACCACGCGCACTTTCTTACCACCGGTGATCTCTTTTAACCGCTCGACCAGATTCTCTTCACGATAGTTAATAACCTGCCACGCGCCCGCTTTTAGCGCACTCTGCGCTTTTTGCGCGGTTCCTACGGTGCCGATAAGTTTCGCGCCAAGGGCTTTTGCCCACTGGCAGGCAATCAAGCCAACGCCGCCAGCCGCTGCGTGGAACAGGAACTGCTCATCGGGTTTAATTTCATAGGTTTTGCGCAGCAGATAATAAACCGTTAAGCCTTTCAGGAAGGATGCCGCAGCTTGCTCAAAAGAAATTGCCGCAGGCAGAATCGCCGCTTTATCCGCATTAATGTTATGCACAGAGCTGTAAGCGCCTAATGCCGATTGTGCATAGACTACGCGATCGCCTGCCTTAATATGCTTTACACCACTGCCGACTTTACTCACGATGCCTGCCGCTTCGGTGCCTAATCCGCTGGGTAGCGATGGTGGCGGGTAAAGGCCGCTGCGGATATACGTGTCGATAAAATTGATGCCGATGGCTTTATTTTCGACCTGGATTTCATTCTCCGCCGGATCGGCAGGAGTGAACTCTACGGCTTGAAGTACTTCCGGGCCACCGTGCTTGTGAAATTCAATTCGTTAATCATTAGCTTCCCGACAAACACAAATCATATATTGCCTGGCATCCTGATTTTCTGGCCGAAAACGCCAGGCCAGGAGTGGCCCACCTGGTGTTTGCGGTGCAATACCGGCTTCGCCATCATAGATAGCCCTGGCACCACGACTCCCACCACCGTTTTCGACATAACATTGTAAAGAACGCAGTACAGCCAGCGCCAGTTGCGCACTTTGCCGCCACTGGAAAGATTGTGCCAGGCTGTTTTCATCGCATTGAATACCTTCCCGGCGAATATCTTCACAAAGTGTTGCCAGGGTTTGCGCGGCAGTGTTGATCCCCTGTGTATGACACAAAATTGCGGCATGGTGGCTCATGGTATTTTGTATCGTTTCTCGCACGTCGTCACGTAGCAGCCCCTGATTCAGGTGCTGTTGCGCCTCATTAATCGTACTGAGAATTTGTTGCCTCTCGAGAGGCCGGTCCTGGCTTTTCTGATGAGCAATATGTAATGCACAGCGGCGGGCGAAAACTTGCCCGGCATTGAGCGCTGCTCCACCTGGGCGCGTGACACCATGTGTTCCGGCATTTTCTCCGGCAGCATAACAACCAGTTAGCGATGTACGTGCCCAAATATCAACTTCAATTCCGCCATTAAGATGTTGATTATTTAGCGTAAACTTGAGCGGTGAGGCTGTGAGATCATGACCGTGCATCTGATACAAACGAATAGCCAGAGGATTCATCTGTGTTAATCTCGCCAGCGGTTGTGCCAGCAGGGCGTGATTTTGTTGCAGATAGTCGATGACATCATCATCCAGCTCCCGCAGGTTAAATAGTGTTCCGTCCGCTGCGGGTTCTGGTTCCCGTAGAAAATCGAGAAAAACATCGCGCCCTTTTTGAGTCTCTTCATAAACTGCGACATCCAGCAAGCTGGAGCCATATTCCAGCATTCGTTCCGCGTGAAACGGCCACTGGTAACCTTTGCGAAATATCGCGGAGGCCAGCATACGAGTCGTGGGGTAATAAGTTGCCAGAAAATTATACTGACGCCCGGAGTGGTCCTGCGAATAGATGCGCGGTATCGCCTGCATGTAAGTACCGGAAAGATTCCACGGAAACTGGTTGCGCGGTGTACCGATACCAAACTGACTTTCCGTAAGATTAACCAGAGTTATCCCTGCTTCCAGCGCCATGCCCAACGCACTAAAACAGTTCACCGGATAAACACTGTCACGATAAAGTTCACCAGGCCCGCCCGTGGCTAAAACCAGATGCTGACAGCGAATCACTACCATTCTCCAGGGATTATCCCGACAGGCTTTATCGATGGCGATCACCCCCTCGACTCGTCGATTTTCTCCTTCACCACTGGTCAGGATACGAATCGCCGTTGTGTGATCGCAAAGAGGAATATTAAGGCGCATTGCCTCCTGGGCCAGCACCTTCACCATCAGGCGCGATGTTCGAGGACCGCAGCTAGTGGCACGGCCAAATTCATCGTGATCGGTTTGATAACGCAACGTTGCGCCAAAGAGATCTTCAGGCAAATCCAGACCCAGATATTTCAGTACTTCACAGGTGTTCACCGATCCGACCGCCTCAACATATGCGGTGTCATGATCCATCGCACCACCTGCCGCCAGGGTGTTACTTAATGTCAGAAAATGGTCACCATTTGCACGCGTATTCGCGGTGTGAAGCGTTTGTTTATCAGAACCAGAACAGGCGGAAGTTCCCCAGAAGGCTTTGCTGGAGGCTACCATTACATCGACATTTTGCCGTTTCAGCTCGACGGCAGCTCGCCATCCTGCCGCGCCACTGCCCAGAACCAGCGTGTTGCAGCGGTACTCAGGTAAAATGGTACCGTTAAGGTCGATACTACCGCTGACTTGAGCCAGCGGTGCGTAATGGGGCATTTTCACGTCAGTCAGGGAATCGATAATAGATTCAGAGACATTATGCGTCATGGTAGGTGCCCGTAGTCTGGTTATGTTGGGAAACGCTGATCGTTTCAGCGTCGGCAAGATCATCAAGATCACGATCGCGTGTTTCTGGAGCAAAGAAAGTCGCAATAATCGTACCAACGGTCAGCAGACTAAGGTAAATAGCGATTGGCATCCAGGCAGCAATACCACTGGGATCGTTAGTGTGGATCACCCAGGAAATGATTGCAGAACCAACCAGTGGCGCGATCCCTCCGGCAATAACGGCAGAAACTTCCCTTGCCAGTGCGACGCCAATATAACGATGGCGAGCACCAAAGAGTTCAGGCAGAAAAGCACCTTGTGCACCAAACATACCCCAGGCTCCAATCCCTAAGGCCAGAGAAAGAGAGACAATAGTGACAGGAACATTACCGTGGCTGAAAGACCACCACACCGGAAAGGTAATCAACAACTGAAAAATCGCCAGACTACGATAGACAAGAACCCTGCCGAAGCGATCGGTCAGCCAACCGGCAATAGGCACCATAATTGCACCGACTACTACCGCAGACATCAGGCATAGCGTACCAACTGATTTGTCCAGCCCAACCACACCAACGATATAACTGATCGCTAAAGCCTGATAAATCGACGAGCCGCCGTTTTCTGCCAGACGTAAGCCAATCCCGACGAAGACATTACGGCGTGATGTTTTCAGCAAATTTCGTAAGGGTGATTCTGTAACTTGTTGACGAGCTTCGAGTTTTGCGAATGATGGCGATTCTTTAAGATGCAGTCGAATATAAATAGCCACCGCGATAATCACCACGCTGGAGAGGAAGGGCAAGCGCCACCACCAGGTTTCGGCAAGATTTGTCACATTATGCAGCAGGATGAAGTAAACGGCAGATGCCATAAACGTACCAATCTGGATTCCGAGGAACGGCAGCGCGGCGTAATAACCCCGTTTGCCGTCAGGAGCATATTCGGTCATCAGTACGGCGGCTCCCGCCTGTTCAGCCCCAGCACCAAGCCCTTGCAGCAGGCGTAATGCAATAAGCATAATTGGCGCCCAGATTCCCGCTGTTTCGTAAGTGGGTAATACCCCGATCAACGTGCTGGCGATTCCCATTAACAACACCGTTGCTAACAGGACGAACTTACGGCCCAAACGATCACCTAATGAGCCGAAGATAATTCCGCCTACAGGTCTGACGGCAAATCCGAGAAAGTAGGTGCCAAAACTGGCGATCAGCGCCATTCCCGGTTCCTGATTAGGAAAAAAGAGTGGACCAAAAATAATGGCGGATGCCAGGCTGTAAAGTGCGAAATCGTAGTATTCCAGTGCGCTGCCGAGAGAGCAGGTCCACGCCGCGCGACGCAGATCTGCCGATGAAACATTCGCTTTCTCTGCTGGTTGTGAAGGTTGCATGATGTGTCTCCTTTCAGACGGATAAAAGAAATCCGCCTAAAATCAATGGGATTCTTGCGTTATTATTAAAATCCAAAATGAAATGCTAAGTTATCGAGCACTAAAGTGCGGTTGACGCTTCTCAGTAAATGCCTGACTGCCTTCATGAGCATCTTCAGTCGTGGCGGAAAAAGCGCCAGCCAGTGCTTCAAGCGTCGAGGCCACAGCAATACCTTCTCCGGCATCAATAACCTGCTTGGCGATCTGCACTGCAACGGGAGCACGCTGGGCGATACGTTGTGCCAGTTGCAGTCCGGCGTCGTGTAACGCCTCCCTGGCGACAACGCGATTCACCAGCCCGCAGGACAGTGCCCGCTGTGCATCCAGTGGTTCACCGGTAAATACCAGTTCTTTCACCAGTGAGCGCCCAAGCAGTGCCGTCAGCCGCTGCGTTCCTGACCAGCCAGGCACTGTCGCCAGCCCGGTTTCTGGTAGTGCCATTTGTGCTTCGGCGCTACAAATACGGATATCGGCGGTAGCAGCCAGTTCCAGACCACCGCCATAAGCCAGGCCGTGCAACAGGGCGATTACGGGCTGTGGCAGTTGTGCCAGAGCATCAAATGCCTGATGACCGCGGCGGATCCAGTTGCGCCACATATCGAGTGCAGAAAGAGAGGTCCAGCGATGAATATCCGCGCCGACACAAAACGCTTTTTCACTGGCACTGGTCAGCAGTACTACGCGGATCTCCGAATCAGTTTCCAACGTGTGGCAATGCGCCAGCAGTTGTTCGAGCATCTCTGGGGTTAATGCGTTGAGTTTTGCCGGGCGATTAATCACCAAAGTGGCAATGAAACCGTTGCGCTGGAGGTCAATGGTGCCGTTATTCATGGTGACGTCCTTGTTGAAAATAGTGGGGATTCATTAGTTTGAGATCGTCTGCCAGACGGAGTGGGGCATTGCTTTGGGCGAGAATGTCGCGTTCAGGATCAATACCTGGGGCAATTTCCGTGACCAGTAGTCCGTCTGGGGTTAATTCCAGCACGCAGCGTTCAGTGATGTACTGCACTTGTTGCCCGAGTCTTATTGCGCGTTTGCCGGAGAACGTCACGTGGGCGACGTCCTGTACCAGTTTTTTGGCTTTGCCTTCTTTAATGATACGCAGCTGACCCTCTTCCAGTTGCAGTTGGGCACCGGCATTGAAAAAGCCAGAGAAAATAATGCGCTTCGCATGTGAGGTGATATCAATAAATCCACCGCATCCGGCAGTGACATGTGGACGAGCGGGGAGATGTGAGACGTTCACTGAGCCATCTGCGCCGATTTGTAAAAACGACATCAGAGTGAGATCAAAGCCACCGCCCTGGAAATAGGTGAACTGCTGGGGAGAGGGCAAAAATGCTTCTGCATTAGAGGCACAACCGAACTGAAATTCCAGCAGTGGAACTCCGCCAATCGCGCCCTGTTCCAGCAGCCAGGTGACGTCACCGTGGCGACCTTGTTCCAGTAAAATGCGTGGTACGTTGGCAGAAATACCAAAGCCAATATTTACCGCATCTCCACTTTGTAGTTCTTGCGCGACTCGCTGGGCAATAACTCGCGCCGGGCCATGTTCCATATAACGAAAGGCTGATAGCGGACGACTGATTTCGCCGGAAATGGCAGGTTCATATTGCGTTTGTGTCGTTTGTGTTTGTTCCGGCGCAATCACGATGTAATCCACCAGTACACCCGGAATACGCACCTCTTTTGGTTTCAGACTTCCGGCGGCAACCTGTCGTTTTACTTGCGCAATTATGATGCCACCATTATTGCGAACGGCAGTAGCCTGTTCCAGTGGCCCCAGATAAGCCCCTTCATGTTCATAAGTCAGGTTGCCGCGTTCATCGGCAGTGGTAGCGCGAATGATCGCCACCTGCGGCACGATACTGGGGAAAAACAGCCAGTCGTCGTTAGCAAATCGAACACGTTCAACCAGAGATTGTTGCGCCGCTTTTTCATTCATTGCACCGCCCTGCAACAGGGGATCCACATAGGTATCCATGCCTGTTTGTGTCAGCACGCCAGGACGATGAGCCGCCGCTTCCCGGTGCATATCAAATAAGATCCCGGAAGGCAGATTCCAGGCGGGGATCGCGTTGTCATTGATCATTTGCCAGATTAACGGAGGCGCCATTGATGATGGACCGGAGGGGTAGGAGCCAGCGATCACTTTTGCCAGTAAGCCCGGTTGCGCCAGATGATCGATGCCTTTTACGCCATACATATCACCAGCGGCGATAGGGTGGATGGAGGTGATGTTTTGCGGATGTCCGGCACGTTGAAAGCGTTCACCTATTGCTGCCAGCACCGCATCCGGACACCCCATTCCACTGGAGGAGGAGACGGTGACAACTGCGCCATCAACAATCAAATCTGCAGCTTCCGGTGCAGTGATCGTGCGTACAGAGCACATAATAATTTCCTTGTTTCGATATAAAAATAATTAAAAATATGCATTTAAAACAATATGATAATTTTCATAAATTAATTGGAACGATCTAATTTGTGCGTAATTTGTACGATTAGGGTGTAAAAAACACAACAAGGGAAGTGCGAATCTGTGATCGAAACGACGATCTCCTGCGATCCCTTGCGTTAACGGATCGCATGAGTAAAAGGAGATTATGATAAAGTAATTGCCTTGATCTTATGGGGGTTTGGAGCAGGCATGGCGAAGTCGGATACAGGAAGAAAGCGGGTAACATTAACCGATGTTGCGCGTGCGGCTGGCGTTTCGAAATCGACCGTATCGCTGGTTCTCAACGACAGTTCACTTATCAAAAAAGAGACTCAACAAAAAGTCCAGCAAGCCATTGAACAATTAGGCTATGTCTATAACCGTTTTGCTGCCAATCTGCGTTCGCAAAAATCGCTAACTATCGGCGTAGTCATTGACGATTTGATAAATCCTTTCTTCGCTGAATTTACTATGGGTCTTGAGATGACGCTGGCGGAGCACGGTTTTATCACCGTGATGTCCAATACCTCCCAGCGTAGTGACCGGCAAAAACAGGTGCTTGATACCTTGCTGGAACACCACGTCGCGGGCATTGTCCTCTGTCCAGTGAACAGTACCTCAGAAGCCGATTTACAGCGTTATGCCAACAGTTCCACACCCTTATTAATCACGATGCGCCCTCTGGATTGGCAACAATTGCCCGTCGATTACGTTGGCGTGGACAGCCACGCAGGTGTACGGGAAGCGACGGAATATCTCATTCAACAAGGGCACAGAGATATCGTGTTTATTGGTGGTCTTACGCACCATATGCGTTATCAGGGATACCTTGAGGCGATGAATCACCATGGTTTACAGCCGTGGAGTACTGATGCTTTTTCGCTGCGTGCTGAACCGACTCAGGCCAACGGCTACCAGTTGATGCAACAGCTGTTGGATATGCCTTCGCCACCCACAGCGGTGATTTGTTATAACGATTTAATGGCTTTTGGCGCGGAGTCGGCACTAGGCGAAAGAGGATTATTTGCCGGGGAAGATATTTCGTTGATTGGTAATGATGGCGTGGCGGCTTGTGCTTACAGTAACCCGCCGTTAACCACAATTGCGGTAGAACCATTGGCTCTGGGGAAACAGGCGGCGCAGCAAATTTTACGGCGTATTGCGCAACCAGACGCACCGCTCAGCCATTACATCTATCGCCCGACCCTGCAAATTCGCGCTTCCACCGGAAAGCGGGGGCGTTAAATGCTGTAGCGAGAAACTGTTTCTCGCTATACTCTCTTGTCCCCCATTCAACAGCAGGTAACACCATTCGTTATGGCAGGCAATAGACCTTTCAACAAACAACAGACTGATAACCGCGAACGCGATCCACAAGTTGCCGGGCTGAAAGTGCCTCCGCACTCGATCGAAGCGGAGCAGTCGGTGTTGGGCGGTCGGAATCGCTGGAACGCCAGGGGCAACTCGATAGCGTCGGTGGTTTTGCTTATCTGGCAGAGCTGTCAAAAAATACGCCAAGTGCGGCGAACATCAGTGCATATGCGGATATCGTGCGCGAACGTGCCGTTGTTCGTGAGATGATCTCCGTTGCTAACGAGATTGCCGAAGCTGGTTTTGATCCACAAGGGCGTACCAGTGAAGATCTGCTCGACCTTGCTGAATCCCGCGTCTTTAAAATTGCCGAAAGTCGTGCAAACAAAGACGAAGGGCCGAAGAACATCGCTGATGTGCTCGACGCAACCGTGGCGCGTATTGAGCAGTTGTTTCAGCAGCCACACGATGGCGTTACCGGGGTAAATACCGGTTATGACGATCTCAACAAAAAAACCGCTGGCTTGCAGCCGTCGGATTTGATCATCGTTGCCGCGCGTCCGTCGATGGGTAAAACGACATTTGCGATGAACCTCGTCGAAAATGCGGCGATGTTGCAGGATAAACCGGTGCTTATCTTCTCGCTGGAGATGCCATCAGAACAGATCATGATGCGTTCTCTGGCGTCGCTGTCGCGCGTTGACCAGACTAAAATCCGTACCGGTCAGCTCGATGATGAAGACTGGGCACGCATTTCCGGCACCATGGGTATTTTGCTCGAAAAACGTAATATCTATATCGATGATTCCTCCGGCTTGACGCCAACGGAAGTGCGTTCCCGCGCACGCCGTATTGCCCGTGAACACGGCGGCATCGGGCTTATCATGATCGACTACCTGCAACTGATGCGCGTACCGGCGCTTTCCGATAACCGTACGCTGGAAATTGCAGAAATCTCCCGCTCGCTGAAAGCACTGGCGAAAGAACTGAACGTGCCGGTGGTGGCGCTGTCCCAGTTGAACCGTTCTCTGGAACAACGTGCCGACAAACGCCCGGTCAACTCCGACCTGCGTGAATCTGGCTCTATCGAGCAGGATGCGGACTTGATCATGTTTATCTATCGTGATGAGGTGTATCACGAAAACAGTGATTTAAAAGGCATCGCGGAAATTATTATCGGTAAACAACGTAACGGCCCAATCGGGACGGTACGCCTGACCTTTAACGGTCAATGGTCGCGCTTCGACAACTATGCGGGGCCGCAGTACGACGACGAATAATAATTATTTTATGAATTAGGTAATTAAAGCAAACACTTATCAAGGAACACAAATGCAAGCGGCAACTGTTGTGATTAACCGCCGCGCTCTGCGACACAACCTGCAACGTCTTCGTGAACTGGCGCCTGCCAGTAAAATGGTTGCGGTGGTGAAAGCGAACGCTTATGGTCACGGTCTTCTTGAGACCGCGCGAACGCTCCCCGATGCTGACGCCTTTGGCGTAGCCCGTCTCGAAGAAGCTCTGCGACTGCGTGCGGGGGGAATCACCAAACCTGTACTTTTACTCGAAGGCTTTTTTGATGCCAGAGATCTACCGACGATTTCTGCGCAACATTTTCATACCGCCGTGCATAACGAAGAACAGCTGGCTGCGCTGGAAGAGGCTAGCCTGGACGAGCCGGTTACCGTCTGGATGAAACTCGATACCGGTATGCACCGTCTGGGCGTAAGGCCGGAACAGGCTGAGGCGTTTTATCATCGTCTGACCCAGTGCAAAAACGTTCGTCAGCCGGTGAATATCGTCAGCCATTTTGCGCGCGCGGATGAACCAAAATGCGGCGCAACCGAGAAGCAACTCGCTATCTTTAATACCTTTTGCGAAGGCAAACCTGGTCAACGTTCCATTGCCGCGTCGGGTGGCATTTTACTCTGGCCACAGTCGCATTTTGACTGGGTGCGCCCGGGCATCATTCTTTACGGCGTATCTCCGCTGGAAGATCGCTCCACCGGTGCCGATTTTGGCTGTCAGCCAGTGATGTCGCTAACCTCCAGCCTGATTGCCGTGCGTGAGCATAAAGCCGGAGAGCCTGTCGGTTATGGTGGAACCTGGGTAAGCGAACGTGATACTCGTCTTGGCGTAGTCGCGATGGGCTATGGCGATGGTTATCCGCGCGCCGCGCCGTCCGGTACGCCAGTGCTGGTGAACGGTCGCGAAGTGCCGATTGTCGGGCGCGTGGCGATGGATATGATCTGCGTAGACTTAGGTCCACAGGCGCAGGATAAAGCCGGGGACCCGGTCATTTTATGGGGCGAAGGTTTGCCCGTAGAACGTATCGCTGAAATGACGAAAGTAAGTGCTTACGAACTTATCACGCGCCTGACCTCAAGAGTCGCGATGAAATACGTGGATTAATCGTTCTGTAATATTTGATTGTCTGTGCCGGATGCGGCGTGAATGCCTTATCCGGCCAATAAAATC
>PPYE01644362.1_pt1 | contig 11027 bp, 7 predicted proteins | sample 1559881 | NCBI WGS metagenome assembly PPYE01 (sample SAMN08240022, study PRJNA423297) | Human gut metagenome, whole genome shotgun sequencing project.
AATTTAATTCAACCTTTGGCATAATGAAGTTCCTTTCAGATTTCACAAAGTCCTATTTAGAATTTACACCAATTATACGAACATAACCGGCAAACTCTTTCCCATTATCAAAGGTAATGGACTTAAACAAGTGCCTAGGCACCCCCTGGAGCCACTTTCTCAGGGTGCTAGTTACAGCATCAGCCGACTTATAGTGAGAGTTTAAGACAATCTCAACTTTAGAGAGACGTTCCACCAAAGTTGTCACAGCTCCTTGATGATTTCTACCTTGAACAGTATCACCTTCGAGATGGCCAAATTCTCGTCGGAATTTAGGATAATCAGTTTTTCGATTATGAACTATGAATACTCCGGCCTAATTGGCCGGCTTTACCACGATGTTCAACATAACCATTAGGGTGACGTTTACCTTTCATGGGAAGCGTTGAAACATCAAATTGGCCACGTTTAAACATTCGATAAAGAGTCCGCATAGAACAGTCAATATTAACTTCACCACGACCAATAATTGTGTCAGGAGTCCAACCTACCCCCACCTTTTGTCGAATATATTTAACTTGATTTGAAGGTAGAGTCGCAGGCTGTCTGCCGTTGTGAGACTTATTTACTTTGTAGTACTGCTCATAGTATTGAGTAATGGTGTTACCACAGTTCAAATAGCGGTAAACTCGGTAAATTGTTTCTCCACTACGATGGAGTAGCTTCGCTACTCGATAGGATAACCGTTAAATCAACATTGTAAACGCTTATCATTAATTATTACAATTGGAATTCATATCAAAATCTTTTCCCAACTTTTGATCATTAAGCCTGGGAGCGGAACCGCTTTTATAATCATCGGTCATTAAGTGAAAAAACTTAATTTCTAACGAGTTTCTTAGCAAAGACTTACTTTCCTTTAAGAAAACCGTTATACTAGTACTATTCTAATTTTTGAAAGCGAGGTCTTTACATGCGAGCTCAAGCAACCACTGTCCGGACGGTCCCACGCAGTGAACGTCAAGTCGCCACGAACATTTTAAAAGGATCCTTAGGCAACATGGTCGAATGGTTCGACTGGTATGTTTACGCCTCCTTTGCGATTTACTTCTCGGCCGCCTTCTTCCCGGCTGGCAACCAAACCGCCGAATTACTAGCCACCGCCGGGGTCTTTGCGATCGGGTTCTTCATGCGCCCCTTAGGTTCCTTTGTGATGGGGCGTTTCGCCGATCGAAAGGGGCGCCGGGCCGCCCTCACCCTCTCAGTGATCATCATGGCCGGTGGTTCCTTAGTCATTGCCCTAACGCCCACGTACGCCCAAATCGGGATCTGGTCACCAGTCATCCTGGTCTTGACCCGGTTGATCCAGGGGCTTTCCTTAGGTGGTGAATACGGAACGAGTGCTACCTACATGTCGGAAATGGCGTCCCCTTCCCGGCGTGGTTTCTACTCCTCGTTCCAATACGTCACCCTGATCGGGGGGCAGCTCTTAGCCCTGCTCGTTCAAATCATCTTGCAAAACATCTTCACCAACGCCCAGCTCTACGCCTTTGGCTGGCGGATCCCGTTTGCCATTGGGGCCCTGGGAGCGCTCGTGGTCTTGTGGTTGCGACTTTCAATGGAAGAATCTGATCAATTCAACAGCACCAACAAGAAAAACAAGCAGGCCGGCACCCTTCGGCTGTTGGCTAAGTACCCCAAGCAAGTCCTGATCGTCGTTGGGATGACCCTCGGGGGAACGATCAGCTTCTACACTTACACCACCTACTTGCAACAGTTCATGATCAACACGACCGGCCTGTCTAAGGAAAGTGCGGCGATGATTAACTTCCTCGCCCTGCTGGTGATGGTAATCTTGCAACCGGTCTTCGGTCACTTATCCGATAAGATTGGCCGCAAGCCGCTCTTGATCTTCTTCGGGGTCGGCGGAACCGTCTTGACCGTGCCGCTCTTCACCCTCTTGACCAACGCCACCCAAGCTTGGCAAGCCTTCTTACTGATGTTAGTCGGCGTGGTCATCGTTTCCGGGTACACCTCGATCAACGCGATCGTGAAGGCCGAACTCTTCCCGGCCGAAATCCGGGCGTTAGGCGTCGGCCTGCCGTACGGGTTGACCGTTGCCATCTTCGGGGGAACCGTTAACTACGTCGCCCTCTGGCTGCGCTCCGTTCACCTGGAAAGTGGCTTCTTCTGGTACGTTTCCGGCACCGTCTTTATCTCACTCTTGGTTTACATCTTCATGATCAAAAAGGGTGTCTCGGCGCTGGATAAAGATTAGGAAAAGGAAGTGCAACCCAACCATTAAGCAGGCCGTGGGCTAAGGATAGCGCGAACGGTTGGTGCGCCAGCACCGTTCTTCGGCCAGACTTAGCCACTAGGCCTGCGGTTGGGGAGCACGTTATCTGGAAGTGCGACCCAACCATTAAGCAGGCCGTGGGCTAAGGATAGGGCGAACGGTTGGTGCGCCAGCACCGTTCTTCGGCCAGACTTAGCCACTAGGCCTGCGGTTGGGGAGCACGTTATCTGTGGAATAGTTAAAAAATTACCCCAAACAAAAAACCGTCAATCCGCAATCAAATTTGCGAATTGACGGTTTTTATTTAGCTAGGACTAGCGTGGAGGTTGGTTCGCACTTCTTAATTTTGAAACAACCTCATCCCCGCCGGCGTCGCCACCTGGTAACAGTCGAGGTTAAAGACCTCGCTCACCCGTTCGGCGCTCAGAACTTGTTCGGGCGCCCCACTGTCAACCACTTGCCCCTCCTTAAAGAGTAGGCAGTGTTGGCCGTACTGGAGGGCCTGGTTTAAGTCGTGGATGATCATCACGATCGTCAGCTGGCGCTGGGCTTGGATCCGTTGCAAGAGCTTTAAGAAGTTAACCTGGAAGTGGAGGTCGAGGTAGGTGGTCGGCTCGTCCAAAAAGATCGCCTGGGCGTCTTGGTTGAGGGCGGCCGCTAGCCACACCAACTGTTGCTGGCCGCCGGACAGGGTCAAAAGTGGGCGGTCAACCAGGTCGGTTAAGCCTAGTTCGGCCAGGATCGCCTCCCCCTTTTCGTCGGTGGCAGGAAAGTCGCTGAGCAGCGATTGGTAGGGCAGGCGCCCCATCACCACCAGGTCGCGGACCTTAATTTCGTCGTAAACCGGGTTATGCTGGTGGACGATCGCCACCTGGCGGGCAAACTCCCGCGGCGAATAGGCCCAGACGTCTTGGCCGTCCATGGTCACCGTCCCGGACTGGGGCTTTTGGCTGCGGGTCAGCAGCTTAAAGAGGGTCGATTTCCCCGAACCGTTGGGGCCCACCAGGCAAGTTAATTGACCGGTCGGCACCCCGATTGTCAGGTCTTGAATCAACGGGGCTTGATGCGGGTAGGCAAAGGTCACGTGATCAAGCTTAAACATGGCGGGCACCCTCCTTCTTGTGGGCCAAAATGAAGATTAAAACCGGCCCCCCGATGATCGCTAACAAGGTGGCGGCCGGGATTTCGCTCGGCTGGATCACCAGGCGTCCAATGGTATCAACGGCCAGCATCAACCAGGCGCCGGCCAGGGCCGCAAAGGGCACCACGGCCCGGTAGTCACGGCCCACCAGCACCCGGCCGACGTGGGGCACGATGATCCCGATAAAGGCGATCACCCCGATCACGGCGGTCGATGTGGTGGCTAGGAAAACGGCTAACCCGAGCAGGGCCAAGCGTAACTTACCGGCCGACAGCCCCAGGGAGCGGAGTTGTTCGTCAGACACCTTGAGGTAGTTACCCCAGTTGGTGACCAAGACCACCCCGATTAAGCCGAGGATCCCGAGCACGGTCACGGTCAAGCAGCCGAGCCAGGTCACCGTTCCTAACGACACCTGGCTGGTCGACGAAAAGACGCTGGCGATCCCGGTGAAGGTGGCGTTTAAGGCCACCCCGATCAGGATTAGGCGGTATGGGTCCATTTGCGGTTGGAAAAAGATTAGCACCCCTAGGGCGAGGGCCCCGCCGACAAAGGCGAAGACGACCTTGCCAAAGAAAAAACTTGGCAACAAAAGTGCCCCGACAAAGGCGAACAAGGCGGCGCCGGCTGAAACCCCCATAATCCCGGGGTCGGCGATCGGGTTGCGCAAGGCGGCCTGGAAGAAGGCCCCGCTGACTGACAACATCGCCCCGGCCATCAAAGCGGTGATGATCCGGGGCAGGCGAATGTTAAAGAGGGTGTTGGCGTCGGTGGCCGTCATCTTCAAGAGGCTGAAGTGGCTGGCCCCGTTAGTCAGGGCGATCCACACCGTGACCACCAACAAAACAGCGAGGACGAGGTAGGAAATAGCGGAACGTTTCATCTTACTTACTTGGGTACAGCCACTGACTGACCTGCTTTAAGGCCTTGGCGGCGTTCATGTTGGCCGAGGCGTTAAAGGTCGGTTGCTGGAGGTCGTAAACCCGCTTGTTTTTGACCGCCGGCATCGTCTTCCAAACCGGGTTGGTGGAGAATTCTTTTTCGAATTGTGGCTTGGTGACGTTTGGCAAGGCGTGTTCCAAGCGCAAGATCACGTCCGGCTTCTTGGTCGCCAAGGATTCGTTGTTGGGTGAAATGTAGGTCTGGCCGTTAGCGGCGTAGACGTTTTGCCCCCCGGCCAGCCGAACCAGGTCGCCGACGTAGGACTTATCGGTGGCGATCATGTAACCGGCCCCCGGCATCCCCATCAACACCAGCACCTTCGGCTTTTGACCGTGGATCCGCTTTTTGACGGCGGTAATGGCGCTGTTAATCTTTTCGATCTGGGCCTGGGCCTGGCTGGTGCGGTGGTATTCCTTGCCCAGGCTGGTCAGAGTCCCCTTCAGTTGGGCGACCGTGTCGAGTTTGAGGTAGGTCACCTTCACGGCCTGTTGCTTGAAGGCGTCGTTGTACTGGTCCTTTAAGGTCGAAACGGCGTAAACAACGGTCGGATTTAAGGAAGCGATCTTTTCGACGGACGGGTCCATCGGGCTCCCAATCTTGGTAACGTCCTTGTAGCGGCTCGGCAACTTAGCCTGAGTGGTTGGCACCCCAACTAGGTCGATGTCTAACTTGTCAAAGATTTCGGTAATCGCGGCGCTGGTGGCCACGATCCGCTGGTTTTTAGCGGCTTGGTGGTCAACGAAGGCCTTGACCCCGACGGCCACCCCAATCACAACCACGAGGGCGACGAGCAAAGAGATAATAATTGATTTCTTCTTCATAACGATCTTTTCCTTTAGTGGCGCGGAATTTGCTTCTTAGCGGACCAAACGAAGTAGACGGCGGCCGCAATCACGATCAGGAGCCCCAGGATCCCGCCGACTAAAACGAAGTAGTAGAGGGTCTGGTTCTTTTGGCTTTGTTCTTGGACCCGGTCGTTTTGGGCGATCGTGGAGCGGGCCAGCCGGCTTTCCTTGGCCTTGGCAGCCGACGATTGCGAGGAGGCCTGCGATTCTAACTTTTTAAGCTTTTGGCTTAGCTGGGGGTCGTTGCTGCCGCTGGTCGAACTAGACGACCCGTTGGCCACCCCCGCCGCCGCGGTGGCCGAACTGGAATTGGCGCCGCTGGTACTGGTTGAACTAGTGCTCCCCGACAGGGCCGGCAAACTGGAGGTGTCGAACTTAAAGGAAATGTTGTGGTTGGCCTTGTAAACCCCCGGTACGTTGATCGAGATGCTGCTGGAGATCACCCCGCTTAAGTCCTTGGTGGTAAAGGAGTAGCTGTACAGGTAGTAACCGCCGCTCTGGGTCTTAGTGACGTTTTGCGGGGCTTGGCCGTCGATGGAGTTGACGACGACCGGCCAGGCCGATAGGTTAGTGGCGGTCCGAATGGTCATCGTAACCACGTAGGCGCCGTTTGACACCGTTACCGTGGCGGGGCGGGCGTAGTAGCCGTCCGCCATCGAGGTAGTGGAGGTGCCGTACTTGTAGGTTTGGTAACTAACGCTTTGGGCGTGCCCGACCTTGGCGAAGCCGATCACCGCTATGATCAGGGTGCACACCGTTAATAAAAATTGCTTAAGCTTCATGAATTAATCCCCTTACTTTTTTCACGATTCGTTGCCGCCAGGTGGTCGCCACCCCAATCACAATTAGCGCCGCCACAATGAAGAAGGTTAAGGCGGCCGCGATTGGGTACTTAATCAGCGAGGCTTCGACCATCTTGGAGACGCCGGGCTTGACCGCGTACTTGCCAAGCTTCTTTTGGGCCGCGGCCAGGTCAAAGTTTTGCACCGTCCCGGTCCCGCTTTGCAGGGCGGTCGCCATCGGGCTGGCACTGCCAGCGAGCGGAGTGGCGCTACCAGACCCGGTCAAACCGGTGCTGGTTAAGGTGCCCCCGGAGGTCCCGTCGCCCGACAGCGCATCCAGGTAGCTCCTGGTGTTCGTCGCCGTCTTGCCAAAGACCAGCCAAATCGAGAAGGTCTGGTTGGAGATGTTGGCGATCGGCACGCTCATCCGGATCGAAGCGGCAACCGGATTGTCTAGCACGGTTGGGTCGGCCACGTAGAAGGTGTAAGTCCAGATATCATCGCCGCCACTGCTCGTCTTGGTGGTGTTAACGATCGGACCGGCGCCCACAGAAAGTGGCGTAAAGGAAACGATCCCGCTCTTAACCTTGACCGTCAGGGTGACGTTGTAGCCACTGCCGGACTTGGTGACCCGGGCAGTGTGGGTATAGTAGGCGTTGGCCTCAGACACCCCGGACTTGGCGGCGTTTAAGACCTCGTATTCCACGTCTTGGACTTCCTTGGTGGTGTCAATGGCGTGACCCTGGTTGTTGATTGGAAGCGTAGGGTTACCTTTATCGCCATCGGTTTGTTCTTTTTTGGCGCCTTCTTTAATTGTGTCCGCTGATTGATCCTTACCCGGGAAAACGGCCAGTGCCGTTTCGTTCATCGCGCCCAGCGGGGTCTGCAAAGCAAAGGCCAGGGTGGCACTCCCCTTGGCCAAGACGGCGGCGCTCACCTTGTAAGTGTAGGTCCCGGTATCGCCGTTAGCGGTCGTGGCCGTTGGCTGTTCGCCGTTGAGAGTCATCGACTTGATGTAGCCGTTCCCGCTGGACAAAGTGAAGGTGATCAGGTAGTCATTGCCGTCTTGTTTAATCGTCACCTGCTTGGCAAAGAAACCGGCCGAAGCAGATTGCTGGGTCGGGTCACTGGACTTCATGATCGAAAGGACCCGGGTTTCAGCGTTATCGGTATTGGTGGCCGAACTAGGCTGGGTCGTTGACGTGTTCGAACTCGCCTTGGTGGAACTAGCTTGGGTGCTGGAACTAGTGGCACTGGAGCTATCCGTTGCCGACTTGGCGCTCGAACTGCTGGAGCTAGCCGCACTAGCACTAGCGCTGGAAGCTGAACTAGCAGCACTAGACGAACTGGAGCTGGCCGTCGCCTGGGTCTTAACGGTCGAAAAGTCGACCTTTAAGTAGGCCTTTTGGCTCATGGCCCCCATCGGCAAGTTTATCAAGTTCATGTCGATCAGGTAGCTACCGCTGGTGTTAGGCAGGGTAAAGGTGATGGTGGCGTTGTTGCCGTCGTGGTCGATCGTAGCGTACTCGGTTTGCCCGTCGACTTTCATATCCTTAATGTATTCACCCCCGTCGTTGGTGGTCGTGATCTTCAGCTGGAGCTTACCGTTTTCCACTACTAGCGTGGCGCCCTTATTTAAAAAGTGCTGGGCCAGGGAGTCCTGGTTCTGGTCGTATTGATTTTTAAAGGACGTCTGCACGTCGTAAGTTCCATCCTGATACTTCTGATCAGCGGCCTTAGCCACCAGGGGTGTCGTGCCCAGTGTTACCACGGCAGGAGCGGCGATCCCCACAGTGAGGGTCGCCGCCATTATCGCTTGGATCAAATGATAAACCAATCGTCTATTTATTAACATTGTTATAACTTCCTCCAAAATGACACCGTGTCACAAAATGTTGATTTGACAACGTTTTGAAAGGGTCATTCCCTCAATTTTCGTTAAGAACATGATACCATTTTTTGCTTTTTTAATGTTGTTTTTATTAAATTTATCTGCAATAATTAGAGCAGTTTCAAAATTAATAATCGATCAATTCGGGAGGATTTGTCCATGACTTCACACGTTAAAAATACTTTGGTTACCACCGCTGCCATCGCCGGTGCCCTGGCAGCCACTACCCTATTCAACACCACCACGGTTAAGGCCGACACCCCCAGCTCTGCACCGGTGACCACCGCGACCAGCGCCACCAAGGACCCGGCGATCGCTTCCACTCAAGCCAAGGTGAACTCCGCTTCCGCCGCCGTTGTTTCCGCCCAAGCAGCGTACGGCTCCGCTTCCACGGCGGCTTCTGACGCCGCTGCCAAGACTGCCGCCGCTTCCGCTAGTGCCGCTGCTACTTCTTCAGCCGTAGCAAATGCCCAAGCCGCCGCCGACTCTGCTTCCGCCGTTAAGTCCACGGCCGACGCTAACCTTGCGAGTGCCCAAAGCACTGCCGCTAAGACTTCTGCTGCTAAGTCCATGACTTCGGCAGCCGTTGTTAGCGCCCAATCCGCTGTTGCTTCTGCCTCCGCTAAGGCATCTGACGCTGACAGCGCGGTGGCTTCCGCTGTTGCTTCTGCCTTCGCTAAGGCATCTGACGCTGACAGCGCGGTGGCTTCCGCTGAAGCAGGCCAAACGGTAACCGCCAACCTGATGAAGTCCGATGACCCAACCCAGCAATCTGTTGCAGCCGGTTTCTTTGCCAAGCAGGTGACGATCAAACAGGACGGCAGTGACTACCTGATCACCTTAACTTTGTCCAGCGGGAACGGCTTCATCAAGTCGATGACCCTCAACGGCGAACAGCCAACGGCCACAACCGCTAACGGCGATACCGGGACCTACACTTACAAGGTGAGCGCCGCCGTCTTGGCCAAGGGTAGTGCCACCCTGGCCTTTGCTTTGCAGACCCCGCTGGGTGCGATGAACCAAACGGCCCTCTTAGACATTGATACCACCATCTTCAACGGCTTGCTGGCTGCTAAGTCTGACGCCGACGCTGCCCTGACCAGCGCCCAAGCTGCTTTAAGCACGGCTAAAACCAACGCCGCTAAGGTTGCCCAAGTTGCTTCTAGCGCCGCTTCCGCTGCCACTGCCGCCGCTACGGTTGCTTCCGACGCCGCCGTTGTTGCCACGAGCGCTGCTACCAACCTGACCAGCGCCCAAGCCGCAAACAGCACCGCTCAAGCCGCTTTGACTAGCGCTCAAGTTGCCCAAGCCGCCGCTGACGCTACTTTGGCAACTGCTAAGGCTAACTTGGACAGTGCCAACGCCGCTTTAACCAGCGCCCAAGCTGAACTCAAGTCCGCCCAAAACATCGTGGTGGTAACGCCAGCCTCCAGCGCTTCATCCTCCGCTTCCTCTACCGCATCTAGCGCGGGTTCCGCTGCTTCTTCAGTAACTAACTCCGCTTCCAGTGCCGCATCTTCTGCTTCCTCAACGGACTCAAGTGCGGCATCCTCCGCTTCCTCTACCGCATCTAGCGCGGGTTCCGCTGTCGCAACTCCGGCTACCACTAAGAAGGCAACGTCTAGCACCCCTGCTTCTTCAACCACTGCTAAGACCCTGCCACAAACTGGTAACGAAAACCAAAGCGCCTTGGTTGCCCTTGGTTTAGCCATCTTAACGCTGGGGATCTACCCAATGATGAAGCGGAAGCACGCTTAATAAAGGAGTGCGGACCAACCTTCTCGACGGGCCTAGTATCTAAGTACGGGCGAAGGTTGGTGCTTGGGCACCGTTCTTCGCCCGTACTTAGATACTAGGCCCGTGGTTGGGGAGCACGTTATTGGAAGTGCGGACCAACCATTGGCAGGTCGTGGGCTAAGGATAGGGCACAGGTTAGCGCGGTACGCTGTGTTCTGTGGCCGTTCTGTGGCCGGACTTAGCCACTAGACCTACGGTTGAGGAGCACGTTATTGGAAGTGTGGACCAACCATTAAGCAGGCCGTGGGCTAAGCTAAGGCAAATGGTTGTCGCCCCCGGCGGTGTTCTTTGCCTGTACTTAGCCACTAGGCCTGCAGTTGGGGAGCACGTTATTGGAAGTGCGACCCAACCTCCCCAAATGAAAAACGCCCGTTCCGTCAGTTTTGACGGGGCGGGCGCTTTTTGCTTATTAAGTAACAGAAGGGCACGGTAACTCACCTAACAAGCCGGGCCACAAAAAATGTGGTCGGGACCGTCCCGCCAATCGAATTAGTGTGGGAGCGCTACCTCGTCGCCACCATTGCCCTCATGGCGTTTAATCTCATTAAGCACCAACCCTGGCACTGGGATAAACGAAACGGCGCCCTGATCATTTGGGCGGGCTTGATTGGCAACACCTTGTCGATCGTCACCCAAGAAACGGGGACCCTGCACGCTTCGGCTCAGGCCGCTTCCGTCATCACAGCGGCAACCCCGACTTTTATGGTCATCTTTGCCTGGCTCCTGTTAAAAGAACGGCTCACCAAGGTCAAATTACTTTCCCTAACTCTGGCCACCCTCGGCGTGCTCGCCATCGTCGGCGTTAACGTGCAGGGGAGCGGATTGGGCATGTTACTACTAGTAATTGCGGCCTTAATGTCGGTGCTCGTCAAATTAATCAACCCTCACTACAGCGTGCTTCAGGTCACGACCATCGATGCGGACATCGCCGTCGGTTGCTTAACGCCTCACGTGCTTAGCCACTGGGCGACCACCTTTGGCCACTACCGGCTCATCAGCCTGTCGATCGGCGGTTCCTTTTTGTATCTCGGTTTAATTTCGACGGCCCTGGCTTTCGTGTTGTGGAACCGGGGCGTCCAAATGCTTAACGCCGCCACCTCGGGCCTGTACTTCTTATTCCAACCCGTCGTTGGCTCCCTGCTGGGCTGGCTGTGCCTGGGCGAACAAATCACCTGGTCCTTTTTGCTGGGACTGGTCTTGGTCGCCACTAGTATTTGGGTTTCGATTCGCTTTGCAGATTAAATAATTAAAATAGCAACGCCCCGCTGGAGTTCTTTTGGCACTGCCCCCTGTCAAGGTAACACTTTAGAAATCTAAAATTATTAAGTTATGCAATCTCACTTCTGTAGTAATCTAC
>PPYE01682092.1_pt1 | contig 11021 bp, 9 predicted proteins | sample 1559881 | NCBI WGS metagenome assembly PPYE01 (sample SAMN08240022, study PRJNA423297) | Human gut metagenome, whole genome shotgun sequencing project.
CGGCGATAAGTTTTGTATTTTGCCTTTGAAGCTCTATTATGTCAGTCTGCACGTTGTGCAATTCTTTTAAGAGTTGCACGTTTTCTGCTTTCAGTTCTTCGGCTTGCCGAGCGAGAGATCCGTCACTCACAACAATGGGCTGCTGCTTCATCTTTGACCGTAAAATATCACAGGCTGCATCGGAGAGCCAAGTACCATTGGGTCCTTTGCGTTCATACAATCCGTTAAGTTCATCTGCATATTTGACTAGGTGTTTTTGAATTGCTCGATCGGTAACACCACATTCCTTAGCAAAATCCTGCAGTTTAATCACAAATAACTCTCCTCTTAACAATATCGAACCATTCGGAATGGTGCGGAACATATTCGGCGAACATATTCTGATCTATTCGGAACGGTTCGATATTCAATTATATTTATTGTTTACTGAAAGTCAAGCATATTTCCGCAAAAGACCAAAATGAAAAATGAGTTTATTCTTTCCAAATTTTTCTTGAAAACCCTTTAGGGCTTTTTTCGGCATGTTCGAACTGTTCGACGGCTTCTTGCAGTGCTGGAAGATCACCATGCTCGATTGGACGACCGAGAACGTGCTCCATCACAGCGCCAATCTCAATCAGACGTTTGGTACGTGCTTTGCGTTCTTTTTCACGTTCCCTATTTTGTAGACGGCGCTTTTCGGCTCTAATTGCATCGATTTTTACTTTTGCGGCAGTTTCGCGCTGCTCGATTTCTGCAAGACGTTCTGCGTAATTTCTTTTAGTTCTCGGCATGGCTATTATCCTTTCTATATGTGAAATTCAAAACGCTAACTCTGTATATTGTATCATAGCTATTGACAAAACACAAGAACAGTGCGTATAATCATGGTAAAGATTAGCTCGCAGAAAATCCCATAAGGGCGCACTTATATGTACACTTATTACGTAAGTATACATATTTGCGTGCGCTCTCCGAGGGGCAAGGCTCTGCCTTTGCAAACCGTTATGCCGTATATGAGAAAGGAAAAGCTGTGGCGATTTATCATTGCTCAATTAAAATCATCAGCAGGGGGAAAGGACGCAGTGCCGTTGCGTGTGCAGCGTATCGCTCCGGCACAAAGCTTACAGATTTAGCAACCGGCAAGGTATTTGACTACTCGAATAAACCCGGCGTGGTTTTCTCTGAAGTGTTACTGCCGGAAAATGCCCCGGCTGTATTTGCTGCTCGGAACATTTTGTGGGATGCAGTAGAGAGTAAAGAAACCCGTTCTGATGCGCAGCTTGCGCGTGAAGTGGAAGTTGCGCTGCCGTGTGAATTTACCCGGCAGGAGCAGATCGATACCGTGCACGAATACATCATGAAGAATTTTGTTCGCGAAGGAATGTGTGCCGATTGGGCGCTGCATGACAAAGGAGACGGAAACCCGCATGCGCATATCATGCTGACAACCAGAGCGTTTACGCGCAATGGAAAATGGGCGGATAAGCAAAAAAGCATATATAAGCTCGATAAAAACGGGCAGAAAATCCCGGCTATTGACCCAACAACCGGGCAACAAAAGATCGGCGCACGTGGTCGTAAAATGTGGCAGCGGGAAACGGTACAGGCTAATGACTGGAATGACCGCAGCAAGGCTGAAGAATGGCGCGCAGCATGGGCAGCAGAGTGTAACCGGCGCTTGGATCGGCAGCATCAGATCGATCATAGGAGCTATGCTCGGCAGGCGGTAGAGCAGGAGCCGACCATACACGAGGGCTATGCAGCGCGCAAAATGGAACGCGAAGGACGGGTATCAGACCGCTGCGAGATCAACCGAGAAACCAAGGCGCTCAATGAGCAGTATTCAAGAAGTTTGGAAGTAGCGAACGGTGAACTGTATAATGCCACCAGTGAGCGCTTACGGTTGTATAGAGATGTTATTCGAGATCTTGAAAGCGAAAGCAAAGAGCTTTCTGGGGCAATACAGCAAGCAGAAGATGCGGAAAGAGCGCTTACTACGCCTGTAGAGCGCTGTAAGCCGTGGGAGAGGGCTAAGCGAAAGGAACAAGCCGAACAACGCGAAAACGCGTTACAAAAGCGTACAGAGGCGTTTGCAGCGCTGTATGAGCTTGGCTGCGCTACGATTGAAGCAGCGAAATCCTTGCTGCAGAGCATTTTACAACGCATAAGGCAACTTCGCCAGGAACAAGCAGAGCTGCGAGCCGATTTGGAACGTCTGGGAGAAGAATTGCCGATTGTTAAGCACGCTTCGGATCTTCTGCAGCCGGCTGCATCGGCGGAACAGATCGGCGTGCGTGAACGGCTTCAAGCTATTCGGCAGCAACGTGAAGCGGAAAGGAAAGCACATGCTGAATGGGTCGAACAGCAGCGCCGTGTAAATATGCAGCGTGAGCAGCCGGAGCGTTCACCGCAGGAAACCCCTGACGACGCAGCTGCACAGCAAGAGCAGAAAGTGCGCAGCGTAGCGGATTATGCCGCAAAATACTGCGAACAGAACAAAAACAGTGCGCGCAAGCATCACCGTGGACGGTCGCGATAATTGCTTTTACTTTATAGTAATTTTTTTGATTAAAATTCGAGTAGTACTACCAGTGGTACTACTCGAATTTGGCTTAAAATCTGAATATTTCGGTTGTTTTAAGAAACAGTAGTCGGCAAGGTGGTACTACCGTTCAAAAAGTGGTACCACTTTTTGAAGACTGAAAACCCGCATACTATGCGGGTTTGTGGCGCAGTAGGAACACAAAGTGGTACTACTGCTTTATCCTGCATTCTGAAAAAGCACTTTTTGAGGGACTTTTTGAAAATTTAATAGTAGAAATTAGCTGTAGCTAAATCGGGAGCTGTTTTTAATAAAATCACCGAAAGGTGAGATTTAAGAAAACTGCTGCCAAACAGCTACAATATAAAGCCTCTTTTAATCGGATAAACAGAGAAAAACAGCTTAAAATTTAGAGCAGACGATTCCAAATTTAAATTTGAAGAGATTTCTTGAGGCAACAAATAGGGCAATGTAAAGGTTATGGTTTCTCCAGGGTCAATATTTAAGGAAAAACTTTGAGTATTATTCAGTAAGTAGTAATAGTCGCTGTTGATTGAGTTAGCCCAGTCTTCTCGTTCAATATTAAAAATATATGCAGGAACTTTAATGGGGGCATCAGATTTATTGGTTGCAGTTAAAGTAATACAGTACACATGCAGGCCGTCAACAAGTTCTGGAGAGAAAGCATCGAAAAGTCCAGAAGGAGTTTCGAATTGATATTGGTTGTTTAATTCATCAATACTGTAGATTTTCCCTTGTTTATAAGTTAAATTGAGTGCAGAATCAGAATAAGTTTTTCCAAGGCTATGTATATCTTCTTTTGGAGAGGGATACGCAGTATTTATCGAAACAATTTTTATAATTGCAAAGACTAAAAAGGCGATTGTAATAACACTGCTAAAAAGAATCTTCACTTTTTTCATTACCATTTTCCTCTTTTCCTACAAGTTTACCGTTTTCAATTTTGTAGATAATATCGGTCATGGAGATCAATTCTTCTTTATCATGGCAAGCAATAATGATCGTGGCGCCGTTTTCTTTGAGTTCAGAAATAATCTTATGAACACGCTGTATGCCATCATCATCAAGTGCATTTAAGGGCTCATCTAAAATAACGATTTTAGGCATCTCCATAACTGCGGCGGCAATTCCGAGTTTCTGCTTCATGCCTAAAGAATATTTTCTGTATTTTCTGTTATCGTGAGGGTCGAGACCAACTTTCTCTAAAGCGACTTCAATTTGTTCATCGGTAATTTTTTTTTGAATGGAAGCTAAGAGCTTTAGATTTTTAAAGCCAGTATAACTATCAATAAAAGAGGGATTTTCAATTAGAATTCCTGTACCATCTGGAAAAGATGAAGAATCATGCCCGAGTTCATGGCCGTCAATTAAAACGCTACCTTCAGAGGGTAAAATTAAACCGGCAATAGCTCGCATGAGCATGGTTTTTCCCGATCCATTGACGCCCATTAAGCCGTAAACTTTGCCAGGTTCAAACGAGCAGTTCACATGATCTAAAATCAGTTTTCCTTTAATTTCTTTTGAAAAATTACGCACTTCAATCATTGCAAAATTCCTTTCTGAATCATATCCTTTTTTGTTACATAAAAAGCGCCTATCAGAAGACAAAGTATAGAAACTAAGCAACTCAAAATAAATTCAGTAGAGAAATGTATGCCGACGGGGTCAAATAGGCTGTTTCTAAAGAACATAGAGATGTTGCCTACTAATATCGGAGTTTGCCAGTATACGGTCATCAACTGAACTGCAAATATAATAATTAGTGACCAAAAAGGCGTTAAAATTAAGGAAATAAGAAGTTCTATACTGGCAAGTAATAGGGTGCTGATTATAGGCGAAAAGAGACAAATACAAATGTTGTAGGCCGAAAAAGTAAGATTGAACGAGTCACCCATCCAATAATGAATGGCAGCTTCACTATACCATGAGCCATGAGTTACTGCTACAACAATTCCGCAAATTGCAGACAATGCCAGGTAATACAATATTATAGTTATGTACGCCCAGGCGTTTTTGCTTAACCACCATAATATCCGGCTTTTTGATCGTACTAAAACATTTATGCCGTTACTGCTTTTTATGTTTTCAACGGGATAGGTGAGAACCAAAAACAAGGGAAGCGTTTGCACCGCTAACCATCCTGGTTCAGGCAAAAGTAATTGATCTGGCGCTTCGGATAGGGGATATTGTCCTCTAAATAGATATATCCATTGGTCAAAAAATCCGATACCGGCTTCTATATGTTGGGCAATGAACGCGCTATTGATACTTTCATAATAAGAAATACAGAGTATTCCAAACACGCAAAGGCATAAAATAATTTTACCCAGATTTATTTCATAGCCGCGCTTGAAATCATACCGCAGCAATACTCTGAAAGTATTGAGCTTGTTACCTCTTTTCATAAAAATTTCACCTGAAGAAGTCTTTTGCGTCGATTTTAATGTGAATAAAAATTGATAGACATACAACGATAACGATTAGAGAGCCATATCCAATGAAAGGGAAGCTTTTTTCACTACAATCGAGGTAACTCATGAAGATGAGGCCTCCCGGCATATACGGGGCAGTAAGGTCGAAAGAAGAGAGTAGCGTGTAAATAAGGACGGCGATCCATGCGCTGCCACGAAATGGAACTGTTAGATCGATAAGTTCAAAAAGACGTATATCTATGACGATAAGCAATAGAGAAAATAAAAAAATACTAAGAGCAACAACGTATTCATTCAACTGTTCCGGCCCAGGAAAGCCTATTTCATACATAAATTCGCTTGTGTATTCGAACCAGTTATAAGTTTTTGAAAAGAAAAGATGAGCGGTAGCGAAGACGCAAAGAAGAAAATACAGACTGGCAACAAGCCCTATTAAGAGATCAAATAAAGATTGCCGAATAAAGATGCTGTGCCGGCTTTTATGTTGAATTAAACATATTGCGTTTGCTCGGTACAGTGGTTTAGAAGTTACGAGAAAAAGTACGGGAAAACCCACAGAAACCAAAAAAACAAAAGAATCTTGAAATAGCATATATGAATCGAAACCGCATAGCTCAACACCCACGTTTTTTGCATCATTGGACCTGAAATAAGAAAACAAAAAAACAGCTGCAGGAATCCAGATTATAAAAAAAAGTATTTTCTTTTTTTGAGCCAGTAGCCTACTTAATGCATACGTCATGTTTTTTCTCCCGTAAGTAAAAGCACAAGATAATGGCAGCCATTACACACCATTCAACTACGATAATCCAAGTTCGGATGCCCCATGTCGGTTGATGTGGAAAAAGAAAATACATCGGAGAAAATTGAGCGATTTTAAGCCACATACACGCAAAATATGAAACGATATAAATAACAAAAGGAAGAAGCAGAACTTCAAAACTGTTGGAGCAGAATTTTCCTATTGCGACGGAGCACACGATGGTAGTAGAAATAAAAACAGTGTCTAATAGGGTATAGAGTGCTACGTAAAGCCACGGATGAAGGTAATATATCTTGCTCCACATTCCCAGGTATGTGACTGGAAAAGTATTTGTAATTGGTTGCGGTGTGATGGCGGGAATCCACATTGCGGTTAAAAATAAATCCAAAACCAGAGGAATAAGCACCAATAGAGCAGAAGAAATACCAACGGCCAGCAGCTTGGCACGTAAGTATTTAGCGCGCGAACAGCGAACTAAAATATTTTCCGCATAACCCTTCTGAACGTCCCAGAAATAGGAATCCGCAAAAGGAAAAGCTGCGATTAACGGAAATAGCCAGTATAAGGCTAACGACATAAAACCGCCAAAATCTAACCCTATCCATTTATTAAATAATGAGTGCGGGCACATCATGGGGTCTCCGCTGAACAAATCCAAATACTGGCTCTGAGGAATAATGAAAAATATCTGATGGATACATACAAGCAAAATTACAAAAATCAAGCTTACAGCAAACCGCCAGCTTTTAATGGCGCGACTTAATTCTTCTTTTAGCATAGACGGGTTCCTTTCTGATTTTTATTATTCCAAAGCCATATATTTGGTGGTAAGTTTTGGCGGATATACGTCAATTAGGGCGTAATATAAATTGCTGAGGTTACAATCTTCATCATCAATAACGAACAGCATGGTGGTTTCAATTTCTTCTTCAGGTTGAAACTCATATTGGCTTCCACCATGTCCATCAAACATTTTTTTATCGAAAGCTTGCATTTCGTATAAATTTTCGATTGAAAGGTCATTCGACAAAATAACGACTCGTTTACTATGAAAATTTTCATTGATGGATATTGTACGAACATTCTTAATACGAAAGGTGATATATAAAAAGGATTCATTTCCCAATAATTCTCCATCTTCAAATTCTAAGCTGGGCATTTGCCAAACGTCCTCCGTATCAAATCCTGTTAAAGTTTTCGATATATTAACGTCTAAAATTTGCCATTCTAACTTGACTTCTTTAACAGAGTCACCGAAAGCAACTATTTGTTTCTGATTTGGGCCTACCAGTTCTTCTTCAAACTCGGAGTCATCTGGCACAGAAATATCCGGGGACAGGGAAGGAGGTGCGCTTGGAGCAGAGCTGTCGGAATCCTTTACCGTAAAAGATTCAAAAAAGTTTGAATCTTCGGATGGCTGATCTACACTTGCGTTTGATGAGCAGCCTGTAAGAAAAAGAGAAAAGATCAGAAAGAAAGCCAAAATCTTTTTCATTTGCCCATAATCTCCTTTTAACATCGACTTAATTTGAAAATGCAGAGCAGGTAATGAACCTGCTCCGCATTTTTTTGCATAATGATCAAACAGAATCCGGGCTCCACACACCTTTAGCATAACCACCGCCGTTTAAGCGCCCGCAGCGGATAGCACCATAGGTGTAGCCCCATTCATTTACCCAGTTATTCAGGAAGTACTCTCTGCCCTGAACGTTGATCTGGAAGATATAGCCGTTGTCACAGCGGTTTTGGTTGGAACCAGAACTACTCTTAGCTCCCATTGCATAAGCGCTATATGAAGTGCCGAGATACGTAGCTTTCATATACATGGAGCTATCATCTACTTTTCGTCTGTACGAGGTTTGAGCCGAATTCACGCCGTATTGGAACATAGTAAAAGGTTCATCATCATGGTTATTTGCGGATGCCGGAATTATGGCTGCGGAAATCATCATGATAGCGCAGATGCCGACCGTGGCTAACCGTTTAATTCTTTTCATGTTTGATTCCTCCCGTTTTTTCAGACTCATAGAAAACGTCTTTAATATGAGTCTGCTATTTTGATTATGTAGAATTCTACATAATCAAAATAGCAGACTGCACACAAAAAGTCAACAAAAATATCGTTTTATAGATGATTTCAGCGTTGTGACGAAATTTCACAATGAAGTTTTATTCAAATTATAGCTTAGCTGTGAGGTGAGTCGGAAGTTTTAGAGTAGATATGCTTGAGATATAATCGACATTTTGATATACTTAAAAGGCTACCGCCCCCATAACCGGTGCAGAAAGGGGGTGCTGCCCAAATGGAGTTTTTTCTATCGTTTATCATTTCCATCGTGGCGAGTGTAGTAGCCTACTATATTTGCAAATGGTTGGATGGAAAGAAGTAACAGGTAGCCAACCTTGGGAGTAGCGGCCCAACACCAATAAGCTAAATGAAAACCCCCGGAGCTTGCACCTCCGGGGGTTTTCGTCTGCCCAAATGGACATTCTATCGTTTTGCCTACCGTTATTATACTACAACAGCAGGTCTTTTTCAAGTATATGGCTAATAAAATAATTTATACCAGTAGATCGCCGTAAAAAAGGTTAGCTCCCATGCAGCTTACTTCAAAATAAATGTGTACCGGCTATTTTGGGTTGTAATGATGACGGTGCGGCCGTCATTTGTGATGCAGCTGATGTAGCTGCGTAGATACCAAATGTTATTCGAAAAGGAGAAAAAAGGAGTGCCAGGAAATTTTCTTTCGCTTTCATATAGGGAAAGTGTGCCTATTTGATCTATATACCGGGAGCGCCAATTTGGTTTGCTGCCATTGGCTGCAGCGGTTTTCGTGCAGACATCGATGCAGCGGTATACACCTAAATTTTTAATTAGTTTTGGCATTGCTTACTCTCGCCCTCTCTTGATTACGGGTATCAAAAAAGCCAGTGTTTATGCTGAATTTTTGAATTATACGTTACCGTTTTCTTCCTAACTTACCACCCGATATCATTGTTTTCTATGATCGGCAGCAAGTACCGATAGATATTTTTGATTTCGCTGCGTGCATTCGTTTTTGCGTGACGTTTTGCGAATAACAAATAATTGTAGATCTGCTGATCCAGATCGCTTCCGGTAAAATGGCCGCGGGCATCGATGTGCTTACGTGCGAGTTGTACGAGCCCATCAATTTGATCGTCTGTAACCACGTAAGGAGCAAGAGCGTCGCGGTACAGATCGCGGCGTTCGGCTTCGCTCTGCGAAACATCAAAAATAGGCTCAGAATCAGTAAATCCGGGCATTTCAAGCTGTTCGGGAGCTCCATATTGTTTCGGAAGGGTTTTAACTTCAAAACGAATAGCTTTAACAGATCGCCCTCTTTTAATAGGGAAGTAGGAGTATTGGCATTCGGTTTTTTCGTGCATTTCTTTCTGGACTTTTTTCAAAATTTTGACATTAAAAAACCTAAACTCGTTGTAAGTTGCTTCATTTTCACAATGCAGGATTTTTTTTAGTTCTTCAAGAGGAACTTCCCAAGACTTTCGGAAACGGTTTGCTTCAAGGTATATAAACATGATATAGGTGTACCGGCTTGTAAGCGATGTAATGCAACGGAGCTTGTAACGGAGATAGCCCAGGTTCTCGATATTAAAAAAATACTTCATGGCTTTCTGAGTACATTCCAATTTTACGTTCCAAAGTCCGTCATCATCCTGCTCTGCTTCGGCTTCCTCAAAGAGCGTCACAAGCTGAAATCCCTTTTTTTCGTCCTTGTCCGGGACTTCCACCACATTTCCCATGAGATGTTTAAGTCGTAATTTCAAGTCTTGATTGTTGATTTTCTGAATGCCAAGAGCGTTTTCGATTTCCCCCTTTTCCAGAATAATGGCTCTTTTTTCAGGTTTATGGCTGTCTATTCGTGAAAGGTAAGTATCTAGAATTTTGAACTCAGAGAGTGTCAAATCCGACCGCCAAAGGGCAAAAAGAGGTAAGCTCTTTTGAACGGTTAGCTTGTTTTCGTATCCTAATCCAACAATGGGGTCGATTTTTTTTCGTGCCATTATTTCACCTCTTATTTTGCTGCAGTTATCTCTTATTGGGTTGATAAAATCATCATAACAAATACGTTACCAATTGTCAATAATAAATGGTAACGTGTCAGGAAGAAGACGGTAACATATCAGGAAGAAGACGGTAACATATCAGGAAGAAGATGGTAACGTGTCAGGAAGAAGATGGTAACGTGTCAGGAAGAAGATGGTAACGTTTAATCAGAAAATACGGCATAAATACTGGATTTTTTAATACCTGTAATCAAGAGAGTAATCAAGAGAGTAATCAAGAGAGTAATCAAGTCTATCTATCAAGAGACCACGCGGCCTACGGCCGCAGATGACAAAAAGGGTGGGGCTTGCTGCCCCACACCCCGCAGCGCACAAATGCGCAATAGTACCTTTTCGCTTACCAAAACGCTTATTTGCATACGTTTTTGCAGAATCTCTGCACGATTTTGCTAAACAGGGGCACAAGCGCCCAGGAATGAGAACGGCAGCTCGTTTTTTTTTGGTATTCTGCTCGGGAGATGTTTCACGCAGTGGTGAAAGTGAAACACTATATCTTGTGGTCGTTTCGACCACCCTATTTGCAAAAAAATCCTTGAAAATCTAACTTTCATGCCGTTTTTACCCCTCTCACTCGGCTTTCGGCGTTCCTGAATTGGACAAAATAATGATTTTGGCTTATTTTGGTGTAGATGAGCAAAAAATCGACACCTTACACGTGGAAATACGAAATAGCTGTAAACGGCTCTAAAATCGTCTGTAATCGATTTTAGATTTTGGACGGGTAAATTTCATGTTTTTGCCATAAAAATCGATTTTAGGGGCACTGTGGACGATTTTAACGCTATTCGAGCACTAAATTTGCAATTTGAAATGCAAAAAGCCGGTTCCACACATGGAACCGGCTCATTTTTTCGTGTTATTTTTAATTTTTCCGCCCGAAAAATCTTTCCCGCAGCGTTAGCGGACGCTGCTTTTCACTCTCCAACTGCTGCCGGAGCTGCTCGATCTCGGCTTGCAGCTGCTGCTCTTTATCCTCGAATGCTTTTGTTGCCTCTGAAAGCTTCGAATTTGCGCTCTGTGCGCTTTTTTCGGCATCAGTAAGCTGCTGTGCCTTTGCTTCATTATCGGCTTCCAAAAGCGAAATGCGAGCGTTTTCGGCGATAAGTTTTGTATTTTGCCTTTGAAGCTCTATTATGTCAGTCTGCACGTTGTGCAATTCTTTTAAGAGTTGCAC
>PPYE01682715.1_pt1 | contig 11021 bp, 7 predicted proteins | sample 1559881 | NCBI WGS metagenome assembly PPYE01 (sample SAMN08240022, study PRJNA423297) | Human gut metagenome, whole genome shotgun sequencing project.
ATACTATAATAAATAAAATTGCCTGTTTCGGATTTACCATAAAGATCAAAAAGCTTCCCACCGCACACCCGATGAAGGCCCCGAAAATCGGAATCAATGCGGTAAACGCAATCAAAACTCCGATCAAAAGTGCATATGGCATCCTCAAAATACTCAGTATCACAACAAACATACAACCGAGGATCACAGCTTCCAAACACTGACCTGCAAGAAAATTTGCAAATGTCCGATAAGTCAGAGAACAGACTTTAAGAAAAGCATCTGCCTTTTTCTTTGGGAGAAAGGCAAAAATTACTTTTCGGATCTGCACATGCAGCTTCTCCTTCTGAAAAAGGACATAGCAGGCAAATGAAAAAGCAATAAAAAAGGTTGCCAATCCACTGACTATGGAACCCACTGCTGACATTGTGGTATTCATCATATTTCCTGCACCGTTTCCAAGAAGGCTTATCCCCCACTTGATCGCCTGATCCGGATTAAACTGTACCTGATCTACCAGCTTCATGATTTCCTGGTTATTATGAGAGAATTCCCGGATCCAGCTTTGCATCTGCGGGATAAAATCAGCGATACTCATCATCAAAGTTCCCATTGTCCGCGTAAGCTGCGGGATCACACCAAACATCACCAGTACGATCACGCCAACCGCAAATACGATCGTAAGGAACAGACTTATCGGTCTTGCCAGTTTTGCACCTATCTTATTTTCTTTTTTTACCCTTCCAAAAATTTTCTTTTCCAAAAAGCTCATTGGCACGTTGGTCACAAATGCGATCGCTCCGCCAAGTACAAAAGGAAATGCGATCCCCCATATTGCTTTCAGCACATCGAGCACCACATCAAACTTCCACAGGGCGACCACAAGAAATGCTGTAAACACAATAAGCTCCCTGATTTTTTTTACAGATATTTTACTTATATCCACTATCATTCTCCTCTTTTTCCTAATTTCATGCGTATCCATTTAAGCAGCTGAATGATCGGAAGACTTGCAAACGCATACAGATATACACAGCCAAGCTGCATCAGATCCAACGTCTCTACTTTAAACAGGAGATGAAATCCTGGAACCGTCAGTACAGCGGTAATGAGTACTGCCCCAAGTACAAATGCTCCCTGAAGCCATTTATTATTAAAGAAACGTTTTGTAAAGATAACCGGATGATCCGATTTGCAGTTGAATCCATGGAACAGACGTGCCAGACAAAGTGTTCCGAAGGCATAAGTACTGCCAAGCAGTGCACCATTCTGATGATATCCTGTCAAAAATCCGATCATCGTCATCATACCGATCACCAGTCCTTCCAGACCGATTTTACCAAGAAAATCCTTTGTCAGTATTGACTCGTCTGCTGATCTTGGTTTCTCATTCATCACCTCACTGCTGTGCGGCTCCACGCCTAACGCGATCGCCGGAAGACTGTCTGTCAAAAGATTGATAAACAGCAGATGTACCGGTGCAAAAGGAACCGGAAGTCCTGCAAGGGATGCACAAAGAACTGCCAGGATCGCACCAAAGTTTCCTGACAGAAGAAACTGGATCGCATACTTGATATTCTGATATAAATTTCGTCCGTTTTCCACTGCTTTTACAATTGTTGCAAAATTATCATCTGTAAGCACCATTGCTGCGGCATCCTTTGCGACCTCGGTTCCGGTCACTCCCATTGCAACACCAATGTCTGCCTGCTTCAATGCCGGAGCATCATTCACACCGTCTCCGGTCATTGCCACGATCATCCCCTTCTCCTGCCATGCACGGACAATACGGATCTTGTGCTCCGGTGACACTCTTGCATACACAGAAATATTCGGGACAAATTCCTTCAGCTGCTCATCACTCATATTTTCAATATCAGCACCTTCGCAGGCCTCTGACAGATCATGTAGGATCCCGATCCTTTTTGCGATTGCCGCTGCTGTGATCTTATGATCTCCCGTGATCATGACCGGCCGGATCCCCGCTTTTATACATTCTGCAACTGCAGCCTTTGATTCTTCCCTCGGCGGATCCATCATAGCGATCAAGCCAAGAAATACCAGATGATTCTCATCTTCTGTCGTCAATACATGCTTCTCCGGAATTTCACGATAGGTAAATGCCAGTACCCGTAACCCTTCCATTGAAAATTCCTGATTCTGGCGCCGGATCTTTTCTTTATCTGCTTCTGTGATTTCTCGAACTCCGTCCTTTGTCCAGATCCTGTCTGTCAGCTCCAGAAGCCGGTCAACCGCACCTTTTACGATCATCCGGTTTTCATCATCAATTCTGTGAAGTGTTGACATCATCTTACGGTCACTGTCAAAGGGAAGCTCTCCTTCCCTTGGATAAAGCTTTCTTACACCAGCAGCCTCGATTCCGTACCGGCTGCCCAGATTGATCAATGCCGTTTCCGTCGGATCTCCGATCTCCACTCCATTTTCATTTGTTGAATCATTACATAAATCCGAACAGATAACAGATACGCTTCCAAGACCTTCCACAGCCTGAAGCTTACGAATGATCGCGTGCTCCTTTGCCATCTTCTGTGTTCCGAAAGAAAGGACGATCGTCACGATGGAGCTTAAAGCTTCCGGAATCGCTGCGACTGCAAGTGCTACTGCAAACATAAATGCACTGCTGATCTTCTCACCGCGGAATACACTGATCGCAAACAGAATTCCGCAAAATATCAGGATCAGAATGGAAAGCTTCTTTCCAAAATCATCCAGATTCGCCTGAAGTGGCGTCTGTTTTTCCGAAGTCGATTTCAGAAGTCCCGCAATCTTTCCAACCTCTGTCTGCATTCCTACATTCGTTACAACCGCTCTGCCACGCCCATATGTGACAAAGCTTCCGGAAAACAGCATATTTGTCCGATCACCAAGCGGTGCTTCCTCCAAAATAATGTCCATACTCTTTTCAACCGCAAGACTTTCTCCGGTAAGGGCACTTTCATCGACCTTAAGGCTTGCATTTTCAATCAATCTTCCATCGGCCGGGATCATATCACCTGCTTCAAGAAGGATCACATCTCCTACAACCAGTTCTCTTGCCGGGAGCTGTACCGCCACACCATCACGTAATACCTTTGCCTCCGGTCCGGAAAGCTTCTTTAAGCTCTGCAGGGACTGCTCAGCCTTTACTGTCTGCACAGTTCCCAAAATCGCATTGATCGTAATAACGATCACGATAACTGCTGCACTTTCCACATCTCCAAACATACCGGATATCACTGCCGATGCGATCAGGATCAGCACCAGAAAATCCTTATACTGTTCAAAGAAGATCTGCAAAATACTTTTTTTCTTTCCTTCTGCAAGCTCATTCCATCCGCACTTCTCTCTGGACCGTCTGACCTGTTCATCGGTAAGCCCTGATTCCCTGCTTTCCACACGCTCGAGAACTTCTTCTGCTGTCTGCTGATAAATTTCTTTCATTACCTTTGCCTCCTTTTTTGCAAATATTCACCAACTGTAATTTTTTTATGCAATAAAGGATTTTTTTGATAAAAGGATATAAAAAAAGAAACCCTTATTGCATAACAAAAAATGCAATAAAAGTCTCACCATTTCCCTGCAGCGCCGGATGTTTCCACCGTACTGACGACACTGCAAACGCAGATTTCCAAACGTAGGTTACTCCCCTTTATCAGTTTTAATAGTATAACAGGATCGGTACCTCTGTCAAGATACTTTATAAATCACACCTTGCAAATATGATACTCCGGTAACAGAAAAACTCCCATTTTTTGAATGGAAGTTTTTCTGTTACCCTGAAAGTATTATAGGCCTGCAGCCGTTTTATTACCTTTTAAGATTTATTACTTTGATCAGCTACAATATTACCCTGCACAACTCTTCCCTGGTCTTTTCCTTTTCTCAGTCCTCGAACCACCTGTACATTTCCAAGAATCAGATAATCCATTTCCCTCTTAGTGACTTTCGCAAAATTTTTCTTTGAAACAAAATAGAAGGTAACTCCCATCAACACCCACACGATCAGTGCTGCAAAGGACTGTGGAGCCATGAATGCTGGAGAACCGGGCACGATCAGAAGCAGTAATATTACAACAGAGATCACGCAGCCGCCCATTGCTACTGCCGGATGGATTTTATTTGTATCTGTATCATCGCCATATTTTTTCAGAAGAATATAAGCACCTGCACAGGTAAAGAAATATCCGAACGCAGTACCTACGGAACACATATCTACAACCCAGCCGATCACTTCTCTGCCGAAAAATGGGCAGATACAGCAGATGATCATGGTAAACCCAACACATATGGATGGAGTTTTATGCTCCGGATGAACCTTTTCAAAAGCTGACGGAAGCATTTTTGCTCTTGCCATACCAAATAAAAGACGGCTGGATGTCATAAAGAATCCGTTCATACCGGTAAAAATCCCCATGCACACTGCCAGTGCCACAAAGCACACACCAACTTTTCCCATTGCAAGATCAAGAACTGCACCTGTATGCCATTTTACAAGAGTTCCATTCGCATCTGTCATAGTCAGAACCTGCTGCCAGGGAACAACACAATCTGTCACCAGTGCCATTGCACCATAGATCAAAGCACCTACGATCAATGCTGAAATGATCAGCATTTTGCACTTCTGTGGTGGAAAATCATATTCTTCTGCCGCCTGTGGAATACAGTCAAATCCTACATAAAGGAACGGAGCCAATGCCAGGATAGATACAAAACCGCTTCCAAGAGACTTGCCTTCGGCTCCGTATGCCGGCTGCAAGTTTGAAGCATCAAAATGTCCTGTTGCGATCACACCAATGACTGATACAACAACCGCTGCACACATGATAAGGACCATCGCAAGCTGAAGATTTCCTACAGATTTCGCACCTTTGTAATTCATGATCCCGAAAAGTATGATAAAGAACAGGGATAATCCGACTTCACCCATATATACATCATATCCTGCAATTGTATACAGGTAACCTCTGTTAAAGACTCCAGGAAAAATATAGGATGCCAATACCGGAAGTGCCGTTGCATTCAAAGCTACAATAGACAGATATCCAAGCGACAGCATCCATCCGCATATGTACGAAGCAGTTCTTCCAAAGCCTTTATATGCATAGGCAAATTCACCACCCGCTACCGGGAATTTTGCGATCATATAAGAATAGCTGTAGCCTACCACGATCATTAAAAGACCGCCTGCCAGAAATCCCAGAAACAGCGGGAGCGGTCCACCTGCACGTTCTGTCCAGAGACCCCCCTGTATAAAACATCCCCATCCAATGATGGAACCGACTGCAACTGCCCAGATCGAACCAGGTCCCATGGATTTTTTTAATTTTGTTCTTTTATTTCTTTCACCCATATATATCCTCCTGCTTCATCAATCATATCATTCATCATCATCTTCTCTGGTTTCTTCACTGATCGTATATGCCTCACTGATATCGGAAACAAAAATTTTTCCATCACCATAATGTCCATACTGCCCACTCTTTGCACTGTTAATGATAATATCTACAACCTCATCTTTTTCTTTGTCCCCAACAGTAATATACAGCATGTTTTTTGCCATTTCCTGATAAAGGACATCCCCTACCTGAATTCCTTTTTCCTTACCTCTTCCTGAAATTGCCCATTTTGAAAAAGCAAAATATCCTTCCTGCTCCAGTGCTTTGATGACGTCCATCACTTTCTCAGGTCTTACGATTGCTGTGATCAGTTTCATAATCCTTCATCTCCCATCCACAAATACAAAAAGAGCCCAGATACCAAAGTATCCGGACTCCATCGTCTCTCTATATATATTATCATTATTTTTTTCAATATTCAATCAAAATCTTTCACTTTCCGGCCAGATATCGATACATCTCATCCAGCATCTCGTCTGTGATCTCTACCGGATTGTTATAAAGGTTCGGGTGTCTGCTGATGCGAACCAGCTCCGCAATCTGATCATCATCAAGCTCCAGATCCTTCAGATCACACCGCAATCCTATTTTTTTCTTTAATTCAAGAACTGCATCCGCCATCTCTTCTGCATCTTTGAATCCAATCCTTCTGGCAAATTCCTCTACACGTTCACCACCTTCGCCTTTTGCATTGATTCTTATAAAATAATCCAGGGTCAGGCCACACGCCTCGCCATGCGGGATGTGATAAATATTGGTCAATGGAAATGAACACGCATGGGACGAAGTGGTTTTCGGTAAAGTAAACGCCAATCCTGCGATCAAAGATGCTTCGCACATTTTCTCCCTTGCTTCCTCATCATCGGGCTTCCTGTATGCTCTGTAAACATATTTAAATACCAGTTCTGCTGCATGCATCGCAAGTACATCACAGATCGGCTGATGACCTTTGCTCCAATAGCCTTCGATCGCATGGGAAAGAACATCAATTCCTGTTCCTGCCGTAACCTGCGGTGGCATTGTATAAGTAAGTTCCGGATCAATGATAGCTGCTGCCGGATAAAATCCCTCTGATACGATCGGCGCTTTTTTTCCATTTGCATGATCCGAAAGAACTGATACACAGGTCACTTCACTTCCTGTTCCTGCAGTCGTAGGAACTGCAATCAGTGGAAGATGTTTCTCCGGCATTGCTACTCCGGTTCCATGATACTTACGGATGGAATCCGGAGTCAGAGCTACACTGGCAGCTGCTTTGGCACAATCCATGGGACTGCCTCCACCCAGTGCTACCACAAATCCGATATTTTTCTGCCGGATCACTTCCGCACAGGCATCTACCTCTGCAACGTCCGGGTTTGGAGAAACATCTCCAAAAGAAGCAACGATCATTCCTTCTGACTCTTTTATGACCTTTTCGGCAAGACCGCTTTTAAAGAAAAACGGTCCTGCCACCAGAAGGCCTCTTTTGCAGCCAAGCTCTCTGGCTATTTCTTTGATTTCTTTTACTCTGCCTTTGCCGAAATGAATTTTTACCGGCTGTAGATAATCCCAGTTCATAGGCTACCTCCTGCTTTATCAGTCACAAAATTTTTCATCGACCATTGTAAGCACTTCATCAAGGATCGGGAGATACTCTTCCAGCTCCTCTTTCGTGATGATCAGTGGCGGACAGATTTCAATAAAGTTCTCACGTCCGAAGGTTGCAAAGCCACGTTTTTTTAATTCTGCAAATATCCACGGCATTACCGGTCCGGGTACGCCGTATTCCTGCATCGGTTCTCTGGTTTCTTTATTCTTGACTACTTCAAGTGCACCGAACAAACCGATACATCTTGCTTCACCAATACATTTATGCTTCTTTACCATCTCATCCATAAACGGAGCAACGATCTCGTGCATCTCAGCTACATGGCCCTCGATGTCGTGTTCTTTATAATATTTCATTGCTGCCACACCAGCCGCACATGCAAGTGTATGTCCACTGTAAGTAAGTCCGCACTGAAGAACATTTTCCTCAAAATACTCCGCAACCTTTTTACTTACAATACATCCGCCCAGCTGTACATAACCACAGGTAACACCTTTTGCAAATGTAATGATATCCGGTTTCATGTCGAAATTCATAAATGCAAACATTTTTCCTGTACGGTAAAATCCTGCCATAACCTCATCACAGATCAGAAGGATTCCATATTTGTCACAAAGTGCACGAACACCTTCCATATATCCGTCTGGAGGAAGAATGACACCGTTTGCACCTACTATAGACTCCATCAGGATCGCTGCCACATTTCCGGGGCCTTCATATCTGAGCTGCAGATCCAGCGCATCCAGATATTTTTTCGTTACCTCTGCATCATCAACTCCTTTTGTATATCCGTCACGATACATCTGAGGGTTCATAAAGTGTACGAACCCATTTGCACCACCGATCTCTGCTGCATATCTTCTCCAGTCACCAGAAGCATTGGATGCTCCAAGTGTAGCTCCATGATAGCTTCTGTAGCAGGAAAAGATCTTGGTTCTTCCGGTTACCATACGTGCCATTTTTATAGCATTCTCATTGGATTCTGCTCCACCATTTGTGAAGAAAACTCTCTTGTATGTATCTGCTCCTGCTGCTTCTACAAGCATTTTTGCCAGCATGCTCTTAGGCTCGGATGCATATGCCGGTGCCATGAAGCACATCTTATCAGCCTGTTCCTTGATCGCTTCAACGATCTCCGGAAGCTCATGTCCGAGGTTGGAACACACCAGAAGTGAAGCCATATCTGCATATTTTTTTCCATCATAATCGTAAAAATAAATTCCCTCGGCTCTTTCTACCGGTAAAGTATCTGCTCCTGATCTTGCCCATGACTGCATCACATAATCTTTGTGCATCTGTGCTACTTCTTTTCCTGTTAAACTCATAATAACTTCCTCCTCTTTATCTGTAATTCAGTTTTAAATATTGTTCATTTTTGCGGTAAACAAACTTATTATTTGTTGTAGAATAAGAAAAGCGCCCGGCCCACATTCATTTGTGAACCAGACGCCTTTGTCTTATCTGAGTCATATATTACTCTCGACACTGGCTGTCTGCAATAGACATCTATCCAATTATTTTTGTGCTGCAGCACAATCGTTATTATTCTGCTGCCGCATTTTCCTTTTACATTTCATTCATCTGATATAACAGGAAACCCAGCCTCAGCTGAAAACGCACATCAAAATCAGAAAGATTTTTTCCAAGTATCTCAGCGGCCTTTCCAATCTTATAATTAATTGTATTTCGATGTACGATCAATTCCTGTGACGCACTTTTGACACTGCAGTCGTTAGCCAGGTAGCACTGAAGTACTCTGACCAGATCTGAGTGGTTCATCTCATCATATTCATACAATGGAGCTACTGTATCTGCCAGATATTCTTTTATTGCTTCCTTATCTGTAAGTGTGAGCAGTACCCTGTAAATCCCAAGATCTTTGTAAAAAATAATCTTTCCGCCATCTGTGCTTTGCTCGCCCGGAACCTGACAGACACATAATAGATCAGACATTTTTTCCGCAAACTGATAGCTCTTATAAATCTGCCTGATCCCGGAAATCTGCTTACTTACACTTACAAAAATCTGTTCCTTCTGACATACCATCCTGCATAGTATCTGAAAAATCCTCTCTGTAGTTTTTCTGCATGCTTCATCAGAATAATCACACAAAACCAGAAGAATCTGCTTATCCTGGGCACAACACAAAATCCCATTATAATTACAGCGGATATGACTGCTCAGTTTAGATAAAATCTGCTCTAGCCTTGTTCCTGTTACACGATCATTGTCTTCCAGAACACACACATTCACAACCGTATATGCACTGTCTGTAAAATACCCTTTTCTCATCAGTGCCGAAACATACAATTCTTCCTGGGACGGACATAAAAAGGCATTGTTCAGTGCCGTCGCAACCTCAATTGCGTTCTGCTGCTCTTTTGTTATTGCAAAACATATGATCCGCATGATTTCAGCCATTCGAACCTTCCACGGTACTTCAAATACCGGGAATCCCTTTTCATTTGCAAAATCAATAACATCCTGTCCGATCTCACTGATATAAGGCCCTGTATTGATCACGATCCCACTGGCTTTGTTTCGCCATACTTCCTTTACCAAACGAAGAAGAGTCAGATTTTCATTCAGTCCCAACCCTGTTGTAAAGGTAAGTTCCTGTCCCTGCAGAAATGCAGAAATCGTGTCGCTGTCTACCATATGCGTCCATGACACTTCATGATCCAGTCCTGTCTCACCTGCTACCAGCTTCATCTCCAGATGCTGTACCTGTTTTATGATCTCACGCAATGTTACTGCCATATTTATACACCTTTCTCCACCGCAGCTTCCTGTGATCAACTGCATCAGACGATCAAAGATACTCCAGATATCAGAAGCAGTATATAAGTCAGATTCAGAAATACCTTCTGAGATACTTTACATACCAGCTTTTTACCTAACCATGTAGCTATAAGTAATGGCAGGATACTGATACAGATCAGTCGAATATCTGCCGTTCCAACCAGGCCGCTCCTGAACTGGGTAACCATCAGAAAAAAATTCAGCACCACCCATACAGGGGCCACTGTCGCACGAAATTCTTCTTTTTCTTTCAGTACCTGTGTTGCATAGATCACAAGTAAAGCCCCTCCTGATACAAACATACCATGAATTATCCCTGCCAGGATCAGAACTATCCACAAAATGAGATCCGGAAGTTTTTTCTCTGTATGGATGCACAGATTCTTTAATGCAACTACGACGATTATGATTCCATATATTGTCAGAAGAATATTTTCAGATTTCACGATCCGGCAGATCTGTATCCCTGCAAACATTCCAACCAACATGACCGCAGACATCTTAAGCAATTCTTTCCAGTTTATATGTCGATATCCGGTCACTGCGATCATCAGTCCGGACAGCCAGGCCATAACATTCAGGACCACCTTTGCATGATCCAGCCCAAGCAAATAAACGGAAGGCGGCATCGCCAATACCGTACCGGCAAACCCTGTGATAGCCTGAATAACATTAGAACCAAACAATACAAGCAAAAATAACAATTCTTTCATAGAGCATTCTTCCTTTTCTGTATTATCTGTTTACCGCACACTCTTTATCACTGCTGATAAAATAAAAAGACGCTTTGCAATAATGACTGCAAAACGTCTTTGTTTTTCTACACTCTCGATTTTAGCACGCTAAAAAGCAAAAGTCAACAGTTGCCTTTCTCCATTACCTTGACACATTCTTTTGTATTATTATTTTTTGCTATTTTTCTTAATGACAGCTATGGCTTCCACATCCATGCTCGCCACATGTATGTCCTTCCCCGTGGCTGTGCTCGTGATGGGAACATTTCACATCCGGATTATACTCCAGTGTTTCATTGATAAAAGCTTCTACTGCTTCATCCGCATCTCCGGAAACTCCTCCGAAAAGCTTAATGCCGGCTGCCGCTAACGCTGTCTGTGCGCCGCCTCCGATTCCGCCACAGATCAAAACATCTGCATTCAATGCTTTAAGAACTCCTGCCAATGCACCATGTCCGCTTCCATTCGTATCTACTACTTCTGAATGTACTACTTTTCCTTCCTCTACATCGTAAATCT
>PPYE01257691.1_pt1 | contig 11018 bp, 8 predicted proteins | sample 1559881 | NCBI WGS metagenome assembly PPYE01 (sample SAMN08240022, study PRJNA423297) | Human gut metagenome, whole genome shotgun sequencing project.
TCAAAATACAGCTCCATATTGTGGGCTTTTTCCAATATACTTTCTTTAGGGACACCTGTCAGCCAGTCAAATTCCTGCTGTAAAGACAGTCCGCCAAAGGAGACATTTATACCATAATCCTGAAATATCTCCAAATCAAATAAATCCTGATAAAATTTTTTTGAAAGATTCACATTCTTTACAGCAATACAGACACCTTCGTATTTCATTCAAAAGTAACCTCCGTTTTAAGGGTAATGGCTGGAAATGCTCACTGTTGATGCAGCGGCTGCCATCAGGAGCATCCGTATCATGATACCACTCTTAATATGACATCTGTGTGTCATATTTACTGCCGTCCATCAAAAAAATGCCCTAAACCCGCATGAATGAATACTGCATTCTTACGGTTTTTAGGGCATTTATCTATACTTCTTAATAATTACTTCGCGTAATCCGTGACTCTTGATTCACGAATCACGTTTACCTTAATCTGACCCGGATATTCCAGCTCGTCCTCAATCCGTTTGGAAACATCTCTTGCCAGCAATATCATATCGTCATCGCTGATCTGTTCCGGAACTACCATGATACGAACCTCGCGGCCTGCCTGAATGGCAAAAGACTTGTCCACTCCCTTAAAGGAATTGGTGATATCTTCTAATTGTTTCAATCTGTTTGTATATGTCTCCAGAGTCTCACGCCTTGCACCGGGCCTTGCAGCAGATATGGTATCAGCTGCCTGTACAATGCAGGAAATGAGGCTGGTAGGTTCAACATCGCCATGATGGGATTCCACCGCATTCAGCACAGTGGCAGATTCCTTATACTTCTTACACAGATCTGCACCTAGCTGGACATGGGTACCTTCCATATCATGGTCAACGGATTTACCAATGTCATGTAATAAACCGGCACGTTTGGCTAAACGTACATCCACTCCAAGTTCTGACGCTAAAAGTCCTGACAGCTGGGCCACCTCGATAGAATGCTTTAATGCATTCTGGCCATAGCTGGTCCTAAACTTCATTTTACCAAGTAACTTAACTAATTCCGGATGAATTCCGTGGATGCCAACTTCAAGACAGGCTGCTTCGCCCTCTTCTCTCATGTTGTTCTCCACTTCCTTCTGTGCCTTCTCTACCATCTCCTCGATTCTGGCCGGATGAATACGTCCGTCCACAATCAAACGCTCCAATGCTATTCTAGCAACTTCTCTACGTATTGGATCAAATCCGGACAATACTACTGCTTCCGGGGTATCGTCGATAATCAGTTCCACACCGGTAAGTGTCTCAAGGGTACGGATATTACGTCCCTCTCGTCCGATGATGCGGCCTTTCATCTCGTCGTTAGGAAGCTGTACAACAGAAACCGTTGTCTCAGCCACATGGTCTGCGGCGCACCGCTGAATGGCAGTCACCACTAAATCCCTGGCCTTTTTGTCAGCTTCTTCCTTTGCCTTGTTTTCAAGTTCCTTAATTAATTTAGCTGTGTCATGTTTTACATCTTCTTCAACAGATTTTAAAAGATATTCTTTTGCCTGTTCGGAGGTTAGACCGGATATCCGTTCCAGTTCCTGTATCCCCTGCTCATACTGGGCTTCCACTTCTGCAGTACGCTTACTGAGAATGTTTTCCCTCCTGACCAGGTCCGCCTCCTTCTTTTCCAGGGCATCTGCCTTTTTTTCAACGTTCTCTTCCTTGCTTAATACACGTTTTTCATAACGTTGAAGTTCCGCTCTTCTTTCCTTGGTTTCCTTCTCTAACTCATTTTTCGTCTTTAAAGATTCTTCCTTGGCTTCCAGGAGAGCTTCTCGCTTCTTTGTCTCTGCGGTTTTTAATGCTTCATCTATTATTTCCCTTGATTTTTCTTCTGCACTTCCTACCTTGCTGTCATACTGCTTCCTCTCGTAATTGCGTGCAGCAAACCAAGTAATAATAGCCACAACTATCATAACGATAATCATTATAGGGACCATTATCTGTGACACAGGAGCACCTCCTTATTTAATTTTCATTGTACGAACTACAACATATTAATTTTATACTTTTTTCAGAATTATGTCAAGTATCTTCCCCTTATTTTCCCGCAGAGACAGACAATATAGACAAATTACAACAGGGCCTAATCCTGGTTTTCAGCGGTTTTAATTTCTCTGAGCACCCTGTTAATTACTTCAAAGGAGTATCCCTTCCTCCCTAAAAATGCCGCCAGACGGCCTTTTTCCTGGTAGGAGGCCTCCTGTTTTCCCTTGATCCGCCTGGCCAGAGCCTGCCTGGCTGATTCCTCCTCGTCCACCGGCGACTGGTCCAGCGCTTCCTCTATGTAGGACGGGTCCACACCCTTTTGCTGCATCTCATATACCATCTGACGGCGGCTCTTTTTCCCTGCATAGGAGCGCACATAGCTCTGGGCATAAGCGTTGTCATCCAGAAAATGGTATTCTTTCAGGAAATTTACAGCATATTCCACTGCCTCTTTGGGGTATCCTGCCTTCCCAAGTTTTTCCTTCATCCACTTCTCTGTTTTTCCTGAATCCTTTAATAAATGGAGGGCATACTCCTTAGACCTCGGACAAAGTATATCTCTGAGGATTTCCTCATACACCGTATCTTCCAGCTCTCTGCCTTCCTCTATCCTGTACCGTTCCACCTCACCCCTGTATAAAACAAAGGCAAAGCCTTCCTCCAGGAAGACTTTGCTCTTTCTCTTATCTACAGGGATGACGGCTGTGACCATCATACCAGTTCAGGGGCATCCGCACCAGGTTCCCCTGTTTCAGTTTCCGCCTGTTTGGCGGCTGTTTTGAAGGCTTCGGCTGCCTCCATGGCCTCTTCTGCCCCGGGCAGTTCATACTTTGCCCTTACCTTGGCCTCCACCTCGGAGCAGATAGCCGGGTTATCAGACAGGTACTGCTTGGAATTCTCACGTCCCTGGCCAATCTTGGAGCCGTTATAGGCAAACCAGGCGCCGCTCTTCTCAATGATGTTCTCCTTAACAGCCAGATCCAGGATATCGCCTTCCTTGGAAATGCCCCTGCCAAACATGATATCAAACTCAGCTTCCTTAAAGGGAGGCGCAATCTTATTCTTCACTACCTTTACCCTGACACGGTTTCCTGTGACCTCTCCGCCCTGCTTTAAGGTCTCTATCCTGCGGACATCCAGGCGCACGGATGCGTAGAACTTCAGAGCACGTCCGCCTGTGGTGGTCTCCGGATTGCCAAACATGACACCCACTTTCTCACGCAGCTGGTTGATGAAGATGACAATACAGTTGGACTTGCTGATAACAGCAGTCAGCTTCCTCAGAGCCTGTGACATAAGCCTGGCCTGAAGACCCACATGGGAATCTCCCATCTCGCCGTCAATCTCAGCCTTTGGAACCAGAGCGGCCACGGAGTCCACAATCACAATGTCCACAGCGCCGGAACGCACCATGGTCTCGGTAATCTCCAGGGCCTGCTCGCCGTTATCCGGCTGGGAGATGTACAGGTTATCAATATCCACTCCTATGTTCCTGGCATATACAGGATCCAGGGCATGCTCCGCGTCAATGAAGCCTGCAATGCCTCCGCGCTTCTGTACCTCTGCCACCATGTGCAGGGCGACCGTGGTCTTACCGGAAGACTCAGGTCCATATACCTCTACGATCCTGCCCTTGGGAACTCCGCCCAAGCCCAGGGCTATGTCCAGGCTGATGGAGCCGGTGGGCACTGTCTCAATATTCATATTAGCTCTGGAATCCCCCAGCTTCATGACGGATCCTTTTCCGTATGCCTTTTCAATCTGGGTCAGGGCAGCGTCTAACGCCTTTAACTTCTCGTCTTTATTCATATCGCGGTTGATTACATTACTCTTCTCTTCTCTGGCCATAGTATCCTCCAATGCCTTCCATGCGAACAAATGTTCTCTAATAGTTACAATAATAGTATAGTTCCCCTAAAATGTCAACCTCTATTTTCCCGCCACGCCCCTTTTTTCACGCTGGTTTCATACTGACTCCATACCGCTGCCATACTACTCCCAAACCGTTTTCCTGTCTGTCATACAATGTGGATTCCGGGCGAACCGCCCCTTACAGGTGCCTGTGCACGCACCCCAACGCCTGCGCACAATACGCAGTGCCAAAGCCATCGCGGCAAGAAATGCCGCGGAAGTAGTATCAGAATATCATAGAATCATGCTGAATGCAAGGATTTCCGCCAGGTCCGGCGGTGGTATTGTCCAGCGGGGCTTCCTGGTCACGGAGCCTGCCGGGGCTTCCCGGCCGCGCCGGCTTACCTTCCTCCAGACAGCATATAATAAACACCGGGTATGAACCGCCTCATTGCACCGCCAATCAGGGCGCTGACCGCCGTCATAAGGGCTGGCATCAGGATGAATACAGCCAGGGCAATGACCTGGTTTCCGGGAAAGGCAGCCGCTGCCGCCTTGTTGATAAGCCTTACCCAGGCAAAATGAATGGCGTACAGGAAAAAGTTATGCTTCATCCACTCTCTGGCAGACGGAAGGTGTGCTGCCTTCACAGCCAGGACAGCTGCGCAGACTCCCCACAGTCTCCAGCATACAGTGCCAAGGGGACGCTCCCACAGCAGGCCCCCGAAGCGGCCCAGGTACAAAAGGATGCCCATGACCAGCAAAAGAATGCCTCCTGCCGCCATATTCTTCCCCGCCCCAGTTCTTTCTTCTATTTCCCTTGCCCATGTATCCCTGTGAAGGCTCACCCAGGCGGCGGCGCAGAAATAAAACAAAGCGTCCAGGTTAAGGAGAGGCATGGCCCAGTTCTTCCAAAGGCCATAGGCCATGACGGCCAGGGCAGCGGCGCCAGTGACATTTCCCCGCATCACAGTATAAACCAGGGGGGCCAGAGCCACCAGGAGAATCAGCTGGAACAGATACCAGAACACTGGATTATAGGAGTAGTACACAAGGGCGTCAAAGAGCTGGGCCCCGTTAAAGGGGATGGGCGTCTTTCCCACCACCCCGGACAGGCCTGGCAGGCGGGTGGCCGCCACATACCCTATATAGTAAAGAAAATTCCACAAAAGATAGGGCAGGAGCAGACTTCTTATCCTGGAACGCCACTTTGGAAGGAGCTTCTTCCAGCAAAACCCGCGGAAAAACAGATAGGAGGACACCATAAAAAATCCCGGCACCGCTATCTGTCCCAGTTTCTCTCCCAGTATACGCTCTATCCCGGCCGCCTTAAGGGCGGCCTCCGGGTTCCCCATGAACAGTTCCCCATTAAAGGAATGCACCCATACCACCATCAGGCTGAACAGGAATGTAAGCCAGTAAACCTTGTCGCGGAACTGCTTTTCTTCCATATAATATCTTCCCCCTGTCCCATAACAAATGTCAGATATCCAAAAAGACCGCCCCCATGATCTGCCTTAAGCGCCGCAGCATACCCCGGCAGGCAGATATAGGAAAACGGCCTTTTATTCTTTACATCACGCTCCTGTTAACTGCGGTACTGGGCCAGCAGCCGGTTGATCCGCTTGGTAGGAGTCAGCAAATCGCTCAGGGACGCGTCATGATTGAGGTTGTCGATAATAAGGGCAATATACTTGCTCATATCCACATTAATATAGTATGGTCTCTCAAGAAGATCCGGGGTCTGATACACCAGGTTCGTGGTCAGAATCCGGTCAATGATTCCCTTATCGTAATACTCGTCAAACTTTGTAAGTCCTCCTGTAAACAGTCCAAAGGTAGCGCACACGAAAACCTTCCTGGCCTTCCTGCGCTTCAGCTCCTTGGCCACATCCATGACACTCTCACCTGAGGAAATCATGTCGTCGATGATAAGCACGTCCTTACCCTCCACGCTGGCCCCCAGGAACTCATGGGCCACGATTGGGTTGCGGCCGCCCACGATTTTCGTGTAATCGCGGCGCTTATAGAACATACCCATGTCCAGTCCCAGCATGTTGGCAAAGTACACGGCTCTTCCGGTGCCGCCCTCATCCGGGCTAATGACCATCATATGGCTGCTGTCAATCTGCAGGTCTGTCTCATTCTTTAAAAGATATTTTAAGAACTGGTAAATTGGCTGGACTGTCTCAAATCCCCGTAAGGGAATGGCATTCTGGACCCTGGGATCGTGGGCATCAAAGGTAATGATATTCTCCACTCCCATGTTCACCAGCTCCTTAAGCGCCAAGGCGCAGTCCAGGGATTCTCTGCCGGAACGTCTGTGCTGGCGGCTCTCATATAAGAACGGCATGATTACATTAATCCTGTGGGCCTTGCCTGCTGCCGCTGCAATCACGCGCTTTAAATCCTGGAAATGGTCGTCCGGCGACATATGGTTGGTCATTCCGAACAGGGAGTAGGTCAGACTGTAGTTGCATATATCTACCATGATATACAAGTCGTCGCCCCTTATGGACTCTGTCACAAGTCCCTTGCCCTCTCCCGTGCCAAACCTGGGGGTTACGGCATTGATGATGTAGGAATCTCTCTGATATCCGGAAAATGCGATGGTAGACTTGTGTTCGCTTTCCCTCTCCCGTCTCCAGTCCACCAGATAGGCATTCACCTTATCGCCCAATTCCGTACAGCTCTTTAACGGAATCAGTCCCAACGGACCTACGGGAATGGTTTCAATGATTTTCTCCTCATATAACATGGTTAACATCCTCCTGTTTTTTGCCGCAGGCCTTTTGGCCCGGACCGGCATATACTTTTATACCATCATTCTCCATGGTTCGTCAAGGGTCTTGTGCACCGGAAATGCCTTAATTATACGTTACTTTTTTAACAGTCTGATATCTCCTCCATATAAAGGGATAATCCTGTATCCGCTCATAATCCTGGAGGTAACGCGGTCCGTATAGGAATCCCTGAGCCGGGCCAGGGTCAGGTTCGTGGATATAATGGTGGAACGGCTCATGTTCATCCGCTCATTGATACAGTAGAACAGCTGGGAGGAAGTAAAACTGTTGTTTAACTCTGTTCCCAGATCGTCAATAATAAGAAGATCACAATCCAGGATGAACCGGTACATGTCCTTCATGTCCTCGGCATTATCATAATCAAACTTATTCCTGGAAAATACATCAAAGAGATCGCTGGCTGTCAGATAGATGACTGAATGGAAATCGTCCATCAGCTCCCTGGCAATACAGTTGGTGAGGAACGTCTTTCCCACGCCGGTGCTTCCTGTAAACAAAAGGTTGTCATGTTTCTTATCAAAGTCACGTACAAACTCCCTGCATCCCGCCACTACCCGGCGCATGTAGGCCGCATTGGTAATGCCTAACTGGGAAAGTATCTCCGTATCATCATAGTATTCATAACTCAGGGCCTTAAAATTCTCCCGCTCCAGCACATCCTCCAGATTGGACTGGGCATGAAGCAGCTTCATCTGCGCCTGAAGGAAACAGTGGCACTTACGGCCGTCAATCAGTCCCGTATCCCTGCAGTCCGGACAGCGGTAATGAAGCTCCAGATAATCGTCAGGATAGCCGGCGGCCCTGATGATAAGGGCCTTCTGTTCCCGCAGGTCCTTAAGGTCCTCCTTCAGCCTGTCCAGGACACTTTTATCCCCTTCCAGCAGCTTTTTGGCGCACGCCACAGAACGCTCCGCGATTTCCGCTTCCAGCTGCCTTACTACCGGCAGCCTGGCATAAATCTCTTTGCGCCGCTCCTCCAGTTTGTGGTGGTTCTCGATCTGCTGCCTTCCATACTCCCTCATGATTGCGTCATACTGGGAATTGCTCAGTGCCATGGTTCACTCTCCTTATGTGTATTAGGGCTGCTGCCCCACCCACTCTTTTACCTGCTTTAAGACCAGCGCATCATAATCCGTGTCCCTCTGCTTGAAATTATGGAACTGGTTGGATGTATTCTTCCTGGCCCCCGAACCCTGCCTGGCCGATGAGACGCCGGAGTCATACTTCTGCAGCCTCTTCTCCCTGGATTCGCCGCTTTCCTCCCTGGCAGCCGTGCGCTTTGCGTCCAGGTCCTTTATATCAGCCAGGCCCCTGACTCCTGCCTTCTGCCAGTCCGACAAAATCTTGTCCGCATACTGGAAGCTGGGGTTGTGAATGGCCGTGATGGTCCTGCTGCAGGCTTCCAATACCACTTCCCTGGAAAATCCATAATCCCTGAACCACTTGTCCATCAGCTTCTGCTCCGGCGCGGCCGGCTTCCTGCTGTTGATGCCGAATGCCTTCATAACCGCAAAGGAATCACGGTTATAGGAGGCGCAGTAATCCTTGGCCTCCAGCGCTGTCCTGATACCCTTCTCATGCCAGCTCATGGCCACGGTCTCCATGTAGCGCACGGATATATGCCCGTTCTGTACACAGTATTCCACCAGATACTCCAAAAGCTCGCTGCTCATGGACAAACCCTCATACAGATAAGCAAATACCTGGCAGTCCCTGGGAGTAAATACCTTATTCATGTACTTCTGGGCAATATAGAGTAATTGGGAAAACTCCTCGTCCTGGGCCAGGCGGTTTACCTGTTCCGTGGAATAGACCGGAATACAGCCGTCTTCCTGACCCGCGGTTTCCGCGCGCTCCCGGACTACGGCCTGTCCTCTGACACCTGTCTGTTCCCAGACACCAGCCTGTTCTCTGACTCCGGCCTGCTCTCTGACTCCGGCCTGCTCTCTGACTACAGCCTGTTCTCTGACTCCGGCCTGCTCACGCATGCCTGTCAGCCCGCGGACATCGGAATGCCCGGCAGCCCCGTTTTCCCTAAGAAATGCCTCTGCCTGAAAATCAGTGGCAGATGCCTGTCCGCCGTCCTGTGCCCGCGCCAGGGTACGGCTCCCGGACTCAGGGCGGACCTGCCCCCCCTGAATCGGCTGCTCCTGTTCAGGCACTGTCAGCACACCCGCCTTCTTCCAATAGGAGATGGCTCTGCGCACATCTGATTCCGTGTGGTTTAAGGCGTCTGCAATCAACTCTATGGTGATATCCTCCCCCTGATGGCGGAGCACATAGAGATACACCTTCACATATTCGCCGTTGGCAGCAGCCATATATGTATCAATGAATTCATTGGCCACAGCCGTAACCGGAACACTCCATCTATCCTTCATATTTCCACCCATCCCTACCACTCCTTGCTTCATTCTATCATAACACATCCACTTCCAAAAGAAAATAGGCGCGGTTTTGCACACTCTTTGCTGTGGATAATGTGGATAATGTGGAAAAATGGTGGACATAACTGTCCCCGTTCTTCATAAAACCCCATTTTTACCGTATAAATCCAAGATTTTTTAAATCGTGCGACATTTTTTTATGTTAATCAAAAAATCCACATAGTCTCTTTACATAAAATGTTGAAAACTATGTGGATAATGTGGATAACTATTGTCCTAACAGCTTTTCTCCTACTTTTACAATGTCTCCGGCTCCCATAGTTATCAACAAATCGCCGTTCATACAATTTTCCAAAATAAATGTTTCAATCTCATCAAAGGACGGAATATAGTGTGCCTTCGTGCCCAGCCTCTCAATCCGGTCCGCCACATCCAGAGAACTGACCCCCAGGGTATCTGTCTCGCGGGCTGCATAGATATCAGCCAGAATTACTTCATCCGCAGCAGACAGAGCTTCCGCAAACTGGTCCAGGAATGCCCTGGTCCTGGTGTAGGTATGGGGCTGGAACACACACCACAGCTTCCTGTGGGGATAATTCCTGGCCGCCGCCAGGGTCGCCTTTATCTCCTGCGGGTGATGGGCATAGTCGTCAATAACTGTAACACCTGCCACCTCCCCCTTTTTCTCAAACCGTCTGTCCGTGCCTGTAAACCTTCCCAGCCCCGACATAATGGCATCAAACCCCACTCCCAGCTCCAGTGCGATGGCAATGGCTGCCAGGGAATTATATACATTGTGCTCTCCTGTGACGCCCAGAGTAATGCGGCTCACAGTCTCTCCCTGGATTACCAGGTCATAGGAGGGCCTGGCAAACCCGTCATATGTTATGTTCCTGGCCGTGTAGGTGCTGGAAAGATCCTTTCCGAAGGTAACCACCCTGCACTTAAGTCCCCTGGTGATTTCCTCCACCTTCTCGATTCCGCTGTTCACCACCAAAAGTCCTTTGGCGGGAAGCTTCTCGGCAAACAAACGGAAGGAGCGGCGTATGTCCTCAATATCCTTAAAGAAGTCCAGATGGTCCTCCTCAACATTCAGTATAACCTCCATGGTGGGATAAAAGGACAGGAAACTGTTGGTATATTCACAGGCTTCTGTCACAAACAAATCAGGACCTCCCACACGGATGTTGCCTCCTATGTCCTTTAAAATACCACCCACGGAGATGGTTGGATCCAGGTCACCTGCCAGGAGGATATCCGTGAGCATGGACGTGGTGGTTGTCTTACCATGGGTTCCTGAAATAGCTATGGCCTCTTTGTAATTGCGCATCAGCTCCCCCAGAAGCTCTGCCCTGGAAAGCATAGGGATCCCTTTATCCCTGGCTGCCCTGAACTCCGGGTTATCTTCATGGATGGCTGCCGTGTACACCACTACGCTGATTCCCGGCTCCCTCTCAATATTGGCCGCCCTCTGTCCGTAATATACCCTTGCTCCCTTCGTTTCAAGATGCTCTGTAAGGGCTGTCTCATGGGAATCGGAGCCGGATACGGAAAATCCCTCATCCAAAAGGATTTCCGCCAGGCCGCTCATGCTGATGCCTCCGATCCCGATAAAGTGTACATGTTCTGGTTTATTAAAATCTATCTGATACATAATCAATAATCCTTCCCTGTGCCTGTCATACATTTTCCTGCACAAAAATATCTCTTCCTTATTATATCAAAAAAACCCTGAAAAGCTATATGAAAAATGGAGAAATACCGGCTCCCCGGCACTCCTCCTTGACAGACCTGATATAGGATATGCGCTTTGACCGCAGCTTGAGCCTGCTCACCCTCTATCCAAAGCATTTTTGCACAGTAAAAAGGAGAGGCGCCATGTTCTGCTCCTCTCCTGATTGATTCATATGTTTATCTCCCGCCAGCGCTTATGCTGCCTGCTGCCTGAAAACCAGATTCTTATACCG
>PPYE01455191.1_pt1 | contig 11018 bp, 3 predicted proteins | sample 1559881 | NCBI WGS metagenome assembly PPYE01 (sample SAMN08240022, study PRJNA423297) | Human gut metagenome, whole genome shotgun sequencing project.
ATCGATACTTAATTTATCTATTGTATATTTATCAGTAGAGATGTTCTTTTCCAGGATTTTATTGACTTTATCCATAAATATCTGATCCGTATTTTCTGTTTCCATTTCTTCTTTGGTGGGGACCATTGGAAAAACAGCATCTGACAAAAACAATTTGACCCGTTCACGCAAAACCATGCGGTTTTCTACAAGCATACGTATGTTTGCCCTTAGCCTGCAAATGCTTTCTGTTCGTAATTCCAGACGATCCGCCCCACTTCCTAAATGAGACAAATAACTTTCGTTATCAAAGGCCCTTATCAAAAGGACAACCGGTATATACCCTATCATTTTATCTGTTTTGATCCGGAAACTAAGTGTATCTCCATTTGTTCCGTTTACATTATCGTCAATAATTATAGCATCAGGATTTTGGCGGACTACTGTATCCTTCAGCAAATCAGGATCCTCCAAAGCTGAAATCTGAAAATACCGCGATAAGGCTTTTTTTAAATAATTCCTGAATGCCCCGTCCGCCATTACCAATAAGATATGGGATGTATCTTTTGTTTTAGCATTCGGGGTATCATCTTTATCACTTTCAGAAGATTTTTTAGCCTTATTCTTCGTATTTGTTGAAGAATGTTTGATAGCCGAACATTCCTGATTCCGGCAATGACAATCTGTTGGAATGACAATTTGGAAAGCAAATGATTTGCCATGTCTATATCCGTTTATTTTTCCACCATGCAGGCGAATGATTTTTCTTACAGTCCACAAATCACTATACCCATATATAGGAAATATGACCGGAATAAAAGGAAACATTTTCCCTACTCTTTTGTCTGCTATCTCACAATTAGTAATCTGCAACTGCCAGGAATCTGTTGTATGTGTTATATTGATTGATATGCAACAACCTAAATCGGAACCCAAAATTAGTTTGCTTATAAGATGCTGAAGCGCTGCCGTCATAATGTTTTCATTGATTCTGCAACTGACGCAATCCGAACATTCGCTGACAGTCAGTTGTATACGGCGCGAATCAGCATAAGGTCGACATTGATTGACAATAGAAGTAATATAAGAAGAGAGTTCCAAATTTGCCGTTGATGTCTTAGGAAGTATTTTTTTGTTTACCTTATTGAGGGTTACAATATTCTGATTGCAATATATGATGTATTCGGTATATCCCAATGCCTCTTCTACTTGTTGGGAAAGCGATTCGGGAAGATTACCGGTTTTAAGTTCTTCCAATTGATTTCGTAACAATATCAACGGGGTATACGTAGTATGGAGCATGTTCATAGCTATCTTAAGTTTTTCATGTGACAACAACTGAACATTATACTCTACCGCAAGATACGCAAACAAAACAATAAATAGCCCAATGCCGAAACTCTCTACAGGAACTGCATAACCAAGCAATGACAAATCAGGCAAAATTACGCCAATAGCTTGTTTACTGTTTACTAAATTGGCTCCACTATCTATAGAAAGTAAAGCGCGAAAGTTTAATAATAAACTCAGGTAACAATCATTCATACTTATATAGGATTTGATTAATACTTACATTTTCAGCAAAACACGTTTGATGACCTTTTAACGTGTCTAAATCCGGCACAAGTATAAACTTTTCAACATCCACATATGAGGTGGATTCTAACAAAAGCAATGGGTGTTTTCTATCAAAAGTGGTAACAATATCGTTTGTTACCGAAATATTAAGGGATAGATTCTAAAATCATCATTTTATTTGGCAAAACGTAGTGATTGTCAAATATTTTATCATACAATAACACAGCCATACGATCATATAGTTCCACTTAATCATTAGAATAATGAAATAAGTAGAATTATCAAGCCGCGTATATAATTTGAAAATAATAGACTTCTGATAAGTACTGTCAGATCATAGTTTACAGGAATACCTCATCATAAGACGGAATAATCTTTGCATCGTAAACGTGAGTGGCCGCAAATACATCGTCTTTCTTTATCAACAACCAGTCTTTATCCTGATCATCCATATTGGTATGTATAAGGACAAATAGCCCTTTGAGTTTATGCCCGTGTAACTTGAATTCAAGTATTCCATTTTTAATAGCAGCGGAAATGTTACGATTATTACCAACGTAAGCATAGGTTCCACTATCCCATATTTCCACCGTACCTGCTCCATAGTTACCTTCCGGTATAACTCCTTCAAAGTGCGCATAACTCAAGGGGTGGTCTTCTACTTCTATGGCCAACCTCTTATCTTTTGGATTCATGGAAGGTCCTTTAGGCACCACCCAACTTTTTAATACTCCATCTACTTCCAAACGAAAATCGAAATGAAAATGGCTGGCATCATGCTTCTGAACAACAAAAACAGGCATTCGATATTTTTTAGGTGAATAAAAAAACGAATGATTCAATGTGACAACAATCAGTATATCTGTTTGTTTGTCGAAATTCATCTATTTTAATGGCTTTATAACTGCATTTAAGTTTGCTAACTTATTTTTATTCTTCTCCCTTTCTTACTGCCTGCATAGTGGGTACAAAAATCCCTTTCAATCGTCCTTTTATAAAAGAATAAAAGCAATTGGAAGGAAATGAATAAAAAGAGATTAATCGGATATCTGTTCGTCACGATGTCTGTTGGTTGTATTCAGGCGCAGGAACAGAAGTCTTCTGTACCCGAATACAAGCTATGGTACGACTGTCCCGCACAGGTATGGACCGAGGCATTACCCCTTGGGAATGGTCGTTTGGGGGCCATGGTATATGGAACACCAGGCACAGAACAAATACAACTAAACGAAGAAAGCATTTGGGCGGGACGTCCCAATAATAACGCCAATCCGAATGCACTGGAATATATTCCGAAAGTGCGTGAGCTGGTCTTTGCCGGAAAATATCTTGAAGCACAGACACTGGCCACAGAAAAGGTGATGGCAAAGACTAATTCAGGAATGCCATACCAAAGTTTTGGTGACCTGCGAATCGCTTTTCCAGGTCATACACGTTATTCCAATTATTACAGGGAATTAAGTCTGGATTCCGCACGTGCAATCGTACGTTATGAAGTAGACGGAGTGCAGTATCAACGCGAAACGATTACTTCATTTACCGATCAGGTAGTAATGGTACGACTGACCGCCAATCGTCCCGGACAAATTACTTTCAATGCACAACTCACTTCCCCTCACCAGGATGTTATGATCGCTTCTGAAGAGGGAAACTGTGTGACACTCTCGGGAGTCTCTTCCTTGCATGAAGGATTAAAAGGGAAAGTAGAATTTCAAGGCAGATTGACTGCTAAAAATAAAGGTGGGAAAATAGCTTGTGCTGATGGAATACTTTCTGTTGAGAAAGCCGACGAAGCGGTTATCTATGTATCCATTGCAACTAATTTCAACAACTATCAAGATATCACCGGTAATCAGACAGAGCGGGCAAAGAACTATTTGGCGAAAGCAATGGTTCATCCGTTCATTGAATCGAAGAAGAATCATGTTGATTTTTACCGACAATATCTGACACGCGTTTCTCTTGATTTGGGACGAGACCAATATGCGAATGTAACCACCGATAAGCGTGTGGAGAATTTCAAAAACACCAATGACACACATCTGGTTGCCACCTATTTTCAATTCGGACGTTATTTGTTGATCTGTTCTTCCCAACCGGGAGGACAACCCGCCAATTTACAAGGAATTTGGAATGACAAATTATTCCCTTCCTGGGATAGCAAATATACTTGTAACATCAATTTGGAAATGAATTACTGGCCTTCGGAAGTAACGAATCTAAGTGAACTGAATGAACCGTTATTCCGTCTGATAAAAGAAGTGAGTGACACAGGTAAAGAGACGGCTAAGATTATGTATGGAGCCAACGGATGGGTGTTGCATCATAACACGGATATATGGCGTATTACAGGAGCAGTTGACAAAGCTCCTTCGGGTATGTGGCCCAGTGGTGGCGCATGGCTTTGCCGACATCTTTGGGAGCGTTATCTATACACCGGAGATGTGGAATTCCTGCGTTCTGTCTATCCGATACTGAAAGAGTCCGGACGTTTCTTTGATGAAATTATGGTGAAAGAACCCGTACACAACTGGCTGGTAGTCTGCCCCAGTAATTCACCGGAGAATGTACATTCGGGAAGTAATGGGAAAGCTACTACAGCTGCCGGATGCACCATGGACAACCAATTGATTTTCGATCTTTGGACAGCAATTATATCTGCTTCTCAAATACTGGATACAGATCAGGAGTTTGCCTCTCATCTGACACAACGTCTCAAAGAAATGGCTCCCATGCAGGTGGGACATTGGGGGCAATTACAAGAGTGGATGTTCGACTGGGATGATCCGAAGGACGTACACCGTCACATTTCTCATTTGTACGGACTCTTCCCCAGCAATCAGATTTCCCCTTACCGTACTCCTGAATTATTTGATGCAGCACGTACTTCTCTGATTCACCGTGGCGACCCGTCGACCGGGTGGAGCATGGGATGGAAAGTTTGCCTTTGGGCACGCCTGCTTGATGGTGACCACGCCTACAAGCTGATAACTGACCAGCTGACTCTCGTACGCAATGAAAAGAAAAAAGGAAGCACCTACCCTAACCTGTTCGATGCGCACCCACCATTTCAGATTGATGGAAACTTTGGTTGTGCCGCAGGCATTGCAGAGATGTTGATGCAAAGCTACGACGGTTTTATATATTTGCTTCCCGCACTGCCTACCGTTTGGACAGAAGGTTCTATCAAAGGAATTATTGCCCGTGGAGGTTTCGAACTTGATTTGAGTTGGAAAAACGGGAAAGTCAGCCGACTGGTTGTCAAATCTCATAAGGGAGGAAATTGTCGTTTACGTTCGCTCAACCCATTAACCGGGAATGGCTTGAAGCGTGCCAAAGGTGAAAATCCGAACCCTCTTTATGCAGTCCCCACCATTCCGGAGCCATTGATTAACGAAAAGGCCAACTTGAACAAAGTGGAAATTGCAGAGACATACCTCTATGACCTACCTACCAAAGCAGGAAAAGAATATGTATTGATTGGAAAATAATAACTCGACCGATATGAACAAAAACTTATTGAAACTGATTGTCGCCTGTGGAACTGCTTGTTTCCTGGCTTGCGCAGCACCTCAAAAAACAGAAACGGAAAAATGGAGTGAACGCATGGCACGCTCCGAAATGAAACGTTTCCCCGAACCCTGGATGATTGAAAAAGCTAAAAAACCACGCTGGGGATATACCCACGGATTAGTAGTAAAATCCATGTTGGAAGAATGGAAACATACCGGGGACAGCGTATATTATGAGTATGCCAAGATATATGCAGATAGTCTGATCGATGCTGACGGACATATCAAAACCATGAAATATCTTTCATTCAATATTGATAATGTCAACGGTGGAAAGATTCTTTTCGATCTTTACGCACAGACCGGAGACGAACGTTACAAAATAGCCATGGATACTTTGCGCAAGCAAATGGCAGAGCAACCCCGTACCAGTGAGGGAGGATTCTGGCATAAATTGAGATATCCTCATCAAATGTGGCTGGACGGAATTTTTATGGCTTCTCCTTATCTGGTTCAATATGGTGCTACTTTTAATGAGCCCGCTTTATTTGACGAAGCAACAAAACAGATTCTTTTGATAAATAGCAAGACTTATGATCCTGCAACAGGGCTTTTTTATCACGGATGGGATGAAAGTCGCGAACAGAAATGGTCAAATCCTGAAACAGGTTGTTCTCCTAATTTTTGGAGTCGCAGTATCGGATGGTATGGAGCTGCTATTGTAGATGTACTGGACTTCCTGCCACAGGAAACAGCCGGACGCGACAGCATTATACAAATTCTGCAGGGATTGACAAAAGCGATTGTGAAATACCAAGATCCTTCATCCGGAACCTGGTATCAGGTAACCGATCAGGGAGCACGTGAAGGTAATTATTTGGAATCATCTGCCACTGCCCTGTTTATCTATACGCTTGCCAAAGCTATCAATAAAGGATATATTGGCAACGAATATATCGAACCGACACAAAAAGCCTTTGACGGAATGGTAAAGACATTTACCCGTTTGGAAGAGGATGGCAGCTATACAATTACCAATTGCTGTGCTGTTGCAGGATTGGGCGGAGATTCAAAAAGATATCGTGACGGCTCATTTGAATATTATATCAGTGAACCGATTATAGAAAATGATCCGAAATCGGTAGGTTCATTCATCTTGGCTGCTATTGAGTATGAGAAAATGACTAAAAAATAAACTAAAAACGATAAAATACAATGAGAAAATTCAAGATTATTCCCCTTTTGTTGCTGCTATTGACAATGGCAACTTCGGCTGCAGCACAGAAGAAAACACAAAAGACGTATATCCCCTGGGACAACGGCAAACTCGTAGTTTCCGAAGAGGGACGTTACCTGAAACACGAAAACGGTGCTCCTTTCTTTTGGTTAGGAGAAACCGGTTGGCTATTGCCCGAACGCTTGAACCGGGATGAAGCCGAATATTACCTGGAACAATGCAAACGTCGCGGATACAACGTGATTCAGGTTCAAACGTTGAACAATGTTCCGTCTATGAATATCTACGGACAATATTCGATGATTGACGGATACAACTTCAAAAACATCAATCAAAAAGGCGTATACGGTTATTGGGATCACATGGATTACATCATCCGTACAGCAGCAAAGAAGGGACAATATATCGGCATGGTCTGCATTTGGGGAAGCCCGGTGAACCGGGGCGAGATGACTGTAGAACAGGCAAAAGCATACGGCAAGTTTTTGGCAGAGCGTTATAAGGACGAACCGAATATTATCTGGTTTATTGGTGGAGATATCCGTGGCGACGTGAAAACTGCTGAATGGGAAGCTTTGGCAACCTCTATCAAAGCTATCGACAAAAACCACCTGATGACATTCCATCCACGTGGAAGAACAACTTCCGCGACTTGGTTCAATAACGCTCCCTGGTTGGATTTCAACATGTTTCAAAGCGGACATCGTCGCTATGGACAACGTTTCGGAGATGGTGACTACCCTATCGAAGAAAATACAGAAGAGGATAACTGGCGTTTTGTAGAACGCAGCCTGGCCATGAAACCCATGAAACCTGTGATTGACGGTGAACCGATCTATGAAGAAATACCTCATGGTCTGCACGATGAAAACGAACTGTTGTGGAAGGATTATGACGTACGTCGTTATGCTTATTGGTCTGTATTTGCAGGTTCTTTCGGACATACTTACGGTCATAATTCCATCATGCAATTTATCAAACCGGGTGTAGGTGGTGCTTATGGTGCAAAGAAGCCTTGGTATGATGCTTTGAATGATCCGGGCTACAATCAGATGAAGTATCTGAAAAACCTGATGTTGACTTTCCCGTTCTTTGAACGCATACCCGATCAGTCTATCATCACAGGACAGAATGGAGAACGTTATGACCGCGCTATCGCTACACGTGGAAATGATTATCTGATGGTATACAACTATACCGGACGTCCGATGGAAGTTGATTTCAGCAAGATTAGCGGCGCGAAAAAGAATGCTTGGTGGTACACCACGAAAGATGGTAAACTGGAATACATCGGAGAATTTGATAACGGAGTGCACAAATTCCAGCACGACAGTGGTTATTGCAGTGGAAACGACCATATCCTGATTGTAGTGGACAGTAGTAAGAACTATATAGGGAAAGACTGGACAGAGTTACCGGACGCACAACAAAAATGGAATAAATAATCTTATATAAACGAATGATGAAAACATACTTATGAATAAAAGAATAGTATCATTTTTCTTTCTTCTGCTCTTTGCAGGTTCACTATACGCAGCCATAGGTATAATTGACCTGCGAACGGAGCAGTTGAAAAATCCGGCAGGTATCGATGTGCGCCAACCCCGATTGAGCTGGCGCATCGAATCGGATGAACAGAATGTGATACAAACTGCGTATCACATTCTTGTCGCATCTTCCCCGGAGCTATTGGAACAAGGAAAAGGAGATATTTGGGATTCAGGAAAGATTGAATCTGACGCTTCTCAATGGATCACTTATCAGGGAAAAACATTAAAATGTAATGCCCCCTACTATTGGAAAGTGAAAATAGACACCAACAAAGGTGCAACAAATTGGAGTGCTCTGGCTTTCTGGACCACCGGACTATTTAATGAAGCAGATTGGCAAGGGCAATGGATCGGCTTGGACAGGGCCGCTCTCGGAGACAGCGAAACACAATGGAGCCGTTTGGCAGCCCGTTATCTCCGTAAAGAGTTTGCAGTAAAGAAAAGTGTGAAACGTGCCACAGTACATATCGCCGGAATGGGATTGTACGAGTTGTTTATCAACGGACAACGCATCGGCAATCAAGTACTGGCACCTGCTCCTACCGACTACCGGAAAACAATTCTGTACAACACATACGATGTTACTTCACTGCTTCAAACAGAAAATGCTATTGGAGTAACTCTTGGAAATGGTCGCTTCTATACGATGCGTCAGAACTATAAACCGTATAAGATACCGACTTTCGGTTATCCTAAACTCCGGTTGAATCTGATTGTGGAATATGCAGACGGCAGCAAAGAAACGATTGCTACAAACACTTCATGGAAATTGACTACTGAAGGTCCTATCCGTAGCAATAATGAATATGATGGCGAAGAATACGATGCCCGTAAAGAGTTAGGAGCCTGGAGTCAAACCGGATATGATGACAAAAACTGGATGCCGGCCCAACGTGTCAGTATTCCTTCAGGAACATTGCGTGCACAAATGATGCCGGGCATGAAAGTCACAGAAACCTTAAAGCCTGTTTCTATTAAAAAGCTCGGTAACAAATATATCCTGGATATCGGTCAGAATATGGCGGGCTGGGTACGTTTCCGGATAAAAGGACAGGCTGGCGATAGCATCCGTCTCCGTTTTGCAGAAAGTCTGCAAGACAATGGCGAACTTTATACAAGAAACTTCAGGGATGCCCGTTCTACAGATGTATATGTTGTCAGCGGACGCGAAACAAAAGATGCTACCTGGGCACCTCGTTTTATTTATCATGGGTTCCGTTATGTAGAAGTCAGCGGTTATCTGAATGCGAAGGCAGAAGATTTCGTTGCCGAAGTAGTAGAAGATGAAATGGAGCATATCGGTACTTTCAACTGTTCTGACGAAACTCTGAATAAGATTATCCGCAATGCATTTTGGGGAATCCGGAGCAACTATAAAGGGATGCCGGTTGACTGTCCGCAACGGAATGAACGCCAACCATGGTTGGGTGACCGTACTATGGGCTGTTGGGGAGAAAGCATGCTTTTCGATAATTACGCCATGTATACCAAATGGACGCGTGACATCCGCGAAGCACAACGGGAAGACGGCTGTATTCCTGATGTAGCCCCGGCATACTGGAACTACTACTCGGACAATGTGACCTGGCCTGCCGCTTTACCAATGGCCTGCGACATGCTTTTCACAAACTTTGGAGATAAACGTCCGATCGAAGAGAATTATCCGGCTATCAAGAAGTGGGTATCTCATATCCGGGAATACTATATGACAGAAGATTTTATCATCACCAAAGATAAATATGGTGACTGGTGCGTTCCGCCCGAATCACTGGAGTTAATTCATAGTAAGGACCCTTCCCGCAAGACTGACGGAGCTTTGATCGCAACGGCTTATTATCTGAAGGTATTACAACTGATGCACCGCTTTGCAAGCTTGCAAGGGCTGAAAGCTGACGCAGAAGAATGGGAAGATTTGGAACATCGCATGAAAGACGCATTCAATGCCCGTTTTCTTCACGTAAAGGAAGGTACCTCTCCCGTACCGGGACATACCTTATATCCGGATAGTATTTTCTATGGTAACAACACAGTTACTGCCAATATCTTGCCACTTGCTTTTGGTCTAGTGCCAAAGAACTACATCAATGAAGTAGCTAAAAATGCCGTAACTTCCATTATTACAACCAACAAGGGACATATAAGTACCGGAGTGATCGGCGTACAATGGTTATTGCGTGAATTGAGCCGTCGCGGCCATGCCAATGTAGCTTATCTACTGGCTACCAATAAAACATATCCTTCCTGGGGATATATGGTTGAAAAAGGTGCTACCACTATTTGGGAGTTATGGAACGGTGATACGGCAAATCCTGAAATGAATAGCGGTAATCATGTGATGCTTTTAGGTGATTTATTGCCTTGGTGCTTCAATAACCTGGCAGGTATCCGTGCGGACCGCTGGAAGTCCGGTTACAAGCATATCGTCTTCCAGCCGGCTTTTGAAATTCAGGAGTTGAGTAACGTGGATGCATCGTACATGAGTATCTACGGAAAAATAACCAGCCGATGGACAAAGACTCCCACACATTTGGAATGGGATATCGAACTTCCCGCCAATACGACGGGGGAAGTACATCTTCCGGATGGACGGAAAGAAAAAATCGGATCAGGAAAATATCATTTCAGTGTAGACATTCCCACCCGGAATACGGCTATTCTGACTGATGAATTCCTGTACGAAAACGCTTCTTTCCCCGAATGTCACGGAGCTACGATAGTAGAGCTGAAAAATGGTGATCTCGTAGCCTCTTTCTTCGGAGGAACCAAAGAGCGCAATCCGGATTGTTGCATCTGGGTATGTCGTAAACCTAAAGGCTCTAAAGAATGGACCACCCCCAAACTTGCTGCCGATGGTGTGTTTTCACTCAAAGACCCACAAGCAGTATTAGCCGGAATCGATTCAACCTGTACCCCGGTGAAAGATGCAAAAGGAACACTTATTGCCCGCAGAAAAGCTTGCTGGAACCCGGTTCTTTTCCAGATTCCCGGAGGTGACCTGATTCTGTTTTATAAAATAGGTTTGAAAGTGAGCGACTGGACAGGATGGCTTGTCCGTTCACGCGACGGAGGAAAAACCTGGAGCAAACGCGAAGCGCTTCCGAAAGGTTTTCTTGGACCTATTAAGAATAAACCGGAATATATCAATGGGCGTATCATCTGCCC
>PPYE01048030.1_pt1 | contig 11017 bp, 10 predicted proteins | sample 1559881 | NCBI WGS metagenome assembly PPYE01 (sample SAMN08240022, study PRJNA423297) | Human gut metagenome, whole genome shotgun sequencing project.
CTCTTACTTCTCCAAAAATCTTTCCTCCTCTGCTCTCAAAATATTGAATTTCAGCAGTTTCGCAAAGAAACTCCCTGCCTTCTTTATAAAGAAAGATTCTCTTTTTCACATTTCTTTCTGTCTCCACTAGTCCTTGAAGCGTTTGTATCAGTTCTGCTGTCTTTTTGTCTTCCAGTCGCCCCCGAACGATAAGTTCCGGAACATCAATATTCGCCTGCTCCCATATCAGTTTCATCTCTGCCTCCCTTGTCTGTCATTATTTTCTATGCTTACTATAGCAAAAACAGCTGCATTTGTCTTATACAATCCTGTATCTGGTCATCATACGAAGATAAGAGGAACATAATCGTCAGTCTCCTGCAAGCTCTCATCATTCCTGCATATTCTTTCTGCTCGTATTTATTTTACAGAAAATAAAAATAGGAACAGGGGGATACGCCTCCCTGCTCCTACTGATTGATTGTTAAATTTCTACCACCATTTGATTTGATCCGTAATATACTGCCTAATCTTAATAAATTCCGGAGAAGTTACGTCTCGTGGTCTGGGAAGATCGATTTTTAAATCTTCTTTAATCGTTGTAGGCTTATTAGAAAGAATTAATACTCGTTCTGCAAGATATACTGCCTCTTCAATGTTATGTGTAATAAATAGGACTGTAGCGCCGGTCTCCTTCCACAAGCGTAAAACTTCATCCTCCAAATAGAAACGTAATTTAATGTCCATCTGTCCATAAGGCTCGTCCATCAACAGCAAATCTGGATTCATTGCGAACGCGCGGCCAATAATAATTCTTTGTTCTGTTGAGACAGATAACTGGTGAGGATATGCATTTCTAAACTGCTCCAACCCCATCAATTTTATGATATTTTCTACTCTCTCATTAATTTCCTTCTCTGGAAGTTTTTTTAGCTCTAATCCAAAGCGCAAATTCTGCTCTACCGTTTTCCATGGAAGTGATGATGGCTCCTGAAATACAAATGCTAAATTGTGTTTCTTCGGATCTGCACTCTCTCCATCAATTAAAAGGTCTCCTTTTGTCGGCATATATATCCTGGTAAGCAAGTTTAAAAATGTAGTTTTTCCGCAACCAGTTGGACCTACTATGCAAACGAATTCTCCTTTTTTTACATTAAAAGAAATATCATTAAGAACTTTCAGACTTCCAAAATTTTTAGTCAAATTATGTACTTCGACTTTGTATTCACTCATATCCACGCCTCCTAACCCTACAATGCCAGATCTGTATTGTCTGATATTTCTTTTCTTAATCGTAAAAATTCCGGATCGATAGTATTTCTTGGACGTGGTAATTTCACATCATATATGGCTTTTACATGCGCTGGACAATTACTCAAAAGAACAATTCTATCTGCCAGATAAAGCGCTTCTTCTATATTATTTGTAACAAAGACAACTGTACGCTTTTCCTGGTTCCAAATACGCTGAACTTCTTCTTCCATCGAATATCTAGTCTGGGCATCTAATGCCCCAAACGGTTCATCCATTAACAAGATCTGAGGGTTATTGGTGTATGCTCGTGCAATACTGACACGTTGTTTCATTCCACCAGACAGTTCATTGGGATAACTCTTCTCAAATCCTTGAAGTCCCACTAAATTAATATATTTTTGTGCTACTTCTCTTCGTTCCTTTTTTGATACTCCCTTGATTTTTAGTCCAAACTCTACATTTTCCATAACGGTTTTCCAAGGCATTAACGCGCGTTTCTGAAAAACCATTCCTATTCGTTCATCACTTCCTTTTATTTCTTCTCCATCTATCAAAATTCTTCCATCAATTGGTTTTTCCAACCCAGCAATCATGTTTAGAAGGATTGTTTTACCACAGCGTCCAGGCCCTAACAGCACCAAAAATTCAGATTCATATACATCTAATGATACATCGACTGCGGCATCAAAAACTTGATTATTTGTAATATAACTTTGAGAAATATGCTCTAATTTCAGACTGATTTTTTTACCGTCCATGGACATACGATCCTTTCTAAAAATTGAATCAGAATTGCAAGCAAATAACCAACAAGGCCAATGCAAATCATTGCAAGAAGACAAAGAGGATAGTCTCCTGAATCCATCCCTCGTACAATTAAGAACCCGACTCCTGATTTTCCTCCAAGCATTTCAGCCGCCAAAACTACCATCCATCCTGCAGATGTTGAATTACGTATTCCGGCAAAGATTGCATCCAATGCCGATGGTATTGCTATCTCAAATAGCATCTGCCTTCCGTTCGCATTAAAAATTGTACCAATATCTAAATATTCCTTGGTTACATCTGAAATTCCCGCCTGTGTATTTACTACCACAGGCATAAGCGCACCTATAAATACAATGAGTACCTTTGGGAACTCGCCAATTCCAAACCAGATTGTCACAAGTGGAACCCATGCAAGAGGTGGGACTGCACGAAATGCTGTAAAAATTGGTCCAAAAAGTGCATTTGCTTTCTTGTTCCAGCCGATTAGAATTCCAAAAGAAATTCCAACTATCCAAGCCGCACCAAGTGCAATAAATACACGCCGTAGGCTTGCCCATATATGTCCAAATAATCCCAAATTTTTAATGGGCTTATTCAGCAATTTTATATATCGTTCCCATACTGCAGATGGAGATGGGAACTTGGAGGCAGGATTCGATGATGCAAGAAGCCATAATGCCACTAAAATCACCATAGAAAGGATAGGAAGCAGCTTGTAAAGACGATTTCGCATGATTTCCCGACGCTCATATTCGCTGAGGAACAGGTCTTCTTTTTCTTTTTTCATTTTTTCCACCCTAAAACCTTTCCTTCAACAAGGCCTAATAGCCAAGTGAAAATCACACCCAGTATACCAATTACCACGATACCCAGAATAATAATATCTGGTCTTGCAAAAGCTCTTCCTTGCTGTATCATATAGCCAAGCCCCATATTAGCTGCGAGCATTTCAGCTGCAACTAACGTTGCCCAAGCATTTCCCAATGCAACTCTTATTCCTGCAAACGTCATTGTCATGGCTGATGGAATTCCTATCTTTCTAAAAATTGTAAAATTAGAAGCTCCACACACTTTCCCTACATTTATTAATGCAGGACTTGTCTGCCGAATTCCTGTATACGCATTAATTACGCAAGGTACAAACGCTGAAAAAAATACAATAAATGCTTTTGCCTTTAATCCCAATCCCATCCAGATAATCGTAATTGGTATCCAGGATACCGGTGGTATGGGACGCAAAATTTCAAAAACCGGTCTCATAAAACTATCAAATCCCTTAAACCATCCCATTAACAATCCTAATGGCACGCCTATTACAATCGCTAAAAAGAAACCTGATAATGCCACCTGAAGGCTCGAAAAAATGTGTGCTCCCAACACAGCCCCGTCTGGATTTGGATCGATCCATTTTATAAAGAACAATTTTACTACATCCGTAGGCATAGGCACATATCTGCTTGGCAGCCATCCCAGCATAACTGCAATTTGCCATAAAAACAACGCCGTCAAAACACCAATGATTGACAGCATTGTTAGTTGATAACTATTTTTACGTTTTTCGTCTTGAACCTTCTTAATGCGTTCCTGGTCTGATAACCGACGTACTGTCTTTTCATTCTCACTCATACTGTCTATCTCCTCTTACAAAGGGAAGAACTCCTAAAACGAAGTTCTTCCCTTTTAAGTTTTTCAAAGATCTACTATTTGACTGCTTCTGCAACTATAGGATTTACAAGACCCTTATCCAAAATCATTTGTCTATCTTCTTCTGTGTAATTTCCTAATGTAATAAAGAAATCCATTGTTTCAAACAATTGATTGGTAGCCTTCGTAACTTTTCCGCCTTTTCCATTTCTATCATCTTCTTCTGTGGTCATTGCAGCCACTGCGTCCGCTAAACTTGTACACTGGAATTCATCTACCAGCTTCGTTACCGTCTCTTCTGTTACTGCAATTCCTTCATCATCACAAGATTCCATAAATAGTTCTTCTGCTTTGGCACGATTTTCTTCACTTTCCTGGCACCATTCCCAAGTTTTATAGTACACCTGATAAGCCGTCTTAATTAAATCCATTTTGTTTTCAAGTGCGTCTGTTGTTGCACAGATACCATTAATGCTATTCAAATTCATTTTTCCAATATCTGTTACCCGAACTGCTCCATCCATTTCCGCAGCAATCGCAAATGCGTTCCATACGCACATTGCATCCCCTTCTCCTGTCTGGAATGCAGTTAAACAGGTTCCAACCGCAGTGTCGATAATTTCAATATCGTACTCTTCAAGATCTGTGATTCCAATACTTTCCATATACTGCATAAATACATACTGAAGCGTTGTTCCCTTATTTAACAGAACCTTTTTTCCTCTCCAATTTTCAGGGTTATCCGGTTCTTTGGCAAGATCAGTATCCGGTCTTACAAACAAAGCCGTGTTATACTCATTATCACAAATACCGATCATATTTACATCATAGTTTTTCATACCATTTAGCACACCAGGGCCGCCAACACTACAAATATCCCAATCTGCACTAGCCTCCATCATTGCGGGACCGCCAGTAAAAGACTGATACTCAACATCAATATTTAATTCATCAAAAAATCCCATTTTATCTGCTACATACCATGGCATTGAATGAGCAGAACCAGCAAAAAATCCAATGCTAAGAGTTGTTCTGTCTGCTAAGGGTTCAATACCTAACGTCGATCCTCCTGATGTTTCTGGCTCTTCTGATGCTTCTCCTGCTGGGCTTTCTTTTGATACCGTTGTCTCTGCTGCACTGTTCTGGGAAGAACTGCCACACGCTGTTAGTCCCCCTATTGCAAGTAACATTCCAGCCACTGTAACCATCCGCTTTACGCCTTTTCTCATAGTCTTCTCCTTCCGCGTTCTAACCCTATTACGCGCTTCTAATTATTTGTTGAATTTCGCTTATTTCTTTTTGATAATTCAACATTTTTTTGTTTGTTTTTCACACCCCAATTATATTCTACCCCCCCCGATTGCAATCACTATTTTCACTTTAATAGCAAAATTGTATAGATAAAATTTTATATTAAATAATCAATTTCTCTATAAACAGCAAAATATTATGTTTAAAACAGTAAATATCTGCTGCTAACAGTATTTTGGGATTCTTAGTACAAAAAAAAGAGAAACAGCGCCAGGGTTCTCCTGACGCTGCTCCTCTTTTAGGATGGTTATCTATTTAACAATATGGGGAAATGAAACTATTTTATTGATACGGTCCTATTTTTTTATTTTGCTAATACAGCTTTATAAGCTTCTGCCATGCCTTTTTCCTGAATCAGGTCATAATATCCCTGAACCATTGGAATCATCTCGGTTAAGTCAGCGTGCCAGTAGTCTTCTCTCTTCATAATTTCTTCTACAGATGCAGTCTTCATAAATTCCATGATTTCTGCGCCGTCATTTGCCTTATCGGTTCTGTAGAATGCAATCAGAGCTGCCATGGAGAAGGTCAGCGCCTCTGGGTACTTGCCGAATTTTTCTTTGTATTCTAAGATGGTCGGCAGCACACGTACCTGGAACTTGCTGACAGAGTTTAATGCAATGCTTAACAGCTGATGCTTAATAAATGGGTTGCTGAAGCGCTCCAGAACGTCTTTTGCAAACTGGACGTCTGTCTCGGTATTTCCTAAGGTAGGTACAATCTCATCAAACAGGCACTTCTTTAAGAATGCGCTGACTGTTTCGTCCTTTAAGCACTCGCCTACTGTCTGTAAACCATACAGATATGCGCCTAATACCATAGAGGTATGGCCGCCATTTAAGATACGCACTTTTCTCTTCTTATATGGTTTTACATCGTCTGTCCATACGATGTTATATCCAGCTTTGTTAAATGGAAGTTCATCTTCGTGATGGCCGCCGATTACCCATAAATGGAAAATCTCTGCGGTATCAATTAAATTGTCTGTGTAGCCAAGCTGCTTGTTCAGTTCTTCTGCCTCGTCCTTCGGATAGCCGGTTACGATACGGTCAACCAGAGTGCTGCAGAAATCGTTCTCATTGTTAATCCAGTTCTTGAAGTCCTCTCCCAGTTCCCACAGATCTGCATATTTTAATACGCACGCCTTTAAGTTGTCGCCGTTGTTGTCAATCAGCTCACATGGAAGCAGAATCATTCCTGGAAGACCAGCTTCAAATCTCTTATATAAAAACTGGGTCAGCTTTGCCGGATAAGACTTTGGAGGCATATCGGTCAGCTTTTCTGTGCCAAGATACTCGATTCCCGCTTCTGTGGTGTTGGAAACCAGCACTCTCATGTCAGGGCTGGTAGCCAGTGCAATGTACTCTTCGTACTGGGTATAAGGATTCAGCGCTCTGGAAATAGAGGTAACGTGGGTATGTTCGTTTACTACCTCTCCATTGCTGATGCCGCGAAGGAATAAATTGTACTCGCAGTTCTGATCTGCCAGCATCTGGCACATACCTTTTTCAATTGGCTGTACGACTACGATCTTGCCGTCATAAAGTCCCTTCTCCTGTAATTTGTGGAAAAAATAATCCACAAAGCCTCTTAAAAATCCGCCTTCGCCAAACTGGATGACTGTCTCTTTTACATTGCTGCTCATGGTAATAACCTCCATTAACATATAGTTTTTGTAAGTGCTTACATTTCCGAGAAAACCTAATGTTTCGTTGTTTTGTTACCCATACTATACACCAGGTTTGAAAAATATTCAAGAGGTTTTTCGCATTTTTTGTAAGTATTTACATTCTTATTCTTTCGGTAAATACAAAAAATTATTATCGGTTTTGCTGTCTCCTATCATGGCCCGCATTTCTTTTACCTGCCTGCTGTCTGGAAGCAGCCGGATCCACCACTGCCAGGCGACCGTATTCTTTACCGCCTTCTCGTCAATTACCCGTCCCGCATAGTAATCCTCATAAAGTTCTGCATACAGGCTGGTCATGTCATCTATCAGCTGCCAGGATACTGGATCCATTTTCTTTTCGATTTGACGGGCAATCAATCCTTTTATGTATTGGTAGGAATAGTTTTCAAAATCCAATAATTCTCCATTATCAATTCCATTTTTTCCGGCCCATCCAGACACATCGGTTAACTTGGTCTGATAGGTTAAATTGCCTTCTTCATCCCAGCGCATCATGCCATACTGGCAAGGCGTAATGCTGATGGAATCGCTGACGATTTCATAAATGCCGTAAGGTTCTTCTTCCTGCTCTGCTTTCTGCTTTTCCGCCAATCTGGGACCTGGCCCCAGACGCTCTTCTGACAATTCTGCCTGACTGTGCTTTTTCAGACGCTGCACATGGAGATGGCCGCTGACATACACCGGCAGCTTCCATTTTTCCAGCAGCTCCACTACCTCTTCATAATTCTCCATTGCACAGTCTGTAGTATAAAGACTGCTCTGAGGCATTAAATTGTGATGACCTACCGGAATTACCGTAACGTCTGCCTTTTGCGCTTCTTCCAGCTGGCCGTCCATCCAGGACAGGGTTTCTTCTTTTAACCGTCCTCCAACCAGGTTGACCGGATCGTACTGACAAGTATCCAGCATCATCAGCCAATACCGTTCGTCCAGCTCGTAAACATAACTAAGGGAAGCCTGATCCCTGCTTCTCGCCTGGTCATATCCGAAGCTATGGTAATATCCATAAAACTCTTCCGCTGTAACCGGCTGGCCCTGGGTTTTCGTATCTCCAAAATAATAAGAAGCATGAGGATTGTTAATATCATGATTCCCTGGAATTACCAGAACCGGAACTCCCCCTTCCTGGATTTTTGCCAGCTTTTCCGACAGTTCCTGGTGGTTTTCTTTTTCCCCATTCATGGTAATGTCTCCGCTCAAAATCAGAGCATCCGGCTTTTGCGCAAGGATTTCCTCCGAAAATGCCTCTAACAGCTCCGGCAGATAGTAAACCAGCTTTCCATCGCTGGATGCAATAAAATCCCGATATGCCTTTCCAAAATCTGTAATAGAATGGCTTTGATAGTGAAGATCCGATGCAACGGCCAGCGTTGGCGGCTCATAAGGCGGTTCTTCTTCCAGAGTTGTTTTTGTCTCATCCTCATCCAGATTTTCGAATTCTTCCTGCTCCGATTCACTACTTCCAGCCTCTTCGTCTGATTCTGAAGGCATCCGCGCCGATTCTTCGGATGGAAGTTCTGCTTCCGTCTCCGGTTCTTCTGAAGGCGGTATCGAGGTTTCCTGAACCGTTTCGGTTTCCCTGACCTGATGATCGTTGTAATCTTTTCTGATAATTCCTACTACTGCCCCTATTGTAAAAAGCAGAAGCAGCACTGCAAGTGCTGCCCCCAGAACGTTTTTTCTGATTTTCTTCATGCAGACCTCTTATTCTGTCAGATAATGCCCAGCTCTTTCATCGCCCAGGCCACTCCATCTTCTTCTACCGTTTTTGTAACAAAGGTTGCATACGGTTCCAGACCTTTATCGTGTTTTCCCATAAGAACTGCATTTTCTGCAAATTCAAACATAGATAAATCGTTCATACTGTCTCCGAACACATAGGCATCTTTTAGCGGAATCTGGTACTGATCCAATACCCACTGAATCGCCGTTGCCTTAGAATGTCCTTTTGGCACGCATTCATAAAAACCGCCTCTGTCAATAATGTCAAAGTCCTCTCTGATTACCTGGAAAAATCCCTCTTTATCTGCTGTCTCGTCTGCCGTCATGCAGAATTTATCAAACTCATAGTCTGTTCTCTCAAGAGAATGGGACGGACCTCCCATTTCTTCGTTAACCGCCAGGCGGAGCCGCTCCATCCATGGAGTATGGTATGGTTTTTCGTTAAAATAACAACCCTGGGAGCCTTCTAATACGGCTTCTACTCCATAGTCCTTAATTGCCTTGCGAAGCTTGATTCCCGTCTCATAAGGGACATGGCAGGCATACGCTTCTTTGCCTCCTGCCACAATACAGGTTCCGCATCCGCACAAAGCTCCGTCTGTTTCTATTTCCTCCAGCAGCGGTTCTACCAGCACATAGCTGCGGCCGGAATTGATAAATACCAGATGACCTTTCTTTCTTGCCTCTTTTAAAGCTTCTTTGGCGCTTTCCGGAACCTGTCTGGTAATTTCGCTTAATAGTGTTCCGTCAATGTCAAAAAACAATGCCTTTCTGCTCATATTCTGATAATTCTCCTTACCATCAAATAAAACAGAGCTGCGCCGGTTTCCCATTGCAGCCCCATTTTTTAATTCTCTCGGAAAACAACCTCTCCTGTTGTCGGATCCATGCTCTCTACAATTGCCAGAGACTCCAGATGGATGCCCTTTTCCCTGATTGCGTCTCCGCCTCTCTGGAAACCTTTTTCTATTATGATTCCAGCTCCTACCAGAGTAGCGCCTGCATCCTGCACCAGCTGCGCTAATCCTTCCAGCGCCTTTCCGTTTGCAAGGAAATCATCAATCAGAAGAACCTTATCCTCAGGTCCTAAAAAGTCTTTGGACACAATAATATCATAAACCCTGCCATGAGTATAAGACTCTACTCTGGAAGTATAAACATCTCCAGCGATATTTTTCGTCTTGGTTTTCTTGGCGAAAACAACCGGAACATGAAAATACTGGGCCACAATGCAGGCGATTCCAATTCCGGAAGCCTCGATGGTCAGAATTTTATTAATCTCTTCTCCTTCAAAACGTCTACGGAATTCTTTTCCAATTTCCTCAAACAATTCGATATCCATCTGGTGGTTTAAAAAGCTGTCCACCTTCAGAACACCGCCCTCACGGACAATACCGTCTTTCCGTATTCTATCTTTCAAGAGCTGCATGGTACATCCTCCATTTTCTTTTGGGTTATTATTATTTTGCTACTGCTTTAGAAGTTAAGAAGTTCAGCACTTTAATCTGAAGAGCCGCTTCGTCTACCATCTCCTGGCCAGCCTGCTCAACCAGGGTGCTGACATCCTCCAGTCCCTGGGCTTTCGCCAATACGTCGTAATCTGCGTCTTCCAGAGTGAATTTTTCCTTTTCTGCAATGGCTTTCAGAGCCAGCTCCAGTTTTACAGAATTACTTACCTGCTCTTTGAACATTTCCTGGAATTCTTCCACGCTGGACATTCCGTTCATAGCCGCGTACATCTCCATATCCATTCCGTACATAGCCGCCATATTCGTCATCTGTTCCCACTGTTCATTGTAATCTTTCTCAATGCGGGCGTCAATATCGCTGAACTGGCAGTTGGCAATTACGCCTTCTAATACGTCGTTTTCCATCTGCATTTTTGCCATTTCTTCATTGCTCTTCTGCAGCTCGGTACGGATGCTTTCCCGATATTCGTCTACTGTGGCAACGCCGGATTCTAACTCCAGTCCTTTTACAAAGTCATCGTTTAATACAGCATCCTGCTTTTCTTTTACAGAGTTTACTGTAACGTCAAAGGTAACGTCCTGGCCCTTTAATTCTTCGTTCTTATAATCTTCAGGGAAAGTCAGGTTTAAGGTTACGCTGTCGCCTTTTTTAGCGCCAATCAGTCCGTCCTCAAAGCCGTCGATAAAGGTATCAGAACCCAGCTCTAAATCGCTGTCTTCTGCAGTGCCGCCGTCAAACGCAACTCCGTCTTTCTTGCCTACATAGTCGATGTTTACGGTGTCGCCTTCTGCTGCTGCCCGATCAACTTCTACCATGTTTGGATTGGAATCCAGCGCATACTGGATAATTTCTTCTACATCCTCGTCAGTAACAGTTGTATCCATAGGGGTATACTCAATTCCGATGTATTCGCCAAGGACTACGCTGCCTGCCGGAACGTCCTCTTCTGCTACAGTGGTCTCTGCTGCGCTGCTTTCTGCGCCGGCAGACTCGCCAGCTGCTGCGGTGGTCTCTGCTGCAGTGGTTGCAGCGGTATCATTGTTGGAACAGCCGGCCAGCACCATCATAGCCGCTGCGCCGCATACCAGTAATCTTTTTGTCTTTCTCATAATTCTCCTCACTAACTTATCCATTTTACCGGCAAGGGCTTCCTTTCAGCCGGTTTCTGTAGTATAGCAC
>PPYE01031832.1_pt1 | contig 11016 bp, 6 predicted proteins | sample 1559881 | NCBI WGS metagenome assembly PPYE01 (sample SAMN08240022, study PRJNA423297) | Human gut metagenome, whole genome shotgun sequencing project.
CAGTAACAGCAACATTCAAGAACGTACCAAAGGGAACATGGGTAGTTGGAATGCATGCATTCAACAGAACATCCGAAGATGGAAAGAAAGTCTTCAGCCCATGGTCAAACCTGAAAAAAGCTACTGTTAAATAATCCATTTGGGTAATTAATACAGATTCCTAAAAAGAAGGCTCCGGTCATTGCGACCGGAGTCGTTCTTTTTATATGCTTTTTTCCACACTCCCAGACAATTACATGATATAATCAACATACAGAACCCTTACTTAAAACATCTCTAATGAAAGGAAATCATGTATGAAGAAAAGAAAATCATGTTTTATTTGGCTCTTGTGTATTCTTCTCCTGGTCACAGCTTTACCTGCTGTAGATTTTACAGATGTCCAGGCAGCATCCGTCAGCAGTACTTTCACCGGATGGAAAACCTCTGTTGGAAAAAAATACTATTATAAGAATGGCAAAAAGCTGACAGACCTGCACAAAATCGGCAAGTATTATTACTGTTTTGCCGCAGACGGTACCATGCTTACAGGATGGCACCGTATTCATAATCGTTTCAGGTATTTTGGCAAACAGACCGGAAGAATGCGTATCAATCAGACTGTAAATGGACGAAAGATCAACAGTAAAGGTGTCTGGACTCCTGTTGTTGTACTGGATCCGGGGCATTCTGCTGTCGTTGCCGATGGTTATGAACCTCTTGGTCCTGGTTCCAGCCAGCTGAAAGAGAAAGATACGTCCGGAACCCAGGGTGTTGCTACAGGTGTGGAGGAATATAAGCTCAACCTGAGCATTGGTCTTCAGCTAAGAACCCTTCTTCAGAAAAGAGGGTTTAAGGTAGTAATGACCAGAATCAACAGTAAAGTAGCTCTCAGCTGTATTGACCGCGCAAAAGTGGCAAATAAGGCAAATGCGTATGCGTATATCCGTATCCATGCCAATGGAAGTGATAATTCCTCTATCAGTGGAGCACTGACTATCTGTACAACCAGAAACAGTCCTTATATTTCATCTATGTACAGAAAAAACAAAGCTCTTTCTGAGGCTGTGCTCAATGCATATGTGTCAGCTACAGGATGCAGAAAAGAATACGTCTGGGAAACAGACTCTATGACCGGAAATAACTGGAGCAAAGTTCCGACAACGATTATCGAGATGGGATATATGAGCAATCCTTCCGAAGACCGCCGTATGCAGCAGAGTTCTTATCAGAAAAAAATGGTACGGGGAATTGCAAATGGAATTGAGAATTACCTGATCAAATAGCCTTGCTTTTGTGTCGCAGACAGTTTATACTGGACTGAATGGGTATAAAAAATAATTTGGAGGATTTTTCAAATGAAAATTGCAGTAACATATGATAATGGAGAGATTTTTCAGCATTTTGGAAAAACAGAGTCTTTTAAAGTTTATGAAGTGGAAGACAACAAAGTAGTTTCCAGTGAAGTGATCGGTTCTAACGGTACAGGACATGGTGCACTTGCAGGTCTGCTTGCTGAGCAGGGTGTAAATGTTCTGATCTGCGGTGGCATCGGCGGTGGTGCTCAGACAGCTCTCACAGAGGCAGGAATTGAATTATGTGCCGGAGCCCAGGGAAATACTGACCAGGCAGTTGAAAGCTATTTAAAAGGCGAATTAGTGTCTTCCGGAGCCAACTGCGACCATCACCATCATGAAGAAGGACATTCCTGCGGCAGTCATGAGGAGGGACACTCCTGTGGAGACAGCTGTGGTGGTGGATGCGGTGGATGTGGCGGATCACAGCCACAGCTTACAGGACGCAATGTAGGAAAAACCTGCCGCACACATTACAGAGGAACTTTCAATGATGGAACACAGTTTGATTCCTCTTACGATCGTGGCGAACCGCTGGAATTCATCTGCGGCGCAGGCCAGATGATCAGAGGATTTGATGCGGCTGTAGCTGACATGGAAGTTGGACAGATTATTGATGTTCACCTTATGCCTGAAGAAGCATATGGTATGGCAGATCCAAACGCTATCTTCACTATGGAAATCGCCCAGCTCCCAGGTTCCGAAGACCTGACAGTTGGCCAGCAGGTATACCTGTCAAACCAGTTCGGTCAGCCATTCCCTGTTAAAGTGACAGCTAAGGATGAGAAAAACATTACATTTGATGCAAACCACGAAATGGCTGGAAAAGAACTTAACTTCAAGATTGAATTAGTAGAAGTGAAATAAGACAAATACTCAGGGCAGCCTCCCGGCAAAAATTTTGCCGATGAGACTGCCCTGTTTTATACTTTATTTACCAAAGTGATAGTGCTTTTTGTAGTTTTATAATTTACGAGTAAAGATTTACTGTTTTTGTGGGCTTACTGTATATTCGCTTGCCGTTTACTGTCTTAAAAGCTTTTACATAATAGTTATAAACCCAGTACATGCCTGTCTGGGAATCATAAGCCTTTGTGTCTTTCCAGGTTGGGACAGAGGACTTCACTGTTTTGGCAGCGGAACCATTGCGGTAAATTACATATCCGGAAGCACCGGCTACTTTTGTCCAGGAAACCTCTGTACCACCGTTACTCATTTTACATGAAACCTTAGATGGAGCCGGGACAGCAGCTTTTCTTGATTTCACCGCTGAAAATTTAGAATATTTGTTTTTTCCACTTGCGTTGGTTCCATAAGCACGGACTTTAAATGAATAGGTTACTCCCGGTACTACAGCTGCATCAAAACTGACAGCTCCTGTTTTCAGAGTTTTTATCCGCTTATAAGAAGACCGGGAATCTGTCTTGCAGTAAATCTGGTATCCTTTGGCACCCGGAATCTTTTTCCAGGTTAAATGTATTTGATCTGCAGATTTCTGGGAAAGTTTCAGCACAGGTTTTGTCAGTGGTGTGTTGTTCTCAGATACCTTTACCGTCACCTGACACTGGGTCTGAAAATCTCCGGCAGAAGCAGTGATTACTGCCTGACCATAACCGTTCCCCTGAATGGTTCCATCCTCTGAGACAGACGCAACCCCAGGATTACTGCTTGTCCAGACCACATCTTTTACATCATCAGAGTTAGATGGTGTAAAGGAAGGTGTGAGTTTTTGTGTATTTCCTTCGTCAATTGTCAGATTTGTCTGGTTTAGAGCAATTCCATTAAGTGGAGTTGTCACTACGGGGATTTCATACAGGTATGTGCGGGAACTGTCATAGTTGCCGTTATCATAATTTCCGGATACCCATACAATATTACGTCCCCATAAGATCGGCTGTGAATCCGTCTGGATCGTTACATTCTTGTATAACTTGGATAATTTTACGTTTCCGGACATATCCATAAGGAGATAATGCAGAACGCTCTGGTTGGAGGTTTCCTCTGAGAAAAGGACTGCGTACTGATTATTTCCTACAGGGATGAGCTTTGGTTCTGTCAGAGTTATTTCTGCTCCTGATGGTGAATACTGAGTGAGCCAGATAAATCTGGAAGTCATACTGTTCTTATCTGTAATTATCATAAAGATATTTTTGTTAAGATTTTCATATCCGGTCTGTCCATTCACAGCCAAACCATGGGGAACAGACTTGCCTACTGTGATCAGATTATTTCCTGCCAGAGAAAATCCGGTTACCTCGCATCCGGTATAATTATCACCTGTAGCTCCCATAAAAGGAAAGATATTTACCGCACGATCCTGAGCGATATATCCGCCGGAATATGCGGAGAAGGAGGACAGGATCAGACCTCTGTAATAAGCATCCCCATGATCCAGAAAATACACATGAGAGCCGTCATTTACAACAAACTGATTAAAGGAATGGCTACAATAAGGCATATCTGAATTAATAAGCGTCATATCCTGCGTGTTAATGACAAAAGTGATATTACTCTGATGATGTATCCCTTCCATCCCATACATTTCCCGTCCTGTGTGTACGATCAGGGTAGAACCGATCTGGGTCATGCGCAGGGAAGCAGCATCAAAAGGAATGTAGATTCCTTCAAACATATTTGTATATCCGCCACCAATGTCCGTTGCACCAAGCAGTTTCCAGGCATGGCTGTATTTGAGAATCCGGACAGCCGTTATGCTGTTGTCTTCGTTCAGATTCTTCTGCCCTACTGCAACATAAAAATTCCCGTCTGGTGCAGCATAGAATCCTCCCCACAATGGAAGCGGAAGCTTTACTGTTGTTACATTGGTAACATTAAGATCGGAATTGCAGACAGCATCATATAAAGTCTGATCTTTCCAGGCAACAATGTGAAGATTTCCTGTTTCATCTGTATAGTAAGAAGTATATTCAGGATTTGCCCAGTTCCAGCTGTAAGATCCGTTGTTGATTCCCATACCCTGAAGCTGGGAAAGAGCCTTTCTCCGGCCAAAGGAAGACTTTGAGGAATATGTGGAGGTACCAGCTGTTATTCCCTGACCTGCATTTACAACCAACGTGTCCCCCTCCTGAACAGAAGGCATTTCCTTTTCATCCGAAAAGAAATCATCATCTGTCTGTTCCGAAGTAAACTCATCTTCAGTGTCATTGAACTCTCCGCTGTTATCGAATTCTTCAGGAGAAAAACTCATCTCGTCGTTTACCGCATTACCCATGTCAGGAATCGCATCAACATCAGATGAACCTGGATTTTCTACAGCTGTTACATTATCCGAGTCAGTAAAATCACCTGCACCATATGCAGGAGCAAAATTCATTAAAATCATGGAAGAAGTCAGTAATAAAACTAATAATTTCTTTTTCATCTGTCAGAGCCCTCTTTTCCCCTTTATCTAAGTTCGATAGTTATACGTTCTTTGATACCGGTTTTAGAATTAACTGCAGTAAACATGATCCTGAAACCTTTGCCTCCCGCTACCGGGATCTTGCTTCCGTTTGCTACGGATTCACTGCGCATCCATCCTTTTTGCAGGTATTCGATCGCTGGTTTCATACTGCCATTCGCAGGATTATTTCCACTATATATGTACAGTTTGTCAAGCTTCCATCCTTTTGCAAGAGTAACCGTTGTTTTTACTTTCTTTCCGGCAAATTTTGTGTAGCTGAGACTTGTTTCAGAAGAAGATTTAAATCTGGAACCTGGAACAGTAGTTGCGCCGATCTTTACTGATTTAACAGGATTTACATATTTTTTAACAGTTACCTTTATTTTATATGTTTTACCCTGACATTTAAAAGAAACAGTAGCTATACCGGCTTTCTTTGGGACTGCCAGAATCGTATAGTATGTCTGTGAAGTGCCGTAGGTGGATTTTGACAGTTTGACAGTGACAACTGCCTTATTACTTGATTTTAGTCTGGAAACTTTGGACGATAAGGAAGCCAGGGATTCTGTTGCCGACTTCGGATAGGCAACCAATGTTGCCGATGCAGGAACATGTTCATCTGCCGCCCAACCTGTAGCAGAGGTCACTGCAAACATGGAAAGGATCATTCCAAACGCCAGTAAAAAAGAGAGTAATTTTTTGCTTGTTTTCTTCATTCTTTTTCCCTCCTAAAAGTGTATGTTAGTGTTAACTGAACGATTCAGACAGGAACAGCTGTCTGGAGCATTCCTATATACTCAATATAGCACACAACTTTCACAGCGTCCATGACAGATTATGTTGATTTAGCGTGCAAAATTGCCGGGTAGAAAATGCGAACAATTGTCATAAAGTTATACAAGTGAAGCAGACTATAAGAGCTAAAGAAAGGAGTTATCGCTTCACGATTTATTAATCGTTAAGGCGACAACTCCTCCTTAGAATATATAAATTATTCTATAATGATACCTAAAATAGATGTACTTTTTAATAAATTATCTTTTTACTACATAGACATCAATTTCTCCAGTTCTAACAGAACAAGAACCAATTGTCAACATTTCGTATCCAGCTGGTACTGGAATTTTATTGGAACTGATAGAAGTAGTTTTTTTATTTACAACGATTTCTCTAGTATCAACTATTTCATTAGTTGTATCTCTGTAGATTACTTTGATTGTTTTTCCTAATTTTTTAACTTTAACAGTTACTGTATTCTTTTTAGAAATTTTTAAATTAGGCTTAGTTGTTACAATCTGATATCCAGCAGGAGCAGTTATTCTGCTCAGTTTAACAAATTTAGCATTAGCCACTACGGAAATTTCTTTAGAAGAATCAATAACTTTACCTGATTCTTTAAAAATAATCCTTACAGCTTTTTTATTCTGATCTACGGTGATATAAACTTTATTATTTTTTGAAATAGTAATGTCACCTGTAATAGCAATAGTATATCCTTTTGGTGCTGTTAAATCACCAGTATTAACGGAAATAGCATTTTTATCAACAGTTATAATATTTTTGTCGTCAATAATTTTTCCTTTTCTGTTCTGATATACGATAGTAATATCTTTAGTCTTAACAATTTTTCTAACTTTGATTGTAACAGAGTCATTTCCAACAAAAATATCACCAGTTTCACAAAGTTCATAGCCGCCAGGGATAGTGATCAAATTAGCCAGTTCACTGGTAGATATCACAGTTTTATCTTTGTCAATGAGGATATCACCGCCACCGAGCTCTGTTCCATCTTCTGTTTTAAAAATAACATGGACATATTTGTTTGTTACCGGTTTTCTGACTTCGATTGTAACAGAGTCCAAGAATGTAATTTACCAAATCATTACGATTCATAACAGGGGCATTAGCGTCAACCCAAACAACACCATCACCAATAGGCTTCCCTGTATCTTGATCTATAAGTCGAACATTAACCAATTTTTTTGTTGTCTCATTGCTTTCAACAGTTCCGTCAGAAAATGCGCTGATGTCAGAAGCTACCACAGGTACAGTACTGGTTCCTGCTACACATGCAGCGAGCATTAAGGTCATAATTTTTTTTCTACGTTCTTTTAATCCCATATTCTTTTTCTCCTTCATTATCTGAAAAAACATATTTCTTTTGTATTGCAAGAATGGGGCATAATTCATGATTATGCCCCGCCTTGCCTGTTGGAATCTTATATAAAATTACCCAAATGGATTATTTTACAGTGATTTTTTTAAGATTGGACCATGGGCTGAATACTTTCTTGCCATCTTCGGAAGTTCTGTTGAACGCATGCATTCCAACTGTCCAGCTTCCTTTTGGTACATTCTTAAATGTAGCTGTTACTGTACCTTCTTTGAGGTTCAGGATCTTGTGATCACCATAATGATATGGACGAGTCTCACCGTTTTCTTTCTTGGAGGATGTTCCAAGTACTACATCGTAACCAGTTGCATTTTTAGCAGCTTTATATGTTACTTTTACAGTTGTTCCACTTACTTTTACGTTTGTGATAACCGGAGCATCTGGTGTAATTGCAGATACAACAAATGGATATGCATTAGACCAGTCACTGAATACTTTCTTACCGTTTTCATCACGTTTCCAAGCATGGCAGTATGCATAGTATGTTTCCTGCTGTACATACTTAAATGTAGTAGATGTACTAACCTGATTCTTGTTTACAGAAGTATAATCTTTATTTGTAATGCAGTCACGATCTGTAGAAATTACATAATCATAACCAGCAGCACCTTCAGAATCACCGGAAAGAATGACTGTTGCTTTGTTTCCAGTAACAGTTACTTTACTGATCATTGGAGCATCCGGTTTTTCGTCTTCTTCTTTTCCTTCAGCGGATACTGTCTTGGAACCTGTATAGTTTTTTGATGCGCTGTTTGCTTTTACAGTATATGTTCCATCTGCATTTTTCTTAGAAGTATATTCTGTGGAAGCAACTGGCAGATATCCGTTTAATACAGTCACAACACCATCTTTTACAGTTACAGTACAATCATTGATATTTTTCTTATCAACGCCCCATGTTAAGTTTGCTTTGGTGTAAGCTGTGTCAGTTGTTGCAACACTTGACTGCATATATCCGTTAATACCTTTGACTTCTATACCATAAATATTACCAACTGTTGTATCGATAGGAGTTACGGTATTGCCCGCATTGTCAATTAATCTAAGTGTATAGTCTTTTCCTTCGACTAATGTGCTTCCACCAATCTGAATCAATACTTCAGGTTTAACCTGAAGACCAGCTGCATATGTGCCATTTTTAATGCTGACATTCTTAGCAACAAATTTAACAGATTTAATAGAGAATGGGATATATGCAACAACACCGTTGATAATTGTACCGTCAGAAGTAACAATTGTCTTAGTTCCTGCAAATCCTGTTCCTTCTTTAGCTACTGCATAGATATAACCAATATTTTCTTTGCCATTGCTAATGAATTTACCTGTAATATTGTCAGCATATTTAATTTCAAAGTCACTTTCTTTTGCTGTTGTTTTCACCCCATCAGGAGTCACCTTTTCAATGTTGCTTAATAATGCTTTTGCAAAAGTATGTGCATTTCCATCAAATGTAAATGGCTTTTTACTATCAGCCGTTACACCAGTTACATTTCCATCACTATCCTTAACAACAGTTGCAGTAGATTTCTTAGTCACATCAAATCCTTTATCATCATAAACACTGATATCAGCTTTGATTTTTTCTTTTACGATATTAAAGTTTGCTGTGATATTAGAACCTGTAAAGTTCTTGTTTCCATCCAATGGTTTCAAAACAACCGTTCCAGTTCCAGCTTCAACGTTCTCACCATAGGAAACAATTTCAAACTGGTCGGATACATCATTTCCATTTAAAGTAGCTGTAAATTTACGAGGCCTTACCTGTTTGCCAGTGTAATCCTGGTCAGCAATTGCTACTTTTACATCAGCTGTATTTGCAGCGGTAATTGTAAATGTTCCAGTAGCTGTTCCTGAATAGAAATCATTTGGTTTATAACCTTCTACAGTAATTTTTCCAGTTCCTACATTAACTGCATCAGTAATGGAAACTTCTTTATATTCAGCTTTATCATCTGTTACTTCGCCATATTTATAAAGTGCAATTGCACCATCAATCACAGCATAATTCGGTGTAATCTTTCCACCTGTATATGTGTAAGTTGAAGGAGTAACAACAACCATAGAATCTGTCAGCTGTTTAGCTGTGATTTCAGTATCATTTTTTGCATTAAGATTATCTATAGTCTTTCCGTTTTTGGTACCATAGATATAGTTAGTATTTGTGATTGTTACAGTTGTTCTGATATAATCGTGAAGCTCGTTAGTTGCAGTTCCTGCTGATGCAGAGTTAGCACCATCAACAAACTTATATTCCACTTTATAATCAGCGGCATCTAAAGTTTTAACAATCTTATGACTTGCAGTACCAGTAACATGATCTTTAGCAACTACAGTTACAGGTACCTGATATTCAGAAGCTTTTGTATAAGTATTGTTAATGGAAATATTTTTCTGAACAGTAACATATTCAGATGTAACTTCCAGTGGATTAATCAGGAATGCAACTGATGCTGTCTGATCTTTATATGTTCCACTTGTAATTTTAATATTTACATATGCAGTAGGTTCTGGTGTTGTTCCGTTATATTCCTTAGTAGCATTAACGTTATTGGTATATCCGGTAATTTCATATGCATCGGTACCTAATTTTTCACTGGTAGGAACACCTTTTTCATTGTAATACTGAATGTTTAATTCACCAAGATCACTCTTAGATGGCTTAATTTCGTCTCCGTTGTAAGTTGATTCATATGTTTTAACTGCAGTTACGCTCTCTAATGCTGCTGCAGTTGCAACAACTGTAAAAGTCTGTTCGCCAGTACAATGTCCTTTATCTGTTGCTCTTACAGTAACTGTGTATGTACTTCCGTTTTTAAATTCTGTAGCATCTGTTCCATCAGCATTCTTTACGATAGTTGTATATTCACCTTTTGTATCTCTGATTGCAGAAAGATCTGAACCTTCCACACCAGTAAATGTTAAGTAATTAACTAACTGATCCACAGGGATATTAGTAGGAATCTGTCCACTTAAAGTTTTCACTGAAATCTTAGTTCCGGCTGTGGAAAGATCACGTTTAGCAATTGTCACTGTTTCTTCTGACAGGAAAGATGTTATTCCATTTAAATCAATGTTATCAAATTTATCAGGATCAACAGCAACAGTTACTTTTTCTTCTCCAATATTAGCACCAGTAACAGTACCTTTTTTGATTGTTGAGGACAGATTAGCACCACTTAATAATCCATCTTCTCCGTTATTAACAGAAGCAGATTCTTTTAAGGTAAGTGTGTCTTTAGGAACAGTAATTGTACTACCAGTATACTGATAAGTCTGACCCTTTGTTGTATTAGCAACAATATCTGTTGACTGGAGTTTTCTCTTAACAATTTTACCTATAACCATTTTAGAACTTCCAATATATGGAGAGTCTTCTTTTGCAGTTACAGTAGTTGCGATTTCATCGCCAACAACAGTTCCACTTGTTGAAACGGTTTCATAATTGTCAGATGTTACAAGATCTCCTTTTTCATCAGTTACAAAAAATGAATCACCAACACTCTGAGCAAATCCATTGTATTCCATTTCTGACTGTGGTTTTAAAGTATAATCAAATTCGACTTTTTTAATAGATCTTTTCTCAATCTTGACAACAATCTGTGTATTGATATCATAAAGAACCTGATCATTTTCATCTGTATCGTATACATACAGAGTTAATGTTTTACCGGCAAGATCTTTAGATACATTTTTTAAACTCATTGCATCTGATTTTGTTACCTTTTGTTTGCCTTTGGAAGCTACAACAGCAACACCATTCTCATCAACCCAACGATATTTCCATCCGTTATCAATATTGCTACCATCTTTTTTAGTAACAGTACCACTTACTGTTGCATTGTCACCCCATACAACATTTGTACTACTTACAGATAAGTTAACAGAAATATCACCTTCATTTACCATAATAGATGCAGGAGTAGTTTCTTCTGTGTCTTCAACTACAGGAGTTTCCGCATCTGTAACGAATGTATCTGCTTCTGTAGCAACTGCTGCATCACTTCCATCACTGAACTCAGCAGCCCAAACCGGCACGTTAGAGGTTGCCAGCATTGCAACGACGAGAGACATACTTAAGGTTTTCTTAGCCATGCCTTTCTTCGTAT
>PPYE01358543.1_pt1 | contig 11016 bp, 7 predicted proteins | sample 1559881 | NCBI WGS metagenome assembly PPYE01 (sample SAMN08240022, study PRJNA423297) | Human gut metagenome, whole genome shotgun sequencing project.
ACGTTCTGATCGGTCGGTGCACTTGGGACAAGTGCACCCCCTTGGGGAGGATGCACGTTCTGATCGGTCGGTGCACTTGAGACAAGTGCACCCCCTACGTGGGGCTACGCTCTTCCGTCTGATGCTCGATGCGATGAACATTCTGCTGCTCGACGAAGCTGTCGACTTTGCTGACGCAGAGGCAGCAGACCTTGCTTCGCTGTTCTTGAAGGTCTGCCAGACGCAGCATAACTTCACGGTTATGACTGACGAAATGGACCGCACATATTCTGAATTAATGAAGGAATAATAACAAAATACTATGACACAGATTCCGGTATTGCTGCTCACAGGTTATCTGGGCAGCGGCAAGACAACATTGTTAAATCGAATCCTTTCCAACGAGAAAGGCATTAAGTTCGCCGTTATCGTGAACGATATCGGCGAGGTGAACATCGACGCCGACCTCATCCAGCAGGGTGGAGTGGTGAACAAGCAGGACGACAGTCTGGTGGCTCTGCAGAACGGCTGCATCTGCTGCACGCTGAAGATGGACCTTATAGACCAGTTGCGCGACATTGTGAATATGAAGCGCTTCGACTATATCGTCATCGAGGCGAGCGGCATCTGCGAACCCGCACCGATTGCGCAGACTATCAGTTCGATGGCGACACTTGGTCCGCAGTATATCACCAACGGCATTCCGCGTCTTGACAGCATCGTGACCGTAGTGGACGCGTTGCGCATGAGAGACGAGTTCAACAACGGCAACGCTCTGACACGCGACGGACTTGAAGACGAAGACCTCGAAAACCTCGTAATACAGCAGATAGAGTTCTGCAACACGATACTTCTGAACAAGGCTGCGGAGGTGAGCGCTGACGATCTGCGCAAACTCACCGAGATAATCCGCGCCATTCAGCCTAAAGCAGAAATCATACCATGCAACTACGGCGACGTAGACTTGGAGCGTCTGCTCAACACCGGTCGTTTCAACTTCAACGAGGTGGCTACATCGGCTGCATGGATTAACGAGATTGAGAATCATCACGGCGATGAGGAGGATGAGGAGGATGATGATGAGGAGCATGAGCATGAGCATGAGCATCATCATCACGATCATGAAGATGATGAGCATGAACATCATCATCACGACCACGACTGCCATGGCGGTTGCGGACATCACCACCACCACGACCATGAAGGCGGCGAAGTGGAGGAGTACGGCATTGGCACGTTCGTATATTATCGCAGAAAGCCGTTCGACATGAACTTCTTCGACAACTTCGTGGCACGTCTGTTCCCGAAGAACGTCATTCGCTGCAAGGGATTGTGCTGGTTCAAGGAAGAGCCCGACATGTGTTATCTTTTTGAGCAGGCAGGCAAGCAGATGGAGCTGAAAAACGCCGGACAGTGGTACGCCACAATGCCGAAGGACGAACTGCAGCAGATGCTCGAACGTGAAGAAGGACTGCGCAGAGACTGGGACGAGAAGTATGGCGACCGTATGCAGAAGCTCGTGTTCATCGGTCAGAAACTCGACAAAAAGACAATAAAAGAACAGCTCGACATGTGTCTTACGGATGTAGAACTGTAAAAAGACTTACGGAATTATAACATAAAGCAAGAGGGTATGGCGGAATAGCCATACCCTCTTTATTTTTTAGTCTGCGTGGGTATGACATGGATGCCATACCTTTCTATATTAGAGATGCTTCATGATGTCGAGCAGGTGATCCCAAACCATCTGAACAGTCGGGATGTGCAGACGCTCGTCAGGAGTATGCACGTCGCGCAGCGTAGGACCGAACGAAACCATATCGAGGTTCGGGTAGCGCTCCGAGAACAGACCGCACTCCAAGCCAGCGTGGATGCCCTTAACGATAGGATCCTTGCCGAAGAGCTTCTTGTACGACTCGACAGCCACCTTCGTGAGCTTGCTGTCCGGGTTCATCTTCCAAGCCGGATAGCCGTCGCTCATCTTCACCTCAGCGCCAGCCAGTTCGAAGGCTGCCTTCACGGTGTTAGTCTCGTTCTCGAGGTTGCTCATCACGTTAGAGCGCTGCGAAGCCACTACGTTGATCTCGTTCTCTGCGGTCTGAACGCTTGCCACGTTGTTAGAAGTCTCGACCATGTATGCCAGAGCCTCGTCCTGGCACATAGCGAACACGCCGTTGTCGACAGCCTGCATGCAGAGGATGAAGCGGCGGCTTGCGTCCTTCGGCAGTACGCTCTCAGCGTCGGTGCTACCGAGGTTGAACTCCATAACCGGCTCGGTTACGTGGAACTCTTCCTCGATGTTAGCTGTGAACACGTTCCAGTCGGCACGTACAGTCTCCTTCTCGCTTGCCGGAACAGCGAATACGATGCTGCCATCGCGAGGAATAGCGTTGTGCAGCTTGCCTGAGTTGAACTTAGCGAGGCGAAGATCCATCTTCTCCTGCTCCTTGTAGAGGAAACGAGCGAGAATCTTGATGGCGTTGGCGCGCTTCTTGTTGATATCGTCGCCAGAGTGTCCGCCCTTCAGGCCCTTTACCGAAGCTGTGAGGAAGAACATACCCTCGGGAGCAGCCTCACGCTCGAATGTGAAGCGAGCCGAAGTAGTCTTTCCGCCGGCGCAAGAGATGAAGATCTGTCCTTCGTCCTCAGAGTCGAGGTTGATGAGCATATCGCCCTTCATGAAACCTGCCTTCATGCCCATAGCACCAGTGAGACTTGTCTCCTCGTCGCGTGTGAACACACACTCCAGCGGTCCGTGCTCGATGTCGTCGCTGTCGAGGATAGCCAGTTCGATAGCGCATCCGATGCCGTCGTCAGCACCGAGAGTTGTGCCCTTAGCGTTGAGCCATTCGCCGTCGACATAAGTCTGAATAGCGTCGGTGTGGAAGTTGAAGTCTACGTCTACGAGTTTGTCGCAGACCATGTCCATGTGGCTCTGCAGGATGAGTGTAGGAGCGTTCTCATGACCCTTTGTAGCCGGCTTGCGGATTACTACGTTGCCCGTCTCGTCGGTCTCGGTCTCTAAGCCGTGGCTCTTGCCGAACTCCTGAAGATACTCAATCATGCGCTCCTCATGCTTTGAAGGGCGCGGAATCTCATTGATTTTAGCAAACTGCTCGAACACGCGAGCAGGTTTCAATTCGCAATTGCTCATTTTCCTTAATTTTTTTATGTTGATGTTATAATAATCTGAATTTTCGGTAAATTATTTTGCCATACCGCCGATTTGCCGTACCTTTGTACCGATATGGGCGGTGCAGCCTATCGGATACAAAGATAATGTAAAAGGTAGACACCACAAAATAAAAAAATATAATATGATTAAATTAATGCTTATAAGCCTCGCTGTAGTGGCAGTAGCCTTCGCTTTGTTGTCGATAAAGGTGCTGCTGAAACGCAATGGCAAGTTCTCTTCACAGCACGTACACGACAATCCGGGCTTGCGCAAGCAGGGCATCCACTGCGTGATGGACCAGGACCGCGAAGCCCGTGAGCGCAATGGTGCCTACTAAAGTCGCCTACAAGTAAGAACGGCGTCAGTATTTTCGTATGAGATATAGCGGTACGGATATCTCCGCCCATACTATATATAATGTATACAGGCAGACGCACAGAACGATAAAAAATTAAAAAACAGAATAAAGATGAACAAGAAAAACATTTTCGGCGCACTTGCACTCGCAACTGTTGCCGCTTTCGCAATGACCTCTTGCGACAAGTCGAAGTGTCAGGTTGACGAGAAGAAGGTAGAGGGCAAGCAGGCTGTGCCTTCAGACGCAAAGATTGCGTATGTAGAGGTAGACAGCATCATGTCGCAGTACAAGTTCTGCAAGGACTACTCGCTCATTCTCCAGAAGAAGGGTCAGAACATCCAGAACACACTCGCACAGAAGCAGCACGCTCTTGAGCAGGCTTACGGCAACTTCCAGCAGAAGGTTCAGCACAACGCCTACACACGCGAGCAGGCAGAGCAGATCCAGATGTCGCTGCAGAAGCAGAACAGCGACCTTCAGGTGCTCAACCAGCGTCTGAGCGGCGAGTTCCAGGCAGAGACAGAGAAGTATAACAACGCTCTGCGCGACTCTATCCAGCACTTCCTCGCTGTATATAACAAGGACAAGAAGTATGGCTTGATTCTGAGCAAGGCAGGCGACAACATCCTCTACGCCGACAAGGCTTACGACATCACCAACGAGGTGATTGCAGGCTTGAACAAGGCTTATAAGCCGGCGGCTCCTGCAAAGGAGGAGAAGGCTGCTAAGAAGAAGTAAGTATTTCTGCAAAGAAAAAGTAAGGCTTCTTTACAGACAAAACGCATATAACCGGAGACAATGCTGCCAATAGCATAGTCTTCGGTTTTTTTTGTGCTCGCACACTTTGTTGCTTATTTTGCAAATTCACGCTGCGAATGAAGATTTTTAAACAAAATGCCAATTTAAACACAAAAATATCTATCAAATGTTTCTTTGTATTAAAATATTTATTACTTTTGCAATCGTATTGTATGCCTTTAGTGTAAAATTGATACAATTAATAATTGGAGAGTAGTAATAGATAACTAAATAGATTCATTAACTTTTAAACTTTATAGTTATGAGAAAGACGTTACTTAACACAATGGGGCTCGTTTTTGCGTTGTTTGGCGCAACGAATGTTTATGCCCAGAGCACAGTAGAACTGCCTTACTCTATCACCTTCGATTCTACCAACGACGTTTGGACCGTGCTTGACGCCAGCCCGACACCTGGCACATCATGGGAGTTCAATAACGATTGGGGCAACGACGGTTTCTGCATCGGCAACGCGTGGACAGCCACACCGAGCTACTGCATCAGGACTGACTCGGGCGAACCTAACGACTACTACGTTTCTCCGTCATTCAGCCTGAAGGCAGGCAAGACATACACCGTGAAGACAAGCTCGGGCACAATGTACAGCACACCTGCAACACTCTCTGTAGAGTACACGACGACTCCTACCAACGCCGCTTCGTTCACAAAGCTGAGCGACATCGATATGCCGTCTTCTGGCGTGCAGTACGACAATTCGTACGACCTCACCGTTCCTGAGGACGGACTCTACAGCTTTGCGTTCCATGCTACAAACACTTCTGCTGGCGACAAGAGCAACTGGGCATATCTCTACGCTCTCGGCTTCAGCGTCGAAGAGAAGGTAGGCGGCGAAACTCCTGACCCGGGTCCTGATCCTGATCCCGACAAACCAGATCCACCAGTAGAAGACCAGGAGGGCACATTGCCTTACGATATGACATTCGACTCGGCAGAGAAGTTCGCTACATGGACCACGATGGACAACAGCGAGACGCCGGGCGTGACATGGGCTTACACCGCTTCTGACTTCGCCGGCAAACCGGCTGCACACATGGGCGTAGACGCTAAGTCTGAAACATGCGACTGGCTCGTTTCGCCGAAGTTCGAGCTGAAGGAAGGCAAGTCGTACACGATTACTGTAGACGCTGCTTCGGGTCCGGACAACGAGCTGAACCTCATCCTCGACTACTTCGTAGGCAGCAAGTCGGCTGACAACCAGAAGACTATCGAGTGGATCGGCTCTAAGCTCCCCGCAACAGTAGGCGAGAGCGGCGAGGTGAAGAACCAGTGGACACTCGACGCCAACAAGGACGGCGTATACCTCTTCGCGTTCCGCGCACTCAACTGGGGCGCCAACAACGCTAACGACGCTATCAGCATCTACTCTGTGAAGATAGAGGAGAAGGCAGACGGCGAGCCCGATGCTCCGGTAGCACTTCCGTACGAGGTTTCGTTCGAGCAGGAAGAGAACGTAGCTGCATGGACAGCAATGGACCGCAGCGGCAATACCGGTTCTACATGGAGCTGGAATTCTTGGGGCTATCAGGAGTACGATACCGACTGGAATCCGGTGGGCGACCAGCATCCTTGTGTAAGCTTCAGCAGCGACTGGAACACCGACGCCAACGACTATTGGGTATCTCCGGCATTCGCTCTCGAGGCAGGAAAGACATACGTAGCGAAAGCTCATACAGCCAACAACCGCAGTTGTCTTGAGTCTGGCACAACATCGTTCACGATGAAGCTCGGCACAAACAAGAAGGTGCAGTCTTCGTTCGACCAGACTCTCGGCTCTATCGAGCTCAACACAGTATACGACCGCGACCCGAGCACATTCGAGTTCAGCGTACAGGAGTCGGGCAACTACTATGTAGCGTTCCACATCAGCGACTCGGAGGGTGCAAACGCTTACGGTTACATCTTCGACTTCAGTCTGGCTGAGAAGGAAGGCGCAGCAGAAGAGCCGGTGGCTACAGCTCCGGTTGCCGACCTCGCAGCAGCCGAGGTTATGACACGCTCGGCAGTAGAGCTTACCTGGACCAACCCGACTAAGGACGTCGACGGAAAGGATCTGCCGGCTGACGCAGCGCTCACCGTGAAGGTATACGAGGGCGAGGAGCTTCTCGCTACACTGGACGCTCAGGCTCCGGGCAGCGAAGGCACATACACCAAGGAATACACAGCCGACACATTCGCCGGCGAACACAGCTACAAGGTGGTTGTAGTTTACAAGGAGAAGGAGTCGGAGGCAGCTACAGCAACGCTCACTGTGGTGGTTGACGCTATCAACGGCGTGGTTGTTCCGGCTGACGCAAAGGTTTCGGTTCACACTCTCGGTGGAGCAGCGGTTGGCAACAACCTCTCAACACTCGGCAAGGGCACATACATCGTGACCATGAAGAGAGCCGACGGCACTATGAAGACCGTGAAGGTTACTAAGTAACTGAATTCTCATAATTAATTAATTGGGCCGCTCTGCATACCAGTATGGTATGTGGAGCGGTTTTTTTTATTGCTCTTGGGCGAAAAAGAATATACGGTGGGTAGCAAATAGTACGTAATAATTAATATTTCTTTGCAAAAAGGTTTGGTATATGTGAAAAATACTGTATATTTGCAAATGTTATACCACTTAAAAACAATAACCTAAAAAAATTATAGCTATGGAAGAAAAACTTCAGTTCGTGCCTTCTTTGAAGGACGCATTCGCCATCGGCGTTAAAAATCTTGTGCCGATTGTTCTCTCTGTGTTGCTTTGGCTCGTAACCGTATGGATTCCGTACGTTAATGTGGGCACTACGATAGCCTTGGCTACGCTTCCCGTGAAGCTCAGCAAGGGCGAGATGATTAGTCCGATGTTCATTTTCGACTCCGAGTACCGTCATTGTATGGGCGAATACTTCATTCTGCAGGCTGTCATCTTCTCTGCCGTATACATATCCCTCCTGTTCATGATTGTTCCGGCAATAGTACTCTCGCTCAGTTGGATGCTTGCTGTCTATCTGCTTGTGGGCAAGAAGATGAATTGGGCGCTTTGCCTCTCCGAGAGCAACCGTCTGATGATGGGCTATAAGTTTAAGGCGTTCTGCTTGAAGTTTGCCGTAAACATCGCTCTGCTCGTTGTTTCCTACGTTCTCTTCAGCATGTTCGACGCCATCGCAGGTTCGTTGGGCGTACTTGTTGTGCTTGTATGCGTTCTTGTCGGCGTTTGCGTAATGCTTTCTGTCGACGCAGTTATCTATCGCGAGTTGGTGCTCTGTGAGGATAAGGTTGAGGAAGCTAAGCCAGAAGAAGCTCTTTAACGAGTGAATTGCAATGCAATAGGCATCGGTTCGCGTTCGGAATCTGATTGGGTCGCGTTCGGAATCTAATCGGATCGCGTTCGGTGTCTGATTGGGTTGCGTTCGGTGTCCGATGATTTTTCGATAGCAGAACATTCGTAAAACCACTGCCAATAGGCAGGAGTTCTCTGAAAGAGTAAAGATTAAAGCATAAGAAAAGGCTGACTCTTGCTGCGATTTTGCAGCTTAAGAGTCAGCCTTTTTTAGTAGCGGAGGTCTCCGGCCTCCGCCGCAAGCAATAGTGTTGCTAAGTGTTTACTATCCAGCTTGATGCTGAGGGTGTTTACTATCCAGCTTGGTGCTGCGGAGGCCAGAGACCTCCGCTACGTAGTGAATTAAAAGTCGACGACCGTGATGCCTGCTCCGCCGAACTGCACGTGCTCGTCTTTGCATTGCGTCACGTTCGGCACCGACTGCAGATACTGTCTGATGAGCTGTCTGAGTATGCCGTTGCCCTTGCCGTGAAGGATGCGCACGCGCGACATACCCACGAGTATGGCGTCGTCGATGAAGTGCTGCACGGCGTTCAGCGCCTCGTCGCCACGCATTCCGCGCACGTCGAGGTCCTGGTGGAAGTTGAGCTTGTGCTGGTCGATGGTCTGACGCGTCTCGTGGCTTATGCCGAACGTTGGCGGCAGTGTCGACTCCGGTGTCTTCGTGGTGTGCTCAAGGCGCGATGTCTTCACCTTCGTGCGCACGTCGCCGAACACCACCGTTGCCTCCTTGCCCTCTACCGACTCCACGCGACCCACCGTCATGAGTCCGCGCATGCGCACCGTGTCGCCAGCCTTAAAGGGGTGTTGAGGTGTTGAGGTGTTGAGGTGTTGAGATGTTGAGGTGTTGAGGAGTTGGGATGTTGAGGTGGCTGGGTTCGCCGTGTTCTCCTTCTTCTCCTTCTTGCGCTTCTCGCGTCGCTCCTTGCGCTCCATAATCTGGCGCATCTTCTTCTCGATGAGGTTGTCAGCCGACTTCGTGTCTATCTCGTTCACGTCCTCCTTAAACGCTTTCAGCTCTTCGCGCAGACGCTTCGTCTCCTCCTTCTCAGCCTGACACTCGCGTATCTCGCGGATAGTGTTCTCGATGTTGCGGTTGCTCTCCTTCAGCAGTTCCTGCGCCTGCTCCTTCGCCTGGCGCAGAATCTCCTTGCGCTTGCGGTCGAGCTCGCGAATCTCCTCTTCGTATTTTGCGATAGTCTTCTCCAGGTCCTTCTCGCGCTGATGCACGTTCTGTCGCTTGTTCTCCCAGTAGCGCTTGTCGCGCACGATGTCCTGCAAGTATTTGTCGCTCTGTATGTAGTCGGAGCCCACGATGTCGCTCGCCTCGCGTATCACCTCGTCGGGTATGCCCGTCTTGCGTGCAATCTCGATGGCGAACGACGAGCCCGGCTGGCCGATGGCGAGCTGGAAGAGCGGTCGCATCTCGTGGCGGTCGTAGAGCATGGCTCCGTTGGCTATGCCGTCGTGCGAGTCGGCGTAGTGCTTCAGGTTCTGGTAGTGGGTGGTTATCACGCCCCATGCGTGCTTCTTCACAAACTGGTTGAGCACAGCCTCTGCCATAGCGCCGCCAATCTGCGGCTCGGTGCCCGTGCCGAACTCGTCGATGAGCAGCAGCGTGCGTTCGCCCGCCTGTCGCATCATGTTCTTCATGTTCAGCAAGTGAGACGAGTAGGTCGAGAGGTCGTTCTCTATGCTCTGCTCGTCGCCGATGTCGATCATTATGTCGCTGAAGACGCCCACCTTAGAGCGCTCGCTCACGGGGATGGACAGTCCGCACTGCAGCATGTACTGCAGCAGACCCACCGTCTTCAGGCACACCGACTTGCCGCCGGCATTCGGACCCGATATAATCAGTATGTGGCGGTCGCGCGTCAACATGATGTCGAGCGGCACGATAGGCTTCTCCTGCTTCTTCAGCGCGAGCCACAAGAGCGGATGCTTCGCCGTAATCCAGTCGACCACGGGTTTCGCGCTCACCTCCGGCTCTATGCCGCCCGTGAGCTGCGCAAACTCGGCGCGTGCACGAATGAAGTCTACCTCGGCAAGCATGCGGTATGCGTTCACGATGTCGTCCACGTGAGGACGCACAATCTTCGTAAACTCCGTGAGAATCACGATTATCTCGCGGCGCTCGTCTGCCTCCAACTCGCGTATGCGGTTGTTCGCTTCAACCACCTCTGTCGGTTCCACGAACACCGTCTTGCCCGTCGACGACTCGTCGTGAACGATGCCCTTTATGCGGCGCTTCATGGCAGGAGCGATAGGCACAACGAGACGACCGTCGCGCAGCGTCGGCGTAACGTCTTTGTCGACGAGGCCCTCGCTCTGCGCGGCGTGCAATATGCTATATAATGTACGCGACACACTGCCCTCAGCCTTGCGCAGCTGCGAGCGAATCTCGGCGAGACGCGGCGACGCCGTGTCCTTAATCTTGCCGTACTTGTCGAGAATCTGGTCGATGCGGCGAATGAGGTCGGGGAAGGTGAGCACGCCCTCCGTAAGGTCGTGCAGAGTAGGGTAGTCGAAGTTGCCGTCGTCGTCGCTGCGGTTGAGGAAGCGCACTATGCCAGCCACCGTGTCGAGCGAACGGCGCAGGTCGAATATCTCTTTCTCCTCAAGGTGCGTGCCCTCGATGCGTATGCGCTTTATCGACTCGCGCATGTCGAAGAAGAACTGCAGCGGAAAGTCGTCGGTCTCCTCCTGCATTCGGCGGAACTCGCGCGTCTGCTTCAACGCCGTGTTGATGCGCTCCGCGTTGTCCGTGAAGCCCATAGCGTCCACCTTGTCCTTGCCCAACTGGCTCAGACAGTAGCCCTTCAGCAGCGAGCGTATCTCGCTGAACTGTATCTTGTTTTCAAAGTTGCTTGGATAAATCATAGGTGCAAAGTTACTGCAAACCGAAGACAATACAAAATATGCTTGCATATTTTTATTGTTGAGGCGCAGCGTAACTTATTCAGAGTTACTGCAAACCGAAGACAATACAAAACATGCTTGCATATTTTTATTGTTGAGGTGCAGCGTAACTTATTTAGAGTTACTGCAAACCGAAGACAATACAAAGCAAGCCCGCTTGTTTTTGCGTTGTCTGCGGCTTATACTTGTATTTCTTGTGGCTTCAGAAGCAGTAAAATGTGTCGAAACCAATGTTTTTTCGCTAATAGATGAAAAAAGTAAGCCGAAAATTTGGAGGTATGAACTAAAAAGCGTAACTTTGCACCCGCTAATAAAGCAAAGTGGAATAGTAATTCACTGCGATTGCAAGGCTACATCAATTGCGTTTCCCCTATTGGAGAGATGGCAGAGTGGTCGAATGCACCGGTCTTGAAAACCGGCGTACTGAGAGGTACCGGGGGTTCGAATCCCTCT
>PPYE01721820.1_pt1 | contig 11014 bp, 5 predicted proteins | sample 1559881 | NCBI WGS metagenome assembly PPYE01 (sample SAMN08240022, study PRJNA423297) | Human gut metagenome, whole genome shotgun sequencing project.
CCAACGTGATGCTGAAGGGAACTTTTATGAGGCGAATCATCTGGAGGGTGATGTGGACATGTATCATGTAGTTAAGAACTTGTTGAAAGTGCAGCAACGTCGTGGAATATCTATTCCTATGCGTCCGGATCATGGCCATCAGATGATAGATGATTTGAACAAGAAAACAAATCCGGGTTATTCTTGTTTGGGACGTATGCGTGGCCTTGCCGAGCTTCGTGGCTTAGAAAAAGGAATAGCGATGAGTATGGAAACAAAATAATCTTTTTTTTAACATATAGAAAGAAGGCCTGAATGTCTTCCGGTGATGAGGTATATCCGGAAGTATTCAGGTCTTCTTTTTGTCTAAGAGGTAGATAATGAGGACTATTCTAGACAAATATAGAGATTAATTAGACAAATAAAGAGGTGCAGGCAAGGGGAGGAGGTTTATATTTGCAACAGATTTAATCTAATTAACCCTTAAATTCTTTTATTATGAATAAAAAAACAAAACTGCTTTCAATCCTTAGATTGGTGACAGCTATCCTGTTTTTGTTCTCATCGGAGGTGTTGGCCCAATCCTTATCTATCAGTGGTAAGGTAATTGACAAAAACAGTCAGGAGCCTGTAATTGGGGCCAGTGTTTTAATTGAAGGAACCTCAAACGCGAAACGTTGGATGAAGTTGTTGTAATAGGTTATGGCGTACAGAAAAAAGTGAATCTTACCGGATCTGTGTCTTCAGTGAAAGGAGATGCATTGGAACGTCGTCCGGTAGCTGATGCCACACAGAGTTTGCAAGGGATGGTTCCGGGGTTGTTGGTGAGCAACTCAAATACGGGCCGTCCGGGAGCTAGTGGTACATTGACTTTGCGCGGACAAGGCAATCTGGATAATAATGCGAATCCTTATATTTTGGTTGATGGAGTGGAAATGAGTCTCTCGGACGTGAATCCGAATGATATTGAAAGTATTTCTGTATTGAAAGATGCTGCTGCTTGTGCCATTTATGGTGCACGTGCGGCGTATGGTGTCATTTTGGTTACTACCAAGAAAGGTGAGGAAGGTAAAATGCGTGTAAATTACCAAGGAAACGTAGGTTGGAGTACGCCGACTGTATTGCCTGATATGGTTGATTCCTATGAATTTGCTCAGTATTGGAATGCCGGATGTATTAATGCAGGTTCTCCTCGTTTGTATAGTGAGGAAAAAATGGGTTTATTACAGCAATATATTAAAGATCCCAGTAGTGTGGATCCTTGGTTCGAGCTTCCTAAAAATTCTAATATGAACCCGGCATTCGAAAATTCAGAATTAGGAGTAGGAAATACTAATTATTTCGATTTGCATTATAAGGATTGGGCATTCAAGCAAAATCATAATCTTAGCTTGAGTGGGGGTGGCAAAAAAGCACAATATTATATTTCTGGTGGTTATTATTCGGAAGATGGTATTCTCCGTTATGCCGATATGGATTTCAGCCGTTATAATTTTGCCGCTAATATTTCTTCTCAGATTACCGATTGGATGAAGGTAAAAGTAAATACGAAGTTTATGCATTCCGATGAGGATACTCCTTTTGGTGACGGAGGGCTTAGTGAAGGCTTTTATCATTCATTAGCACGTTTCCGTCCTACAGTTGCTCCTATTGATCCGAATGGGCATTTTACAGAACTGACTATGATTCCTTATTTGCAGAGTGGTACGTATACAAATACTCAACGTGACCGTTTTAGTTTAACGGCAGGTTTAGATATCCAACCTGTGAAAAACTGGTTTATCTTTTTTGATTATACATATAAATTGATGGATTTGGAATATGAGGCATTGAACGTGAGCCCGTTAATTTATGGGGCTGACGGGGTGAGTACTTCGAAAGGTGTGCGTGATGAGTTGGGTGTATCACCCGATGGCAAGTTTACCCGTTATTATGCGCATACTCGCTACCAATCTATAAATTTATATTCGAATTATCTCTTTACTTTGGGAGACAAGCATAATTTTACCGTAATGGCAGGTTATCAGGAAGAAAATAATGACTATAGTTATATGAAGAACTCGATTACCGGACTTTATTCAACTTCAAATCCTAATGTAGGTATGGGAACCGGTGATAAGACGGTAGTCGATACTCGTAATGGTTGGGCAACCCGTGGCTTTTTCGGACGTGTGAATTATGATTATGACGGACGTTATCTTCTTGAATTGAATGGACGATATGATGGATCGTCACGTTTTGCCAAAGGTAATCGTTGGGGCTTCTTTCCATCTGCATCTTTAGGATGGAATATTACCCGGGAACAGTTTATGATGCCAATAGCCGATGTAGTTTCCAACTTGAAACTTCGTGCTTCTTACGGATTACTGGGTAATCAGGCGGGTGCGGCTCTTTATACTTTTGCCGCTACTATGGATTTGAATGATAAATTGGGAAATTATATATTCTCTGATGGACGCCACATCTTTACTAAGGCCCCTGCCGTAGTCAACCCGAATACGACTTGGGAAAAAGTGGAGAGTAAGAATATAGGTTTGGATTTCGGTTTCTTTGGTAATTCGTTGACCGGTTCTTTTGATGTTTTTCAACGTGATACGAAGGATATGTTAGGACCTACGGTGGATTTCCCGGATTTCTTTGGTGCAGACGCTCCTAAAACCAATAATGCCCGTATGCGTAACCGTGGTTGGGAATTGGTGCTGAGTTATCGTGGAAAAATTGGAAAGGATATTGACTATAGCATAGGCGGTTCTCTTTCGGATGCTACTGCTGAAGTAACTGAATATGAAGGGACTAGAACAAATCCTAAAGATAATTGGTATAAAGGAAAGAAAGCTGGTGAAATTTGGGGATATCGGGCGGACGGACTGATCCAGACTCAGGCAGAGGCGGATGAGTATAATAATACCTATGATTTGTCTTTTATAAGCGGTAAACCTTGGACGCCGGGAGATGTAAAATATCGTGACCTGAATGGGGATAAGAAAATCAATAATGGGCTTAATACCTTGGATGATATGGGTGATATGACAGTAATCGGTAATACCACTCCTCGTTATCAATATACCATTAACGGTTCAATTAGCTGGAAAGGTGTAACCGTAAGCGCTATGTTCCAAGGGGTCGCTAAGCGGGACTGGGATCCTGGTACGGGAGCTTATTTTTGGGGAAGCGGACCTTATGCGCAGGTGACGGTGTTTAAAGAGCATTTGGATTATTGGAGTGAGACAAATACAGGGGCTTATTATCCAAAACCTTATATTCATACAGCAGGAGGAGTGGTTCCTTTCCGTAATAAGACAATGACGCTTAGTGACCGTTATCTCCAGAGTGGTGCTTATTGTCGTCTGAAAAATCTGACAGTGAGTTATGATATCCCTGCCGTATGGACAAAAAAGGTAGGTTTACAGAAAGTGCAGGTGTTTTTCTCTGGTGAGAATTTGTTGACTTTTACCACTTTGAAAGGAATGTTTGACCCGGAAGCTATCTTTACCAAGAATGATTACACGGCTGAAGGTGGAAAGAACTATCCTATGAACAAGGTGATATCTTTTGGTCTAGTTGTTAACTTATAATTTGATGAATATTATGAAGAAAAGAAATATATTTTTGGGTCTGGTTTTGATGTTAGGTCTTACCGGTTGCTATGATTTGGATAAGATGCCTGAAGGGGTATTGTCTACGACGATTCCTTTTGCAAGTACGGGGGAAATGAGAAATTATCTGGATCAATTCTATCAGACAGGTAATTATAAATATGACTATGTCAGCTTTGGTGATGGAATGCGTGCGCAAGGTTTTGATGCCGGTGGTGGACAATATATTGCCGGGGCAGATACACATAGTGATAATATGGCTTCCAGTTCGGTCAGTACCCGTTTGGCAGGTGAAACGACATTGAGTAGTGCGGTCAAACTGCAAAATTATACAGCTATCCGTAATTTAAATTTTATGCTGTGTAATTTAGATAATTGTGTGGAAAAAGGATCTGCTGATTATAATCAGTATGTGGGTGAGGCTTATTATTTCCGCGCATGGTATTATTATCAGATGTTTATCAGCTATGGGCGCCTGACGTGGGTGAACACTCCGCTTGATCCTAATATGGAAGAAATGAAATTGCCTCGTGCTAACCGCACGATTATTGCCGACAGTATTTTGGCTGATCTGGATAAAGCGGTGATGTATCTCAATACTCAGAACAATAGTGCTACCATGCGGATTCATAAAGATGTGGCGCGTGCTTTGAAAAGTGAAGTGGCCTTGTTTGAAGGAACTTGGGAAAAATACCATAAAGCGAAAAATGATAAGTTTTTTGATTCTACGGTGACCGATGAAAAAATTCGCGATTATTTTAATCAGGCTGTTGCAGCTGCAAAAGAAGTGATGGATCGTGGCGTATGGGCCATTTATAATACTGGTAACAAATTGGATGATTATCGTCAGATGTTTCAGACTACAGATTTATCGGGTAATCCGGAAGTACTTTGGTATAAACAGTATGATGGAGATCAGATTGGTAATAATGTAAACCGTTACTTAAATCAAGGAGGAGGGAGTGTAGGTGTTACGGCTTCATTAGTGGATGATTATCTGACAATTGATGGTAAACCGTTTGTTGGTGATGAGCGGATTGAAGCGAAAAAGGTGTTCGGGAATGAATTGCAGCCGACTTTGCGTGATCCGCGTTTGTCACAGACTGTTTGTATGCCGGGGCAGCAATTACGTCCGGATGACAAGGCTCCTTATTATGTTGTACCGCCATTGATTGGTACTTCATCCTATAATCAGAATATGACTGGTTATTCTTTATTAAAACATGTGCAAATTGATTATACGGGCAGTCTGGATGCCGAGTTCAAGGGAGCCACACCGGCTATTCAGTTCCGTTATGCAGATATCCTGCTGAATTATGCAGAAGCTCTGGCTGAACTGGATGGTGTGGGGAATGCGCAGAAAATTATTGATGCCTTGCAACCTTTACGTGACCGTGTAGGTATGCCTCCGGTGGATTTTGACAGGGAGTATAATCAGGAAGCTGATTATGGTTTCCGCAATCTTGATAAGTATATTCAGGCTGTACGTCGTGAACGCCGGGTTGAAAAAGCCTGTGAAGGACGCCGTCAGGAAGATATCATGCGCTGGGCTGCTGCGGACGAATTAATAGTGGGCAAATGGCCGAAAGGTGCGCTCTTTGTGGGAAGTAATCTTGAGAACCATCCTGTATATGGTGATAAGTTAATTTATGATCAAGCTTCGGGAAATAATCTTTTCCTGACAGGCAAGCCCGGGGATCCGTTGCGCTATATTATACCTACGAATCCCGCAGGATATGAATCGGGTTGGAAATTTAATGTCAACCGTGACTATCTGTTACCCATTCAGACACGTATGTTAGGAGATTTGACCGGTGGTATGTGGGAACAAAATCCTGGATGGTAGGAATTATGTTAATAAAAAAAGATATGAGTAGAGTAACACCTGTGTTATTATATTCTTTGACGGGAGCAGTGGTGTTGTCATCGCTGTCTTCCTGCAAAGAAAAGAAATCTGAAGAGGTAAAAAAAACGATGAATGTAGTCTATATCATGTGTGACGACCATTCTTATCAGACGATCAGTGCCTATGACCAACGTTATATGCAGACGCCCAATATTGACCGGATAGCCAGTGAGGGTGTCCGTTTCACAAACAGCTTTGTAGCAAACTCTCTGAGTGGTCCCAGCCGTGCCTGCATGCTGACCGGTAAACATAGTCATGCCAATGGATTTACGGATAATACCACCACATTTGACGGTAGTCAGCAGACTTTTCCGAAATTGCTTCAGGCTAATGGCTATCAGACTGCTATGATCGGTAAATGGCATCTGGTATCTGAACCTACAGGATTCGATTATTGGGACATCCTGATAGGACAAGGAGATTATTATAATCCGAAATTTATTAAAAATGGTGAACGGGTACAACGGGAAGGTTATGCTACCAATATTGTGACAGATTTAGCAATAAATTGGATGGACAGTATCCGGGACAAGAGTAAACCATTCTGTCTTTTTATTCATCATAAGGCTCCTCATCGTACCTGGATGCCCGATCTTTGTGATCTTGACTTGTATGATGATGTGATTTATCCGATGCCCGAAAACTTCTATGATAAATATGAAGGTAGAATTCCTGCATCCAAGCAGGAAATGAGTATTATAAAGGATATGGATTTGGTGTATGACCTGAAAATGGCGGATAAGGAGAATGAGATCCATACCACGACAGGACTGGAAGAAGCGGGCAGAAATATGTATAATGCTCTGAACCCGGAACAGAAGGCTGCTTGGGATAAGCACTATGATCCTATCATTGCCAGATTCAAAAAGGATAAACTGACGGGTAAAGCCTTGGCGGAATGGAAATATCAGCAATATATGCATGATTATATGCGAGTTATTCATTCTGTAGACCGTAATGTGGGGCGTGTCTTGAAATATCTGGAAGAAAATGGATTGATGGGGAATACGATGATTGTCTATACTTCCGATCAGGGCTTCTATATGGGGGAACATGGTTGGTTTGACAAACGTTTTATGTATGAAGAATCTTTCCGTACTCCTCTGATGGTCCGTTTGCCGGGTGGAAAGAAAGGTGATATTGATGAAATGGTACAGAATATTGATTATGGCCCTACTATATTGGACCTTGCAGGAGTGAAGGTGCCATCGGATATGCACGGAGTTTCTTTCCTGCCTTTACTGAAAGGAGAGAAAGTTTCCGATTGGCGTAAGTCATTGTATTATCATTTTTATGAATACCCGGCTGAACATGCTGTCCGCCGTCATTATGGTGTACGTACAGATCGTTATAAATTGATGCATTTTTATAATGACATAGACTGTTGGGAACTATATGATTTACAGGAAGATCGTATGGAAATGCATAATATCTACGGACAACCCGGAACGGAAAAATTAACAAAAGAACTGAAAGACGAATTGTTGCGTCTTCAAGTGCAGTATGATGATCCTATCCGGAATATATACAAAGACTGACAACCTAATCTAACCTAAATTTAACATAGTATGGAGTATTCCCGATTCTTCTATTTGCAAGAAGGTCGGGAATCTTTTTTCCTATAATCAGACGGACTCATTCCCACTATATTCTTAAATACAGTACTGAAATTACGTGAGTGTTTGAATCCTGTCTGTTCTGCCACTTCGCCAATGGATAATGTGGTCGTGTCTAATAATTTACGTGCATATTCCAGACGGCATTTAATGATGTATTCGCTGATGCCCATATCCATCATCCCTTTAGTCTTATTGTAGAGTGATGCACGGCTCATTCCCATTTGTTGTGCTATGAAATTAACGTCCATATTTACATTGCTGATATTTTCATTGATAATGCGGTTGAATTGGATCATTAGCTGTTCATTGATATAATTCAGGTTCTCCTGTTTTTGTATAGGGATATCTATGGTGGCATAGTGATTTTTCATGAAGTTGTGATTATGCATGATATTCTGTATCTGAATAAACAGCAAATCCATATCGAACGGTTTGGTAATATAGGCTTCTGCGCCCATTTTGTATCCTTCTTCCATACTGGTGTCATCAACGCAGGAGGTAAGTAAGATTACGGGCATGTAGTTTAAATCAGGCTTTTGTTTAATATAGCGACATAGTTCGAAGCCGTTCATGCGAGGCATTTTTATGTCACTTAATACAATTTGGGGACGTCGTGACGTGAGGATAGGGAGTGCTTCCATACCATCATGGGCTTCATATACTTCTTCAAACAGAACTTGTAGATTACAAATCAGGTAATTACATAAGTCACGATCATCTTCCACTATTAAAATAGAATGGAATTTCTCTATGCTGTCTTGTTGAGGTTGTTTGCGATCTATGTCGGCTGATAGATGTAATGCGTCATTCAAATAGGTTTGAGGTGTGGATTGAATGTCGGCGGCTTCCTGTCTATACGGTAAGGTGAAAAAGAAGGTCGCTCCTTTGGTTTCATTATTTTGTGCTCCGATAATGCCTCCATGCATTTCGACCAGTTGTTTGGCATATGACAAGCCGATTCCTGAACCTTGCAGGCTATGTTTGCCTTGATAGAAACGGGTGAATAAGTTGGCGATGTCCTCTTTTTGAAGTCCTGTTCCTTCGTCCTTTACAGTTATCCGGATGCGGCTCCCGTTGCCTTCCAGATAAGTGGAAACTGTAACGGTAGAGTTTTCTTCGCTGAATTTATAGGCATTTGTCAAGAGGTTATTTATAATGATTTCGCATTGGCTATGGTCGAAATACATACTATCTATAGCAGTATCGGGAGCAAATATCAACGAAATGTTACGTAATGAAAGTTCATCCTTGAAATCATTCAGGATACTTTGCAGCCATTCATTAAAAGGCGCGGGAGACATGCGCAGGATATTCTTCTCCACCTCCATTTTGCGCATGTTCAGAATCATGTCAATGATATTTTTCATTTGGCGTGCCTGTTTGAATGCACCATATAGCTTGCTACGGAGTTCGTATGGGATTTGCTTGCTGTTTGTGAGTTGTTTCAGCGGTGTATAGATTAAGGTTAAAGGAGTGCGTAGTTCATGGTTGATATTGATTAACGCTTTTACCTTTTCCTTATAGATGGTACGTTCTTGTTCCTTGTATTTTCGTTTCAGATGTTGGTCGTGGGCTCGTATGGCATAGATAATGGAAAGAATAATGATGACTGCACATATTAGGATGAACCAAGACTGCTGCCACCACGGAGGAAGAACGGTAAATTTCAGTAACGTGAATTCAGAACTCCAATTCCCATCGTTTTGGGTACATTGAACAGTTATGCTGTAATTACCCGGAGAGATGGTGTGCAAAATAAGATGAGGACGGGATGTTTCCGTGTATTCTTTATTTAACCCTTTTATGCGGAACCGATATATACGCTTGTGAAAAACATTTTCTCCTTCTAGTTGTGTATGTATTTGTAGAGAGGAGAAATTGTAAGGAATTTCCATCGTTGATTGGGAATTGAAGGGGACTATAGTACCGTTTAAAGATACTTCCTGTAATTCAAGAGTGATGGGCGGAGGAATGGAGGCAGATTTTAGGGCTTTGTTTATTCGTACCAATCCTTCAGAACCACCCATGTATATATTGCCGTCACTAGCCACCAATACAGGTTTGGCCAAGAAATCATTAGGTAATACTCCATCCATTTCATTGTAGATTACAAAATGATTTTTTTGTGGATTATAAGCGTATATGATCCCTAATGATCCCATCCATACGATTCCTTCATGATCGATGACTAAAGAAGTGATTACGTCGTTTCCATCGGGTAACTTTAAGGGCTCTTTACGGTTTGAGGGCAGGTAAATTCGGGTAATTCCGTTAGGTCCTGCTATCCATAGAGTCCCTAAAGTGTCAATGCTTGCAGCTAATATTTGGTTGTTCTTCTCATAAGCTATGGTTTCGTATTCATTCTTTTCTTTATTGTACTGGAATACGTTGCTTCGGTCGTGAAAAAAAGGATAAGTACGGTATTTTCCCATGTAAACCCAGGAATATTGCAATTGTTGATTACTGGGAAAAATGGGAATCAATTGTTGACTACCGGGTATATATCGATAAAAAGCATTGCCATATAGTTCGATTTCGTTTTGATCATTAACTCGTATATTGGTGGGTGCACTGGAGCTTGCCAGCTTTGTTTCTGCATCTTTGTCCGGAAGAGAGAAACGTTGGTAGCTTCCAGTCTTTTTATTGAAACGAAAAATTCCTTTTGAGAAACTGGACGCTAGCAGTTCGGTTTCGGATAAAGGACAAATAGATACTATCTTTTCTCCCAATGTTTGCGGATAGTGGGTAAAATGTTCCGTTTGCGGGTCAAAGCAGTTGATGCCGCCTCCATCTGTACCAATCCAGATTCGTCCGTCTTTGTCTTCCCATAAACATAAGGGGCATTTGTCGGATAAACCTGAGGCTGGGTTTTGTGCAGCTTTGGTATAGGTGGTGATAAAGCCTTTTTCTGCTCCTAATACTCCTTCCCGGACCATACCTATCCACATGTGGTTGTTGCTATGGCATAGGCATGTTACTGAATTGGCTGGGAATTGTCGGTTTTCCTTGTTTGATAAGATTTGAATATCACGAGTGTCCGGATAGATGATATTCACTCCGCCTCCGTCTGTTGCCAGCCAAATGGTTTTATTCCATTCTGTTATATCAAGAACGATATCGTTGCTCAAGTTTGAATTACGGGTATTATAGGAGGTCAGCAGTTGTCCGTCCTGATTATAACATTTTACTCCTTGCCCATAGAAGGAAACCCAGTAATGTCCGGAAGAATCCTTATATAGATCGTATGCATTGGATGATTCACCGAATGGAGAATCGGTTATTTCTCCTGTATGTTTATTTAATAACTTTATTTTCCATGCATTGTTTATTATCAAGTAATGAGTGGAATCGAAAGGCTCCATCTTGATAATACGGATTCCTGTTGTTTTTAAAGGGATTGCTTTGGAATGTTTTAATTCTTTTTCATATACAAGTAATGTGTCGGTTACAGGTATCAACAGTTTGCTTCCTTCTGTTGCTATAATGGAAGTCTTTACCGGTTTATTATGCCGCAGAAAGATTTGCAGGGAGTCTTTCTCATATTCATAATAACTGATTCCTTGTGAGGTGACCGCCCATATCCGCTCTTCATTATCTCCGAAAATATCGTTGATGTAGTGGCTGTTTTTACGTAATAAGTCCGGTAGATTATATTTCTTGATTTTTTCTCCATTGAAACGATATATTCCCTGAGTGGTTCCGACCCATAATGAACCGTTTTTGTCATCGTATAGGGATGTTATAGAGGTTGGAAGCCCTTCTTTAATAGAAAGTTGTTTAAAATGATAATAAGGACGGTTGATGGAATAAGTCTTTATGATAAAACAACATAGAGCCAGGATTACATAGACGGTTTTTCTCATTCAGATAAGGTCTTAAAACAAATATTTGTACAAATATAAGAAATAGGTTTT
>PPYE01454740.1_pt1 | contig 11012 bp, 9 predicted proteins | sample 1559881 | NCBI WGS metagenome assembly PPYE01 (sample SAMN08240022, study PRJNA423297) | Human gut metagenome, whole genome shotgun sequencing project.
CTTGCCATTTATTTTATCATAAAACTGTATACTATGTCTTTGCACTGTTGTATTCTATGTTACTACACTGCACATATCAGGTGTTCGATTCGTCACAGCATTTGAGTATGTAGCATAAAACAGCGAACTGTTGCGGTTTTAGATTGAGGTCAAACACCTCGTTTGGTACCATAAAAAAGTTAGTCATAAAATCGCCTCCGCTTATAAGCACAAAAGGCGAAAAAATGTATATTTTAATGCATTTTTTGAAAAATTTAACAGAGTTTTTTTATACGGCAAATAATAAAGATAATTTTAGTTACTGTTTTCACAATTCAGTAGGTGCTCCGATGAACACTTGCAAGTAACGGTACAAATTTTATGGTAAATTAAATTATATAAATGTCGGAAATTTACCGTTATACCGTAGTGGCGAACATCGTTCGCCAATCAATTCGTGTGCAAGCACGAATTGAATAAAAGCTAATTTCAATTTGACATTATAATTTTTTGAAAAAAATAGATTGTGTGTTTGTTCGTTTTGGTTTTGCAACCAAAACGATTGGCGAACACTGTTCGCCGCTACATTGAATGGTGCAGAAGGTGGCAATGTTACGCTCGGGCATAATATGTTTTGCATTACAGAAACTATCTTCACGAACAGAGAGCGATTAGCACAAAGCAAATCTCGGGACTTATAGTTTTTACTATATCAGACTGTCTACACGAACAGGGTGCGAGGCACTCGTATGCATAGGGTAATATTAGCACAAAGCAAATCTCGGGAGTAGCAGTATTGACTGTTTCAAACTATCTACACGAATTGAGAGCGAGGCACTCGCATGCTTGACAATTTTAAGGTTGCGATATATAGTATAGTCAAGGGAAGAGATTAACGGCAAACACCGTAAAAATTGTGGGGTGAGCAGATGAAAATAACACTTAATCCCGACAAAGAAACAGTAAAGACAGTTAAAGAGGGCTTGAAGAGGACAGGCGGTTACTGCCCGTGCAGAATTCAGCGTACAGAGGAATACAAGTGTATGTGCAAGGAATTCAAAGAGCAGATTGCCGATCCTGATTTTGAGGGCTTTTGTCATTGTATGCTTTACTACAAATCTAAAGATTAAAATAACCGAACAGGAGGATTGTTATGGAAATAGAGCTTTACAAAGAAACTTTTGAGCAGGAGGTTTTGCAGTCGGATATCCCTGTGCTTGTAGACTTTTGGGCAACATGGTGCGGTCCGTGCAAGATGATTGCCCCGATTGTGAAAGAAATCGCTGACGAATATGACGGCAAAATTCTTGTCGGCAAGGTTAATGTTGATGAAGAACCCGACCTTACAATGCAGTACAATGTGTCGAGTATCCCGACTCTTATGGTGTTCAAAAACGGTCAGCTTGTCAACAAGGCAGTAGGCTATCGCGAAAAGGACGAAATCCTTAAAATGCTCAAGTAAATATACCGACTATAACACAAAACCGTGTGTACAGAAAAAGTACACACGGTTTTTTTATTTGTCAGATTAAAGCGATTGTGAAAATTCTGAAATCTTATTCTGTATTATCTTTATTGTTTCTTCGTTTGAATAAACAATTTCGGAATCAACAAGGCTCGTTGCAAAATCATAAAAGGGTTTTGCAAATCCACATTCATTAAGTTTAAAAACAGAGTGGCTGTTTTTTTCATCGGACAGAAGAAGGAAAAAGTCGTTAATCTGACCGGTTCCGCAATAACGAAGATTCTTCGGTAAATGGAGTTTGTCTTCACGAATAAGATGCAGACTGCTTTGCTTTAAATTTATTGCGGATTTGCAAAGTTCATTCAAGATTTTTATTCGATATTTGGGCGGAATAGGATTGTAGGCAATTTCGGGTATCTCGGTTATTCTGCCCGTCATAAGAAAATTGTCAAGCCCTCGTTCGGTAAAAATTGAAGTTTTTAACATAAAGTTGCGGTATTGCGAAAGACAGCTTTTTGCACGGTCAAATATGACGGGAAAGTTTGGAATGTCCTTTCTCATGCACATTTCAATTAATTCATCACCTATATATGGCGTTACGCATGGTTCGTATTCAATGGTAATCAAATTTGTGTTTGCAATGTCGTAGTGCCGCAAATGCTCAACATAAATACTGCTGTATCCCATAAGCGTGTTGATATCGGCAATCAGAGCATAGGAGTTATTTATTTTTTGTTCAAAGAGTTCTTTGTGAAGTTTGATTATGTTTTTATCCTGAGTTATTACAGCACTTCTTTTGTCATATGAAATCGTAACAAGGCAGTTGTCGGTAACAATAAAATATGGCAGAATGGAGCTGTTTGTTGTTTTATCGTAGTAGTAATAAGCACGGTAATCTGTTTTGCTGAGAAAAATCGGATAAATTTTGTTTATCATGTTTATGTTTGAATAGTAGTTATCATAGGAGTCGTCATAAGGTTTAAGACCGAAAATATGACATACCGACAAACCTGCTATGTCGGTTATACTTTTTAATAAATTGTTAATGGGTGACTTGTCTTCGAAAATATCGCCGTACATATATATGGTGTTATTTTCAACAGCTTCCTGTCGCATTATGGTTTCAATTGCGTTATAGGTGTCGGATTCGCCTTTGATCACAGCAGGATATTCCATATTAAGCGATATTTTAAAACTCCGTTCGATAGGGCAATGCTTAACCTCGAAAATGTTATACAGATTTTCGATAAAATTTGCCGTGCAGATTCTGCTTTTGTACCTGTCTTCGCCTATAATTGCTATCTCATATTCTTTTGTTAAATTAAATTTTTCTTCGGGAGAAAGACAGAGCGAAGCACAGATAAGTTCAAGTTCCTCCATGGTGGGCAGTTTTTGACCGCTCTTAATACGCTGGAGTTTTGTCCGTTCAATACCCGTAATTTTGCTCAATCTGTATATAGTTGTATCCCCGACAGCTCTTTGAAATTTTTCACAAAACGACATAATCATCACCACAATCAGCTATAGTACCTATAATAATAATAGTAATAATAAGGTGTGTTTATTATTACATAAAATATAATTACTGTCTGTACTTTTGATATAACTATTATACTACAAACAAAATAGCAGGTCAATGTAACTTGCGGTAAAAAATATGTCAAAAAAACACGAAAAATATGTTCTTATTTACTGCACACAAAATTGCACATATTGAGATAGTGAATTTTTATATGTAAAATATTTGATAAAGGAATTAATGAGAGGGGGAATATTTTTGGGTACGATAAAAGGACAGAAAAAAAGCAACCGAACCGTCATAATAAAAAACGGCTCGGTTAATCGTCGTCAAAGATATTTTAGTGCTTCCGAAGTCTTTCAAGCTCTTTGTCAATTATCATTGCAACAAGTTCTTTTCCATGAGAATCAAGCTTTTTGAATTTGTTGTAAATTATATCATACTCCTCTTCATCCTGTGCTGATTTTCGGTCAAGTGAAACATTGCAAAGGTCGTTAACGGTAAGATTAAAATAATCGGCTATTTTAATAAGTGAATCAACGGATACTCCTTTTTTACTTTTTAATGAATCATTTAAGGTGGTGGCCGCAATTCCGATTTTTTCTGCAAGCTGGCGAATTGACATATTATTTTTTGTCAAAAGGAACCTGATATTTGAAGAAGAAATTTGTGCATAATCAGTTGTGTTCATGGCATAACCTCCTTTTCTCATAATTATAGCCGTTTATCTGTCTATAATCAATTACAAAATAGAAATTGTATGGTAAGTTTTTTGTTTGATATTGACAATAAACACGAAATCGTATAAAACTAAGTAGTAAATAAACTAAAATTCGGGCGGTGATATAATGAATTGCGTTTTTCCATTAATAAAAAAGGCTATTGAAGAAGGAAATATCACTGTTGATGACATTGCAAAAAGTGTTGGCGAAGATGTTGTGATTATAAAGGAAAAGCTATGCGGTAAAGAGGATTTTATTATCAATGAAGCAATGACCATAAATATGGAGCTGTTTCCGGATATTCCTTTTAAAACTTTATTTTCACATTATAAAAACGATTAGTTATCAGGTATTTTTGCAGAATCGTGCTGTTTGTCCGAAAAATCGGTCGTCTGTCGGTTTTTGGGGAAGCTTGCTGAAATTCTGCTAATATATAATCAAACCAGCGGAAATAACCGCACAAACAGGAGGAGTAAAAAATGATCTCAAAAACAAAAAGCAAAAAAAGCTTTGCAAAACTCTTGCTTTCATTAGCGTGCGTTTTGTGTATGGCATTTTCGGTTGTTATTCCGGTTAATGCCGAAGCAGCCAACGCAAGTGTAACAAAAGTAAGCGAAAGTCTTGTTCAGGTAAGAATGATTTACAAGAAAGACAGTCGTGATAAGGGTACACCTATTCAGGGCGGTACAGGTTTTCTTATCAATGGCAACACAGTTCTCACATGCGCTCATGTTGTTGATGTAAATGACGATGTTAAGGCAATTTGTAAAGATATTTTCGGTTCAAATTACAGCATTGACAACCTGAGCCTTGAAGTTGTTGTTTCAGGTGATGTAACAATCCCTGTTAAGGTTAAGAAGGAAAGTCAGGAAATGGACTTTGCAATTGTAAACCTTACCGAGATGATGAACAGAAGAACACCCGCTGTTCTCGGCGACAGCGACAGTGTTGACAAAACACAGGTTGTTTATGCTCTCGGTTTCCCCGCAGCAGTTGCAGAGCTTCAGAACAAAAATACATATACAAGCGATGATGTAACAATCACAAGCGGTGAGGTTTCAAAGATTACTTCATCTGACGGTATTGATTATATTCAGCACGGTGCAATTCTTAATAACGGTAACTCGGGCGGTCCTCTTGTAAATGAGAACGGCGAGGTAGTTGGTATCAACAAGGGTACAAAGAGCAACTACTACTATTCCGTAAGCATGAATCAGGTTAAGAATATCCTTGACGAACTCGGCGTTGAGTATCAGAGCGGTACGGGTGCATCTGTAAGCAAAGGTGAAACAGTCGCACCGGAAACAGAGGAACAGCCGACAACAGAGGCAGTTGCTCCCGCAACAGAGAAACAGGAAGCTACAACAACTGCAGTTGCTTCAACAGATAAGAACAACGACAACGGCGACTCTTCAAAGATGATTATTATTATTGCAATTGCCGCAGTAGCTGTAATTATTATTATCGTAGTAATTATTATTATTGTTTCAGGCAGCAAGAAGAAGTCTAAACCCGTAAGAAATGTTCCGAACGGTCCGACAGGTATGAACAGAGGTCCTTCAGCTTATGGCAACCAGCCTCAGCCAAACAGAGGTTCATCACCTTACGGCAATCAGCCGCAGCAGAGCGGTGCTTACAGACCTAATGTACCGAGTCAGGGTGCTGCTCCGACAGTTCCAAGCAGTGAGGGTGATAATCCTACTACTGTATTAAATGAGGGCGATGCTCTTACAACAGTTCTCGGTTATCAGCCGACAGGCGCTGTTCTCGTGAGAACTTCAACAAACGAGAGAATCAGCATCAACAAGCCCGAATTTGTAATCGGTAAGGAAAGAAGAAGAGTTGACTATTGCATCAGCAATAACAATTCTGTCAGCAGAGCACATGCAAAGATTAAGGCTCGTGCAGGCAAGTTCTTTATTTCAGACCTTGGTTCAACTAACTGCACTTATGTAAACGGAAACAAGCTTACTCCGAATCAGGAAGTTGCTCTTAGCAACGGTGACAAGATTAAGATTTCTGATGAAGAGTTCCAGTTTATGGGCTGATTAAGCAGGTATTAATATGAATTATTTAACAGCAGTACATACAGATGTAGGAATCAGGAAGAAAACAAATCAGGATTCGGCTCTTGTTATGGAGGCAACAACCGACAAGGGAAATGTATTATTGACTGTTGTTTGTGACGGTATGGGCGGCCTTGCTAAAGGTGAGGTCGCCAGTGCTGCCGTTATAGATGCGTTCAGTAAATGGTTTGAAAATGATCTTCCGAAAATTGTAGGTTCACCCGATATGAAAGATATGATTTTCCGTTCATGGGAAAAGATTGTTTTTGATATGAACCGAAATATTTCTTCTTTTGGAAAAAGAACGGGAATAAGTCTTGGTACTACCGTTGTTGCCTGTCTGTTTACAGGCAATGAATATTATATCGTAAATATAGGTGATTCAAGAGCGTATTGTTTCAGCGACAGAACATATCAGCTGACCAAAGACCAGTCGTATGTTCAGCGGGAAATTGATATGGGCAGAATGACGCCCGAAGAGGCTGAAACCTGTCCGAAAAGAAATGTTCTTTTACAATGCATAGGTGCAAGCGAATACATTGAACCCGCATTCTATAACGGCAGTATGGTGTCGGGTCAGATATTTATGCTTTGCTCCGACGGATTCAGACATGTTATCACCGATGAAGAAATGTATGAAAGACTTAATCCGTTTGTGCTTAATAATGAACAGCAGATGAAAGATAATGCAGTTTATCTTACCGAGCTTGATAAATACAGAAGAGAACAGGACAACATTACGGTTGTTTTAGTAAGGGTAGAGTGAGAGTATGCTTGAGATTGGTTCCGTAATCGACGGAAAATATAAAATACTTAATGTAGTTGGCAAAGGCGGTATGAGCGTTGTTTACCTTGCCATGAATGAAAGGGCAAACAAACAATGGGCAATCAAAGAAGTTCGTAAAGACGGTATGCAGAGCTTTGAGGTTGTAAAGCAAAACCTCGTTGCTGAAACCGATTTGTTGAAAAAACTTAATCATCCGCATTTGCCAAGTATTATTGATGTTATCGACTGTGACGATACATTCCTTATCGTTATGGATTATATCGAGGGTAATCCGCTCAGCAAGGCTCTTGAAACGAGCGGCGCTCAAAATCAGGACGATGTTATTGAGTGGGCAAAACAGCTGTGCGATGTTCTTGGATATCTTCATTCAAGAAAACCCCCGATTATTTACCGTGATATGAAACCGTCAAATGTTATGCTCAAGCCGGACGGAAATGTAATGCTCATTGATTTTGGTACGGCACGAGAGTTTAAGTACTCAAGTGTTGCCGACACAACCTGTCTTGGTACACAGGGATATGCCGCACCCGAGCAGTTCGGCGGTCATGGACAAACCGATGCGAGAACGGATATCTATTGTCTCGGCGCTACTATGTATCACCTTGTAACAGGACATAATCCTGCAACACCTCCGTATGAGATGTACCCGATTCGCCAATGGAATCCGATGCTTTCGTCAGGTCTTGAAGAAATTATTCTCAAGTGTACGCAGAGAAATCCCGAGGACAGATATCAGTCCTGTGCAGAGCTTTTGTATGCTCTCGACCACTACAAGGATCTTGATATTGAAAATAAAAAGGTTCAGTCATTTAAGTGGAAAACCTTCCTTGCCTCATTTATTATGACGATTGTTATGCTTGTCGGTACAATCGGATTCAGTGCCGGTCTTACGGTTCAGACTTCATCAACTTATGAAAGTTATATTGCAAACGGCGACAGTGCGGTAAGTCAGGATGCGGCTGAAAAATATTATTTGGATGCTATAAATGTTGATCCTGCAAATCCGTTGGCATATCAAAAACTTCTTGAAAGATGTACCTCTGACTCGAAACTTTCCGAAGATGAGTACAACACCATTAAAGATGCGATATATGAACACGAGGACGAACTCAAATCAAAGTATCCGTCGGAATATGCCGATAATGTTGCATATAAACTCGGTCAGGCATTGTACTTTTCATATGTGCCGTCATCACAGAAATCTGAAAGTGAGAACTTTAGTATGGCAGGCATAACGGTTTCTCAAAGATGGCTTGATATTGCACAGAAAATGGGTAGTACCGAACAGATAAAGCACAGGGCGGAACTTTTGAGTTCGATGTCAAAGGCATATCAGAATATGTCGGGCAAATCTCTTGAGGGCGATCCCGTTGAAGAAGTTAAGGAGTATTGGAACAATCTTGTTGAGATTGCGTCCCCAAATATTGCCAAAGACGAAAACAACCAGATTGCACTTTTGATTTACAGAAATGTTACTTCGCAAATATATACAAAGTATTATTGGTTTATAAAAAACAGTCTTGCAACTGCTAAGGATATAAGCAACGAACTTGATAATATTGAAAAGTATGTTAATGAAATCAAAGTAGCTGTTCCGGATGATGAGGAACTTCAAATTCTTGTTAATGAATGTCTTGATAACATTGAAAATACAAGAAGTTTGGATAATTCGGAGGTGAAATAATGGATTTAATTTCGATTTTTAGGATTTGTTTTTACGTGTGCCTTGCGTTTACGATTTTGTTTTTCATTATTTCAGTCGTTCTGTTTTTCCTGTTTGATATCAAAACAATTTTTAATATCAGAACAGGTCGTGCAAAGCAGAAAACAATCAAAGAAATGCAGGCGGCAAATAATTCAACGGGCAGACTTCGTGTTGACGGAAAGACGCTTACTTCACAGCTTTCAAAAAATGACAAAAAGAATATCAAGAAGAAGAGGGAAAATATTATCGTTCCGCCACAGACGGAGCCTGTTAAAGAACAGTATGTAAATCAGAGCAAGACTCCTTACGGCGACGGTTCGGAAAATACAACGGTTCTTCCGCAGGACGCAGAGCCGACAGCCGTGCTTTCACAGCCTGATATTCAAAGCTATGATCCTGGCGCACAGACAACGCAACAGCTTTCCGAAAGCGATATGAATAATATAGGTTACGACAATTCTTTTGCATATGACAATGTGCAGAATGTGAATTTTCAGATTGTCAAAAAACTTGTGGTTATTCATACCGATGAAATTATTAACTGATAATAATTAGAAGCTCAACAGCAGTTTTCTGCTGTTGAGAATTCGCATATTTTGAGGTGAACTACTTGAAAAGTGATATAAACAAGTTTAAGGCGGTATTGGTTTTGCTTACTGTTTCACCGCTTTCGCTATTAATTCTTCTTTTCCTCAGTTTTGAGGGAGATTCGGTAAACATTCCCTTAATTTGCATTACAGAGGTTATTTTTTGGGGATGTATGGTTGCAGGCTATGCTTTGCTTGCAATGATTAATAAAAGCCGAAAGTCAAAAATAAAAGGCAAGCAGACACTTAAAAAGACAAAACCGGGTGTTATCTGTTTTTTCTCAAACAGATTTGCCATTGTTTTTGATATGATTATGGGACTTTCGTTTGTGCTGACGATTATATTTTGGATATTTCCTGTTTTGAACTGTGCTGTGATAGAAACTTTCGCGGTATTTCTCTTTTCTCTGCATATGCACAGTATCTTTAACGGGGTGAATTATAAATATATAAAGAGTATATCTGACAAAAAAGAAGGAGAGTAAACAATGGAATTGAATTTTTCAAAAAAGACCAGAAAAATCGTTGCGTCATTGCTTGCTGTGGCAATCCTCCTCGGAGTTCTGCCCGTTAGCGGATTGACAGGCAATTCTTCGGGTGCTGAAGGAAACAACAGTTCTGCAAACACAATTTTTGTCAAATCAGATTATCAGCCCGTGCTTTTTGACAGCAACGGCAATGTGAAATCGGTATTGACAAAAAAAGACGGAACATATACCGGAACTAATGTAAACAGTAGTGATCAAATTGTTTTTCTGAGAAATGATGTTGCAAAGGGAATTACAGTTGGTAATACAATTGTTTTTTACAAGAAAAGCAGTAACACAAGTACTACTGATGATGCAGAGCCTTATGATCGTATTCATGTGTGGAAAGAAAATGGCGAGCCATATAAGGAATGGAAAAGTGATGACGCTATAATGAAAAAATATAGCGGTAATTTATATTACTATATTTATCCGTCTGATAAAAACAAGGTTATATTCCATAACGGATTGAATGACGACGAAGTAGGTGTGAAAAAGAGCAAAGAGTGGGATTTAAATGAGTGGCAAGTATATACTAAAAACGGTTTAGCAGGCTCTCTTTTAAATACATTGCCAACTTGTAAAGTCGGTGATAACAATGCTTTTTCATATTACAGCGGGAAAATTACCTCTGAAAAAATTGAAAAATCAGATAAATTCGGTGCTACCGTAACAGATGTTGCTGGAAATGAATCTGATGTTTTCAAAAATGACAAGATTACTTTTTATAAGTTTTTAACATCGAAAGAAAATAGTGAAGCTTTGATAGATAATGTTAAGGTGAATGATGTTGACGGTTTTAAGGGTGTAGTTACAGCCCAAAAACTTAAAGAAGATTGTACAGAAGTTGAATACACTTATACCTATACAGATAATACATATGGAATTAAATTTACCGATACCAAAACGGTGAATTATACATTTGAGGCTCCGTTATCTGTTTCAGGCAAGTGGAATGTTAAGGTAAACGATGAGGAAGTAACTGACGAAAATAATAAATTATATTGTAAAGATGAAGCATCATTTAATAAAATAACCGTTTCATTTGATAATGCAAAAGTTACATATGGCGGTAAAGAAATTTCAGGAGCAACAAACGATTCCGCAACGGAAGACGGTTCGTTAAAATCGGAATATTTTCTGAATGATAAGGAAGTTTCATCGGATAGTCTTAATATACAAACTGACAGTAACAAGTCAGAAGATGAAAATATATTAAAGGTAAAATACAGTTACACAGTTAACGGAAAGACTTATGAAACATTTGAAACATTTACGTTTTATTGTTATGTTGATAGTACCGCACCTGAAATTACATCATTTGAGTTCGCAACTGTAGAGAGTGATGTTGATAAGGTTCTGTCATTTTTGACCTTTGGTATCTATAATAATGATCAAGTTGTTGTAACTGTTAATGCAAAGGATGAAAAAATTTCATCGGGTATTAAGGAAATATCACTTTATAATGGTGAAGATGAAATTACCGCTGATGATAATGACTATACTTATGAAAATGGTGTATTTAGCCAAACATTCACACTTGCTTGCGGAGAAAATGAATTCAATCAGTATATGCTAACTGCAAAGGCTTGGGATAATGTTCATAATGTGTCGGCATCTTATACTTTTGAAAAGCCTGATAAGGCGGAAGACTT
>PPYE01109336.1_pt1 | contig 11010 bp, 9 predicted proteins | sample 1559881 | NCBI WGS metagenome assembly PPYE01 (sample SAMN08240022, study PRJNA423297) | Human gut metagenome, whole genome shotgun sequencing project.
AAAAAGTAGCATAGCCAAAAGAAAATATAGCAGAACTTAAAATATAAAAGAGGTTGTGCCAACGTTTTGACACAACCTCATGATTTTATCCAGTTTGTATATTCCGAAACTTAGAACTCGGCGTTGCGCGGCGTACGTGGGAACGGTATAACATCACGAATATTCGTCATGCCCGTCACGAACAGCAACAAACGCTCAAAGCCCAAACCAAATCCGGAGTGGGGACATGTACCGAACTTGCGGGTATCGAGATACCACCACATATCCTTCATCGGAATGTGAAGTTCGTCAATACGCGTCATCAGCTTGTTGTAATCCGATTCACGTTCGGAACCGCCAATGATTTCCCCAATCTTCGGGAAGAGCACATCCATGGCACGCACGGTCTTGCCGTCTTCGTTCTGCTTCATATAGAACGCTTTGATTTCCTTCGGATAGTCAGTCAGGATAACCGGACGCTTGAAGTGGTCTTCCACCAGATAGCGCTCGTGTTCGGAAGCCAAGTCAACTCCCCAGTACACCGGGAATTCAAACTTATGTCCTTTGGCAACAGCCTCTTCCAGTATCTTGATACCTTCCGTATAGGGCAGGCGCACGAAGTTTTCTTTCAAGACACCTTGCAGACGTTCAATCAATCCCTTATCAAACATGTCATTGAGGAACTTCACATCGTCGGCACAGTTGTCCAAAGCCCACTGCACACAATACTTGATGAAGTCTTCCGCCAGGTCCATATTGTCCGCAATATCATTGAACGCCACTTCCGGCTCAATCATCCAGAACTCTGCCAAGTGGCGGGGAGTATTGGAATTCTCGGCACGGAACGTAGGACCGAATGTATAGATGGCTCCCAATGCAGTAGCGGCAAGTTCGCCTTCCAACTGTCCGGAAACCAATCGCCATGTTGTGACGAATACGAAACACCGCCCCGAACGTATTGGTACGGGGACGCAGATGGGCTATCTCACGGAGAAACTCCATGGAATGACCTTTCTTCTGCAACGGATACGTGTTATCGCAAGCTCCCAGCACTTCGATTTCGCGGGCCTGCACTTCGGCCTTCTGACCGGAACCGACAGATTCCGTCAGCACCCCGTTTACACTCAAACAAGCACCGGTAGTTATCTCTTTCAGCATCTCCTCATCGAAGTTACCCAAGTCTACTACAATCTGCACATTATTTATTGTAGAACCGTCATTCAGCGCGATAAAGTTTACTTGCTTACTACCTCTGCGGGTACGAACCCAGCCCTTCACGTTGACCATAGCGCCAAAATCTTCACGCTTCAGCAGGTCAACCACCTTTGTTCTACTAATCTTTTCCATAAAACAGTTATTATACCTTATTATATATTACTCGAAAGAACCCATGCGCAGGAAGTTCACCTCTTGCTCCGTGAGGTAACGCCATTCGCCGCGGCGCAGGCCTTTCTTCGTTAAACCGGCAAAATATACACGGTCCAGCTTCATCACCTTGTATCCCAGCGATTCGAAGATACGACGCACGATACGGTTCTTACCGGAGTGAATTTCAATGCCGACATCATCTTTCTTTACGTCATCCGTATAGCTAATGGCATCTGCATGGATTTCTCCGTCATCCAGTTGAATACCGGCCGCAATTTGCTCCATATCGGCTTTTGTCAGATTCTTGTCCAAATGCACATGATATATTTTCTTCTTCAGATACTTGGGATGCGTCAGCTTGGAAGCCAAGTCACCATCATTTGTCAGCAGCAACACACCTGTAGTATTGCGGTCCAGACGACCTACCGGATAAATACGTTCATTGCAAGCGCCTTTCACCAAATCCATCACCGTGCGACGTGCTTGGGGGTCATCCGAAGTAGTCACTGTATCTTTCGGCTTGTTCAGCAGGACGTAAATCTTACGTTCGATACTGACCGTCTGGTCGTGGAACTTCACTTCATCACCACGTTTAATCTTGGTTCCCAATTCCGTCACGACCTCTCCGTTTACAGAAACAACTCCGGCAGTGATGAATTCATCAGCCTCGCGACGGGAACAAACACCGGCATTGGCCAGAAATTTGTTCAGACGGATAGGCTCGTTCGGGTCCACAAACTGCTCCTTATACTCTATCTGTTTCTTCTTGCTGTACTTAGCATTGGGGTCATAATCGGCCGAACGACGGACAGGACGACTATAGCTATCTCTGTTACCATATCCGCCAGGCCTTCCACCACCCGAATTGAAGCGTGGACGATAAGGACGATCACCACCCTCATTATTGTAGCGAGGACGCTGCAGACGGTCGCCATCTTCACTGTTATAGCGCGGACGATAGGGACGGTCTGTATTATAAGAACGATCACTGTTATAAGGACGTTGCGGACGGTCACCACCTTCATTACCATAACGCGGGCGCTGCGGACGGTCACTATTATAAGGGCGTTGCGGACGGTCGCCACCTTCGCTGTTATAGCGCGGACACGGTCACCATTGTCCGCACCAGGATTAAAGCGCGGGCGATAAGGGCGGTCACTGTTATAAGGACGCTGCGGGCGGTCCCCGTTTTCACTGTTAAATCTGGGGCGATAAGGACGGTCGCCATTATCACGGTTGTAAGACGGACGGCTGTAGCCACCTTCCTTGTTAAATTGGTTACCATCGCGGCCGGCACCTGAGTTCTCCTCTGCGGAAGAAGCATCACGCCAAGTTTCGTTTTCTGTACTCATTGTTTTTTATTCGAATAAAATTAAACCTTGGCCTCACGGCCATTCATTGTCTCTATTATACCTTGAATTTTATATGTTTCTATAACAATTGCCGGAGTAAAAAGTTGAAATTCCTCCGGTACACTTCTGTGGTTGCTTAAATTCCCGTATAAGTATGGGGGGTAATCACCCGCAATTCTTTCTTTATCTCTTCACTTACATTCAGTCCCTCTATAAATTCCTTGATAGACGCTTCCGTAATGGCCTGATTGGTACGGGTCAACGCTTTCAACGCTTCATAAGGATGCGGATAGGCCTCGCGGCGCAGAATGGTCTGGATAGCCTCGGCCACCACGCTCCAGCAATTGTCCAGGTCACGGTAGATGGCCGGTTCGTTCAACAGCAACTTACGCAAACCCTTCAAAGAACTTTGTATGGCAATAATGATATGCCCGAACGGCATACCCACATTGCGGAGCACGGTAGAGTCCGTCAAGTCACGCTGCAAACGGGAAACCGGCAGTTTTACCGCCAAGTGCTCAAGAATAGCATTCGCCATGCCCAGGTTTCCTTCCGCATTTTCAAAGTCAATCGGGTTCACCTTGTGCGGCATCGCGCTGGAGCCCACCTCACCGGCTTTAATCTTCTGCTTGAAATATTCCATAGAGATATATTGCCAGAAGTCACGGTTCATATCAATCATCACCGTATTGATGCGCTTCATGGCATCAAAGATGGCAGACAGATTATCGTAATTGGATATCTGGGTAGTATACTCCTCGCGTTCCAAGCCAAGCTTTTCGGAAACGAACTTATTGCCGAATGCCTTCCAGTCATATTCCGGATAAGCCACATGATGGGCATTGTAATTACCCGTAGCGCCACCGAACTTTGCTGTCACCGGACAAGCCTTCAGCGTTGCCAACTGGCGTTCCAGACGGTAGACAAACACCATTACCTCCTTGCCCAAACGGGTAGGCGAAGCCGGTTGTCCGTGTGTCTTGGCAAGCATGGGGATAGCGGCCCACTCTTCCGCATAAGCACGGAGCTGCGCTATCAGTTCCTCTATTTGAGGATAGTACACCTGCTCCAGCGCCTCCTTTACAGACAAAGGAACAGACGTATTGTTGATATCTTGTGAAGTCAGGCCAAAATGGATGAACTCCTTATAGTCGTCCATACCACCCAACTTGTCAAACTCTTCTTTTAAGAAATACTCCACAGCCTTCACATCATGGTTCGTCACGCTCTCAATATCCTTGATGCGTTGCGCGTCGGCTTCGGAGAAGTTACGGTAAATGTTTCTCAAGGTTTCGAAAACGCCCTTATCCACCCCTTTCAGTTGCGGCAAAGGCAGCTCACACAGCGTGATAAAGTATTCTATTTCAACTTGTACACGGTATTTAATCAGTGCAAATTCTGAAAAATAGGCAGCCAAAACATCCGTTTTGCCTCTGTATCGACCGTCAATCGGAGAGATTGCGGTAAGTAAATCAAGTTTCATACGTCGTATTTATGATGATAATTATCGGACTGCAAAATTACTGCTTTTTTCTGAGTAACAAGACATAAAGGATAAAGATTTTAAGAAAAGGAAGTTAACGGATAAAAAAAATGGCCTTACAATCACTTGCAAGACCACCTTCGAATGAAAATTTCCAGTGGGCGTTGACGGATTCGAACCGCCGACCCTCTGCTTGTAAGGCAGATGCTCTGAACCAGCTGAGCTAAACGCCCTTTTGATGAACGAAAGTGCTTGGATTTTGTGTGGGCGTTGACGGATTCGAACCGCCGACCCTCTGCTTGTAAGGCAGATGCTCTGAACCAGCTGAGCTAAACGCGGATTACCAACGGCTATGCTATCGGATGGAATATCTTTCGTCACCACACTACCCGCACCGATGATACAACGGTCGCCGATGGTGACGCCTGGACACAAAATGGCACCGCCGCCAATCCAGCAATCCTCTCCTATCGTCACCGGATAGGCATATTCCTTTTCCGTACGACGCTCGATATAATCCATCGGATGATGGGGAGTGTATATCTGTACGCATGGACCGACCAACGTATGGGCACCAATCGTGATATATCCCCCGTCCAGGAAAGTGCAATTGGCATTGACAAAGACATGCTCACCCAGCCGGATACCATCCCCATGGTCGCAATGGAACGGCGGACAGATGACGGACGTGGCGGGAATGCCCGGTACCAGCTCCTCCAGCAAGCTCCGGTAATCCTCATCGTAAGTACTCATCACACGCATTTTTGCCAGCAAGCGCTTGGCATGCTCGAACTTCACCTGTATCTCCGGAACGGACATATCCGCCAACTGGGAGCTACGCATTTTTTCCACTTCATTCATATTGTTTCTTCTTTTGATTCATACAGAGACTCAGCCCCGAACAAAAATACGGAAATAAACGCAGTATACCAAAAGAGCGGAAAACCTTTCGGCTTTCCGCTCCTGCAATCGTTTATAGAGCAAACAATTTATTTGTACTCCTGCCAGCTCTTAATCTGGATATCTTCCAGCTTCATTTCGCAGAATGCCTCGATAAAGGCACTTGCCAGGCGGGCATTGGTAATCAACGGAATGTTGTGGTCGATGGCACCGCGACGAATCTTGTAGCCATTGGTCAGCTCGCGTTTCGTATGGTTCTTCGGAATGTTGACAATCAGGTCGAAGGCATGGTCGGCAATCATCGTCATCACGTTGTTTTCCGCATCCGGGCGTTCATCCGGCCAGTAAACGGCTTCCGTCGTCACGCCATGGGCGTTGAGGAAAGCGGCTGTACCTGCCGTAGCATAAATCTTATAGCCTTTGGCAAAGAGCATGCGGCTGGCATCCAGCAAATCCACCTTGGACTTCATGGCTCCGGAGGAGAACATCACGCCCTTCTCGGGACGGGGGATTCTGAATCCGGTAGCAATCATGGCATTCAGCAATGCTTCGGAGAAGTCGTCGCCAATACAGCCTACCTCGCCCGTAGACGACATGTCCACACCCAATACCGGGTCTGCCTTGTGCAGACGGGAGAAGGAGAACTGGCTTGCCTTCACACCGATACGGTCGATGTCGAATGCCGACTTGTCCGGTTGTGTATAGGGAGCGTCCAGCATGATGCGGGTAGCAGTCTCGATGAAGTTACGCTTCAGCACCTTGGATACGAACGGGAAGCTGCGCGATGCACGGAGGTTACACTCGATAACCTTCACCTCGTTGTTGCGTGCCAGGAACTGGATATTGAAAGGACCGGAAATATTGAGTTCCTTCGCAATCTGGCGGCTGATTTTCTTGATGCGGCGTGCCGTTGCAAAGTAAATCTTCTGTGCCGGGAATACCAGCGTAGCGTCACCGGAGTGTACACCGGCAAACTCTACGTGCTCGGAGATGGCGTATTCTACCACTTCACCGTTTTGGGCAACAGCGTCGAACTCAATCTCCTTGGTGTTCTGCAAGAACTGGGATACCACCACCGGATATTCCTTAGATACCTCAGCAGCCATCTTCAAGAAGTTTTCCAGTTCTTCTTCATCGTAGCATACGTTCATCGCAACACCGGAGAGTACGTAAGACGGACGCACCAGTACCGGATAGCCCACCTTCTCTACAAAGCCTTTCACATCTTCCAGGCTGGTGAGTTCCTGCCAAGCCGGTTGGTCGATGCCCAGCTGGTCGAGCATGGCAGAGAACTTGTTACGGTTTTCGGCACGGTCGATGGAGATGGGGGAAGTACCCAACACGGGAACTGACTGGCGGTGAAGCTTCATAGCCAGGTTGTTAGGAATCTGTCCACCCACGGACACGATGACACCGCGCGGCTGCTCCAGGTCGATAACGTCGAGCACACGCTCGAAGGAGAGCTCGTCGAAGTAGAGACGGTCGCACATGTCGTAGTCCGTAGAAACGGTTTCGGGGTTATAGTTAATCATGATGGACTTGTAGCCCAGCTTGCGGGCAGTCTGGATGGCATTCACCGAGCACCAGTCGAACTCTACAGACGAACCGATGCGGTAAGCGCCCGAACCAAGCACAACCACTGATTTTTCATTCTTATAATAGTTCACATCATAACCCTGAACGGCATACGTCATGTAGAGGTAGTTCGTCAGTTCCGGATGTTCGGAGGCCACCGTATTGATGCGCTTCACGGCGGGCAGGATGCCCAGCTCCTTACGACGGGCGCGTACGGCAAGGTTTTCCTTCTCCATATTGCCTTGCGGATTCAGCACGAAGCGGGCAATCTGGAAGTCGGAGAAGCCAAGCACTTTTGCTTCGCGCAGCACGTCGGCGGGGATGTCTTCCACCTTATTATATTGGGAAAGTTTCTGCTTGTAGTCTACGATGTTCTTCAGCTTGCCCAAGAACCAGGGGTCAATCTTGGTCAGCTCAAAGATGCGGTCGATGGCATATCCCTTTTCCAGAGCCTCGGCAATGGCAAAGACGCGCAGGTCTGTGGGATGTGACAGTTCGTAATCCAAGTCATCGAACTCCACTCCCTCATTGCCCACGAATCCGTGCATTCCCTGACCAATCATACGCAAGCCCTTCTGGATAATTTCTTCAAAGGAACGTCCGATAGACATGATTTCGCCTACCGACTTCATGCTGGAACCAATTTCGCGGCTGACACCTACGAACTTTGTCAAGTCCCAACGCGGAATCTTGCAAATCAGGTAGTCAAGCTGCGGAGCTGCGTATGCCGAGTTGGGAGTTCCCATCTCGCCGATTTGGTCGAGCGTATAGCCCAACGCAATCTTGGCAGCCACAAATGCCAGCGGATAACCGGTAGCTTTGGAAGCCAATGCGGAAGAACGGGACAGACGGGCGTTCACCTCGATGACACGATAGTCGTTTGTCTCGGCGTTGAACGCATACTGGATGTTACATTCGCCCACGATGCCCAGGTGGCGGATACATTTGGTGGAAAGCTCCTGCAACATTTTCACCTGCTCGTCGGTCAATGAGCAAGTGGGAGCCACTACGATGGACTCACCCGTATGAATACCCAGCGGGTCGAAGTTTTCCATGCTTGCCACCGTGAAGCAGTGGTCGTTGGCATCGCGGATTACCTCAAATTCAATTTCCTTCCAACCCTTCAGAGACTCTTCTACCAGAATCTGCTTGGAGAAAGTGAAAGAGCTTTCGGCCAATTTAATGAAGGCTTCCTCGTCCGGACAAATACCGCTTCCCAGTCCACCCAGAGCATAAGCCGAGCGCACCATCACGGGGTAGCCAATCTCGCGGGCTGCCTTCAGTGCGTCCTCCATGCTCTCTACAGCGTGACTCTTCGGAGTCTTCATCGGAATCTCGTCCAGCTTCTTCACAAAGAGGTCACGGTCTTCGGTGTACATAATCGCCTCAACGGAAGTACCCAGCACACGCACGCCATATTTCTGAAGAATTCCGTTCTGGTAGAGTTCCGTACCGCAGTTCAGCGCCGTCTGTCCGCCGAATGCCAGCAAAATGCCGTCGGGACGTTCTTTCTTGATGATTTCTTCCACGAAATAAGGAGTTACCGGCAAGAAATAAACTTGATCGGCGATACCTTCCGATGTCTGGATAGTAGCAATGTTCGGGTTTACCAAAACAGAACCGATACCTTCTTCGCGCAACGCCTTCAGCGCCTGCGAACCGGAATAGTCAAACTCTCCGGCCTGACCAATCTTGAGCGCACCAGAACCCAAGACAAGCACTTTCTTTAAATTCTTTTCCATATTCTCTTGTTGTCTATTAAGTTACGAGTTACAAGCTACGAACTACGAGTTGTAGCTATTTCACAAAAAAAATGCGTCACCCAATAAAGGATTAACGCATTACCAAAGAACTAAAAATATCTTTCTCGAAAAAAGAGAAACTGACGGCTCCCGAATGAAATTCATTCGAACGGAGGTTATATTTGCTTCTCATTTCCTGCGATTGCATAGTCTCTTTAAAATTTGTGCAAAGTAACGACTTATTTACGAAAAGAGCAAATTGTGGCATATTTTTTTGCATAAAAGAAACGTCATCCTCCATAATAGAAGAGCGGCCGTCGCCCACAACCGAAATCTTTTTCCGAAAAATGCGATTCCATATAAAAAAGAAAGACTATATCTCAGTAAAGGCATTTGCGGATAAATATGAAGATTCTCCCCACCAAAACTTGCTTTTCTCGCCACGGAAACTTACCTTTGTGCCTATACAAAAATAGAACAAGGATTCTGTTTCTACAAACAAAGCCTTTATTCTTAAAAATAAAATTTCTATTCCTTGGAATAAAGGCTTTATTCTAAGATTTCTCCGCCACCAAAAGAACTTTGCTCCGCAGGGAAAAGGACTTTGCAACGAAGGAAAGAAAAGAAAGGAGAACGCAACAATGACCACACGCTACCAAATGAAAGAAATGCCCGACTTGCAAGGCACGGGCGAACCAATCACCTACCCCAAGATGGTGATGACCGGACAGACCGGCACGCGCGAACTGGCGGAATACATCGCCATGACCTCGGGATTCTCTAAAGGCGTAACCGAAGGAATTATCTGCGAGCTGGGCGAAGCCCTGGCCCACGAAATGGGAATGGGACGCTCGGTGAAGATAGAAGGATTGGGCGTATTCACCCCCGCACTGTCCATCTACCCCGACAAGGAACGCGAACAGCCCCAAGAAAGCACCACGAAGCGAAACGCGCGGAGCATCTACGTAAGTGGCGTGAACTTCCGCACGGACAAGGCCTTGATTAGAGAAACCAACCATTGGTGCGAACTGGAACGTGCCTCCTGGAAACCCGCACGTTCGTCGAAGAAATACACCCCCGAACAACGTCTGGCTCTGGCGCATCAGTATCTGGACAAGCACGCCTTCCTTACTGTCAGCATCTACCGGCAACTGACCGGACTCGTCCGCTCCACCGCCACCGTGGAACTGCGCAAATGGGCACATACTCCCGGCAGCGGAATCGATACAAGCGGCATCGGAAGCCATAAGGTATACGTGAAAAGGAAAGAAAGCGTCATCCCTTGAGGTTTCGATAATTATAGGTATCTTTGCCGGTCTTAATGGCTTTTATACAATGAAGAAACTAAAAAATACATAATATGGCAAAAGAAAAAATCATCCTTACGGGCGACCGCCCCACAGGACGCCTGCACATAGGACACTATGTAGGCTCATTGAGAAGAAGAGTGGAACTGCAAAACTCCGGCTTGTACGACAAGATTTTCATCTTCATCGCCGACGCACAAGCGCTGACGGACAATATGGAGAATCCGGAAAAGGTGCGCCAGAACGTCATCGAGGTGGCACTGGACTACCTGGCTTGCGGACTGGACCCGACGAAGAGTACCATCTTCATCCAATCCCAGATACCGGAACTCTGCGAACTGACCTTCTACTATATGGACCTGGTGACCGTGAGCCGCCTGCAACGCAACCCGACGGTAAAGACCGAAATCCAGATGCGTAATTTCGAGACAAGCATCCCCGTAGGTTTCTTCACCTACCCCATCAGCCAGGCAGCGGACATTACCGCCTTCCGCGCCACTACCGTGCCCGTGGGCGAAGACCAGGAGCCGATGATTGAACAAGCTCGTGAAATCGTACGCCGTTTCAACTATATATATGGTGAAACCCTCGTGGAACCGGAAATCCTGTTGCCCGACAATGCAGCCTGCCTGCGCCTGCCGGGAACGGACGGCAAAGCCAAGATGAGCAAGAGCCTCGGCAACTGTATCTATCTTTCGGACTCTGCCGACGAGGTGCAGAAGAAGGTGAAGAGCATGTATACCGACCCCGACCACCTGCGTGTGCAAGACCCCGGAAAATTGGAAGGCAACACCGTATTCACTTACCTGGATGCCTTTTGCCGTCCGGAACACTTCGGCCTTTATCTGCCCGAATATCCGAATCTGGACGAACTGAAAGCCCACTACCAACGTGGCGGTCTGGGCGACATGAAAGTGAAGAAGTTCCTCAACGAAATTATGCAGGAGACACTGGAGCCTATCCGCAACCGCCGCAAGGAGTTTGAAAAAGACATCCCCGCCATCTACGACATGCTGAAGAAAGGTTGCGGAACTGCCAGGGAAACCGCTGCCGCAACCTTGGACGATGTACGCAAGGCTATGAAGATAAACTACTTTGATGATGCGGAACTGATTGCAGAGCAAGTAAAGAAATTCGGCGGAGAATAAGGGATAGGAGATACGAGTTACAGAAGTTACGAGTTACAAGGAGCTACCTGTTACAAGTTACTGGTTACAAAAAATGAGAGGTTGTGTCAAAACGTTGGCACAACCTCTTTTATATTTTAAGTTCTGCTATATTTTCTTTTGGCTATGCTACTTTTT
>PPYE01276043.1_pt1 | contig 11009 bp, 8 predicted proteins | sample 1559881 | NCBI WGS metagenome assembly PPYE01 (sample SAMN08240022, study PRJNA423297) | Human gut metagenome, whole genome shotgun sequencing project.
GGGCATGGGCGACGACGAGGCCATGGGCTACGACTACGACTACGTGCGCGCCCTCGAGTACGGCATGCCTCCTGCAGGCGGAATTGGCTACGGCATCGATCGCATGATCATGCTCTTCTGCGACCAGCCAGCCATCCGCGACGTGTTGCTCTTCCCGCAGATGAAGCCAGAGGTTGTGACCGAGGCCGATATCGCCTCGCAGCTGCCGGAGGCAACGGATAACGCCGCCGCTTCTGTGGACGTTATCGCGGATGACGCCGAGAACGGCGCTGCCAACGAGGCCGCGCGCGACTCCGCAGCACCGTCTCTCTCCACCGGTCTCACACGCGATCAGGCCTTTGCCCTGTTCCGGCGCTACAACAAGGATCCGTTCCACATCCAGCACGCCGAGACCCTCGAGGGCCTCATGCGCTACTACGCCGAGAAGTTCGACCCGGAAAACGTTGACTTCTGGGGTCAGGTTGGCCTGCTCCACGACCTTGACTGGGAGGAGTTCCAAGATCCCGTGCAGCACACGGTGAAGGCAGGTGAGCTCATCGAGGCCGAGGGAGGCACGCCCGAGCTGGTACATGCCATCCAGACGCACAACTCTGACAACAACCCCGAACTTCCCCAGCCCGAGGCCAAGATGGAGCGCGTGCTCTATGCGGCCGACGAGCTGAGCGGCCTCATCCAGGCGGCCATCCTCATGCGGCCCAGCAAGTCTGTCATGGACCTCGAGGTCAAGTCTCTCAAGAAGAAGTTCAAGGACAAGCACTTCGCTGCTGGCTGCAGCCGTGACGTTATCCGCCATGGTGCCGAGCTTAACGGCTTGGGGCTCGATGACCTGTTTGCAAGCATGATTGAGGCCATGCGCGCCATCGCGCCCGACCGCGACGAATGGCTCAAGAACCATCCAGAGCAATAGCAAACGTTTTGTCGGCGTGTTTGCCCACTCCCGCGCGTGGGTAAACACTGATCCAAGAAGACGGCGCGGGGCAGGTTGCCTTGTGCGCGGGCCTTCCGGTCCGCGCGCTCTGAGTTGCACCGCATGGCACTGAGGAGACGTCAGCGTATGTTCGAAAAATTCACTGACAGGGCCAGAAAGGTTATGAGCCTGGCCCAAGACGAGGCCAGAAACCTTGGCCAAATGTACGTGGGCACCGAGCACCTTCTCCTGGCCCTCATCAAAGAGGGCGATGGCATCGCTGCCCAGGCGCTCGCAAAACTCGACGTCACGTACGACGAGACGCTCGCAACGGTAAAGCAGCTCTCCCAGGACGAGACTGAGCCCGTTCCAGGTGGACACATCCCCTTTACCCCGCGTACCAAGCGCGTTCTGGAGGCTGCATACCGCGAGACCATGACCCATGGCCAGACTTACATCGCCACCGAGCATCTGCTCTTGGGCATTGTGTCCGAGGGTAACGGTCGTGCCATGGATGCGCTTCGTGCCATGGGTGTCTCGGGTGACGCGGTGCGCAATGCCGTGAACGAGCTTGTCTCCAAGAATACCGAGGGGGAGAACCAGCCTGCTGCCGAAGTGCACATGGACCCCAGCACCTTCATGGGCATGGGGGGTCAGCCCTCCTCGGATGAGGGCTCCATGCTCGAGAAGTACGGTCGCAACCTCACAAAGCTCGCCGAGGCGGGAAGACTCGACCCCGTGCTCGACCGCGACCGCGAGATTGAGCGCGTCATGCAGGTGCTTGCCCGAAGGCAGAAGAACAACCCGCTCATCCTGGGCGACCCCGGCGTTGGCAAGACGGCCATTGTCGAGGGGCTAGCACAGCTCATCTCTGCGGGCAACGTACCCGACATCCTGCGAGGCAAGCAGATTTGGACGCTCGACGTGGCCTCTCTCGTTGCGGGCTCGAAGTACCGCGGCGAGTTCGAGGAGCGCATGAAGAAGGTTGTCGCCGAGCTTGAGGACAACCCCAACGACATCCTCTTCATCGACGAGATCCACACCATCATCGGTGCCGGCTCAGCCGAGGGCTCGATAGATGCGGCATCCATCCTCAAGCCGCCCCTCTCGCGCGGAGAAATCCAGGTCATCGGTGCCACTACCGCCGAGGAGTACCGCAAGCACATCGAGAAGGACTCCGCCTTCGAGCGCAGGTTCCAGCCGGTTAACATTGGCGAGCCTAGCCCCGAAGACACCCTCGAGATTCTGCATGGCTTGCAGAGCCGCTACGAGGAGCACCACCACGTCCACTACACGGAAGAAGCCCTGAAGGCTGCCGTCACGTTGGCAGACCGCTACATTCAGGACCGTTTTCTGCCCGACAAGGCCATTGACGTTATCGATGAGGCCGGCGCCCGCACCCGGGTTCACAAGACCACGCTCCCGCCCGAGATTGCCCAGGTCGACGCCAAGCTTGCCCGCGTGCGTGACGAGAAGTCCAAGGCAGCCGCAGCCCAGGAGTTCGAGGAAGCGGCCCGCCTGCGCGACCAGGAGAAGGAGCTCGTGAGCAAGCGTGACGAGTTCGAGAGCGCGTGGCGTGAGAAGCTCGCGAAGAACGTGGTCACCGTGGACGAGAACGACATTGCCGACGTGGTCTCCAGCATCACCGGCGTGCCAGTCTCCAACCTCACTGAGGCCGAGGCCTCGAAGCTCCTGCGTTGCGAGGACGTGCTCCACCAGCGCGTCATCGGCCAGGACGAGGCCGTAACCAAGGTCGCGCGCGCCATCCGCCGCAGCCGGTCGCCGCTCAAAGACCCGCGCCGCCCTGGCGGCTCGTTCATCTTCCTCGGTCCCTCGGGTGTGGGCAAGACTGAGCTTGCAAAGGCACTGGCGGAGTTTCTCTTTGGCTCCGAGGAAGCGCTCATTACCTTCGACATGTCCGAGTTCATGGAGAAGCACACTGTCTCCAAGCTCGTTGGTGCCCCTCCGGGATACGTTGGCTATGACGAGGGTGGCGAGCTTACCAAGGCTGTCCGCAGGCGCCCGTATTCGGTGGTCCTCTTCGACGAGATCGAGAAGGCGCACCCAGACGTCTTCAACGTGCTGCTCCAGATTCTTGATGAGGGCCGGCTCACTGATGGCCAGGGCCGTCACGTGGACTTCTCCAATACAGTCATCATCATGACCTCCAACATCGGAGCCCGCGACATCGCACAGACAACCACGATGGGCTTCTCGGCGTCTGGCGCATCGGGCCTCTCCGACAAGGAGATCACGAGCCGCGTGACCTCCGAGCTCAAGAAGCTCTTCCGCCCCGAGTTCCTCAACCGCGTGGACGAAATCGTGGTCTTCAAGTCGCTCACAAGCGAGCAACTCCGTGGCATCGTGGAGCTCATGGTCTCCGATCTTCGCGACCGCCTCATCACAAACGGCATGTCGATCGACCTCACCGATGCCGCTCGCGACTTCGTGGCAAAGCGCGGCACCGACCCCGTCTATGGCGCACGCCCGCTGCGCCGCGCCATTCAGACCCTCATCGAGGACCCGCTCTCAGAGGAGCTTCTGGAGGGAAAGTGGCAGCGCGGCGACATCATCGAGGTGGACGCTAACGGTGATGAGCTTGTCTTCTCCAAGGGTACGGGCGAGATTCCCGCGCCTCGCAAGCACGAGCACATGGAGCTGCCCCCGGCGCGCGACCGCTGGTCGGCAGACGCCGGGACGCATCCGTCGCCACAGGAGGGCGGGCTTGCAGCGTCTAGCGCGTAGGGTTAAGGCTTGAGCGTTCAAGTATGCCCGCTCGTCATATACTGCTAATTAGGTTCGAGATTTATCCGGCCCGCCTCGTGCGGGCCGGCCTGTCCAAGGAGGTGCCATGGATCCTGCCGAGCTAGATAAAGGGGCCCTCACAACCCAGCAGCGCATCGACAGCGCCATTAAGATGACGGCGCCAGGAACTGCGTTGCGCGTGGCCCTGGACATGATTATCGCGGGGCACCTTGGCGCCCTCATCTGCGTTGGCGACACCGAGAACGTGCTTGCCGCCGGAGACGACGGCTTTGCCATGGACGTCTCGTTCACCGCAAACCGTCTGTTCGAGCTATGCAAGATGGATGGCGCGGTCATTATCGACAAGGACCTCACCAAGATTCTGCGCGCCAACTACCATCTCAACCCAGACCCGTCACTGCCCACTACCGAGACGGGCACGCGCCACCGCACGGCAGCGCGCATGAGCCTGCTCACCAAAGCCATGGTCATCTCGGTCTCCGAGCGTCGCTCGGTTGTCAACGTCTATGTGGACGGCCGTGGCTTCCAACTGCGTCCCGTAGCCGAGATCATGTCCACCGTGAACCAGCTCACGGCCGCCATGCAGAACACCCGCTCGCAGCTTGACCGCAGCCTCCAGCACCTCACGAGCCTTGAGCTCGACAACTTTGTCACGCTCGGCGACATCACGAACATCTTCTACCTGTTCGAGGTACTCATGTCAGCCGGTGACGAGCTCGATCGCTGCATCGTCCAGCTGGGTACCTCCGGTCGCATCACCGAGATGCAGCGTGAGGAGTTCCTGGGTGACATGGACGAGACCTACAACCTCATGATTCGAGACTATGCCAAGGACTCCTCGGAGGAGCATGCCCGCGCCATTCGCAAGCAGTTCCACGAGATGGCTAACCCGCAGCTGCGTTCTCCAAAGGTGGTCGCGCGGATCCTGGGCTACGACGATTACGGTGAGGATACCATCATGACCCCGCTTGGGCTGCGAACCCTCTCGCGCGTCTCCGTTGTGCGCGAGGGTATGGCCGATAGGATTGTGGACGAGTACGGTTCGCTTCAGGAGATTCTGGAGGCCGCAGAGGACGACTCTTCCAAGCTCGGCGAGATTGGTGTTAAGAATCCAGACGCCCTCGCCAACAGCCTGCATCGCATGTGGGGGCAAAGCGAATGAGCGCTCCGGAGACATGCACCTCAACCGCCGCAAAGCGCGTGGGCAAGGAGAGCAAGAAGCCCGATACCGTTGCGATCATCGTTGCCGGCGGTACGGGCGAGCGTTTTGGAGACCCTCGGGGCAAGCAGTTTGTGGACCTCTGCGGGTTGCCGCTCATGTGCTGGTCGCTTCTCGCGTTTGATCATGCGCCCTCGGTTGGTCACATCGTGGTTGTGTGTGCCTCGGATCGTGTGGACACTGTGCGTGACGAGGTTCTTTCCCGCGTAACCCTGCTCACGCCAGTCACGCTTGTCGCTTCCGGCGATACGCGTCAGCAGTCTGTAGCCCACGGTCTTGCTGTCATGCCGCGCGGCTACGATTTTGTGGCCGTCCACGATGCCGCACGCCCGCTCATCGAGACCAAGATCATAGAGGGGGTTATTGCCTGCGTACGCGATGACCCCAAGCTTGCGGGCGCCATCTGCGCCACGCGCTCGGTGGACACGCTCAAACTCGTTGAGGATGGCGTGATTATCGCTACGCCGGACCGCTCCTTCTACTGGGCCGCCCAGACCCCACAGGTCTTTCGCACGCGCGCCTTGACCTCTGCGTACAAGTCGGCGGCATGGGAGGGCTACCAGGGCACCGATGACGCCTCGCTCGTGGAGCGTCATGGCGGCAAGGTCCGCTGCTACGATTCGCCCCGCGACAACATCAAGGTCACCGTGCCAGAGGACCTTGCCATCGCCTGCGCCGCGCTCGAGCAGCGGCTGCTCATGTAACTTATAGTTCGCTCTGCAATGATCACCGCGCAGGCAAGTGGCTAAGGAAAGTCCCGGGGAGGCCAAGCATGACTCGCATTGGACACGGTTTTGACGTGCACGCTTTCACAGAGAGACGCCCGCTCGTTCTGGGTGGGGTCACCGTTCCCAGCGAGCGCGGACTTGCGGGCCACTCCGATGCAGACGTGCTTGCCCACGCCCTTATGGACGCCATCCTGGGCGCCATGCGTGCCGGTGACATTGGCCAGCTCTTCCCCGACACCGACCCTGCCTTCGAGGAGGCAGACTCCATGGTCCTTCTCTCGCGCGTGGCGTCTCTCGCGCGCGAGCAGGGTTTCTCACTCATTGACGCAGACTGCACCGTTGCCGCGCAGACGCCAAAGCTTGCCCCCTATCGCGAGCAGATGCGCCAGACCATGGCTCATGCCATGGACGTCGACGTGTCGCAGGTGGGCGTCAAGGCAACAACTACGGAACACCTCGGCTTTGTTGGACGCGAGGAGGGCATTGCTGCCTGGGCCGTGGTCCTTCTCGACAGGGTCATGCCATAAACTCTTCAATTCAAACTGCACTCATTTGATGGGTATGAAATGCAGGTCTCTCGAAGAGACTGCGCAAAACTTCGTGTGTATTGCAGTGGTGGGGTTACCCTGTTCCGCGTACGTACGGCAGGGTATCCATTCCGTGCCAACGCGTATCTGGACAGGCCGCGCACGATGTACCACGCACTTGAATCACCGCACCATTGCACCACGCGCCACATCACGACCTAGGCATCCTCGCACTTCGACAGAACGACATTGCCCCAACCCGCGCGGCCGGGAAGGAATCGCAGATGTCCATTACTGTAGGCAAGCTCCCCGCCGGTGCTGTTGCCTCTAAGGCAATTCGAATGGTTCTCGCACTGTTCGCGGCGTTAACCCTTGCTCTCTCGCAGGGCATTACGGGGGCTCGAGCCCGGTCTCGAGCCCCACGCCCATCTCGCTTCAGAACGCGACCGTCACGGTTGAGGACGTCGTGTACGCGGGGGAGTCCGTGACGCCGCAGGTTGCGGTTGCGCTCGGCGGTACGACCCTTACCGAGGGCACCGACTACACCGTAAGCTTCGTTGGCAACGACGTCGTGGGGACCGCGCTTGCCACTGTCACGGGTACGGGGAACTATAGCGGAACCGCAACCGCCACCTTCGAGGTTCTCGATGGAACGAAGGCGCTGATTGGACGCTGCGCGGGCTCTGTCGAGGCGTCGACGGCCCCTGGTCAGGGCGCCATGGCCTCCCACGATTCAGGTATGTTGGGCGTTGCTGCCTAGGAGGGCCCCCTCCCCAGCCACTGCCCGGGGTGCTGCTACAATGCCTGTACTTACGCACACATCCCTAGGGAGCAAGCCATGCAGATCTACAACACCCAGACGCACCGAAAGCAGGAGCTCGAGCCCATCGAGCCGGGCAAGATTCGCATGTACGTCTGTGGCCCCACGGTCTATGACCAGATTCACATCGGCAACGCGCGAACGTTCCTCTCGTTTGACGTGATTCGCCGCTACCTCATGTACAAGGGCTTCCAGGTCACCTTTGCCCAGAACCTCACCGACGTGGACGACAAGATCATCAACCGCGCCAACGAGCAGGGGCGCACTGCCGCAGAGGTGGCAGAGGAGTTCTCGAACGCCTTCATCGAGCAGATGCACCGCTTTGGAATCCTCGACCCAGACATCCGCCCGCGTGCCACGCACGAGATCCAGGCCATGCAGGAGATGATTGAGTCTCTTATCGAGCAGGGAAACGCCTACGTTGCCGACAACGGTGACGTGTACTTCTCCGTGCGCTCGGATCACAACTACGGCATCCTCTCTGGCCGCGACCTCGACCAGATGCGCGCGGGCGAGCGCGTGGAGGTCAACGACCAGAAGCGCGATCCCTTCGACTTCGCCCTGTGGAAGGCCGCCAAGCCCGGCGAGCCCAGCTGGCCGAGTCCCTGGGGTGACGGTCGTCCCGGCTGGCACACAGAATGCTGCGCGATGATTCACCGCTACCTAGGTACCCCCATCGACATCCACGGCGGCGGCGCTGACCTCGTCTTCCCGCACCACGAGAACGAGACGGCGCAGGCCATGTGCGCCTGGCACGAGCCCCTCGCCAACCTCTGGATGCACACGGGCATGCTCCGCGTGGACGGCGAGAAGATGTCCAAGAGCCTAGGGAACTTCTACACGCTCAAGGAGGTCCTCGACAAGTATCCCGCGGGTGCGGTGCGCCTGCTCATGCTGCAGACCCACTACCGCGCCCCGCTTGACTTCTCCTTCGATCGGCTGGAGGGGGCGGTGGGCACCCTCGAGCGTTTGCGCACGTGCGAGAAGAACCTCCTCTGGGCTGCGGAGAACGGCACGGGAAGCGAGGAGCTTGACCCTGCGCTTCTCTCTGCGGTGAGCGAGACGCGCGAGGAGTTCACGCGCCAGATGGACGACGACTTCAACACCGCAGGTGGTCTGGCCGCAATCTTCTCGCTGGTGACATCGGCCAACACCTACCTCGCAGACGCCGGTACCGCTGCTGGCGGTGCGGCTGCCAAGACCGCAGCCGATGCTCTCGCTGAGCTTACGGGTGCCCTGGGTGTCACGCTCAAGGCCGAGGAGGACGAGCCTCCCGCCGAACTGGTGGACCTGGCTGCAAAGTACGCCGGCTATACGGGCGACTCTGCCGCCGAGGCGGCCGATGCGCTCATCGCCGCGCGCCAGGCAGCCCGCAAGGCGAAGGACTGGGGCACGGCCGACGGCATCCGCGACGCCATCACAGGCCTTGGCCTTGTTCTCGAAGACACCGCCGCGGGCTCGCGCCTGCGCAAGGCATAGGTGATGGGGATGGCACGAGGCGACGCGAAGCGGGGCTTCCCCGCCAGCAAGGGCTCCGCCCGGACTGGCCGCGGTGGCAAGTACCGCAGGCGCGACCAGCGCCCGGGGCCGCGTTCTGGTGGCGCCGGAGGCCACCAGGGCCAAGGTGGCCACAGCCAGCGAGGTCCCCAGCGTTCTGGCTCACGCCCACAGCGCGTGGGTGGCGGCCAGAAACATCAGCGCCCCGCGTCGCTCGGCTCTGATCTCATCGAGGGCCGCCGCGCCGTCGCCGAAGCGCTCGATGCGGGCATCCCCATCCGCACCGCCTACGTACAGGATGGGGCTGGGTCTCCCGAGGGCACCGACAAGACGCTCGATGCGCTGGTGCGCAGGCTCGCAGATGCGGGAGTGGAGTGCGAGAGCGTGCCCCGGCCCCGCCTTGACCGGCTTTCGAGCCATGGCGCCCACCAGGGCATCGTCGTGCGCACCAAGCCGTTCCCGTACGCAACGCTCGAGGACGTCATAGCGGTTGCGGGGGAGGGCGACGCGCTCGTTGTTGTGCGCGACCACGTGACCGACGAGGGCAACTTTGGCGCCATTGTGCGTTCCGCCGAGGTCGTTGGCGCTGCGGGCGTGGTCGTGGCCAACGCCCGTGCCGCCACCGTAGGTCCTGGTGCCTACAAGACCTCTGCCGGGGCGGTGTTGCACCTCCCCATAGCGCAGGTCCCCAACCTTGCGCGCGCGATCGATCAGCTCAAGGAGGCAGGCTTCTGGGTCTGCGCCGCTACAGAGCACGCCGAGCAGGACGTGTGGCACGTGCCGGTCTATGGCAGGCTTGCGCTGGTCATGGGCTCGGAGGGCGACGGCATCTCTCGTCTGGTGCTTGACCACTGCGACTTTGGCGCAAGGCTCCCGCAGCGTGGGCGCGTCGAGTCGCTCAACGTTGCCCAGGCCACGACGGTCATGTGCTATGAGTGGCTCCGCCGCGTGAGCGAGGGGGCGCAGGCGGATGCCTAGGCGCTCCCGCCTCGCGCTTCTCGTAGTGGATGGCTACAACGTGGTGCATGGGACACCGCGCTACGCGGCGCTCATCGATGAGCATGCCGGAGCCGGCGCCCTTGCCGACGTGGCTCACCTCTCGCGCGACCCCTACGGCCACGACCCCTTTGACCGCGCCCGCGAGGCTCTCGTCGCCGACGTTGCCGCCTACGCCCAGGGAAGCTACGAGCCCGTTGTGGTATTTGACGCGGCGGGCAATCTTTCAAGCGAGCGGCCAAATTGGAGCACGGCGGGCGTACGCGTGGTCTTCTCGCGTACGGGCGAGTCTGCCGATACGGTCATAGAGCGCCTGGTAACAGAGGCGCGTCATGCCGAGAGGGACGTGCTGCTCGTAACCTCGGACAACACCATCCGCTATACGGTTGGCGGAATTCCCGTGACTACGGTCTCGAGCGCCCTGCTGGCGCAGAACATGAGCCTCGTGAACCAGGGGGTCGAGGAGGCGCGCGAGCGCGGGTCGCATACGCACCTAAGTTTGGAGGACAGGCTCGACGCCGAGACTCGAGCCAAGCTAGACAGGCTTCGCGGACGTAGGTAGGAAGTCGCCATTGGCTCCCCGCGTGCCAGATCCTCCCAAACACGCTATCATGTCTTCACTGCCGGTATGGCTCAATGGCAGAGCAACGGTTTTGTAAACCGTGGGTTGTGGGTTCGACTCCCTCTACCGGCTCCAGGAACCTTCCGACCGGAGGCATGCGCCTCCGGCCGAATCTTTTTTGTAAGCGGAATGCCCGCTATCCCGCAAATGGTGCCAAATAGATAAAAAGCATTCCGGGACTCACACAAATACCCCTCGATCTAGCTGCGGGTTCCCTTGAATTGTGCGATATTCGTGGGATAGATACGCCCGGCACCGAGGTACGCGTTGACAGGATTTTTTCCTCGTCGTATTATTCACTCCGCTGCAGGGGGTTCGCCCCGTGCGGCGCTTGAAAACGGAATGGGGATGTGGCACAGCGGCAACTGCGGCGGACTGTAAATCCGCTCCCTCTGGGTTCCTTGGTTCGAGTCCAAGCATCCCCACCATGCCCGTGTAGCTCAGTCGGTAGAGCACTTCGTTGGTAACGAAGAGGTCACCGGTTCGAATCCGGTCGCGGGCTCCATTTTTCAGGCGTACGGCTCCATGCCGGTGTAGCTCAGCTGGTTAGAGCACGCGGCTCATACCCGCGATGTCACTGGTTCGAATCCAGTCACCGGTACCAGGCTTTTCTGCGGCGCTTCGGCGCCGCTGAGCATAAATAGGTGTATTTCTGTACCATGGAATGGCCGGAGAGGTTCGTTCCAAAAGGAGGATTGGCAATGGCCAAGGAGAAGTTTGATCGTTCTAAGCCGCACGTAAACATCGGTACCATTGGTCACGTCGACCACGGCAAGACCACGCTGACCGCGGCCATCACCAAGGTTCTCTCTGAGACCCCGGGCTGCAAGGCGACGTTCGTCCCCTTCGAGGACATCGACAAGGCTCCCGAGGAGCGTCAGCGCGGCATCACCATCTCCGTCGCCCACGAGGAGTATGAGACCTGGG
>PPYE01585960.1_pt1 | contig 11008 bp, 13 predicted proteins | sample 1559881 | NCBI WGS metagenome assembly PPYE01 (sample SAMN08240022, study PRJNA423297) | Human gut metagenome, whole genome shotgun sequencing project.
ATTTTTAAAAGTATCGACAGACCGCATAAACAAAGTGATTGCAGCATGAAATAATAATTAAACTCCACGGATTAAGGTTCCATTCAACCGAAGTAAACTGATGATTGGCCCCTTTTATTATTTCCAGACGGGCCTTTTCCCCATACAGGTCCAGATATGGTCCCACCGCGTAAACCGGAACCTTCTCATCCAACTCCCCATGTATGATAAGCACCTCTTTGCCGTAACCTTCCGCCTGCCTGACGATATCTGTCTTTCTCACTTGTGAAAGGAATTCACTGGACATCATAAGTCCGCCTATGTCATAGAACTCCTCGTAGTGGCCCGGAACAGCATGGACACGGCTGCTGATATCATAGTAGACCACGTTTCCCGGAGCCCACATAACGGCTCCCCTGGGCTGAAGCTGCGGTATAATATTGGAAACAATGGCCCCTCCCATACTGTGCCCTGCGGGAAACATATTGTCCCTGTCACACCATGGCTGCTCACTGGCCCACAGATAAATAGCCTTTGGGCAACAAACAGGTTTCCTCCCATGGGAGGCGTAAGCATTCCGATGCACAGGTTAATCACCATAATAATGCCGAAATGAAGTGGATCAAACCCAATTGCTATTGCAATAGGCGCAAAGATTGGTCCAAACAGTACGATTGACGATATGGTATCCAGAAACATCCCGATGATCAGGAGAGCAATGTTAAGCATCAGCATGATCATGGCTCTGGAGCTTGTTATGGACATCATCCAGTCCGTAATCATGGCAGGGACACGGTTCATGGTCAGTATCCGGCCAAAGGTATTTGCCGCGCCAAACAGTATCATGATGGTGGCCGATGTGATGGCCGCGTCAAACATGGCCTCGCAAAAAGCCTTCCGGCTCAGGTGATGGTACACGAACACAGCCACAATGATTGCATACACGACACCGATGACAGCGGATTCCGTCGGAGTAAACACACCGGAATAAATGCCTCCCAGGATTATGACGGGCATCAGTATAGCCGGTATGGCTTCCTTCAGCACAACCGCTTTTTCCCTGCCGGTCTTGGCCTTTGTCTCGTTCCCCTTATAGCCCCGCTTTTTACTGGCAAAATAGTTATAAATCATCAGGGCCACGCCCATGAGGACCCCTGGAATAATTCCCGCGATAAACATATAGGATACGGAAACCCCAATGGTAACCCCATACATAATCATGGGTATGGAGGGCGGTATAACCGGCCCGATGGTGCTTCCTGCCGCTATCAGAGCTCCGCTGTACCCTTTGGAATAGCCCTGGGCTGTCATGGCGCCAATCATGATGCCCCCTATAGCCGCGGCTGTAGCGGGTCCGGAGCCCGATATGGCCGCAAAGAACATGGACGCTACTATGGCAGCCATACCCAATCCGCCCGGCATGGTCCCTGTCATCATTTCCGCCACATCCACCAGCTTCTTTGCAATGCCTCCCCTCTCCATCAGACTTCCCACCAGCATAAAGAATGGAATTGCCATGAGAGAGAATGAATCAATGCTTGTAACCGTGGACTGCGCCAGCATCTGTGTCATATTGCTTCCCGCGTTAAAGACAGAGAATGTAGCCACACAGCTCAATCCCAAACTCACCGCAATGGGGACAGTGCCCAAAAGGCATACAAATAATACTCCCAGCATTGTACCGATCATACCTCTGCCCCCTCCTTACCTGCATTCATGAATTCTCCGGCCCTGCGCTGGATAATCCGTATACTCATACCGGCCATCCCCAGCACTCCTGCCAGATACATAATCCATTTGGGAACGAAGGGCAGGGCGGAAAGAACCTGCCCCTGGTTCCGTATCAAATTCATAAGCCGGAATATCTCATAAGACATATATATCCCATAACCAACAGCAATCACATCCCCCACCAGGTACACTGCCTCAAAAATCTTCGGGTCCTTCTTAAAAGCCAATGACAAGGCCGTCACCCTCATATGGGCATTGATTTTTCCTGCCCAGCTGATTCCGGCAAAGGATGTCCATACCAGCAGCAGCCTGGCCAATTGTTCACCCCAGGAAAGGGTGAAGCTAAATACAAATCTGGTAACAACGTTAAGTGCAATGATTATGGTCATCACGAGAAACATGCATACAATGATATACTTCTCAATTTGGTTATAAAAAGGTTCTTTCTTCTCCGTCTTCTCCATGCTGTTCTCCTTATGTACAAGGTCTTTTTACTTCATGTACTTTGCGTTGATTTCGTCAACCTTGTTTACCAAATCTTCCCCTATTCCGGGAACATACTTGTCATAAACCGGCTCAGCCGCGTCACGGAACGCCTGTCTCTCCTCATCCGTAAGGGTAATGATTACATTTGTCCCATTGTTTCCGATCTTTTCTTCCAGTTCAGCCTCATTGGAAGCAGAGAGTTCACGCTCATAAACAATCATCTCGTCCACACATTCCTGAATCAGCTCCTGGTCCGCCGCACTGAGGCTGTCCTACCATGTCTTGGAGGCTAATAATGGACTTGTATCATAAATATGGCCTGTCTCTATGATATATTTCTGTACCTCATACAATCTGTTGCCGTCAATATTGGCAAAGGGGTTCTCCTGGGCATCCATGGTTCCATTCTGAAGCGCCGTATATAATTCAGAGAATGCCATGGGCACTGCGGATGCACCCAGCGCATTGAAATGGTCAATGTGCATCTGATTTTCCATAACCCTGATTTTCAGTCCCTTCATGTCCTCCGGCTTATGAATTTCCTTATTGGCAGTCAGCTGTCTCCAGCCGGTAGCCATCCATGTCATCCCCTTGAAGCCGGCAGGTTCCAGATTGCTGAATATTTCCTGTCCCACATCGCCGTCCAGCACCTCCTCAGCCGCTTCATTGGACTGGAAAATAAATACGGAAGGTCCAAAAGAGCAGTGGAATCCGTAAATGCCCCAAGAAATGCCACGGAGGAAATTGCCATTTCCAGAGTACCCATCTGAAGCTGTTCCAGAAGTTCCGTATTATTTCCCAATGCTGAGGCAGGGAACACGTCTACCGTAATTCTTCCGCCGGTTTTCTCTTTTAACATCTCTCCCAATTTGTTGGATGCAAGGTCAATGGGCACTCCCTCCTGGCTGACATGGGCTATCTTGATCACGATAGGATCTCCCTGGGTGTGGTCCGCAACCCCGGCAGATGACTCAGCGCCTGCCAGCTCTGCCTGCTCCTGCGTCTCCTCCTTTTTTGTTTCTGAAGGCTGGACAGCAGACGAAGAGGCGGCGCTCCCTCCTCCACAGCCGCTCAAAGTGAGCGCTGCCAGTGAAACTGCGGATGCGGTTGCCAGTAACTTTTTTCCTGTCTTTTTCATTCTTATAATCCTCCCACATATTGATTGTATTTATGGACTGTTTCGGTACTTCCTGTATGCATTAAGTATAGCAATGCCACAATTGCAAAACAATATCCGCCGGGACTAATAAAAAGAGACGGTTATTATATCAGCTGCACATTTCTTTATCATATGCAGTCAAATATACCCTTCTTTTAGCCGTAAAATCCCCCCTCTTGTACATATTTCGGCAATTCTCTATGTATATTTCCCAATTTATCTTTTTATTTATTGTATCAAAAGCACATTTTTATATGATGTAAAACTTGATATACTTAAAATAACAACAGACAGGAGAGGAATATTTATGTATCTTGGAGAACTGGACCTTCATGAAGGAATTTGACTACTCATACGGCTGCCCCAGAGACGAGTTGTCAAGGACGTTTTAATCAAATTCACAAAAAATTCATAAAACAGCCACGCTTTTTCGCCTGTGGCAAGTTTACTTTTGCCCCGGAATGGGATATACTATAAATGACCTCAAGTTTTCTTTAGATTTCAAGAATAGAAAGGGTGATTTTATGAATTTGGCAAAAATCTCTGCAAACGGTCAGATTACGGTGCCGGTGGAAATACGGCGTCTGCTCGGCTTAAAGTCCGGGGATAAAATTCTGTTCTTCCAGAAGCAGGACGGGGAAATTGTTGTAAGCAACGCTTCTTCCAAAGCAATCCGCAAGGCGCAGGCTGCCTTTACTGGGGCTGCCGAAGAAATGGGCGTTTACAGTGAAGATGATATTCAGGCACTGGTAGACGAAGTACGGTACGGAAAGGAAAGGTAATATGCGGATATTGGTCGACACAAATATCCTGTTCTCCGCATTGGTCTTTCCACGTTCCAAACCGGCGCGGGCGCTTCTGTATATCGCGGACAATCACGAGATTGTCCTGTGTGACCGCAACATTGTGGAGCTGCGGGATATTCTGCAACGGAAAGCCCCGAAGTTCCTGCCGGACGCGGAAGTGCTGCTTGCGGAAATGTCCTATGAGCTTATCCCAGCGGTAGACCATGCGGAAAAGCTGATACGCGACGCAAAAGACCAGCCGATCTTAAATGCGGCGATTGTGTCTGATGTGGATATTATTCTCACGGGAGATAAGGATTTTTTAAGCCTTGAAATGGAACATCCGAAATGTATGACGGTTGCACAATTTTTCGAGAGTGAGGGCATGGAAGAATAATTCTGATATGGCGGAAAACATGGGGCGGAAACTGAAAACAGGTTCCTGCCCCATGCGTCATATTACAAGGGTTTTTCAGCCCCTAAAGCGTGACACTTATGCCTCTGTTTCCGTTTGCGCTCTACGGCGTGTTTCCGCTTCATGGCGGCGGCACATTCCGGGCAGTATTTGGCGCGGTTGGAGCCGGGAAGAAATAACTTACCGCACACGCAGCATTTCTTCCTGTCCAGTCGGTGGAACAGGGTGGCCTCCAGCTCCCTGTCTAGCGGCAGCACCGCAATTCGGAACCACCGGCAGAGCAGGGAGTAGGAAATGCTCTGGATGCAGACACATTCCTCCCCGTCGTCCAGCGCGATACAGTTCCCGGAATCGTAGTTGCAGCACTCATGTACTAATCGCCGCTCCCGCCTGTATTGCCGGTAGTCCATGACAGGAATGGAATCATGCCGCCCGTTTCCCATAGCGCACCTTGCAGCGGCACACGGGCGGCTGCTCTTTGGTAAAGACCGGCTCCGGCCTCCTGGCTCCGGCTGGCGCGGGCGGCAAGGGCGGCTCCGGGATTTGAATAAAAATTACTTCGTCTCCTGCCGTATCGGTGTGGGGCTCACCGTAACGAATATCGGGCATTACTGCGACAGCTCCATTTCTGCCCAGGCTGTTTTCCGGTACGCGCAGAACCGGCCGGACATGGAAAAGCGAATCTATTATATAGATGACTTTTTGGCAGAACACCTTGTATACGAAATTCCGGAACACTTTTTTGAACACTTTTTCAAAAATGAATTGGACTATATGAAAATCTCCCCCACGGCCCAGGAGACCATAGGCGCCCTGGTTGCCTGCAATATGGATATTTCTATGGCTGCCGAAGCTCTGTTCATACACAGAAACACCATGGTGTTCCGGTTGAACCAGCTGAAAAAGCAGCTGAATCTCAATCCGTTCCACAAAGACAACGACAGGTTCAAATTGATTCTTCTCCATCATTATTTTACAAAAAAGTACGGCGGCAACCATCCATCAGGGGAGATGTCATAATTCTGTTTTCTCCCCAGGCGCCCACGCCGCCAGCTCCTTCACCAGCATGATGCGCCCAATTATAACGCACACAGCTCCCGCGGTATTCCACCCGCTGCTTCCCAATACAACCGAGTATTCATAGAATGCCGCGGTCTGCGTCCATGCTGTTTTGCCGGTCCAGATTCGTGGTAAACCAGGACTCTCCTCCTGAACCGTCAGAGCATTTCCACTGAATCAGGTAACCTTGAATTCCCTTTTCACCTGTTCCGGGTTTTGGACCTCAAAGCCTTTCAGACGGCAGTCCTTCTGCACAAGATAGCGTGTCATGGCGGTTCCGTCGGAGCTGAACGATCCCCCCCGCAGCTGTAACATATTCCATGGGTTTATCCAGAGTAAGGATGATTTGTCCTATGGACACGTCCTCCTCTGATCCGTCTCCGTATCTGACTTTCATGGTACCCAGGGTGGTTCCCCCGGCTCCAAAGCTTCCGGCCGGCAGCATCATCACCACTATTTAAAAATACGATTCATGGGAGGAAATAAAATTGAAACAGGCATTAATCATCGGTTCCACCGTGGTAGACGTAACTGTCAGGCTGCCCCGCCTGCCTGTTACCGGCGAGGATGTGATTGTGGAGAGCCAGTCTATGTCCCTGGGAGGATGTGCCTATGTATGCGGACTGGAACTGGATGAGGATACAGGAAGCGTCATACGGGACTACCTGGAAGATCACCCGGAATATACTGTTTACTTTGCGCCGGGTCCCAGAATCAGCTTCATCCCCCAAGGCAGTCTGGAGCGCATGTTTTCCCTATCCCCCATTCTGCACCTCAATGGGGATGAGGCCATGGGATATACGTGAATCACGGGCCCCCTGGAAGATAAGCAGCCGATGAACCTCTGCCGACCGCCTGCGTGAAGCTGCCGACCGCCTTACAGCCCTTACCCGCAATCATGTCATCATCACCCTGGGTGGTCATGGCGCGTTCCATATGGAGCCTGGGAGACACTGCTTCCGTCACCTCTTATGACTTCCGCAGCAAATTCACCCGGCGATTACACCTTCCGGGTGCGGTCCATTGCCAGGTATGGGGACACAGCCCCAGGGCGTCCCGGAGAGAATCTGCTTTACTCCCTGGAACGCCCTGTGCATTTTGCCGTCCAGATAACACCTCCCGCCGCGCCTATAAAAGAACAGAGCAGGCACACTGACAGCCTGCCCTTCATCTGCGCCAGCCACCAGACAGCTCCTGCCTCCCCCATGTCCGCCATATCGGAACGCATTTCCCCTATCTTCCTGGCCCAGAATTCAAAATCAGACCATCTGCTGGGAATCAAATCCGGAGGTATCTTAAGCTCCAGTTTCCATGCCAGGAGTAATCCCGCCAGAGAAAATACGGCAGCCAGGATGAATTCCTTTGTACTCTTCTTTATACTCTTCTTTATGCCCTCCTTTGTCCTCCCCCTTATCCCCCTCCTGCTTCCCGGAAGGCCAGAGAGCATCCAGACTGAAGTTATCCACAGCGGCAGACACACTCCAAGGCCGGCGGCAGAGGAAAAATACGTTCCGTCCACCAGGACCTTCCCGGACTTAATCCCATTCCTGTAAAGAAAATTTTCCGCCGCTGATTTTCCTGTTTCCATCCCATGGGATGTCCCTTCTTCCGCACCACTTTCTGCCCCCCTTACGTATGTAAACATCATGTATCTCATGGCGTCTTTCTCTTTGGCAGGCAGCAGTATGACATGGGATGATTCATCCGTGACTCCCCGTATCCTGTAGGGCTTCTGCCTGCACCAGATATATTTTCCCGCTACATCCAGACCTCCGAACAGTTCCATGGCAAGGCCTCTGCTGATGACGCATCCGTCCTGGTCTGAACGGCAGCCATATGTTCCTCCCAGCAGCCTGGGTGATGACGCCATTTCCTTAAGTCCGTATACAGCGATGCAATCCGCCTCTTCTGACCTTCCCAGTCCGGGGTTCAATACCTTCAGCCTTTCCGCACGGGACCAGGCCGTGATTTCAGGCAGCATTTTCCTGGTCTGCTCCTGTTCACCGTCCAGTGCATGGGAAATCAGCTGTTCCTCCACCGCCTCCCCTTCCCCATAGTATATAAATACCTGGCTGCCCGCATCCCTCATGGTCCAGGCCAGGATGGCCCCATAGCCCCATACGGCGGCAATAAGTATAAGTATGATCCATTTTTTCATTCTTCCACCACCCTGACCCGGTCTCCTTCACTCACTGGTTTGCCGGATTCTGTAATCAGCTTCATATCCTTTGTCACAAGACCTGACACAGCAGCGGCGGAACTGCTCTTTTCCAGTACCTCCACCTGGATTCTCACTGCTTTTAGCTCCTCTCCCAGTATGGTTTTTTCCGGCTCTGCCGCCAGACAGTAATATCCTTTATTATCCTCACGCAGCGCCTCCATGGGAATTACACAAGGGTATGCCCCGGATTCCATGTTCACGGCAAAGGATACCAGGTCTCCCAGCCTTCCCTCGCCTTCCTGCATCCTGGCTGTCACCTGGATTTTCCCGTCCTCTGCCATCTGGTCCACGGATTCCACCTCTGCTTCCACCTTCTTTGACTGTCCCGCAAGCTTCACCTGCATCCTGACACCCTTTTTCAGGAGACCTGCCCCGGCTGTCTCCTTGTCAATCTGTGCTTTCATCTCCAGGCCGCCCACAGCCAGCCTGACCTGATGACCGTCCTGGATCCGGTCCCCTGCCTGTAATCCGGTATCCACCACAACCCCATCCACCGATGCCTTGATTTGTCCTTTGGCATCTATTAATTCCTCTATCTTCCTCTGCTTTTTTTGAATCTCCTCCATGTCCAGTTTCATGGACTCCTGTTTCAGGCCGGACATTCCCCTTCCGGCCGCTTCCCCTGCCGCTGTACCGGCATCCGATACCCTTGCGTTTTCCACCTTCTCCATGGCCTGATACAGGCTTTCCTCCAAATCCCGGACCTTTCTTCCGGCTTGCTCCAGCTTGTCATCCTCTGCCTTCAAGGCGTCCTCATACGCCCTTCGCAGGTCCTCCTGGTTTTCCCTTTCCCCGTAATCCACATCCTCGTAGTCTTCCTCGGCCGCATACATCTTTGCCCTGGCTTCCTCTACCTTCAGGTCCTCTTCATCCCGGATGTCCTCCAAATCCTCTCCGGCCCTATCAAACTCCAGCTTAGCCCGTTCCAGCTCCTCTTCGGAAGCCCCCTGCTCCTCCAGGCGGTCCAGTTTTTTCTGCTTATCCTCCACTTCCCGCTCCGCCTTTCTCACAGCAGAATCCCTGGACTTCTGGGCCGACTCATATGATCTTCTGGCACTTTTCATAGCCTTGCGGTTATCCTCCTTCACCTGCTCCCTGGTCCGGTTCTTCTTCTGCACATAATCGTGCTCCAGTTCAATGGATGCCTTCTCATGGTCCTCCTTCGCCTTCGCCAAATCCTGGTTTCCCAGTTCCAGGGCTCTCTGGGCCGCGGCCAGCTGCTGCAGCGCCAGAGTCTCCTCAGTCACCCGCGGGACCGGAGCAAAGGACATCTGCTCCTGTTTAAACGTCAGCTCTGCCTTTTTGTACTCCAGGGTCAGGGCATCCCGCTCCTCCTCAAGTCCTTCCATCTGAAGGGTCAGGACCGTGTCTCCTGCCTTAACAGACTGTCCGGGCCTGGCTGTGATTTCCTCCACCTGCATGTTCTCCGGCAGTGATATGTATACCGTTCTTCCGGCAGTAAGCTCTCCCTCTCCCTGTATTGCGTAGGGTATCACATCCTGCTTTCCATACCCTGTCTTCACCCGTATGACGGTAAATGAATCCAGGGCCCTGGACAGAAAGGTCAGAGCTGCCATAAGGGCCAGGAATATGGCCGCTGCTTTTTTCACGTTCATTGACTCTCACTCCTTGATTCCTGATGCGGCAATCCCCTGCTCCAGTGTCTCCTGGCCCATGATGAACAGAAGGACAGGAAGCATCATCATGATGACCGAGGCAGACCAGGCAGCGCCTGCCTTATCAGCCGTAATGTCCGGCAGATAAAGGGACAGCGGCCAAAGTCTCTGCTCCTTTAAAAATGTCATGGGCTGTTCAATGGCATTCCAGTATTCCAGGAATCCCAGCACCAGCATGGAAATGATTCCCGGCCGTCCCACTGGTATACCCACCTTCAAAAATATAGAAAAGTCACTGGCTCCGTCCAGCCTTGCCGCTTCTATGAGAGGCGTTGGGATGGATGCAAAGAATTTTGTCATGATAAAGACCGGAAATGCGGAAAAGATTCCCGGCAGAATGACCGCCAGATGGGTATTTAAAAGATGGAACTGCTTAAGGACCAGATAATTTGGGACCATGGTCACCTGAAAAGGCTGCATCATCAGAATGATATAGAAAAGAAACAATGCCCTTTTTCCGGGAAAACGGAAGTGGGCAAAGGCCCAGGCTCCCGGAAGCGCTATAAGCAGCTGCCCTGCTAACACCAGCCCGGTCTGCAGGCAGGAATTCCAGAACATCACATAAAACCCCGGAGAATCCACAAGCAGCTCCACAAAGGGGCTTAGCGTTGGATAGGAGGGAATAAGGGCTGCCTTTATGGGGGCGTTTCCCATGCCAAAGACAGCGCCGAAACGTTCAAGCATCTCCCCTTCAGACATCAGCGCGTTGCCCGCCATGAGAAAAAGGGGAAGCCATATAAAAAGGCACAGCAAAATTAGGACTACATTTGTCAAAATACGTTTTATCATCTCTTTTTCCTCTTCCAGGTCCATAGCAGCACCGGAATCAAAATGGATGTCTCCACCATCACGGATGCCGCGCTCATCTTCTGAATGTCCAGGGATACAAACCAATGGTTGAACAGGTGCTGGAGCATGTAGATACTCTCATGGGGATAATCCCCTGATATAAGGTATGCCTCCCTGAACACCTTAAAGGAATTGACGACAGACAGCACCAGCACCAGAAAGGCCGTGCTCTTAAGCCCCGGCAGAGCCACATGGAAAAAGCTCTGCCAGGAACCGGCTCCGTCCACCTTTGCTGCCTCGAAAAGCTCTTTTGGTATTCCGTCCAGTCCGGCCAGCCAGAGCATCATGTCGTAGCCTGTGTTTTTCCATATATAGGTCAGCACCAGGATATAAAAGGCACTTCCCTGATTCAGCCAGTCCTGTTCCCTCCCGCCTACCCATACCGCCAGCTGGTCAAGGAGCCCCTGAGGATAAAGCAGCAGCTTCCACAGCAGCACAACGGAGGCCACCGGTATGGCCATGGGCAGCAGGAGCGTTGTCTTATACAGGTTCCGGCTGTCCGCGGCCGCTGTCACAAGCACCGCTGCCCACAGTGAAAAGGCCATCAGCACAGGGATGCACACCAGGATAAAATGCAGGGTATTCTTCACAGCCAGCCGGAATGCCTGGCTGTGAAAGACCTGTATGAAATTCTCCATGCCCACAAAC
>PPYE01233852.1_pt1 | contig 11007 bp, 10 predicted proteins | sample 1559881 | NCBI WGS metagenome assembly PPYE01 (sample SAMN08240022, study PRJNA423297) | Human gut metagenome, whole genome shotgun sequencing project.
AAATAGATGTTGACTTGGATTTAGGCTTAAATCCCTTTTGCTTTGAAACAGAACTAAAGATTGAAACAAGAAAGAAAAATCTGACCGTTTCAAGAGGCACAGAACTTATCGAAAAGAAAGATACAGGTAAAAGCTACTTCGCCAATATCGTGCATACGCAAGAGGTCGATAAAGAAGAGTTCATTAAACTCTATACCTCTCAGATAAAAGCATACTTTGATCTCACGAAAACAGCATACAAAGTGTTTTTCATATTTTTACGAATATATCAGGATGCGATAGGCAAAGATCATTTCTACCTGAGCTGTAAAAAGGCAATGTCTCTTGCGGAAAAGATAGATCACTTTGTCTTGTCTGAATCTATCTTTTACAGAGGGATCAAAGAACTCATTGAGAAACGTATTATTGCTAAAACCAATGAGAAAAACTGGTATTTCATAAACCCTGCTATTGTCTTCAACGGTGATCGTGCTCGCTTTGTTTCAGAGATTATAAAAAAGAAAGAAGCAATGGAAGAACAACCCGAAAGTATAGTTGTCAATGGCGGCGGCAATAGCACACTTAAAGATAAAAACAGTTCAATTGAAGCAGTTATACAAAAAGTTAATAACCAAGATGACATAGATTTGTTAATCGCAAGATTGCAGGCTAAAAAGTCTCAAGGGTTAGTGAAGAATGAAAGTATAAATAAAATCCCTTCTGTAGAGAACACAAATCTTGTGCCACCAGAAGAACCGTTAGATTGGGATAATATTTAGTGATCCATTAACGCGACTTCTCTGAACTTTTTATACACATATATTCATATTTTAAACGTTGGGATGTGGAAGATGAAATCCTTATTAAATTAAAAGAAGCCAGATAAACTGGCCTCTTCAGAGTATTGTAATAAATTTTTTGGAGTAATCATTTATTTACTTTTAAACAGTAATCAAAAATAAAGTCATTGTCAAATTAAATTATCGTTCTCTTGATTAATTCTATTTTATTTAATATATATTAATAAGGCATTGTATTTCTATTTAATCAGAAGAAGAAAATATGGTGAATGAAATGTAATAAATCAAAGGAGTATCAAATGTATAAACTTAATAAAAAGAAATGGCGAACAAATGTCTGTGTCCGCATTTTAAAAATAATCCTTCCTGCAACAATGTTAATTTCAGCAACCACAGCTCACGCAGAAGTCTGTAGCCCGGATGTCAGCTCATCATTAAAACAAGCGCAATTTAACGCTATGAAGCAGGATGCGGCTCAGTTAGAGCCGGTAGCGAAGAATTTCATGGATAACATCAATCAGTCGCTTGAGACGATTGGCTGTACGGACGCATGGCCCACCGAAAACCTCGGCATTAATCTCCCCTCTGTGGATTCAATAATTAAAAAAACGAAGGAAGCAGCAATAAGTAAAGCCTGTTCGATTGCGAGAGAAAAAGTCAGTCAACTGACCGGAAGTATATCCGAAAGCATTTCTATTGATATGCCCGTGATTGGGAATATCGCAAATGGAAGTGTTTCTACAGGAACTGGCTCTTCATCTGGATCGGGAGCAACAGTCAACGGAACCGATGTCTGGAGCAGCATCAGTAATTCAATGAAGTAAGAGGCAAAGGAATGTAATGATGATGAATATAAAGAAAAAAGAAGTATCGATATTATTAGCAATATTAGCTTGCCTGTTATTAACTCAGTCAGCTTATGCCGCCGATTTATTTACCGTCCCGGAGACAGACAAATCAAAGCTGTGGTTTCTGGATATCTTATTCCCGGAGAATTTAGCGGAAAGCCCCTTAGCCAGCACAATGACGATCCTTAACAGCGCTGTTTTACTGGTTGGTGGTATTTTAGCTGCCTACACGCTGATTGCCGGAACCATGTCAACGGCACATGACGGAGAAATGCTGGGTAAGAAATGGTCTTCCATGTGGTTGCCCGTAAGAACTGCATTAGGCACGGCAATGATACTCCCGGCAGCAGGTGGTTTCTGTGCCGCTCAGGTTATGGTGCTGTGGATGATTAATCAGGGAGTCGGTCTGGCAGATACCGTCTGGAATACCTATGCATCCAACCCCTCAGATGGGGCTGTTATCACAACATCGGCGTCTTATCAGGAACTTGACCGTATAGCGAAAACTGCCTTTATCAATAACGTCTGTATGTTGAAGGCGGGTGAATTATGGAAGAAATCAGCAGCAGCCGATCCTTTCCCGCACGTCACGCCTGCGTTTGAAATGACGCCGGAGAAAGGTGCCTATTTATACACATACAGTTATGGGGCCAGCAATGCCGGTAATGATATGAATAAAAATTTACTGGTATCAAAGGCTGCCTGTGGAAGCATCACGCTTACAGACCCCAAGGCCAAAGCTTCTTATGACGAACAGGCGAAAGCTCAGGCTACCATTGCAGGGGGCGGAATGTATATGGCCTATATGCCACAGGATATAAAGACGAATATTTCAGATGTTATTGAGGCACACAATGCCGCATTCATCGGCCTCAATAACAGTATGAAAACGCTGGCTGAACAGTATGTGGCCGATAATAATATTGATATTCAGACCGGAATAAACAGCGCAACAGCCTCATATGTATCCATTATTGATACTGCAGTACGAACAGTTTTCTCCACTGGCGACCAGTGGGATGATTTCAAAGAGAATGTCCAGAAAGACGGATGGTTTATGGCTGGCGCATGGAGTATGAAACTGATCCGTGTGCAGGATGCAATTAATGGAGCAGCTCATAATCTTCCTGTAGCTGGACAAGCAACAATGGAATACGGCGATATATTCGATAACAGTCTGAACGCGATTATGGCAAAAGTAGCTCAGGATATGGCGAAATCAACGACAGCTTCAAGATATGCGAATGGTATTGATGCGCAAAGCCGAACAGAAGCCAATACCAGTGGTAAAAGTGGCGCTGGCCCTAAAACAGATGATGCCGGGAAAATAGTTTCCTCTCTTCAGAGTGAAGCCAATAAGAGCATTTCTGGTGCAATGGCGGGTTTTCTCAGCTCCAGCGTTATCAATGGCAGAAAACAAGGGAAAATTGTTTCGTTTTCAACCGACACAACTGCTGCCAATTTACAGGCGATAAACCCGTTATTAGCCGTTAAAGGGCTTGGGGATACGATCAGTGCCGCTGGCTGGACGTTATTAGGAAGTTCTGCGGTTGTTGGCGCAGGTCTTGGTGCATGGACTTCATGGACTGCAAGCTGGGTATCGGGTGCATTTGGCGCTATGGGGATTGTTATGCCACTGGTTATCCCTTTATGGATAGCTGGTGATACCTTAGCCGTCGTTATTCCTATGTTGCCTTACGTCATGTGGTTTGGTGTTTGCGTCGGCTGGATGATCCTGTGCCTTGAAGCAATGGTCGCAGCACCATTATGGGTAATAACACATTTACATCCAGACGGTGATGGCGTAGTGGGTCGTGGTGGCGCTGGTTATGGTCTGGTTTTATCGTTAACCATGCGACCAGCGCTAATGATAACAGGATTAATAGCAGCCTATACGATGCTCCCTATCCTTGGTGGGATCGTCAATGAAACATTCTCCGGCGCGTTTGGCATGATGTCAGCCAATGCCGGGATAGGTATCATTGAGTCACTGGCGCTCATTGCTGTTTATATTGCGATGATGTTCACGGTAGTGAAGAAATCACTTTCACTGATTCACATCATCCCTGATGAAATTATGAAGTGGCTTGGTGTTCATAGTGGTCAGAGCATGTCGGGTTACGCACAGTCGGCATCAAAAGGTGTTGAAGGTGCTATGTTTACCAAAACCGTGTTGGATCAGGTTTCTCACACCTCAAATGCGATGGGTAATCAGCTCAGGAATGCGCAAATCAACAAAGACCGTGAACAGCAACGTGAGCTTCAACAACAGCAACAGACTAAACAGGGGAAAGCACAGGCAGCTAATAAAGCCAATGATACGGGATCTGCATTCAGAACTCATATGAGTAATGCTGGCCCACTGGATCAGCAGGATGAATATCAGTCTCTTGAAAGTGCTAACTCGGCTTACAATGCGGCTGAGGCAGCAGATGCTGTTGGTGATACAGCAGGCGCTGCAGGTTATATGAATGTAGCCCAAAAGGCTGCTAACAGAGCGGTATCGTTTGGTGAACATAACAGACCGTTGCTGCCTATAAACCTTCAGGCCCAAGCTTCACCAATTGAAAGCTTTAAGGCTCCAGAGAAAGGGAGCGGTAGTGGATCTTTCGGTGGTAGTTCATCATCAAAAGAAGGTAATGATGGAATGTGATATTAAGAGGGCTTCGGTCCTCTTTCTAACTGATTTTATCTGTAATGAAACTCACTTTATATTTACCCTTATAAACAAAGTTGAAATAGCACCGTCAAAATAAAATATCGCCACGTTTTTTTTGAATAAAAAAATTAATCTTATAGAGATTTACGCTCCCGTAAAAAAGTTTCTTCATGCCGTCTGTTTCCATCAATAAAGCTATAAAAGCACCTTGCTATTTCATAAGGACTATTTCGTTGGACTTGTACGCTTCCTGTTATACTGATTTTTAAGTTGGATGCTAAATAAATGTTTTTTTGTTAAAATTGACAGTTCATATTTAATTAGTTAAATAATAAAGAAGGTAATAAGTCAACAGGAGTATTGAAGTGAGGAAAAATAAATTTAGAGCAAAGAGAATAATAGTGGTTTCAGCTTTGTGTTTTTCTGTATTATATACAAATACAGCTTTTGCTGTCTGGCCCGTCACAGAAGAGGTTTTGACACCGTATCTTATGGGGGCTTCACCCCAATCAATGGGCAATGGAATAATTGAAACATTAGTTTCAATGAACGACAAGCTGGCACAAGCAACCATAACAGCCAATGAGAATCAGAAGAATGCTGTTGTAAGTAATGCCAGTCAGGCAATCCAAGAACAGCGTATGAAAAATATCTTAAACAGAATACCTGATGCTAGCGCCTGTGAAGAAGTCACGAGCGCAGGTGGTCGTGGTGCAGCAGGATCGAATACAAGCTCAGCGAAAGAGGCTTTATCTGAAAACAGCGTTAAGATGTTTACACAAGCAAATACCGGAATAAATGAGGCCAAGAAAAACATCATGGGCAGAGTATCAATAAATGTTTGCTCTGAAGATGATGTGAAATATAACAGAGGTGGATGCAATACTATAGGTCAGTATCCTGATAAAGATAAATCGGCATCAAGCTTGATTACACCACCATTATCAAAATCCGATGCATTGTCTAATAAAGTTTCAAACCAGTCTTATTCTGTTGAGCAGATGGAAGTTGCTGAAGCGGCAAAAAGAAATCTGATAGGGAATTTACCCGTTGAACCATTAAAGAACAAGGGATTAGAAGATACAACTGAAGGACGAGAATATTTATCGGCCTTTTCGAGCTTTGTCTCCAGAAGCACTGCTGGAACAAATGCCATTGATTCCATACTGGCAATGAAAAAAGCAAGTAATGTATCAGTGAACTCCAGAGGGGCAAAGATAGGATCCACATTAGGTTCTACGCAGGGAGCAAACCTTGCTTGGTCGGATGCTTCCGTAAAAAGTAAGTATGCAACTTTATTTCCCGGCACAACATTCCCGGATAATCCTTCAGAGTGGGAAATGTTAAGATATGAGATCTATTCACGCTATGCAGATACAACAGGTGCTGACGCTTGGCAGGTAAAAATCAGTAGTGCTGACGAAAAAGAAACTGCGCATGAGCAGGCAAGAATGCAGGCACTTGATTTAAGATTACAAATGCTTCAAATCGAAAGAACAGAAGACACAAATATTTTGCTTGCGGCTCTGTTAGGACAACAACTGCAACCGGTTGATAAGCAAATGCTGAATAATTTAAAAACTAATGCTACAAGAGCGACTCAGGCAACAAAATAATTGAAAGTCATGGTAAACCGCCAGCGATGGGCCAGCGGATTTGGTAGACATATGGTATGAAGATTACTTGATCTCGAAATCTTCCAGTATCTTACCGGCTTCGAGCGCAGCAGCGATAGCACGAGGAGTTCGGCCCTGACCTGTCCATGTCTTTTCCGAACCATCGGTATCAACATATCTATACTTAGCTGGACGTGGGGCGCGTTTCGCTCCGGTCTTGGAAGGAGATGGGCTAACAGCTGAAAGCAACTCTGCCGGGTCTATGCCATCTTCCAACAACTTCTGACGGAATGCTTCCAGCTTGGCCTGTTTCTCTTCCTGCTGCTTTAGAAATGAGGCCTCTTCTTCACGACGTTCTTCTACAACGATAGTGAGTTTTTCTAACATCTCTTCCAAGGTTTCGAGTGTCAGTTCACGAGCCTGAGCACGGAGAGTACGAATATTGTTGATGATCTTTAAAGCATCAGACATGCGATTTCCCTAATGTTTGTGGTAAAGAATACAAGCAATAACATCATAGTTTTAATCGTTCCTGTGCACAAAATCAATACATTATACGGTATAGATATTAGTTCCATCCTGAGTTCAAATTTTTTTATTTGGGTTTATGATTATCTTTAGCCGAGAGGGTTTCTTCAGATGATATATTATCAATGCGATTTTTAAACTTCCTTAAAAATCTGTTTTTCTCAATGCATTTTTTCTCGGCCTCTTCCTGATTATTAATGTAATATTCGATTGTATTGCCGTTATCCAAGTCATAAATGACAGAAATCAAGACATTAATATTCTCATCTCTACTGTCATGTGTAATGTCAAACTTAGATATTAGCTTTGAAACAACAATGTAATTTGGATGCAAAGTAGTTGTCATGATGAGCATTCCATAAAATGGATGATTGATGTATAGGCGTGTTTTTAAGAGACACAGCAGGTTAGTGTCTTATTAAAATAAATATAATGTTATGAACGAATAGTTAAGTCCTTATTATGGTTTATTTTTTATCTCTCTGTTAGGAAATGGAAACTCAAGATAATCGTCAGCAAGATTATTATCTTTTATGGCATTCCACCATCTTTCTCTATAATCCTGTTGATTACACAAAATTCTTTGTCTTTGCATTTCATCAAGGATGAATTCCTTTTTATCCGGCCATTCCTCCTGAAGTCTGCGAACCGTTCTGAAGAGAATGTTTTTATGTAAAGCTACACGAAAGAAATTTTGTTTATATTCTTCAAGACGTTGCTCATAATCAGCGACAACCTTCTTATGGCTATTGATTGTGTTATTCAGCTGCATCTGTATTCTGTTAACCCTGTCATTAGCCATAGATGCTTCAAACTGAGCCTGCTGGGAATCCAGTCTTGCTTCATTGGTCTGTTGGTAAGAGTCTACGATTTCTCTATTACGTTGTGCTGCATTATAATCATAATTCCAAAAAGGATTTTTCCCAGACATAAATATACCTCGATATCAAATATTATATGTGTATATAATTAAACATTAATTTTCTAAAAAGCAAATAATTCTATTAATTAATTTTTTTAGTCAGATATTTATTTTCCTTTTTTTTAATGTTTTGTTTATGGGCCAAAGAAAATATGGCTATTAAATACTTCCACCCATTGCTCGCAAATATAATGTGCGTGAGATGGAACCCTGAACGTCCAGACTGGATTTAGTTCATCATCAGTCATAATACAGATCTCGGCATCATCGGATCTGCAATCAGGCAGCGAGTAGTTGATTTCCCTGATGTTGCTATATGGATATATAAATGTGCTGTTCATATTTTTACGCAATGTCGAAGACATTACGTTTTTCTTTATATTATGGTTAAAGAGAAGAACCGAGCGTTGCATTAAATTAATGGTGAAGCCCGCCTGTTCGTATTCGTAAGACAAAGCAGCATCGCTGAACGAGTCAACAAAAGCGATTTTTTGATCTTTTTCGAAGATTTCCATAGAGCTTCGCTCGTTGTTGTTTTCCATGCTCATTCCTCGCTGTTTTACTGCTTTATCTCAGCCCAGCATAGTCGCCAGTGCCAGCATACTCAAGCAAAATGATCTGTAAAATCGATCGATAATTTTACATTGATAGATATTAGCGATTAAAAAAGATTTATCGATCGGTCTTTTAATTGATTTAATCGATCGATATATTGTTTATGATAGTTTGTGGCTATCATTTGTTTTGTATCGATCGATTTAAACGATGTGACGAACACCAAAAATAATTCAATTCTATCAATTGATTAGACGATAACTCCTGATCTGTCGGTGAGAGCGCCGGGATTGGGGTATACGAATCTGACTAAATCCTTGAGGAATAAATGAAAGGACATAACTTCTTACCACTGGCGGTCTCTCTGGTGTTTCTTTCTGGCTGCCAGCAGCTCAACGATGGCGTAAATACAGTTAATGGCGCAATCAGTTCTTCGTTGTCTTCAGTAGGTAAAGCGCTGGGGGGAACTGCCACCACTCAAAGCCTTGGCCCGGTATCGTCTGTATCTGGCCTTGGTGCTGTCTGCAAAGACTATGAAGAAAATGCAATGGCAGCAGAAAAGAAATGGACAGGCAAAAGGATCGCTATCACCAATGCCACGGTTCTGGAAGTTACGAAGGGCAGAAGTGCCAGCGATATGATGACGGGAATGCCCAAATCTAACCCTAACTATTATCTGCTCTTTAAAACAGCTGATACAAGCTACTGCGGCGGGATGGTCTGGCTGGATTACTACTCTGGTATTGATAATGCAGTTCTTACCTATAAGAAAGGCCAGAAAGTCAGCGTCACCGGAACTGTAAACAATTTCGAAGTCCGTGGATTCGCTACCGTCAACAACGCCGATATGCCAGTTCGTCTGGTTGTTCTGAGAAACGGTACGATTAACTATTAACTCTGGGATAACACGATGCGTAAATTTTTACTCGTGGCAGGTCTTGCTGCTCTTTTATCGGGATGCGGTGAAAAAGGCGATTTTGAGAAAGCGATCAACGCGAAAATATCACAATCAAAGCTGTGCTACTCACTGCAGGACAATGACATTGTATTCAATAAAGGTTTTCCGATTAAGGTTAACCGTGGCTACCGTTCTACCGCATACAGTGCCAGTGATGAAATCCTTAAAGGACTTGCTGAACAAGGGCTGCTCACAGTTTCACAGCAGGCAAATGGCTTTAGCAGCGTTGATGTTCTGGAAGTAACAGACGAAGGCCAAGAGGTTGAGTTTTGGGATCGCAAAGATGGTGCCTGTGTCGGTCATCGTGCTGTTGCTGAGATAAAGGAATGGACCGAACCGGGAAACAGTAATCAGAAAATTGTTCGCGTGTCTTATACATGGAAGTTGGCGGATGTTCCTTCATGGGTGGACAAAAAAGCGTTCTCCAGCGTCAAGGGTATGAATGAACCTGAAGAGAGCATGATTAATCTTGTTAAAACCAGCAATGGCTGGAAAGCGATCTAAGGGGTCTATCATGGCAAACAATACAATCCAGTGCCCATTTTGCCTGAAAGAGAGCCAGCGCGGTGTTCATGTCTGCACCGGATGCATGGCGACTGTTTTATATGGCGCCTATCCCGGTTGGTATGCTTTCGTGGTTATATTATTGACCTTCGGCCTGTCTATATTGATCGGAATGTCTACAGGCATGGCGGGAGCTACTATCAGCCTACCAATCATTGCGGTTGTTGGGTTTGTGGCTGGCAAGGCTATCTTCTCTGAGAATGTTGTGTTCAGGCGACAGTTGTAATCTTTTATTAAAAAATCACTCATTAAATGAAAGTAATGGGTGATTTCATTATAAATTGGAAGGTGTTGATATTATGTGAATAACCGTGGAATTATGATAGATATAAATTATTGGCTAAATGTCGTTTCCTTTGTAAAAAAATCTAATAGATGGTAATATAAAAGACGGTTTTGTATTGAATATACTAAACTCAGGATAACTTTAATCAGTGTGCTATATTAATTTATGGTGAATTTAAATGGAAGTATTAAAGAATAGAATTTTACTCGGTGTTTTAAATGACTTCAAAAATGATTTTAATATAGATGAGGATGAAGCAAAATCTTTTGAATCTTTTGTGAATTATGTTGTGTTATCAAAATATGATAGTGAAACATTCGATGATACTGATACTTTTGATATCGTGGATGTTGATAGCAATGGTACATACGGAATAGATTCTTTTGCTTTATTTATAAACGATAAAATAGTTCGAAATGCCAATGAGATTGAATGGTTCCGTAAAACGAATAGAATGGACGTTAGATTCGTTTTTATACAAACCAAAAGGTCTACATCAGTAGATATTGGAGATTTCCTTAAATTCACAAGTGCAGTGAGTAATTTTCTTCAAGATGGCGAAGGGATCAAAATTGAAGATGATCTAAAGAATAGTAAAAATATGCTAGATGAGCTATTCAAGCCAGAAAACATGCGTCTTTTTGCTAATAATAAACCGGTTTGCGATCTTTATTATGCTACATCTGGAGTTAAAAGTGATGACGAAAAATTCCTTGGTGCCTTAAACCAACAGAAAAAAGCAATCAATAGAGATAATCCTGAGATCGGTGAGGTTAATATAGTACAAATTGGTGCTGATTACTTAATAACTTCTTACAACGAAATAGAAAATAACCACACAGTAGAAATCGAGTTCCAAAATAACATTGACTGCGGAAATGATATCGAAGATATCGAACAAGCATTCATAGGTTATCTACCGGTAGATGAATTTATAAAATTAATTACTGATGGTGATAAAAGATTAAGGAAAAACCTTTTCTATGAGAACGTGAGGGATTTTCAAGGAATAGATAATACAGTTAATGCTGAAATGTCTAAAACTCTATGTGATGACAGTAAAATAGATAAGTTTTTAATACTGAATAATGGAGTGACGATTGTAGCTAAAGATTTTTCAAACATAAAATCAAAATTATATGCAATATCTAATTATTATATTGTCAATGGCTGTCAAACAAGCAATGTAATTTTTCATAATTTAAGCAAAATAAAAGACAGAACATTATTAAATATTCCCGTTAAGATAATACACACGAGAAATAATGATGTAATAAATAGCATTATAAGAT
>PPYE01597871.1_pt1 | contig 11006 bp, 5 predicted proteins | sample 1559881 | NCBI WGS metagenome assembly PPYE01 (sample SAMN08240022, study PRJNA423297) | Human gut metagenome, whole genome shotgun sequencing project.
TTCTTTGATAATCGGTGAATTGTCATCAATTACCTTTAGTTTACCGGCTGTTTCACTTAGTGGAATGTAGCTTATTTCATTATCTTTAAATACAACCAAGTTGCCGTAATTTTTGCTAATGATTAGTTCAGCACCTTTTGCACCAAGTCTTGTGGATAAAATTCTGTCATAAGGTGTTGGTTCACCACCACGCTGAGTGTGTCCTGCAATAGTGGTTCTAACTTCCACAATGCCTAGCTTTTCAAGTTCTGATGCAATATAGGTTGCAATAGAATTGTTGTTTTTGCTAAGAAGTTTCTTTCTGTCTTTCTTAGGCATTTTAGTCATTTCCTTAGTCATTGCACCCTCAGATGCAACAATGATTGTGTAACCTATCTTGTTATTATTGATTACATCGGCAATTTTTTTAATTGAAAATGGCTTTTCCGGAATTAGTACAATGTCAGCACCACCGGCAATAGCTGAGTACAAACCTAACCAACCAACTTTGTGTCCCATAAGCTCAACAATGAAAGTTCTCTTGTGGCTTTGTGCAGTTGTTCTAATGTTGTCAATAACATTAGTGCCAACACTAATTGCACTGTCAAAACCAAAGGTAATGTCTGTACCGTAAATGTCATTATCAATAGTCTTAGGTAAAGCAATAACATTTAGACCTTTTTTAGAAAGTAGGTTTGCAGTTTTGATTGAACCGTTACCCCCCAGTACAACAAGACAGTCCAAGTCAAGTTTTTTGTAGTTTTCTACCATAGCTTTAACTTTATCAACACCGTTTTCATCAGGTTCTGTAATGTGTTTAAAAGGTTCTCTTGATGTGCCTAAGATTGTACCACCTTGATTAAGGATATTTACAAAAGCTGATGGTGACACAATACTGTAGTGGTTATAGATAAGTCCTTTATAACCGTTAGCAAAACCAATGATTTCTACCTTTTTCGCAAGGTTCTTTAATGTAAGTACAACACCTCTCATTGTTGGGTTAAGTGCTTGACAATCTCCACCACTAGTTAATAAGCCAACTCTCATAAGGATACCTCCTGATTTCTGTTTTCTTTTTCTTCCTTAATTGATTCAACATTGTTGTATGCTTCTTCATAGAATAGCTCCTGTGAATTTGTCTTAGGGAACTCATTCACTACCTTTTCGTATTCACCGTTAGCACACTGCACTCTTGCTTTACAGTTATCTATAAGCATTGTGTTGAAGAAGTGGTTTAGCCTGTGCTTAATCTTTTCATCATAAATAGGAGCAGCTACTTCAACTCTTCTTAGAGTATTTCTTGTCATAAAGTCAGCAGAAGAAATAAACATTTTTTCTTCTTCACCTTTACCAAAAATGTAAATTCTTGAGTGTTCCAAGAATCTACCAACAATGCTGATAATTCTTATATTATCAGTATAACCAGGAATACCGGATTGTAAACAACAGATACCACGAATAACCATATCAATTTTTACACCGGCATTTGATGCTTCAATCAGCTTATCAATAATCTTCTTATCGGTAAGTGAATTTAGCTTTAAGCCAATGTATGCTTCTCTACCTGTTCTTGCCTTTTCAATTTCGTCATCAATTAGTGCAAGAACCTTGTTCTGTAAACATTTTGGTGCAACCATTAGGTGGTTAGTTTCCTCTACAACTTCACCAAATGATAGTGCTGAGAACACTTGATTTGCTTCCATACCGATTTCACTGTTAGATGTGATAATCTGTAAATCGGTATATAGTCTGGCAGTTTTTTCATTGTAGTTACCTGTACCGATTTGAGTAATATACTCAATGCCTTTTTTACTCTTTCTTGTAATTAAACATAGCTTTGAGTGTACCTTTAAGTTGTCAATACCATAGATAACATGACAACCTGCATCTTCCAATCTTCTTGACCAACCGATGTTATTTTCTTCATCAAATCTCGCCTTTAGTTCAACAAGTACATCAACTTGCTTACCGTTTTCAGCAGCTTCAACTAATGCCTCTACAACTTTACTGTTCTTTGCAAGTCTGTACAAAGTCATCTTGATTGATACAACTTGTGGGTCAACTGCTGACTGTCTTAGTAGATTTAGGAAAGGATTGATGCTTTCATATGGTAGAGAGATTAGGCAATCTTTCTTTTCGATTTCCTTGGCAACTCTCTTAACACCAATAAAGTCAAGTGGTGTTTGTGGTACTCTTCTCTTGTAGAATAGTTCAGTTTTGTTTCGTAGCATATCCTGAATCTTAAATACAAATGATAAATCAGAAGGTACAGAAGAAACAAAGATTTGTTCTGTAGGTAGGTCAAGTTGCTGACAAAGCCACTTTGTCATAATAGCACTTAGAGTATTAGTTGATTCCAGTCTGATAGGACATAGCTTTCTTCTTTGTCTGATAACTTCAGCCATATGTTCACGATAGTCAAGTTCTTCATCATCAATACTGTCAGCATCAATATCGGCATTTCTGGTAACACGAATAATTGACTTTGAGCGAACTTCATATTTCTTAAATACTTTTGATGCAAAGTTAAGGATTAGTTCTTCACCTAAAATATAAGCACCATCTCTGTTAGGTACTTTAATAAGTCTTTCCATTAGGTTAAAGCTACAAGGGATAATACCAATCTTAGCCTTGTCACTTTTCTTTCTTAGTTCTGCCACAACATAAAGTTCCTTGTTGTTGCAGAATGGGAATGGTTGCTTTCTGCCTACAACAATTGTTGAAAGCAGTGGTTCAACCTCCATTGCAAAATACTGCTTAAAGTATTTCTTTTCATTAGCAGTCAGCTGTTCAAAGTGAAGTAAAGATACACCTTGTTCTGAACATTCTTGCATTAGAGAATAGTATATCTTTTCTTTTACAGGTAAAATATCTCTAATATCACTTAAACAAGCCGAGAACTGTTCTGATGGTGTCATTTTGGTTTTGTTCTCTTTGATTTCTTTCTTCAAAAGGGTCATATCGTGGAGAGAACCCATTCTAACCATAAAGAATTCATCCAGGTTTGTCTGGAAGATTGATAGAAAAGTCAGTCTTTCACATAATGGGTTTTCTTTATCGTCAGCTTCTTCCAAAACTCTTTTGTTGAATTTTAGCCAAGAAAGTTCTCTGTTAATGTAGCATTTCTTCTTGCCGGAAAATTTTTTGTTGAAAATTTTTTCAAGTGCATTGTCCTTTTTTGCTACTTCATTTTCACTCATATTTTCATCTCCTAAATTGTGTTTCTTAAGGTTATACAAGATTATAATTAGCAACACTACACACAACAATGCACACAGAATTATAATTGTAGGTAATGTAAAAAATTTCATAATCTATCTCCTAAAACACTTTTCCATTATTATAAATGTTCAATGTTAAATATAAGTTATAGTTATGTTAAAGTAGAGGAAAATATTACAAAAGAAAAGCACTCCATAAGGAGTGCTTAGAAACATAAATTTATTTGCTTGTATTCATCTGTACATCACTGTAAAATCTCTTGTTTATCTTGTTTCTTATTACAACACAAAGATTGTTGTAATGGGTAATTTTCTTGATAAATTCAAGTACAATAGAAATCACAAGTGACTCTGCCAATAGTACCAATGCAATAAGCACAAAGTGCTTAAATGAATATGTATATGTATGGAACCAATGATATCTGATGAATGTATGGAACAAGAAAATGTTTAGTGAATGTTTACCGATAAGTGCAAAAACATTTTTAATCAGTGGAATATCTGTAATAAATTCATAGCAATAATAAACCACATATGCAGGAATCAGACCATCACGAATTTCAAAAATATAGTTTGCATACTTACCGTCAGTCTTTATTCTAATAATATACAGAACAACTAAACCGGCTGTTAAAACAACAAACTTAATTATTTTGCTTAGTACCTTATTGTTAGTAATTGTAAAGGACTTTAATCTTGCAAGCCAGTTGTTTTGTGCAGCTAAAACACCCAATAATGTAGGTAACATAAATCTAAATAGATTTGATGTTTGACCTAAATGTAAAGGTACTGTCACATAAATAAGTCTTGGGATAATCACTAGAAAAGCAATTGATGCAAAAGCATTGAACTTCTTGCAAAGTTTAACCATAAACGGAACAAAAAGAATAATCATAATTGCCAGTGACATATACCACCAAGTACCGTTTAGGCTGGTAGTACCAACAAGTTTTGCAAGTCCTAAGAAGTCAATAAATATATTTAATATACCTCTGACTCCACCGTTAGCAAAATAATCCATTGTGTAGCTTGGTGCAATTATTGCACATAAAATTTCTGACAAAATAAAAATGAACCAAAAGCCCCACATTAAATTTAATAGCTTGTTGCTGATAAAATGGGAATACTGTCTGGAGTTTAGCAGTGAATTGTTGTCATATTTTCTCAGAGAAAGTGTAAGTCCGTACGCACTTAAGAAAGCAAACATACCAACACAAATCTTTAGAAAATTACAGAAAATAACTACTGAACTTTGACTAAACGGAAAGAAGCTGAATGACATTCCCTTAAAAACAGACTCTAACCTAAAATTGTGATGAAACATTAGCATTGTGATGGCTATGCCCCTAATGACTAATGTATCATTTTTTGAAAATGTTTTCATTCAATGTTACCCCTTATTTTCATTAATGTTCTTTTCTATTAAAATTTTAGCTATTCTTCTTTCCTCAACTTGAAGAACAGTTAATTTTAAGTCCCCTTCATATACAACAGGATGTTCACCTTCTGTTGGGATTTTTCCTGTATGTTCAAGAATAAATCCGGCAATAGTGTCACAGTCGGTTTCCGGAAATTCATAATCAATAAGTTCACTAACATCATCAAGTGTCATTGCACCGTCAACTGTAAACTTGTTTTCACTTAACTTGTGACTTTCTTCATCCTCATTGTCATACTCGTCTTGGATATTACCCATAATATCCTCAACCAAATCTTCAATAGAAATGATACCCTCTGTACCACCATACTCATCAACAACAATTGCAAGTTGAATTTTCTTCTTTGTCATTTCAGCAAAAAGCCTACTTAGGTTCTTGCTTCTGGGTACACAAGGAACTGTTCTTGTTAAATCTGTGATTTTAAAGTCCTCAGGAACTTCCTCACATACATATTTCAGCAAGTCCTTAACATAAAGGATACCAACAATGTTGTCTATATCTTCGTGATATACCGGAATACGAGAATGACCGCTTTCAATTGCTATATCCACAATTTCCTTTAAAGATAAAGTATCCTCTACAGCAGTAATCTCTGTACGATGAGTCATAATCTCCGATGCAGTAGTATCATCAAAATCAAAAACATTTTTTATGAAATTTTCTGTTTCGTCCTTGAAGTAGCCTTTTTCTCTACCTTCTTCAACAAGGTTAAGAATTTCTTCTTCTGTCTTTTGTTCTTCCAAAGCCTTAGACTTTGTTTTGAAAATTTTTCCTAAGAAAGACCTTTTTGGACTGCCCGAATCTTCTGGCATTTATAAATCAATCCTTTCAGTTAGATGAAATATTTACATAATTATTCCTATTATATGAGTGTACAAAAAAATCTAATATTTGTCAAATTAAATCTATTATTTTACTTTACTTTTTTCCAAAAAAGTGATAGTATAATCTTGATACAATAGGTATCGAGTATTTTAATAATTTTGTTGATTTTTGCTACTCCGTTAGGGTTTTGGAGAAGCAATATATATTAAGGAGGAAAAATCCAATGGCAAGAAAAATGAAAACCATGGATGGTAATAGTGCAGCAGCTCATGTTTCCTATGCTTTTACTGATGTTGCAGCTATCTATCCAATCACACCATCTTCTGTAATGGCTGATGAAACAGATAAGTATGCTACTGTTGGCAGAAAGAATCTATTTGGCAGAGAAGTTCAGGTTACAGAAATGCAGAGTGAAGGTGGTGCTGCCGGTGCAGTTCACGGTTCACTAACTGCCGGTGCTTTAACTACAACATATACAGCTTCACAGGGTCTACTACTAATGATTCCTAATATGTACAAGATTGCCGGTGAACTTTTACCATCAGTTATCCATGTATCAGCTCGTGCATTAACAAGTCACGCACTATCAATCTTTGGTGACCACTCTGATATTTATGCTTGTCGTCAGACAGGTTACGCAATGCTATGTTCTAACAACCCACAGGAAGTTATGGATTTAGCAGCAGTTGCTCACCTAGCAGCTATTAAGGGTAGAGTTCCTTTCCTACATTTCTTTGATGGTTTCCGTACATCTCACGAAATTCAGAAGATTGAATATTGGGATTATGAAGACCTAGGTGATATGCTAGACTGGGATGCTGTTGAAGCTTTCAGAAAGCGTTCCCTAAATCCTGAACATCCACATATCCGTGGTACTGCTCAGAACGATGATATTTTCTTCCAGGCTAGAGAAGCTTGTAACAAGTATTATGACGCTATTCCTGAAGTTGTTGTTGAATATATGAACAAGGTTAACACTAAGCTTGGTACTGACTATAAGCCATTTAACTACTATGGTGCTGAAGATGCAGAACATGTTATTGTTGCAATGGGTTCTGTTTGTGACGCAACTGAAGAAGTTGTTGATTACCTAAATGCAGCAGGTGAAAAGGTTGGCCTACTAAAGGTTCATCTATACAGACCATTCGTAGCTGATTATATGCTATCAGAACTACCAAAGACAGTTAAGACTCTTTCAGTTCTTGACAGAACTAAGGAACCGGGTTCAATCGGTGAACCTCTATACCTAGATGTTCTTGCTGCTATTAACGCATCAGAATTTGCTAATGTTTCTGTTTATACAGGTCGTTACGGTCTAGGTTCTAAGGATACAACACCTGGTGACATTGTTGCTGTTTACAGAAATGCTGAATCAGCTACACCTAAGAAGAGATTTACAATCGGCATCGTTGATGATGTTACAAACCTATCACTACCTATCGTTGAAAACCCTGACACAACTCCTGCAGGTACAACTTCTTGTAAGTTCTGGGGTCTTGGTGCTGACGGTACTGTAGGTGCTAATAAAAACTCAATCAAGATTATCGGTGACCATACTGATATGTACGCTCAAGGTTACTTTGCATATGACTCAAAGAAATCCGGTGGCTTAACAGTATCTCACTTAAGATTTGGTCATAAGCCAATCAAATCTACTTACTATATTTCAAAGGCTGACTTTGTTGCTTGTCACAACCCATCATATGTTGACAAGTATGAAATTGTTGAAGACCTAAAAGAAGGCGGTTCATTCCTACTTAACTGTCCATGGTCCGGTGAAGAGCTTGACCACAGACTACCTGCAAAGATGAAGAAGCAGTTAGCTGATAAGCACATTAACTTCTACACAATCGACGGTATTAAGCTAGGTAAAGAAATCGGTCTAGGCACAAGAATTAACACAATTCTACAGTCTGCTTTCTTCAAAATTGCTGACATTATCCCTGCTGAAGATGCAAAACAGTATCTAAAGGATGCTGCTACTAAGTCTTATAGCAAGAAGGGTCAGGCAATTGTTGATATGAACCATAAGGCTATTGATATGGGTATGGAAAACTTTGTAAAGGTTGAAGTACCTGCTGAATGGTCAAATTGTGTTGACGATTCTGTTGAACACACAGTAACAGAAGGCAGAGAAGAAGTTGTTAAGTATGTAAACGGTATCCTAAACCCTGTAAATGCTTACAAGGGTAACAAGCTACCTGTTTCATCATTTATGGATTATGTTGACGGTGAAGCTCCTCAGGGTTCTGCTGCATATGAAAAGAGAGGCATTGCAGTTGATGTTCCTGAATGGAACCCAACAGCTTGTGTACAGTGTAATATCTGTTCAATGGTTTGTCCTCACGCAGTTATCCGTCCAATCGCTATGACAGAAGAAGAATTAGCAAATGCTCCAAAGCAGACAAAGTCTGCTGATATGAAGCCAGCTAACGGTATGAAGTTCGTTATGGCTATTTCAACACTTGACTGTACAGGTTGTGGTGCTTGTGTTCAGTCTTGTCTAGGTAACAAGAAACCTGACAACAAGGCTCTTGTAATGAAATCTATTGACTCACAGAGACCTATGCAGGAAGTATTTGATTATGCTATCAAGACTTCCGATAAGCCTGAAATTGCTACTGATAAGACAGTTAAGAGTGCTCAGTTCAAACAGCCACTACTTGAATTCTCAGGTGCTTGTGCAGGTTGTGGTGAAACTCCTTATGCTAAGCTAGCTACTCAGCTATTTGGTGACAGAATGTTCATCGCTAATGCAACAGGTTGTTCTTCAATCTGGGGTGGTTCTGCTCCTGCAACTCCATATACAGTTAACAAGAAGGGATTTGGCCCAGCATGGCACAACTCTCTATTTGAAGATAACGCAGAATTTGGTCTTGGTATGACATTAGGTCAGAAGGCTATTAAGGATAGACTAGTTGGCTATGTTGACAAGATTAATGAATTAACTGCTGATGAAGCTCTAAAGGAAGCTATCAGCGAATACAAGGCTACACTTACTGACTCAGGTAAGTCAAGAGTTGCTACAGATGCTCTTATCTCTGCTCTTGAAGCTACATCTGCTGATGGTGAACTAAAGGATACTATCGACAAGACTCTTGCAGAAAAAGATTCTCTATCAAAGAAATCTATGTGGATCTTCGGTGGTGACGGTTGGGCTTACGACATCGGTTTCGGTGGTCTTGACCATGTTATCGCATCAGGCAAGAATGTAAACATTGTTGTATTTGATACAGAAGTTTACTCTAACACAGGTGGTCAGGCATCTAAGGCATCTCCAATCGGTGCTATTGCTCAGTTTGCTGCCGGTGGTAAGACAACTAAGAAGAAAGACCTTGCTGCTATTGCAATGAGCTACGGTTATGTATATACTGCTCAGGTAGCTATGGGTGCTAACTATGCTCAGTGTCTAAAGGCATTTAAGGAAGCTGAATCATACAACGGCCCATCACTAATCATCTGTTATGCTCCATGTATCAACCATGGTATTAAGGGTGGTATGGGTATTGCTCAGCTAGAAGAAAAGAAGGCTGTTGACGCAGGTTATTGGAATATCTTCAGATATGACCCAAGACTAGCTCATGAAGGCAAGAATCCATTTATGCTTGACTGTAAAGCTCCTACAATTCCTTATAAGGACTTTATCATGGGCGAAGTTCGTTACAACGCTCTACAGAGAAGTAACCCTGAAAAGGCTGAAAAGCTATTTACAGAAGCTGAAGAAATTGCAGCTAAGAAGTTTGAACACCTAGAATATCTTGCTGAACCAAAGGAAGATAAGTAATAGGAGATAGTAATATAACTTCTATTAAATAAGTAAAATTTAACCCACTATGGATTTCCATAGTGGGTTTTTGCTATATATAGACACCTTTCTTTGTGCATTATTATCAAATATAAAAATCTTCAAAAATTATGTAACCTTTTGCAACTGTAATTTGTGTTATATATAGAAGGCATATTATTTAATTACAGTAATCATATGTATAATTTAACCAAATATGAACAGCGTATTTTGTTTACTATTTTTTACAACAAAAATATTGAACTTTATAACATTATATGTTATTCTTTTATTAAAGATAACCAGTTTAATTGTAAATATATTATAATTATTATGTGAAATACATAGTAATTATATGAGAGGGTAGTCCAATGCGAAAATAGTTTAATACAATTAAAAAATATATAATCGAGCTGAGTGTTTTGATTAAATTAAAAAAATTAAACAGTTCGGACATTTTAGAAGAGAACGAATGGAAAATTTGTACTTCTTTCCCTAAGCGAGTAGATAGTAACGGTAAAGTTGTTAACATATAGAGGAGGGTGATTTTATGAAAAAATTATTAGCTATAATGTTAACATTGGTAATGGCTATATCTATTATAGCCATTATACCAAATGCAAGTGGTGCAACAATCTATAAAGCAAATAACTTTGAATATATAAAATTAGGTGGCAATAAAGCCAGAGTTACTGCTTATATTGGTAAAAATACAACAGTTGTTGTACCAAGTAAATTGGACAACAATACAGTAACGGAAATAGGCAATAATATTCTCCGTTATAATAGAAATGTGAAGTCTGTTTCATTCCCTAACAGTGTTAAGAAATTTGTTCAGTTACCTTTATATGGTGCTAAAAAATTAGAGAAAGTTACCATAGGAAAAGGTGTTACAAAAATTCCTAACTACTTTCTTGAAGATTGTAAAGCAATGAAAGCCTATACTATTCCATCACATATTCAATCAATAGGTATAGACGTATTCCCTAGTTCATTACAATCATTAACTATAGGAAAAAGCCTTAAAAAGTTTGATGAAGTACCTACTCTCAACAATATGAACTTAAAAGAATTTAAGGTTTCAAGAAATAATAAGTATTTCAGTAGTAGGGATGGTGTTCTTTATAACAAGAATAAAACTAAGATAGTTGCTTATCCAAATGGCAAAAAAACAACACAAATTGCTATTCCTAAGAAAGTTAATACTATCGGTGAACTAAGTTTTGCATATCAAAGATATTTAAAGAAAGTAACATTTTCTAAAGATGTTAAAAAGATAGAAAAAATGGCTTTTCTGAATTGTGAAAAGCTATCTTCTATTAACATTCCTATAAATATAACTACTATTAACAGAATGGCTTTTGCCGGTTGTAAATCTGTTAGTAAATTGACAATCAATTCAAACAAAAAATTGTCAATAGGCTACGGTGCTTTCTCTGAACTTAATAAGCTAAAATCCTTACAAGTTCCTGTAGTTAAAGGTAACAATGTATTTAGTGAGTGCAAGAACCTTAACCATATTTATATTCCTAGCAATGTAAAAACTATCTATGCTTATGAATTTGTTGATTGTCCAAAACTTAAGACTGTAACTATTCCTAAAACAGTAAAGAGAATTGGTAAGAATTCTTTAGGTTACTGTCATGGTGAGTATTACGAACCAGAATATGTTAAAGTAAAAGGCTTTACAATTCGTGGTTATAAAGGTTCTGCCGGTGAAAAATACGCAAAGCAGAATGGATTTAAATTTGTAAAAAT
>PPYE01108931.1_pt1 | contig 11005 bp, 9 predicted proteins | sample 1559881 | NCBI WGS metagenome assembly PPYE01 (sample SAMN08240022, study PRJNA423297) | Human gut metagenome, whole genome shotgun sequencing project.
CTCCCAGTGCCACACAAATGAACACATTGGTCAATGCTGCACATGCACCGACAGCTGCAAGTGCGGAAGAACCAACAAACTGGCCGACAATAATAGAGTCGGCCATATTGTATATTTGCTGAAAAAAACTGCCAAGAATCATTGGCATTGCAAAAACCGTCAACGCTTTGAGGGGCGTATCGGTTATCAAATACTCATCTTTCGACATGATCCTATTCCTCCATGGTATCTTGTATCGTGGTATCCCATTCGCTTACCGTCTCAAATTCCGATTTATCATCCTGATTATACCACAAAAAAACCGCCCATGCCAAATCCGGCAGGGACGGTGTGTATTGCAATCAGTTCTTCAATGCCTGCATCGGGGCGGGGATGCGGCCGCCGCGGTGGATCATGACCGCGGGGCTGTACCGGCTGATGGGCATGATGGGCGCGTGGCCCAGCAGGCCGCCGAAGTCCAGCACGTCGCCGGCCTTGTGGCCGATGGCGGGGATGACGCGCACGGCGGTGGTCTTGCTGTTCACCATGCCGATGGCGGCCTCGTCCGCGATCAGGCCGCTGATGACCTCGGCGCTTGTGTCGCCCGGGATGACGACCATGTCGATGCCGACGGAGCAGACCGCAGTCATGGCCTCGAGCTTTTCCAGCGTCAGGCTGCCGCAGTTGGCGGCGTTGATCATACCGTCATCCTCCGACACGGGGATGAACGCGCCGGACAGGCCGCCGACGTGGTTGGACGCCATGACGCCGCCCTTCTTGACCGCGTCGTTCAGCAGGGCCAGGCAGGCCGTCGTGCCGCAGCAGCCGCAGCTCTCAAGGCCCATCTCCTCCAGAATGTTCGCAACACTGTCGCCAATCGCGGGCGTCGGAGCCAGCGACAGGTCAATGATGCCCGCGGGCACGCCGAGGCGCTCACTGGCGAGGTTCGCTACCAGCTGGCCCAGGCGGGTGATCTTGAATGCCGTGCGCTTGACCAGCTCGGCCACCTCGTCCATCGGGGCGTCCTTCGGCAGCTTGGCCAGCGCGGCGCGCACCGCACCGGGGCCGGAGACGCCGACGTGGATCTCACAGTCCGGCTCGCCCGCGCCGTGGAACGCGCCCGCCATGAACGGGTTGTCCTCGGGCGCGTTGCAGAACACGACGAGCTTTGCGTCGCCCATGCACATGTTGTCCTTCGTCAGCTCGGCGGTCTCGCGCACGACCTCGCCCATCAGCTTGACGGCGTCCATGTTGATGCCCGATTTCGTCGAGCCGATATTGACGCTGGAGCAGACAATATCGGTCTCGGCCAGTGCGCGGGGGATGGCGGCAATCAGCCGCTTGTCGCCCGCGGAAAAGCCCTTGTGTACCAGCGCACCGAAGCCGCCGATGAAGTTGACCCCCACGGCCTTGGCCGCGCGGTCCAGCGTTTTGGCGTACTGCACGGGGTCGGCGTCGGGCGCGGCGCCCAGCAGCATCGCAATGGGCGTGACGCTGATGCGCTTGTTGACGATGGGGATGCCGTATTCGGCGCTGATGCCGTCCACGACGGAGACCAAATTGCCCGCCAGACGGGTGATCTTGTTGTAGATTTTCTCGCACGCCTTGTCCGCATCCGGGTCGATGCAGTCCAGCAGGCTGATGCCCATTGTGACGGTGCGCACGTCGAGATTCTCGGCGGTCAGCATCTCAATGGTCTCCATAATGTCGCGGCTGTTGATGATTCTCATGTAGCAGCCCCCTTAAATGGTGTGCATGGCATCAAAGACTTCCTGCCGGGTCACGGTGACCTGCATCTTCATCTCTTTGCCCAATGCCGCAAAGCGGTCCCGGACCTCGGCGGCCTCGGCGTTCGCCTTGCTCAGATCGACCAGCATGATCATGCAGAACATATCCTGCATGATGGACTGGGAAACGTCCTCAATGTTGATGTTCAGCTCGGCGCACACCGCGCTGACCTTGGCAACGACACCCACCGTGTCCCGCCCGATGACCGTGATGACTGCTTTCATAAAATGACCCCCTCAAAATGTCCGATGATAAACGGAATACTGCCATTATAACAAAATTCCGCAAAAGAGTAAAGAATATAATGAGAAGTAATACTTTTTGAGCGAGCAGCTGCCTGCGGGGCGTCGGGGACGCCGCCCCCTACCGTAGTTCCGTAGGGGCGGATTCCATATCCGCCCGTGGGACTTGACGGCGGCGGTCACGTCCGCGGCTTTTGGGCGAACAGCCAACAAGCTGCCGCTTTGTAGGGGCCGCACATGTGTGGCCCGCAACTGTACGGCGGACGAACGCTTGCCTTTCACGCGCGGGCCGGGCATGCCCGGCCCCTACAGGGCATCGTGAACATCAAAACTCCGCCGAATGCTCCTCTGCCCGCACATCATCCCGCTGCAATTCCGCCAGCAGCTCATCCTCGCCGCCGTGGAGAAGCAGCTTCTCGCTGTACTGCTCAAACCGCTCGCAGTCGTTTTCGGCCAGAAACGGCGCGGAGTCGGGGCCGAGTGCCAGCTCGTTGACGAACACGACCATCTCCTGCCCGTCCTCGAACGCCTGCTCCATAAAGTCAAAGGCAAATTCCAGCGCGTTGCTGGCGGCGGAGACCGCTTCCTCGCGGCGCTGCACCTGGGTGTTGAACGCGCCGCGCACCGTGTCAAACGCCTCGTCGGCGTCCAGACCGTTGTCAAGGCTGCGGCTCCACGCGGTCAGCAGCGCCAGCGTGCGGGTGCGGGCCGCGGCCTCGTCGGGCAGCAGCGCCCCGGCAGTCTTGTCGGCTTCCAGCTTGGCGCGGTAGGCGTCGCACCGCTCGGCAAACAGGTCGGCCGGGTCGGCGTCGGGCTGCTGGGACAGCGTCCGCTTGAAGCTGCGCAGCTGCTGGTAGCAGGCATCCGTCACCGCACCCGTGGCGCGGGCGTCGGCAAAGCGGGTGTTCAGGCCCGCCAGCAGCAGACTGACCAGACTGATGCGCTCGTCAAAGCTCGCGTCCATCGCCCGTGCAATGACGGCGTCATAGGGCTTGCCCTGCAAAATATCCTCGACGCCGTAATCCTCGTGGTACTTGCGGTAGAGCACCCAGTAGGCCGCAAAATCCCGCGCGACCTCGGGGTGGCGCAGGTACTGCCCGATGACCCCCTCGTCCACGGGCAGCGCCAGCCTGTCCGCGGCCTGTAAATAGGCGGACAGATCCTCCCACCCGCGGGCGGTCACGAACTGCACGCCGTCCACATCGTTTTCGATTTTGTAAAAATGCTGCGGGCGCAGCTCCAAGTAGGCCGTCACGGCGGGGTGCAGCCGGTGGGCGCGGGCGTAGTCCTGCCAGACGCTCAGCTTCGGCTCAATGTCGATACGCCGCACGCGGTCCAGCGTGACAAGGTCAAACTCCCGCACGCTCTTGTTGTACTCCGGCGGATTGCCCGCGGCCACAATGACCCAGCCGCCAGGCACAGCCTGGTTGCCGAAGGTCTTGCACTGCAAAAATTGCAGCATCGTGGGGGCCAGCGTCTCGCTGACGCAGTTGATCTCGTCGATGAACAGGATGCCGTTTTTCTTGCCGGTGCGCTCCATGGGCGGCCAATGTCGTCCGTGGCAAGGTACGCCTGCACGGCGCGCTTGATTTCCTCTTTGGCACGTTGAATATCCATGGCTCATCGTCCTTTCGGGTCAAATTCTTCAGGCTGCAAGACCAGGCGCATGGCCCAGGGCGGCACGTCGGGCGGCGGGGTGCCGTCCTCCAAAAACAGGAACGCCGTCTCAAACGGCGGGCGTTTAGCGGGGTAGATGCCCTTGCCGTCGGTAAAATACAGCACGCCCTGCAGGTCCCGCAGCGCACCGTCCTGCCGCAGCTGCGCAATGCGGGCAAACGCGGGGCGGAAGTCCGTTCCGCCGCCGCCCACCAGCGTGAACTGCGCCGTATAGCGTTCCAGTGCGTCCAGATCGTTCAGCCAGACCTCATCCCGCACAGCGTTGTCCGCCTGCATGACCAAAATGCGGCACTGCCGGAAAAAGCTGTCCTGACTTTTTAACAAGGTGAACGTCTCTTTTAAGAACGCCTTGACCAGCTCGCCCGCCGTGGATTCGCTGGTGTCCACCACAATGACGAAGTCGCGTATTTTCTTCACCTCGCGGCTTTCCAGCGGCTCTATCAGCGGCAGGTTGCCGTAGGTGCGCAGGCCGTAGCTGTAAAAGCCTAGGTCGAATTCCTCGGGGTCGAGGTGCGGCTCCTCATGCCAGACGGCGAACCGGCGCAGGAAATCCCGGTAGGTGCGGCGGCTGCGCCCGGCCTGCACCTGCGCCTGCAGGGCTTGCGCGGCGGTGTCCTGCCCGGCGCGCCGGCCGCTTTCCTCCATGCTCAGCTCCGTCTGGCGGCCCAGGTTCTCCCACTGTTTGCCGCGCATCTGGGCGGCGGGGCTGTCCGGGTCAGCGGGCCAGAGGCGGTGGCTGTCGGTGTAAAATTCCCGCTGCCACTTGTTTAAGGTCTCCGCATCGGTCTGTGCTAAGACGCGGTAGATGGGGCCTGCCGCTAAAAAATTGCACTTTTCGCGCAGCTGTGTGTAGCATTGCTGCCGCACCCAGCCGACAGGGCGCTTCGTGGCGGGGGTGTTCAGGGTGTCCAGCGTGGCCTCCACGGCGATGTCACAGGCCAGCCCCCACAGGTCGGGATCGCGCCTGTCCCGCAGCCAGAGATGCCGGAAGATGCAGTGGAACAGGCTGTGCAGGTAGGCCCGGGGCAGGTACCGCCGGTTCCTGCGGTAGGTGTCCAGCAGCCATGCGGTGGGGTAGTAGAGTGCCCCGCCGTCGGTGGCAAAGCTGCCGCCGCTCTCCCGCGGGGCCGCGGGCAGTGCACCGAGCGCTGCCGTTAAGTAGCGCTGGTCAAGGTACAGCTCCCCCCGCAGCTGCTCCATGACCCGGCGGGCCATCGTCTGTTCCCATTCCGATTGGGTTTGGATGTGTTTGGCTATAGTGAACACCTTCTTCCATGACTGTATGTAGGGGCCGGGCATGCCCGGCCCGCGGGCTTACGTGGCTGCCCGGCAACGGGCTGAACCCCTCCGGCCTGCTTCGCGGCCACCTCCCCTGATGGGGAGGCTTTCCTCGCGGGCTTTGACGGGCCTTGCGCTGCCACCCGTTTATGGTCTACAAATCGTCAAAATCATACATTTTTTTCGCTCGCTTGGCCCTGCCTAACAGCACCGCCGCCCCGGCGCTCCACCCGACGCGGGCGCAATAGACCGCGGCATCTGCTGTCGGCAGGCTCAGTCCCACCAGCAGCCGCAGAGCGGCCTCGTCCCGGTCATCAATGGCACGCCGGAACGCTGCCTCCGGGTGGGCGGTCAGGTAAAGCTCGTAGTCCGCGCGGGCGTCGTCACCCAGTCCAAACGGCTGCACAAGCCGCCCGAGTGCTAACCGGCAGAGCTTGTCCTCACTCTCGCCGACGCAGGCCTGCGCAAACGACGCATCAAACGCGGCGTAATCCACCGCGCCGCCGGGCGTGAAGCACTGCCGCATCCGGTAGCCCTCGCCCTCAATGCTGTGGTTGAAGATATGCGCGGGCGTGTTCTCGTCCAGAAACTCCGAATACTCGGGGTAAAACAGCTGCGCACCGTCCAATTCCACCGTAATGTCCGCGCTGACGGCCCCCAGCAGCTTTTTTAAGCCCGTCGGGGCATCGGCGGCAGCCCGCAGGCGGAAGGTCTGCAATTGGCGGCAGTTCGTAAATAAATCGCTGCCGAACCCCTCGACCCCGGGCCCCAGCGTGACCCGGCGCAGCCTGCGGCAGTTGTAAAACGCCGCGCTGTCCAGCACCCGCACGGTGTCGGGCAGGGTGACCTCCTCCACAAAATTGCCGGTGATCTCATGCGTGTCGTCCCCGGTGCGCCGGGCCCCGGGCCTGACCGGCCTGTCCGCAAAGCAGTACGGCCCCAGCTCCGCAACGGGCAGCCCCTCAATTGTGCCCGGCACAGCGGGGCAGGGGGTATCGCCCAGCAGCCGCAGCAGCCGCGCACCGCCGGGACAAGGCTCCCAATAAAGACCCACAAAAATCACCTCTTTACATTAGGGCCATTATAGCATAAAATGTGGTTGCGAGAAACAGAAAAGTGAGAGAAATTCTATGAAAAGCGTCAAACAAACGGATATTCTGACGGGCAGCATCCCCAAACAGCTGCTCCTGTTCTTTCTGCCCATCTGGTTCGGCACGCTGTTCCAGCAGCTGTACAACACGGCGGACACCCTGATCGTCGGTAACTTTGTGGGCACAAACGCGCTGGCCGCGGTGGGCGCAACAGGGCCCTTCGTCAACCTGCTGGTGGGCCTGTTCGTCGGGCTTTGCAGCGGCGCGGGCGTCGTCATTGCCCAGAGCTGGGGCGCACATGACCCCGATGCTGTGGACAGGCAGGTGCACACGGCGCTGGTGCTGAGCATTGCCGTTGGCGCACTGCTGACCGTGCTGGGCCTTGTGACCGCCGCGCCGATAATGCGTCTGCTGGGCACGCCGGACGAGATTTTGCCCGACGCAGCGCTGTATCTGCGCATCTACTTTCTGGGCATGATCCCGCAGATGCTCTACAACATGGGCACCAATATCCTGCGTGCCATCGGCGATTCCAAGCGTCCGCTGTACTTTCTGATCGCGGCGTCGCTCGTCAACATTGTGCTGGACGTCGTGTTCATTGCGGTGTTCGGCTGGGGCGTCATGGGCGCGGCGCTGGCGACGGTGCTCAGTCAGGTGGCCAGCGCGGTGCTGACGCTGCGCTGCATCGTCGGCTCTCAGGGGATGCCGTGGCACATCCGCGCCGAAAAGCTGCGGCTGCACGGCGACGTTTTCGCGGCCATCTGCACCATCGGCGTGCCCGCCGCCGCCCAAAGCGCCATGTACAACATCAGCAATATGTTCATCCAGAGCAGCATGAACAGCTTCGGCACCAGCACGATTGCGGCGTGGGGCGTCTACGGCAAGATCGACTTTTTGTTCTGGATGACGATCAACTCGCTGGGCATCGCCATCACGACGTTTGCGGGGCAGAACTTCGGCGCACGGCAGTATGACCGCGTGCGCCGCGGCGTGCGGGTCTGTCTGGCAATGGCCGCGTGTACGACGCTGGTCATCAGCTTTACATTTTACAATCTGGCGGAGGTGCTGTTCCGCCTGTTCAGCCAGGACGACGCGGTGGTCGCCGTCGGTGTCGGCATGATGCACGTTCTGACGCCGGTCTACATCACCTACGTATGCATTGAGGTGCTGGCCGGTGCGCTGCGCGGCTGCGGCGATGTCCGCGTGCCGACGCTGATCACCGTGTTCTTTGTCTGCGGTCTGCGGATGCTCTGGCTGTTCATCGCCGTGCCCATCCGCCACGAGGTCGCCACGGTGGAGATGAGCTATCCCATCACCTGGTCCCTCGCGTCCGCGCTGTTTATTCTGTACTACGTCAAGGGCGGCTGGATGCAGCGGTGCGCGGAGAAGTGGGAGAAGAAGCAGGCAGGGTGATGCCGCGTAAATTGCCGCCGCACCTGTAGGGGCCGGGCATGTCCGGCCCGCAGGCTTGCGTTGCCGCCCCTTTAAGGATGGCTTTGCAGGGAGGGGTCTTGACCCCTCCGCGGCGGCCTGAGGGCAGGCCGCCCTACATCCCCCTTACAAACAATACGTAGGGCGGGGTGACCTCACCCTGCCGCGGGGCGTCGGGAACGCCGCCCCCTACAGCAAAACCCCCATCGGAGCAACATCCGATGGGGGTCATTTTTGCAAATTACAGCTTAAAGCTGTCCTTCAGCGTGACGATTCGATTGTACACGCCCTCATGCTTGCTGTCCGGGGTAAAATACCCGTTGCGCACGAACTGGAAGCGGTCACCGGGCTTGGCGTCCTTCAGGCTCTCCTCGAGCTTCGCACCCTGCAGCACCTTGACGCTGTCGGGGTTCAGGTAATCCTTGAAATCCGCGTCGTCGGGGATGCTGTTCATGTTGGCCTCGGTGAACAGCTTATCATACAGCTCGACCTCGGCGTCCAGGCAGTGGGCGCAGCTGACCCAGTGGATCGTGCCGCGCACCTTGCGGCCATCGGCGGGGTTGCCGTTGCGGGTCTCGAGGTCGGCCTCGGCGTGGATGGCCACGACCTTGCCGTTCTCGTCCTTGTCCACGCCGGTGCAGCGCACCAGATACGCGCCCATCAGGCGGACCTCGCTGCCCAAGGTCAGGCGCTTGAATTTCGGCGGCGGCACCTCAAAGAAGTCGCTGTTCTCGATCCACAGCTCCTTCGTGAAGGCGACCTTGCGGGTCGTCGTGTCGTTGGCGTCGCGGTTCGGGTTGTTGGGCAGGTCAAAATACTCGCACTGGTCGGCAGGATAGTTGTCGATGATCAGCTTGACAGGCTCCAGCACGGCCACGCGGCGCTGGGCGTTCAGCTCCAGCTCGGCGCGCAGCACGGCCTCCAGCTGGCGCATATCCACGAGGTTGTCAGCCTTGGAGATGCCGGCCTCTTTCACGAAGGTGAAGATGCTCGTCGGCGTGTAGCCGCGGCGGCGCAGGCCGGACAGGGTCGGCATACGGGGGTCGTCCCAGCCGTCCACGATGTTCTTCTCGACCAGCTCGCGCAGGTAACGCTTGCTCATGACGGTGTTCGTCACGTTCAGACGGGCAAACTCGCGCTGCTTCGGGAATTCTTTGCCGAACAGGTTCGTGATGACCCACTCATACAGCGGGCGGTGGTTCTCAAACTCAAGGCTGCACAGGCTGAAGGTGATGCCCTCAATGGCGTCCTGAATGGGGTGCGCAAAGTCGTACATCGGGTAGATGCACCACTTGTCGCCCTGGCGGTGATGCTCGACATGCTTGATGCGGTAGATGGTCGGGTCGCGCATGTTCATGTTCGGGCTGGCCAGGTCGATCTTGGCGCGCAGCGTTTTTTCGCCGTCGGCAAACTCACCCGCGCGCATACGGCGGAACAGGTCGAGGTTCTCCTCCAGCGTGCGGTCACGGTAGGGACTCGGGCGGCTGGGCTTGCCGGCGTCGTTGCCGCGGTACTCCTGCATTTCCTCGCGGGTCAGGTCATCCACGTAAGCCTTGCCCTCCTTGATGAGCTGCTCGGCGTACTCATAGCAGCGCTCAAAATAGTCGCTGCCGTAGAAAATGCCGCCGTTCGGCTCGGCACCCAGCCATTTCAGGTCCTGCAGGATGCTCTGCACGTACTCGTCACCCTCGCGGGCGGGGTTCGTGTCGTCAAAGCGCAGGTTGAACAGGCCGCCGTAGTGTTTGGCGATCGTGTAGTTGATGAAGATCGCCTTGGCGGAGCCGATATGCAGGTAGCCGTTCGGCTCCGGCGGGAAACGGGTATGCACGACATCGACCTTGCCCTCGGCGAGGTCGGCATCGATAATATCCGTCAGGAAGTTGGAAAATTTTTCGTCTGCCATGATTACACCCCAAAATTAGTAAGCGTCACGTTGTTGTAGGGGACGATGCCTGCATCGACCCGCTGCAAGGCTATAGGTACGCTAGCTTTGATTATCTTACTATTATACATAGGTTTATATCATTTAGCAAGAGGTAAAAACTTGCCTGCACCTACTGTTATTTATAAAAGGTTTGTGCTATAATCAATACTGATTTACAATGCCTAAGATTTTGCCTAAGATTTGCCGTTCTTACAAATCCTAACGAAAGGGGGCTGTGCCATGTCGACCCCGAATGACCGCGGGCCCCACCGCCCGCGCACAAATATACAGTACCATGTGGAAAATGGCTGGGTGGTGCCCGACCAGCCGCAGACGCCGCCGCGCCGCACCTCCACGCAGGAGCAGCGCCGCGCCGCCGCCCGCCGCGCGCGGGCAAAGCGCCGCAGACTCCGTCAGCTGGCGCTGATCGGTACGGCGTGCGGCATTCTGGTCGTGTCGGGCGTCATCACGGCGCTGCTGCCCGCTAAGGGTGCGGACGCGCCGCTCACCTCCGATGCCCCCGCCAACACGCGCCTTGTGGCCCCCGTGCCCTACGCGGGCAGCAACGGCAGCACAGGCACGGCACAGGCCCTGAACTGGGGCACTGTCGGCCCGCAGCGCCAGAGCGCCGACACGGGCTATACCTACACGGCGCTGCCCGCTGCGCCCGCCGCCCTGCCGGAATTTGGCCGCGTGGACACAAGCTGGTTTGCGGATGCCGCCTTCCTCGGCGATTCGCTGACCGCGGGCTTCTGCGTGAACGAATACAACATTGATGTGGGTGGTGCGCTGGTCTGCGGCTATGAGGGCATCAGCCCGAACACCGTCGTCAACCGCGCCACCGTCACCAGCCCGGACCGCGGCGAGGAGGTGCCGCTGGACGTTCTGGCCGCGGCCCAGCCCGCGAAGCTGTACATCCTGATTGGCACGAACGCCCTGGTCCAGCCCGGCAACGATGACAGCTTTTTGGCGTACTACGGCAAAATGCTGGACGACCTGCGCACCGCCCTGCCGAACACGGTGTTCTATGTGCAGTCGGTCCTGCCCGCCACGCAGGAGAAGGTCGCCGACAGTCTGCCGGGTCTGGCCCCGGACCGTCTGGCGGTCATCAACGCGGCCATTCAGCAGCTTTGTGTCGAGCGTGGGTGCTATTATCTTGACCTCAGCGCCGAGTTTGCCGACGACGCCGGGTATCTCTCGACGGAGTTCTCCCAGCCCGACGGCGTGCATCTGACGGTCTCCGGCTACAGTAAGTGGGTCAGCTATCTCTGCACCCATGTGCCCTACAGCAAGGACAACCCCTATCAGGCCGGGAGCACCTACTATTTAAGCGAGGATATGAAGGGGCTGCTGAGTGATCTGCCTTAAGATGAACGGCAGCCTCCCGGAAGGTTGTTCTTTCTTTTGGCAGCAAAAGAAAGAACCAAAGAAAATTGCCGCTGTTTCGACGCAGCGGACCCGCGACCTAGGGGCTGCACGCCCCTAGGAACCCCAAAGCGGAAGTCGGAAGGGGCGTGGGCTAAACGAAAGCAGTATTACTTTTCGTTCTTAACGCCCCCGCCCCTTCCTCCACCTTTGAGTCGGGTGTTCCCCCG
>PPYE01276044.1_pt1 | contig 11003 bp, 10 predicted proteins | sample 1559881 | NCBI WGS metagenome assembly PPYE01 (sample SAMN08240022, study PRJNA423297) | Human gut metagenome, whole genome shotgun sequencing project.
ATAACTATACGGATTATGGAGTTGGACTATTATAGTCCAGCTCCATTCTTTTTCAAGACGCGGTGTATTTGACGGTTACTAAGTTGTTGCTATTGTACGCCTATCAGCTGACAGGTGAGAAAAAATATCTTGATGCGGCAAATGCTGATCTGATATCTCATTTGCAGGAAACCATCGACTATTCAAAAGCTGTCCCGAAGCGGTCGATATGCCGCCAAAAAAGCTGAACACAAGAAGTCGTCTGTCCGGTGTAAAGTTGAACACGTTTTCGCAGTTGTAAAGAAACTGTTTGGGTATCGAAAAACACGATACCGAGGTCTGCGAAAACAGACTGCCAGGAATTATATCATGTTCGCATTGGCAAATCTGTATCTGGCTGCCAGAAAATCTCTGACAGTCTGATTCAGTGTACCCTTGCGATGGAAAATTGAACATTTCTCTACACACTCAGCATTTTTGCTGGGTGTTTTTGTTGGTTTGCCCAGAATGGGCAGTAACTTGGTGGTGGAAGTCCACTACAGGCTTGGCAGTAGGAACTGTTAGCTGAGGGCAAGTGCGTCCATCGTGAGGTGGAGTATGAAGTAAGCCCAAGGCAAACTCTCGGTCTGACGAACAGAAATCACATATAAGGCATATGCGGAGGGGACGAGCTTGCCAAACAAAGCAAAGTCCAATACTGCCCGAACTCTGCGGTGTAAATGTGGCAGATATATGAGAGGAAGGTTACTGTTCTTAACTGGGGAGGTCTTGCAATGGGGCGAAGGACAGATAGATTGACACCCGTCCAACCTGTGCAGTGATGTACAGCTGAATTGCAAGAAGTCAGCAGAGGTCATAGTAGCGGAAAAAATTTTTTTTCGCAAAGGACTGAACAATAATAGTCTTGGAAACGAAAGGATGGTGGGGTAATGCAAAGACCACAGAAAACGGCGAAAGTCGGCTGCCCTTGCGAGGGTATGTTGGAAACAGAGAGTAACAAGGGAGTGTGCAGCATTGCCCGGCTTGAAACGGAAAGACAAGACGGTGCAGAGAATTTACTTGAGGCTATACTTGACAGGAACAACCTGAATAAGGCGTATCTGAAAGTAAAGAGAAATGGAGGCTCAGAAGGAATAGACGGTATGACGGTTGATGAAATGCTGCCATATCTGAAAGAACATCGAGAAGAATTGCTGTGTGCACTCAGAAGCGGAAAGTATAAGCCAAAGGCAGTCAGGCGAGTGGAAATCCCAAAGCCTGACGGAGGAATGAGGAAGCTTGGAGTACCAACGGTCATAGACAGAATGATACAACAGGCAATCGTTCAGGTGTTACAACCGATATATGAACTGCTCTTTTCCGAAAGCAGTTATGGTTTCAGACCAAAACGAAGTGCACATCAGGCAATCAGCAAAGCGCTCGAATACTACAACGAGGGCTATACACAAGTAGTAGATTTAGACCTCGCAAAGTATTTTGACACAGTAAACCACGACATTCTGATAGATATGCTCAGAGGGCAGATAAAGGACGAAAGAGTGATATCGTTAATACGCAAATATCTGAAGAGCGGAGTAATGATAAACGGCTTGGTAAGTTCGACAACAGAGGGGACACCGCAAGGCGGAAACCTTTCACCACTGCTCAGCAACATATATCTGACGGCATTTGATAAACTCCTTGAAAGCAGAGGACATAAGTTCGTGAGATATGCAGACGACTGTAATATCTATGTCAAAAGCCGAAGAGCCGCTGAAAGAGTAATGGCAAACTGCGTGAAATTTCTTGAGGGAAAACTGAAACTAAAAGTAAATCAGCAGAAAAGTCAGGTGGGTTCACCGCTCAAACTGAAATTTCTCGGATTTTCGCTTTACAAAACAGGAAAGAAAGCAGGAATACGTCCACACGGTAAAAGTATCAAAAGGTTCAAGGATAAAATCCGGGAACTGACAATCCGAAAACAAGCAAGGTCAGTTGAGAATATTCTCAAAAGAATAAAGAGATATACAACAGGCTGGCTTGGATATTATTCCATTGCGGATATGGAAAGCAAAATCAGGATCCTTAATGAATGGTTAAGGCGAAGAATAAGGCAAATCTATTGGAAGCAGTGGAAGAAGGTGAGTGCAAGGTTCAGTAATCTAAAGAAGCTTGGCATAAACAAACAAAAGGCTTGGGAGTGGGCGAATAGCAGGAAAGGCTATTGGCGAATTGCTGACAGCTACATTCTGCATAGGTCATTAACAAACGAATACCTTGCATCAGTCGGGTATGATGACATACTCAACCGATACAAGGTACTGCACTCAAATTATTGAACCGCCGTGTACCGAACGGTACGCACGGTGGTGTGAGAGGTCGGCTACTCAATTAATGGGTAGCCTCCTACTCGATTATATATGCGGAGGAACTTGAAAATGGAAGGAACCAGAACCTGCACCCACTGCGGCAATATCCTTGGAGAACGTAAGCGTCAAATAAATCCCCATCTTCCGAAGCACGAGAATTTTGTGTATAATAGAGTGTAAGCAGGTTCATAGACTAAATTAGAGTAACTAAGCTGGTCTATGGAACGAGCTAAACTAAATTAGACACAGGAGGAAAAGACTATGGAAGAAACAACCGCAACTATCACAGCGGTCAAGCAAGAAGTGCAGTTTCGTGACTGGGCGGCACAGATTGCAGCGCAGCAGGCAAGCGGAATGACAGTGCAGAAGTGGTGTGCAGAAAATGGGATCAATCCCAAGACCTATTATTATCACCTTCGAAAAATCCGTGAAAAATGCGTAGCATCAGCACCAGCTATCGTACCTTTGGGATCACCGAGGAGAACATCTTCAGATATCCATATTGAGAAAAATGGCTTGCAAATCTCCTTACCCACAGATATTTCAGCGGACACTCTGATTGCCTTGGTACACGAATTATGCTGAACAATCTTCCGCCCGATCAGCAAACGTACGTTGTAACGGGATATACCGACCTTCGACGCTCCATAGACGGACTTGCAACAATCGTTCAGGCACAGCTGCAGCTTGATCCGTACAGCACGGCATTGTTTCTGTTCTGCGGCAGACGATGCGACCGCATCAAAGGATTACTCTGGGAAGGTGACGGTTTTCTGCTTCTGTACAAAAGACTCGACAATGGAAAATTCCAATGGCCGCGCAATGAAACAGAAGCGTTGCTCCTTACAACACAGCAAAGACGCTGGCTTCTGGAAGGACTCAAAATCGAGCAGCCTAAAGCAATACAGGAAGGCCGCAGAAGCGCCATTTATTAGGAGCATTTTTATGTGTAAACCTTCCGATTTTACTTGATTTTTCGGTGATTTTGTGCTATAATAGCTGTAGTACAAAATGATTGGAGGGTGCAGTATGAACGTGCGTATCTCGTCAAAAGATAATCAGTCGCTGGCACAGGAAAATGCTGCGCTCCAAAATGAAGTGAATATTCTCAAAGAACAGCTTGCTCTTTTGCAGGAACAGTTTGACTGGCTGAAAAAGCAGGTTTTCGGCAGAAAGACTGAACAGACCTCTGTCATCATGGATGGCTGTACACAGCTTTCACTGTTTCCGGATGAAAAAGAACAGGCTGTTTCTGTACATGAGAAAACGGTAACTGTTCCTGAGCATCAGCGTAAAGCAAGGCGCACACATGATGCGTGGATGAAAAAACTGCCAATAGTGGAAATCGTACATAAGGAAGAAAATCCGGTATGTGACATCCGCGGTTCCCCCATGAACGTAATCGGCAAAGTGAAACTGTATGACGAGCTGGTTTATCAGCCCGCACAGGTTTATGTTCGCCGTCACTATGCGGAAAACTATATGTGTACCAATTGCGTGCAGGATTCCGAAAATGAAGCAGATTCTTACGAAATTGAAAAATGCTATATTCGCTGCGCGGACTATCCCGACTGCTCCCTCGCCGATCTCTACAATGAAACCACCATGCCGCCGGAGCTTCGTAAGGCACACCAGAAGAACGATTTTGCTGTTATGGCGGCTTACAACTTCGATAGGAAGATGACGGAGAGTGAGTGCGTGGGGGAGCTGATGAGGTTGTATCAGGAGTTGACGGCTCCTGGGTAAATGCATAAAAACCATATTTCACAACAATGAACAGAAAGGAATTTTACGATGAAGATTAAAAAAATTGTTGCAATGGCAACAGCGACAGTGCTCTGCTTGACTGCGGGCATGATTCCATGTACAATCATGAAAGCAAAAGCTGATAACACGCTGGTTTTTCAGGATTTCACCTATATGCTGAATAACCGTGGCAATATCACAATCACAGGTTATACTGGCAATGAGGCGGCTATCGTTATTCCGGATCAGATTGATGGATTATCCGTGACTACAATTCTTGAAGATGCTTTTTATGATTCTTATGTATATGGAGTTTATATCCCGGAAAGCGTTGTTTCCATCGGTGAGGATATCATGTGGAATGCAAATGGAGATGATTCCGTTATTTTTGGTGAAGCAGGTTCCTATGCCGAAGAATATTCAGAAACAAACTCCTATCACTTCTACTCTACCGATCAGCTTTCAGGAACCTTCGGAGATGATATACACTGGAATTACGAAATATCTTCCGGACATCTTACGGTTTCCGGCAGCGGTGAAATGCCGGTGTATTCAGACTATGACCCATATGTTCTGCCGTGCTATAAAGCAGAAGATAACATTCCGTGGTATTATCTTCGCCATGCTGTCAAATCTGCTTCTATGGAGGGAACTGTTACCTCAATCGGAGAAGCAGCATTTTATGAATGCGATAATATGACAGATTTTACAATGAGCGATTATGTAACTAAAATCAGCGGCTATGCATTTTCGGAGTGTGAAAAATTGGAGCGTATTCGTTTTTCGGATTCCCTGACTTATATTGCCCCCTATGTATTTATTCGCAATTATAAATTGGATAATATATGGCTGCCTGCTTCTCTGAACAGCATCTCATTCACAACCTTTAATGGCTGCGATTCGCTGTCTTCCGTGGAATTTGATTCTGCGAATCAAACATATTGCTCAATAGACGGCGTGGTTTATAGTAAAGATATATCCACACTTTGTTTCTACCCGGATGCAAAAGCCGATACTTCATACATCGTTCCCGAAGGTGTAACGACGATAAGCAGCTATGCGATGGAGGGTGCGGATAACCTTGTGGAACTGACTTTGCCTTCCACTTTGACAACGATCAATACGGAAGCTCTCGCACTTATGGGTGTAAAAAGATTCGTGATACCGGAAAATGTCAGCAGTCTCGGCGAGAACTGTCTGTATAGCCGTACGGCGGAAGCAATTATTTTTACCGGAAGCGCACCAAAGCACAGCGATTCTCTTTTCTGCACAAGCGGCTCTACTGCAACTGATGTATACTGCCATTTTTCAGATACAAGCTGGTATGCATTCATGGACGCATATACGACCAACATCAACTGGATCGACCTGGATCAGTATCCGGAAAACGGAATAGAACTTAGCAGCAATACCGTTTCTGTCAAAGAACGGGAATCTGTGACATTGACAGCACGCTTTTCGCCCATTGTTTCCAATTCCTTGAAATGGACAAGCAGTGATCCGTCTGTCGCTCTTGTATCTGATGGAACTATCACAGGCATAAAGGCAGGAAAATGCATTGTCACCGTATCGGATGAGAGTGGAGAATATTCCGTGTCATGTTCTGTAACTGTTACAAAATCAGATACAGAATATAGTAATACAGACTCTGTACTTACGCTTAATGGCGCTGTTTCGTCCAACAAATCTAAAAATAACTATTCTACTTATGCATCGACTGTAAAAAGTTATATAAGCGAAACGGACGATGGTCAGTTGGAGAGAGTCGAATATATTGGCGATGCGCTGCTTGTGGAGCGCTATTCAAAAAGCGGCGGAACACCTGTGTCCAGCTTGATGATCTCACCGGAGTTTCCTATTTTCGGAGCTTTTTACAGCGGTACATCTTATAATTTTGTGATTTCTGGAAAGGTGAACGCAAGCGGCGGAACAGGAGAAATTCTTTGTGTTGAAAAATATTCAAAGGAATGGAAAAAACTCGGCTCAGTAAACATTTCATCAGCAGATACGCAGATCCCGTTTGATGCAAGCTCCTGCCGTGTTGCAGAAGCAGGCGACTATCTATTTATTCATGCGGGACAAGAGCTTCAGATCAGTCACCAATCCAATATGACCTTCAAAATAGACACAGGTAACATGGAGCTTTTGGAATCAATGACATTTATCAATACAATCTCTACCTTAACAAACTTCGAACAGGAGGGGTTTGCCAGTCATTCTTTCAATCAGTTTGTACGTGTAGATGACGGGTATGTATACCGGGTGGATCATGGAGAAGGCTCAATGCATGGAATAGGCATCAGCAAATGCAGTGCGGACGGAAGTATTAAAGAAGTGTCCACTCTGATTTCTTATCCATTCCATTCCGGGGATACAAATGCAACAGGGGCTTCAATCGGGGGATTCGAGTTATCCACAAATAATATCATTATTGCTGCAAATTCTATGGATCAGTCTCTCGATTCCTATCCTTATGGTAAAAGGAATATTATGCTTTCTATTGCGACGAAAAACCTGAAGGAGCCCAGAACAGTATGGCTTACAAACTATTCAGACAAGGATAGCGTTACGGTATGTACTCCGCAGATCATCAAATATGGGTCAGAGCTTTTCCTTGTCATGTGGGAGGAGGCGTCCTCTGATATAACGGTCACAAAGGCTGTTACTGTTGACGGAAACGGAAATCAGCTTTCAGACATTTACACCCTCGATTATCCTTTATCAGACTGTCAGCCAAGTTATATGTCAGACGGGTATATTCGATGGTATGCATCAAATGGCACTGATACAATCCTTTATTCGATTGATCCTTTCCATATTGAAAATTATGCTTTAAATCTAATGGGCGATGTCAATGCGGACGGACAATTTAATATCTCCGATGTTGTCCTGCTGCAAAAGTGGCTGCTTACAGCACCTGACACATACTTGGCTAATTGGATGGCAGCAGATTTCTGCGAGGATAATAAGCTTAATGCTTTTGATCTTTGCCTGATGAAAAAAGAATTGCTGAATATCATACGGAATGAATAACTTTTAATCGTTTTGCTGCTTGAAAAGGATATTGCTGATATCTTTACTGCATCACTGTGATTGGAGTTTATTTTGAAACGAGTTCTTGTAAAATCCGTTCACGGAGCGTTCAGAGATAACGGGGTGTACTGAAAATATTCAGTACACCCCGCAGCATTTCTCTCCGACCTGCTTGAAATTCTACGCAGCAGCATAAAAGCAATCTACATCCAGAATATGGAACTTGCGCCGGAATATCTTGACCAGAAATTCAGCAGACTGGATTTAAAGCTGGACGTGGACGGCAGAATTGTCAACATAGAGATGCAGGTAAACCGGGAAACGGATTTCAAGGAACGGACTTTATTTTACTGGTCGAAGCTCTACAGCGAAGAATTGAAAACCGGTGATGAATATGCGGAGCTGAAACAGACAATCTGCATCAATATCATCAATTTCGATTTGTTTGGCTGCGAGGATTATCATTCCCATTTCAAGGTAATGGAAAATGAACGGCACGAGATCCTCACAGATAAATTTGCAATTCATTTCTTTGAACTGAAAAAACTTAATAAATACAAGAAAAACAGACGCATGGAAGATTAGCTGAATTTGATCAACGCAGAAACGGAGAGTGATCTTATGGCAATTCAGCAGAGTACGAGTATTCCGGAGGTAAGAGATACTATTGTGATGCTCCGTCATCTCAGCGCTGATGAACAGGTACGGCAGGAAGCGTTTTATCGTGAGAAGCGGCTGCATGATGAAGCGAGTGCGCTTGGGAGCGCAAGAAGAGAAGGCGAACTTATCGGTGAAGCGAGAGGAAAAGCCGCTGGCAGAGCTGAGGGTGAAGCTATTGGTGAAGCGAGAGGCATGATTTCCACGCTTGCCAGACTTGTCAAAGATGGACTGCTTTCTGTTGAAGAGGCGGCAAGGCGCGCAAACATGACAACAGAAGAATTCAAAAGCAAAGCCGGATTGTAAGTGCCAGACTAGAAATACAATAAGCAAAACAGCTCTTGATCGGATAATGATTTCCGGTCGGGAGCTTTTTTGACGGTCAATTTCCGTTTTTTCGTTCAGTGCAGTCGCTCACACCCAAGATATAATCCGTACTGACAGCATAATAATCGGCAAGCCATATGAGTGATGGTGTATAATAAAAAAGGAGAGTGACAAGTTTGAAAAATAAAATACCCCTCTAAAAAGTTAAAAAGGGCGCAATAAGCTAAGCCACATAAAAGTGACTTAAAAAAAGATATAAGCCAAAGCTATCAGCTGAAATCAGCTACTTCATCTTTGAAGATATATCCACGCCTTCGAAGGAGTTCGAGTCCTTCAGCTTTGGATATAACAACGGAGTGTTCAGTAAGCTTGTCAGCGAGATAACCTTTTGCAGAATAGGGTTCGCATTTAGAAAGTACGTTCCAGATAGCGGTCAGGAGCATACGGCATAATGCAATAATAGCTTTCTTATGCCCACGGCGAGCCTTAATTCTGCAATAGCGTTCTTTGAATTCAGGGTGCTCTTTTGATTTAAGCAGTGCGTTGGCAATCTGAACCAGTAATGGTTTCAGATAAGAGTCTGCACGAGAAATGCGAGTTGACTTTACCTTCTGGGCACTGCTGTCATTACGAGGACAGCAGCCTGCCCAAGATACAAGATTTTTAGATGTTGGGAAAACAGACATATCCGGCCCAATTTCCGAAAGCAAACGAATTGCAGTCAGAGGTTCCTTAGATAACCCCGGAACCGTGTGCATAAGTTCTAAAACAGCAGAGTACGGTTCGGCAAGACGAGTAATTTCTTTATCAAGTTCGGATATACGCTTTTCTTGTTCATCCATAAAATCAAGGCAGATTTTAAGCTTCGCAGCTTGTTCAGGACAGATTGCCCCGTCAACCGCTGCTTGTATCTCTTCAATAGGATGCTTACAGCGTTTGTCCACAAAAGGTGTAACATCAAAGGTCTCACCTGGATGTTCAAGAATCTGCCCAATGATGGAACGTGAGGATTTGCCAAAAACGTCGGAAAACACATCATCAAGCTTAAGATTGGAAACGGTAAGACAACCCCGAGTACGATTTTTCATGCCGGTAATCTGGTATGTCAGCTTCATACGGAATCGCAAAAGGTCACGAAGATGGCGAATATCAGGCGGTGGAATAAAACTCGGCTTAATCATATCGCACATGAACAGGTCACAGATCCATTTTGCATCTTTACGATCGGTTTTGTTTCCCTTTTGAGGCTTTGTATATTTTGGATGAGCAAGTGTTACCCAACATGTCTTTTCAACTATAAATGATCATTTCAACATTGTTTTCGTGAAAATGCACAAAAAGGGTGTAGTTAAGCAATGGCCTTCAAAAGGGCAGACTTGTCCCCACCATTTAGAGCGTAGTCGAAAATGAAAGAGATCTGCTCTCGTTGAATCGTCCGGGACAGCAAATGATATCCTTCCGAAAAATTGTACTGATCTGATTCAAAGCAGGCGATCATGTATGCCAGAGATGCAATCAGCCAGAACCGTATGATTCCATTGGCAGAACGAATCTGATACTTGTCAATGGCAAGCTTACTTTTGCAGTCACGGAAATAGACTTCAATCTCCCAGCGTACAACATACAAATCCAGAATCTCTTCGTCCGAAAGAGCTGCATTTGTGCTGATGAACGCACGCAAAGCCTTTTCCGTACCAAAGGCCTTTGCTGGATAAGATAACATCATTTCGCTTTGGTTTAAAGTATTTCTTTGCCTACTGCAAGAAATGGCCGCCAAGAACTGGCGCTGTTAAGGTGAATGGAATGCTTATCGATGATGGACATAAGTTGTATGAGATTACGGCAAGAAAGTTCGTTATGATGAAAAATCCTCTCGGCTGGTACAGCAAGCATGTATTCGAGAAGTGGCTGAAAAAACATGGGTTTGTATTCAATGGAATACATTATTGTTCTGAAAGTCACTCACCTGAGGACAAGCTGGAGGGTTGCCGTAAATTTGCTATTGATCTGATGATTGACGATAAGTCCGAGGTTGCACTGCACCTTGCCGATAATGGCATCAAGGTTTTACTTTTTGATACAAGTTATAATCAGAATGTAAAACATGATAATATTGTTCGAGTTTACGACTGGAATGATGTTTATGAGAAAATTCAGAAGTAAAATGATTAATGGAAATAGTAAACTGTGACTTATCAATCTACGGATAACGTCAGTTTCTTCTCCACTATATTCATGATGTAAACTCCTTCACTTTAATCTCTTATTAAAAAGAAATACATTTTGCAATGTAGGGTGAATATGTTTAAGAGGCATATATACTTCGTCATATGTATCATATTCTTTTCGGATCACTGAGGTTTCATATTCCAGGTCAAACCTACAATAACCGTCTAAACAAGGCTGCACATATGTTTCAAAATCATTATCCGGCAGCTTCTCGCTTGCTACAGGGGCAACATGTGAATCAAATCCCATTTCATAGTAGCCATTTTATCAGTAAGACATTGAATCTTCGTGAGCTTATCAATGTGCCTTAACAATTTTCACGTATGTTATACGATTATAATATTCCATCACAATCGGAACAAATGGTACATTTGCAGTTTTCACACGCGATTACATCATACCTTGACATGCTGGAGGTAATATCATTCCGGAACATTTGCAGATGCTGTACAGGGATTGTGATTTGAGAAAGTCATGGCGGGAATAACTAAATATACAAGTATATTCCCTTGAAATTTACGGGCTTTGTGGTATAATGTAAATATACTGAATAACCGTATTGTTTCAGAGAATTATTTAATTTTTATCATGCCTAAGAGCAGGAGGTATACTACCCTCTCTTGCAAATTGGGTATAAAAATGATATAATGTAGCAGGGTGATAAAGATGGCAAAAAAAGCAATC
>PPYE01627905.1_pt1 | contig 11001 bp, 8 predicted proteins | sample 1559881 | NCBI WGS metagenome assembly PPYE01 (sample SAMN08240022, study PRJNA423297) | Human gut metagenome, whole genome shotgun sequencing project.
GGTTCGCGGACGAATATTGTGCTTCCGGATGGAACAGAGGTTTCATTGAATGCGGGTTCTGTGTTACGTTATTGCCGTGGGTTCGGTATTCGTGAACGTGATGTTACGCTTGATGGCGAAGGATATTTCAAGGTGGCGAAAAATGAGAAGATTCCTTTCTTTGTAAATACGAATGGTGTACAGGTAAAGGTGGTAGGGACTGTTTTTAATGTACGCGCTTATGATGACGATAATTATGTAATGGTATCTTTGTTGGAAGGTCGTGTCAATTTAGCCACTTTGTCCGGTTCGGTAATGAAACTATTCCCTAGCGAACAGGCTTTTTACGATAAGAATACGGGCCGCATGGAGAAAATGAAATCAAATGCTAGTTCTGCCTGTGACTGGTTGGATGGTGGCCTGACATTTGAAGATGCTCCGTTTGCCGACATCGCACACCGTCTGGAGCGCAAATTCCAGGTGAAGATCAGTTTAGAGAGTGAACGTCTGAAAGCGGAACGCTTTTCCGGATGTTTCAATAGTAATCAAAGTATCAATGATATATTGGGAGAAATCAACGTTGAGAAGCAATATACATGGAAAGTTAGTGGAGACACTATCTTTATAACTGACAAGAAAAAGGAGGTAAAATAAGAAAAAGTAAAGTATGATTGGGAACTTAGTCGATAGATATATCGGCGGTTCAGCGTTGTATAGAAAGATATTATGTTAACCTTTAATAGTGAAAAATATGAGATTAATAGTAAAAAGAATATTATTAATGCTTCTGCTTTTGTCTGTAGGAAACGTTTTGACTGGTGGTTTCCAGCTATCGGCACAGGAACAAAGTAAGCGATTCAGTGTGAAAGTAGATAATATTACTTTGAAAGAAGCCATTGAAGTAATAAAGAAGCAAGGCAATTACTCTTTCCTGATTCGTAATAATGACATTGATTTGAATAGGAAAGTCTCTGTGAATATAAATAACGGTACTATTAATGATGTGATGGGACAATTGCTGGCCGGTACGGACGTCAGTTATGAAGTGAACGGACCCCGGGTGATTATGTTCCATGCAGTGACACCGCAGAAAGAACAGGAAAAAGCGTTTGTCTTAAAAGGTAGAATCACTGATCCTACAGGTGAAGGGGTGATTGGGGCAAATGTGAAAGTGGTCGATTCTACGGAAGGTACCATTACGGATATGGATGGCAATTTTTCTTTGATGGTTACTCCGAATGCCCGTTTATCCATATCGTATATCGGCTATGCCACACAGGAAGTGGTGGTGAAAGATCAACGTCCTCTCAATGTAACTTTGAAAGAAGATACTCGGTTAATAGACGAAGTAGTAGTTGTTGGTTACGGCGTACAAAAGAAAGCGAACCTGACAGGTGCGGTGAGCAGTGTGAAGATGGATGATGTTTTAGGTGACCGTCCGGTGGTGTCTGTGAGTGACGCTTTGAAAGGGGCAATGCCCGGCTTGCAGATTACAGGTAATTCAGGAAGACCCGGTGAAGAAATGAGTTTCAACATTCGTGGTGTCAACAGTTTGGATAAGAATGGGAAACCGCTGGTGCTGGTGGATAACGTGGAGATGGATATTAATATGCTCGATCCGAACGATATTGAATCGGTGACTGTTTTGAAGGATGCGGCATCTTCTGCTATTTACGGAGCACGGGCAGCTTTCGGTGTGATTTTGATTACTACAAAGAAAGGCTCGGATGCAACTAAACTCTCTATTAATTATTCAAATAACTTCTCTTTTAGCAGACCTGCCAATATGCCTCATAAGGCTACTCCGCTCCAAACGGTACAGGCTTATAAGGACATGGGGACAATCAATTATCAAAGTGGTCAGAACGTAGATACCTGGTTGGGACTTTTGAAGGAATATAATGCTAATCCGTCTGCATATCCGGATGGTTATGCAATGGTGGACGGGCTGCGTTATAGCTTGGCAGAAACTGATCTTTTCGATGATATGATGGAGACTGGTTTCCAGCAAACTCATAATATTTCGGTAGGTGGCGGTACGAAAGATATTTCTTATCGTTTCTCCTTCGGTATGGTGAATGAAAATGGGGTACTGGCTTCGGATAAAGATACGTACAAGCGTTACAATCGTATTTTCGGAAAGGTTACGATCAGTCCTTTGAAGAATGTGAAGTTGATTGGTGAGTATACATTCAATCATCTAAGTAACGAGAAAACGAAATTTGAGAAGAAGTTCTATTATGCACATGGAGGTAACTTTGTGAAAGAGGTTTCCACTGCCAATTCCAAGTATGAATATTCCAATGGTATTACGGATTATAATGCATTGAACTTCTATGCTAACTATAACAACTCATGGGGCAAACATGATGTAACGGTGATGGGAGGTTTCAATCAGGAGAGTAGTGATTATCGTTATGCTGAGATGTCGCGTATGAATATGATTAATGAAGATCTGCCATCTATTTCGCAGTCGACAGGTGATTATTTTGCTAAAGACAAATTTGAACGTTATACGGTAAGAGGGTTATTCTATCGCATTAACTATTCGTTTGCCGGCAAGTATTTGCTTGAAACGAACGGACGTTATGACGGTTCTTCCAAATTCCCGAAGAATAGCCGTTTCGGTTTCTTCCCTTCGGTTTCCGCCGGATGGCGTATCAGCGAGGAAGCGTTTATGAAACCTTTGAACTCTGTTCTTTCGAACTTGAAATTGCGTGGTTCTTGGGGTAATATTGGAAATCAGAGCATCACTCCTTACGCATATATTCCCGGTATGGATGCGGAACAGGCTTATTGGACTGTTTCCGGTATTAAAGTTACTACTTTGAAACCAGCTGCTTTGGTTAGCAATAGCTTTACTTGGGAAAAAGTAACGACAATTGATGTCGGATTCGATCTTGGGCTATTGGATAACAGATTGAATATGGTGTTCGACTGGTATCGTAGAGATACTAAGGGTATGCTTGCTCCGGGCTCTGAACTTCCGGGTGTATTAGGTGCAAGTGCCCCTTTACAGAACACGGCTGACCTTCGTTCTAAAGGTTGGGAAATCTCGGTTGACTGGAACGATCAGATCGGAAAAGTGAAATATAGCATAGGCTTTAATCTTTACGATGCGAAAACAAAGATTACTAAATACAACAACGAAACAGGACTGTTTGGCAAGGACAAGAACGATAATGAAACATATCGCGTAGGAATGGAACTGGGTGAAATTTGGGGGTATGTGACCGATCGTTTGTACACAGTAGAAAGCGGCCGGAAATACAGATGCCAATACACGTGTACAAACTCGTTATCTACAGGATGGATCGTATTTAAGTATTCGTAATATAACGCTTTCTTATAATTTCCCGTCTAAGTGGATGAGTAAGATTGGAGTTAATAATTTGGCTGTGTTCTTCAGTGGTGAGAATCTTTATACGTTCGACCACTTGCCGAAGGGACTTGATCCGGAACGTTCTGTCACGGATGATTTAGGACAACGTGGTTTTACCTATCCGTATATGAGACAGTATTCGTTCGGTATAAACCTTTCATTCTGATTGTTTCACAACTTAAAGAGTAATTATTATGAATAAATATATACTATGTGTAAGCGTTAGTCTTTGTTTGTTGATGTCGTCTTGTCTAAATGACGAATTTCTGGAGGTTTATCCCAAAGGACAGCAAACAGAAGCATCGGTCTTTACTACCTATGACAACTTTAAAACGTATACATGGGGATTGTATAACGTGTTCTTCGGATATACGTATGATACAGGGCAAACGGATGAAATTTTCCGTGGTGATTTTGAATCGGATAACATGATAAAAGGATTGGATGGATATGAAGGTCAGTGGGCATATCGCAAAGCAAAGGCTACGGATGAGTCTAAAGATTGGGATTATGATTATATCCGTCGTGTTAACCTGATGCTCGATAATATTGATCATTCGGAAATGAGTGAAACCGAGAGGGAGCATTGGAGAAGTGTGGGATATTTCTTCCGTTCTTATAAATACTTTCAGATGCTTTCTAAATTTGGTGATATTCCTTGGGTAGAGCATGCTTTGACTGAGGAAAGTCCCGAGCTTTATGGAAAACGTGATAGTCGTGACTTGGTGGCTTCCAATATTCTGTCTAATTTGAAATATGCGGAAACACATATTGGCAGTAATATCGAAGCGGATGGGAAAAATACAATTAATATGTATGTGGTGAAAGCTCTTATTTCCCGTTTTGCTTTATTTGAAGGAACTTGGAGAAAATATCATGGTTTGTCGGGAGCGGATACTTATCTGGAAGAATGTGCCCGTGCTTCTGAAGAGGTGATTAAGCAATATCCGAATGTGCATCCTAAATATGATGAGTTGTTTAATTCGGAAACACTGGATGGGGTGACAGGTATTCTTTTGTATAAGGCTTATGAAACCGGACAGTTAATGCATGGTTTGACCCGTATGGTGCGTACAGGTGAATCTTATATTGAGGCAACGAAAGACGCGGTAGACAGTTATCTTTGTACGGATGGACGACCGGTTAGCACGACGACTAGCCGTTATGGGGGTGATAAGAATATGTATGGACAATTCCGTGATCGTGATTACCGGTTGTATTTGACGATCTGTCCTCCATATATGGTGAAGAAAGAAAACGGACCCAGTACGGCTGATTGGAAATATACGGATAATGCACAGGACAGGGAATTTATGGATTTAATGGCTACGATTTCCGGTGAAACTTATCATCGTTTGCCGTCTTCCAACTTTAAAGGATTCACCGTGCAAGGACAACCTCACTTTAAGAATATGAACTGGGGACAGGGCTGGAACGCTTCCCAAATGGGCTTCTGGGTATGGAAATATTATAATACACATACTGTAGCTACCAACGCGAATGGGGTGAATACAACAGATGCCCCGCTGTTCCGTATAGGTGAGGTGATGGTAAACTATGCCGAAGCGATGTGCGAATTGAACAAGTTCGACCAGGCTGCTGCGGATAAGTCTATTAACAAACTTCGGGCAAGAGCTAATGTGGCGAAAATGGTGGTGAATGATATTAATGATGCTTTTGATCCGAAGCGTGATCCTTCCGTTCCTGCTCTTTTGTGGGAAGTGCGTAGAGAGAGACGAGTTGAATTGATGGGCGAAGGTTTCCGTTTGGATGATTTGCGCAGGTGGAAGAAAGGAGACTATGTTAACAAACAACCGCTGGGTGCCTATGTGACAGGGGCTTCGGCCAAGAATTTGAAAGTAACGGGTGGTGCAGGTGCTGATGAAGGATATGTTTATTTCTTTGATACCCCGCTTGGATGGCAGGAACATTATTATCTGTATCCGTTGCCTTTGAAGCAATTGGCGTTAAATACGAATTTGGAACAAAATCCGGTATGGACAAAGTAATTTTAAATTGAAATGATGCACAAGACCTGTAATATTTTAGTATATTGCAGGTCTTGAAAATTTAAGGTAGAAAATGAAAAATAGAATATCAATAAAATATGCGTTTTTTTGTGGAACAGCTTGCTGCATCTCATCTATACTACGTGCACAACAGGATGCATCCCAAATGAATGTGCTTTTTATAATGGCTGATGATATGCGCCCCGAACTGGGGTGTTACGGGGTAGATGTAGTGAAAACTCCTAATATGGACCGTTTGGCGGCAAGTGGCGTCTTGTTTCAGAATGCGTATTGTAATATTCCTGTGAGTGGGGCATCCCGGGCTAGTTTATTGACGGGTGTATATCCTCATTACCCCGATCGCTTTATTAGTTTTTCCGCCTATGCCAGCAAAGATTGTCCCGAAGCAATACCTATTTCGGGATGGTTCACCCGGAATGGTTATCATACTATTTCGGACGGCAAGGTGTTTCATCATATCAGCGATCATGCGGATTCGTGGAGTGAGCCTCCTTACCGGAATCATCCGAATGGATATGATGTATATTGGGCGGAATATAATAAATGGGAACTTTGGATGAATTCGGAATCGGGAAAAACGATTAATCCGAAAACGATGAGGGGACCTTTTTGTGAATCTGCTGATGTTCCTGATACTGCCTATGATGATGGGAAACTTGCAAACCGAGCTATTCGTGACTTGAAAAGGATGAAGGAGGCTGGCAAACCTTTCTTCTTGGCTTGTGGTTTCTGGAAACCTCATTTGCCGTTCAATGCCCCAAAGAAATATTGGGATTTATATAAACGGGAGGAAATACCTTTGGCTACCAATCGTTTCCGACCTGAAGGATTGCCGGAGCAGGTTCGTAATTCGAGCGAGATATATGCGTATGCACGGGTTGCGGATACGAGTGATATTGACTTCCAGCGGGAGGTAAAACATGGATATTATGCTTGTTTGAGTTATGTGGATGCACAGATTGGCAAGGTATTGGATGCATTGGATGAACTGGGATTATCGGATAATACAATTGTGGTTTTGTTGGGAGATCATGGCTGGAATCTGGGAGAACATGATTTTATAGGTAAACATAATCTGATGAATACTTCTACTCATGTACCGTTGATTGTCCGTGTGCCGGGAATGAAAAAAGGAAAAACAAAATCGATGGTGGAATTTGTTGATTTGTACCCGACTTTATGTGAACTTTGTAAACTGCCTGTTCCCGCTGAACAGCTAAGCGGGCAAAGCTTTGCCGGGGTTTTCAAGAATCTGAAAGCTAAGACGAAAGGTGAAGTCTATATTCAGTGGGAAGGAGGAGATAATGCCGTTGACCGGCGTTATAGTTATGCGGAATGGATGAAAGGCGACGTGAAGAAAGCCAGTATGTTGTTTGACCATCGGATTGACGGGAAGGAAAACAAGAATCGGGTCGATGAAAAAAAATATAAGAATAAGGTTGAATCATTATCTTCTTTTATCAGAATAAAGAAGTCATCATTAAAGAAATAATATGAAAACAGTTTTATTACAGTCCAGCCGTTTGGTATCGGTTGTTTTACTCATGCTTTACGGAATGTCGATGTTTGCCCAGCGACAGGATATCTTGCTAAATAATGATTGGAATTTCCGGTTTTCGCATCAGGTACAGAAGGGAACAGAGGTAAGAGTTGATTTGCCTCATACTTGGAATGCGCAGGATGCTTTGTCCGGTAAGATAGACTATAAACGGGGAATTGGTAATTATGAGAAGAATTTATTTATTCGTCCCGAATGGAAAGGAAAACGTCTTTTTATTCGTTTCGAAGGAGTGAATAACATTGCAGATGTGTTTATAAATCGTCGTCATATAGGTGAGCATCGTGGGGGATATGGAGCTTTTATCTTTGAGATCACAGGAAAGGTGGAATATGGAAAAGAAAACTCTATATTAGTACGGGTGAATAATGGTGAACAGTTGGATATTATGCCTCTGGTCGGTGACTTTAATTTTTACGGAGGTATTTATCGTGATGTACATTTGTTGATTACTGATGAGACGTGTATTTCTCCTTTGGATTATGCTTCCCCCGGAGTACGTCTGATACAGGATAGTGTGAGCCATCGGTATGCTAAGGTACGGGCTATTGTTGATTTATCAAACGGGAGTAGTGGTAATCAGGAAGTGGAGCTTAACGTACGCCTGTTAGATGGTCAAAGGGTGGTGAAAGAAGGAACAAAGAATGTGAATCTTTCTGGAAACGAAGTAATGCAGCAGGAACTTACATTTGAAATCGATCAGCCTCATTTGTGGAATGGTCGTCAGGATCCTTTCCTTTATCAGGCAGAAGTGACTCTTTTCCGGAATGGTCAGATGGTAGATCGTGTTACACAACCGTTGGGACTTCGTTTTTACCGGATCGACCCTGATAAAGGTTTTTTCCTGAATGGAAAACATTTGCCTCTTCAAGGCGTTTGCCGTCATCAGGATAGGAGTGAGGTGGGCAATGCGCTGCGCCCGCAACACCATGAGGAAGATGTGGCATTGATGTTGGAGATGGGAGTGAATGCTGTTCGTTTGGCGCATTATCCGCAGGCTACTTATTTTTATGATCTGATGGATAAAAATGGTATTATTGTATGGGCTGAAATACCTTTTGTGGGTCCTGGTGGATATAATGATAAAGGTTTTGTGGATTTACCTGCTTTCCGTGCCAACGGAAAAGAGCAGCTCAAAGAACTGATTCGTCAACATTATAATCATCCTTCTATTTGTGTATGGGGGCTGTTTAATGAGTTGACGGAGTTGGGAGATAATCCGGTTGAGTACATCAAAGAATTAAATGTGCTGGCACATCAGGAAGATACTACCCGGCCTACGACCTCCGCAAGTAATCAAATGGGAGATTTGAATTTCATAACGGATGCTATTGCTTGGAACCGTTATGATGGATGGTATGGTGGCACTCCCGCTGATTTGGGGAAATGGTTGGATCGAATGCATAAGGATCATCCGGAAATATGTATTGCTATCAGTGAATATGGTGCCGGCGCAAGTATTTACCATCAACAAGATTCGTTGGTTAAAACTGTACCAACCAGTTGGTGGCATCCTGAAAACTGGCAGACGTATTATCACATTGAAAACTGGAAAACAATCTCTTCCCGTCCTTATGTATGGGGGAGCTTTGTCTGGAATATGTTTGATTTTGGCGCTGCACATCGCACTGAAGGAGACCGTCCCGGAATTAATGATAAAGGTTTGGTTACCTTCGACCGGAAAGTTCGTAAAGATGCTTTCTACTTCTATAAGGCCAACTGGAATAGGGAAGAACCAATGCTTTATTTAACAGGCAAACGTAACACAGTACGTACACAACGTTTGCAAACAATTACTGCTTTCACGAATCTGTCAGGAGCCGAATTGTTTGTAAACGGTAAGAGTTATGGTAAAGCAATACCGGATTCGTATGCTATTCTGGAATGGAAAAATGTGGAACTAGAACCTGGTGAAAATGAAATAAAGGTTGTTTCCACTAATAAGAAGTTACCTTTGAGCGATAGTTTTCATTGTAGATTGTGATAGGTAGTTTAAATGATAATCGGAAAGAGCACTGTAAACAAAGTAGGTTTGCAGTGCTTTTTTTCTAGGGGTTTCTCTTTTGGGAGATAATAATCCTTCCTGAATCTATAACAGCGGATAATGATACTCCAACAGTATAACAGATCATATCTGACCATAGAAAACCATGTCCAAAGATTAATGCTCCAAGTGTGGTGTTTCGTACAGTATTTGCCCAGTCTGCTTGGTATAGTTGGCTAATTTCTATACAATAAGAAAATAATAAGGAAATAACAATGGTCTTGAGTATAGATAATGACGGGAAAAGAAAGCGTATTCCACAATACACCATGGCTGCCCAAAGCGTATCGCCTGAATACTCTGCGATAAATTCGGGCAATATATCACCATGTTTTCGGGAAGCCAATCCTAACACTATAATTGCGGAAGTAATTGCTAAATAAATCCAACGTTTGTTTTTCACGCAGTAATGTTTTAGTATGGTGCAAATTTATAAAATTAAGTTGGATAACTTGGCAGGATGGATCAAACTCTGATAAAAACAGATTTTATTTACATACTAAACTTTTCGTTCTTTTGAAATGTTATAAGGTCGTTCGAGCTTTATCTCGATAAATGTGTTCATAACCAACCGATTTACGCAATTGTTGTGGAAACGGCTGCAGTTGGTCACTTAAAAAGTTAGTAATTAAAATAATAGAGTTATGAAGAATCTTTTTCGACCGTTGTTAGTACTGACAGGATGTATAGTATTGGCGAGTTGTGTAAGTCAGAAGCAATTTAAAGGTTTAAAAACTGATTATACAAAGTTGCAAAAAGAATATCAGGAAAGTCAATTGCAGCTAAGAGAAAATCAGGCACGTTCAACAAGTCTTGAGGAGAGACTTGCCGAAGCGCAGCGGAATAATAGTGAGTTACGCAAGAGCTTGTCCGATATGCAAAGCATCTTGAATAAGAGTCTTACACAGAGCTCTCAAGGGAATATGAATATGGGTAAGTTAATAGATGAGATCAATGCTTCAAACCGTTTCATCCAGCATTTGGTTAAAGAAAAGAATAGATCAGACTCTTTGAATCTCGTAATGGTCAATAAACTTACCCGTTCGCTTACCCGTGAAGAGATGTGTGACTTGGATATTAAGGTATTGAAAGGTGTTGTATATATTTCCTTAGCAGATAACATGCTTTATAAATCAGGAAGTTATGAAATTAGCAATAAAGCAGAGGCTGTGCTTAGTAAAATAGCCAAAATCATTCAGGACTACAAAGATTATGATGTTCTGGTAGAAGGAAATACAGATACCGATCCGATATCTCGTACGAATATACGTAATAATTGGGATTTGAGTGCGTTGCGTGCTTCATCTGTTGTTCAGGCATTACAGAATATTTATGGTATAAATCCCAAACGCCTGACTGCTGCCGGTCGAGGTGAATTTAATCCGGTAGCCGGTAATGATACGGCAGAAGGAAAAGCTCGTAACCGCCGGACCGAGATTATTATAACTCCTAAACTGGATCAGTTTATGGATTTGATAGATCAGGCTCCTGATAATTCTTCATCAGGTATAATGGGGGATGAGAATACAAAAGAGTAAAGGAAATATTTCCATCTAGGGCTAATAATAAAGCGATGAATTTGAATTCATCGCTTTATTATTAGCAATTTGAAACAGATACAGTAAAGTGTTAGAGGTATCTATATTTTATTTTCAGAGCTTGAGAAATTGCTCTATTTTATAGAGAGTCCGATTTGAAATGAGTATTGCTGATTTTAAATGTTTTCGGCAGATGGACCTATTTTGAAAATTCAAACTCATATGGATAAGGAGTTTGATTCCATGAAACCCATTCTATCTTTCCATAATTATGCAAATCACATGGGAAAACCACAGAATAGTCCCATGGATTATATCGATATGGTATGTCAACATATTGACAAGCATATTTATTTGAATATAGCCAATGATATCCTGTTTTAGAGTCGCTATATATTGCTACCATAAAATATTTACCAATCTTTACTTTAGCGGAAGTATATGTTTCCTTTATTGACGAGGCAAATATA
>PPYE01644223.1_pt1 | contig 11001 bp, 12 predicted proteins | sample 1559881 | NCBI WGS metagenome assembly PPYE01 (sample SAMN08240022, study PRJNA423297) | Human gut metagenome, whole genome shotgun sequencing project.
GCTGGCCAGCGTTTCCCCTTCGGCTGGTGGACTGAAAGGCAGCTCACTGGCGATCAGCAGCCAGTCGGTTTTGCTGTGCGGCCGGAATTGGCCCGTTCGGGTATCAAATACCCCATTGCTAAACCCAACCAGGTTTCGGGCCGTCACGCCCATCACCGGCAGGCTCAGTTTCATGGTTTCCACCGCTGATTTAATGGCGTTCTGCGAATAGGCCACCTCAGCATCGATATAAATCTGTGCCATTTCACGCTGCAGCTCTTTATCCGGCAACGGGTTCCACACCACGCCGTTATAGTGATGAACCGTATCAGAGTCGGCATGAATAGCTAGGTCACCATCATAGTGGGCCAGTAACACTTCACCGCGCTGGCTGGCCCCCATCTGATTCAATGCTGGAGCCACACCAGTATTGGCAGATTCGCGTTTTGTAACAGGAAGATCGACAACGACATTATCCGTACGGAGTCTTTCAAGATAGTCGTGCCAGTCCTCGGGCTGTCGGTCGGGAATGCCCTTATACAGCTTGGCATCCTGCACTCCTGCCCGTGCCAGCTTCTCACCAATGGCATTAATCAGTATCGGCTCAATATCCCCGGCCAGATACACACGTGCACTACGGCGCCCTTTGTCGATAATTTGCAGGTTATTCAGCTCAGCCAGCTGCTTTGGCCCAAGATAGATAGGTGGAGTTGTATCCTCAGCAATCTGTTTACCTAGGCCTTCTTCCCATCCCTTGGCGTGGGCGTAGGCATCAGCACCGGCAAAAATAACCGCCTCTGTGAATTTTTCCTTTGGCAGGTGTTTCAGGTTCGGCGCATTTTTCATTTTTGCAGCCTCTTTGCCGCGATCAACGCTCTCAGATTCTTGATTTTCTCTGCTGTATTATTGGCTGTGCACCACTCACTGAATGACTGTCTTTTTACTGGCGTAAATTCACGGAGTAGTCTCCCCGGAGAGCAAGTACATTCAGCAAAATAACCTTGCCGTTTAAACGAAACACGAACGGGTGTTACCGTTTCAATAACGATCAGCTCACCCCGGCGATCTTTGAAAATATCACCAGGAAGGATTTCAGGCTGAGTTTGGCCCGCAGCAATTAAGCCGCTATTTTTCTTTTTCATGACATTACCCCTTCTGGACTGGTGCTACGCGATATCTGGCGCGTTCAAGCAGTTGATTGAACAATGTCGGCGTACCGATAATTTCATCGGCCATAAGTGGTGTATCACCCTTAACGATGCCGTTTTCAACATAAAGCAGGATACGACCAGAAAACTCCGGGCTCACATGGAGATCGATATTCAACACCGGTGCCTGATTACGCATGATGAACCTCCTGGCGAATATCGACTGCCAGCCCCATGCCTGAGGCGTAATCAAAGAAAGCGAAGCGACACGGTGACTCCGTGCGAATTTTCGCTGCAAAAACCAGATCCCAGCCAGGGAACGCAGCACGGGCATTCTCTTCGGTATCCGCATTAAAACTGACAATAACCGGACAGACGTCCGCATGACGTTTAGGCGTTGCCAAGAACAACCATGTAAATTTAGGGTGAGTTTGGGTAGACTGTAATTCAGCCATATTCGTTACTCCAGTTAACGGTTTGGTTAGACGCCCTGGTACTGCTCCAACAGTCCGGGGCGTTGTCTTTTGTATGTTCGCCGTGTTAACGTACGTACATAATGAAATCCATGCTAGAGGATTACGTACGTACATGTCAACTATCAAACGAGACAAAACACCAAAAGGTGAAGGTCTATCCCCTACCTTCCAGATCCGAATTACTCCAGAGCTACGCCAGCAACTTAATGAAGCTGCAGAACGTGATGGCATTAGCCTCGGTAACTGGATGAAGGAATTAGCTCGCGCAGAGCTACGGCGGCAAGGTATCGAACCAAAAGGTTGAGCCGACACCACAACATGGAGCGTCAAAATGAAATACGAATTTTTGGCTACCAGTAGTAGCGGTATGGATTTATATGTGGTTACCGTTTCCGACGATATCGGAAAACTGGAAATCAGATGCAATTGTGCTGCTGGGCAGCGTGATGTTTTATGTCGGCATAGAATTGCACTCATTACCAACAAGCCGCGCGGGGTATATGCCACAAAACGTAATAATAGCGACGATCTAAGGGCCGCAATACGGTTACTCTCAACATACGGAGTTGATAGAAGATACGCTGAACTCCAAGCTATGTATGAGAACTTAGAGCAGCAATGGCTGACCGTACGTTCGCAAATAAAAACCGAGATGAATGCTCTCGTTTCACCAAAAGGATGATTTTGACCACCAGCGACTAGCCTGGTATGCTGACTATGCTTTGAGTTATTCCACTGGCGGCCCTGCAAGGCCGCTTTTGTTTTATGCGACATATCCTGCCCCTTAGGCCGTCTGAGTTCTGCGAGTGGAATTGAGATAGGCATCCAGATCAGCTTTGAAGTAAATGACCTTACGGCCCACTTTGTGAAAGGGGATTTTTACCCGGCCAGTGTGCGCCCAGTTAGCTAAGGTCTGAGGATTTACACCAAGATGAGCAGCGGCTTCATTACGGGTGAGTCTTTTAGAAATATTGCATTCAACTAAATTCATGAGTAGCTCCGTGTATGACAAGTTAGTACCGGAACTACTCTATTGTTGATATAAAAAATTAGGCAGGCAGGTATAAGAGCTATGCAGGGGGCATAGCAGCTATGTCCCCTGCTACAACACTAAAGAAAATGAAGTTGCTTTTGATTTCATAGGCGGTTTTATTTTTGCCGCCTTGAGCCAACGATCCAGAGTGTCAGAACTGACCTGCCCCTTGAAATGCCCGTGCAATTTCTGACACATTCCATTCTTACTGGCTGTAGGGTACTGGTCCCATGTCGCCTTAGCGATCCTAATTGCCTCACTGTAATGCTTATTACGTGGCTTCTTGGCATTTCCTTTTAGCTTTTCTCTGTACGCTCGCTCCTGTAAATCCCGTAACACATTCGGATATATACGCATTCTCAGCCTATTGGCATAAACTCTATCAGCCACTGTCTGGGCCATCTCAAACTGAGACTGCGAATAAAGGAGAATTGCCGCATTCATTGCTAGAGAATCTGCACGTGAGCATTTAATTCCATATTTTTCAGTAAATAGTATCAATTCAGATATCTCCCCCCTTAATGACAGTGCATTAAATGCATAGGAATGCTCATCTGGAATTTCATATAAAAAAGATTCTTCATAGTCTTTTTTACTAATAGTCAATGCGTTAACTACGGCATTTAAATCACCGTGAAAAGACGAAAGGTTCATGGCGCCAACTGAAGCCTGATGAAGGGCCTCTTCAATTTTTTGAGTTAAGTTAATCATTAGCACCACCTGCAGAGGCTTGATTCATCAGATTGAAAATGAGTGACCTCTTTTCTTCATCACTCAAATTTCCAATTACTGATGCCAACTGCGCATCAATTCCCTTTTTACTATCAATCATCCCAGAATGCTCCAGAATGGCCTTTTCAATCCTCGACGCTGGTTCCATCAACTCATCGGCGCTGAAATGCAGATAGCCTTGGGTAACGTCTGCGCTTCTCATTGTTCTATGGTTTAGCAGACGTTTCAGGATGTAGTTACCAACGCCCACCAGCTCCGCGACCGTCCCGAATGTACGGCGGCCATCATGCCATTTGAAAGGAATTGGCTTTATCATATCCGGGTTAGGTTCGGGAACAGTGGCCGCGCTGATACGGTCGATAATATGGCGGTATTCTTTTATTTCGCCATGTACACCTGGGAACACGAAAACCTCATCTCCAGTCTTCATTTTAAGGCGTCGGCGGAACAGTTCGAGCAGAGTCTCAGTTATTGGCAGCTCTAGCGGATCGCCATTCTTCGTGGTATCAATCCAGAAGTAGCGAGCACCTAAATTCACCCGATCCCACGTTAACCCCAAAATCTCAGATTTACGTAGCCCGGTGAAAATATCCATTTCCACAGCATCACAAACAGCCGCGGCAATATCATCTCGCCCCTCTTCCGCTTTGCTCCTGACCGCCGCCAGTGCATTGAACCAGCGAGCAAGCTCATTGGTACGAATGCGATCTGTTTTCCTGACCGTTCCATGCCACTGCCGTTTTGTACTTAATACCTGAGTTGGGGGATCCGGTAAAAGAGTTTTACCCTCTTCATCACGGTAATGGTCATGGGCAAAACGGTAAATAGCCCGCAGCACACGAGCCCATAAATCAGCCTGGGCCTTACTGCCTGAGCCAACACCAGCACGGAGAGTAGATTTATCGGCACCGAACCACACAACACCATCCGTAACTGCCTTATGTCGCTGTTCAACTCGTTCACGGGTAATTGAGCCAATAGGCTGCTTCATCCAGTCTCCGGAGAAATTAGCCAAGATAGAACGGTACTGTTTGGCGGAATCATCGCTTAGACGATGGGCGCGGCTTTTGATGTATGTCTCCAACGCATCATGAAGCGTCACTGCTGCCTTCTCGTTAACACGCTTTACTTCGTTCGGATTCTTACCCGTCGTCGCAACACCACCTAGCAGCTCAAGAGCTTTTGCCCTGGCATTATCAATCGTGAGATCGGGAAAACGGCCAAGCGTGGCCCGAATGAATTTCCCATTGCGCTTTCTGGAGATACAGAAACTTTTAACGCCGCTAACACCCACGCGAACCCGCAGGCCATTAACAACGGTGTCGCCGTACTCAACCTGCCCTCGTTCAGCCGGCGGCAAGCTTTCGAGCTTAACTTTCGTAAATTTGAATGTTTCCACAAACACCCCATACCAAGCGATTCGGGTATCCTGCATATCGCTTGTTTTGCTCTAGGATACCTATAGGATACCGCAAAGGAGTATTTTAGAGTATTTCTGGTTATTTATACAGTGGTTGATGATCAAATAACTAATTGAAAATTATAGATAAGTATTTTTAGGTAAGAAGTTGCATTCTAACTCATAATCGCTTGGTCGTTGGTTCAAACCCAACAGGGGCCACCAAATTTAAGCAGCAAATACATACAGTTAGGCCACTCTCGCGAGTGGCCTTTTTGTTGTCTCGTTTTCGAGTGGCAATAGAATGGCGGTGGTTTTTTACCGCCATTTTGCTGAGGGCATAAAAACCCGCACGCGGCGGACAGTTAGCGAAAATGTATCAATGAGGCCGCCCTAAAAGACCGGCAAAGAAAAAGAGGCCAATGATGATTCATCGGCCTCTTTTTTATAATCTCAGCACGCGCCTTAACGCGCAATCATCGGCATCACCACGCTTTTCAGCACTTTATCCGCACCGTATCGCGTCAGATGCTGTGGGTCTTTGTAGTAAATATGCGCACTCTCCGCAAAACGGCAGCTCGCCGTGTCACACAACGCGTCTTTCAGGCTGGCGAATTCAGCATTTAGCTTCGTCGACACTTTACCGATCAGCGCCGCGCTGGCATCAGGCTCAACGCTATCGTGCCCCACCACCTCGCACATTCCGGCGCTCTGCGGGTTCGCATAGGCAAACGCCCGGCTAAAGCAGCGCATCACGCGTTTGGGTGGGGAAAAACTCATCATCGGCACATCGCCCAACACAATGACCCGCTTACCCATATTCTGCAAACGCGTGATGGTCTCGGTTAGCCCCTGTTGCAGCGCCTGAGCTGGGCCTAATGACGGCGTCGTTTCAGACTGCCAGGGGGCTTTTCCCGCCATCAAACCGGACTGCCAGAACCCCGTAAGAATCACCGTCGATATCTGTTTATCCTGCGCCAGATAGTTGTCGACATCGAGCTTGAATGCCCGACACTGCGCGTCATGCAGCGGCCAGCCGTCGGCAAGGCGATACACGCCGAACAGAGGCGCACAGGATGATTTCGCGAAAATGACCGGCGTCAGATGACGGTCGTGCGCCAGTTGACGAAACGCCGCGGCCAGCGCCCCGGCATGGCTATCGCCAATCAGCGCAATTTTCTCCTGCGCCTCGCCACCGGTGCAGCGCGGGGTTCCGGTCAGCAGAATATTGCCGTATGAGGTCATGCAACTATCTTCCGCCTCTTCTATCTCCGACTGCATCCGGGCAAAGTCCTCAGGCCAACGGGCGGGAAAACCGTTTTGCAGCCAGGTGGTGGCAAAGACCAGCGTCAGCAGCCCCATCGCCATCCCGTAGCGCCAGAATACGCGGGATGGCGGCAGCTGCGCCGCCCGAAAAGGTTTCTCGATGAGGTAGTAGCTTATCGTCGCCAACAGGAAAGAAAGCGCAATCAGCAATACGCGCATCCCGTTCCCCGGCTCCGCTTCACACAGATAGTGATAAAGGCTGATAACCGGCCAATGCCACAGGTAGAGTGAATAGGATATGAGCCCAATAAAACGCAGCGGTTTCAAGGTCAACACACGGCGGTTGATAAGCGCCGTTTGCCCGTCCAGCAGCAACACGGCCCCCATCACCACCGGCAGCGCCCCCAGCCCAGGGAAAGAGGTCTGCGCGTCGTAAAAAAGCGCACACCAGGCAATGAGTAAAACACCCACGGCAGATTTCAGGTTATCAACCTTTGTCGAGAATGCCGCGGGAAAGTGGGTATGGGCCATTCCCAGTAGCGCCCCGGCAAACAGCTCCCAGGCGCGAAACGGTGTCAAAAACCATGCGCTATGCGGAATCTGCAGGGTTCCGGCGGCGGCAATGGAAAAACAGAGCAGCGTGACGCTGCCCATCAGTAAAAAAGAGAGTTTTTTATCAAAACGCGTCAAAACAAGAATCAGCAGCGGCGCGAGAAAATAGAACTGTTCTTCCACGCCCAATGACCAGGTCATCAATAAAGGATTATGCTCGGCGCTGGGGCTGAAATAGTCGATGGAATTCCAGAGCGTAACGTTAGATACCGACAGCAGCGTCGCCGCGGCATCGCGGCCTAATTTCCTGAAATCGGCGGGCGTCGAGATAAAAAACATCACCAGCCAGACCGCAATCACGACGGCAATCAGCGCGGGAAGAATTCGCTTTATGCGGCGAACATAAAACTGCCCCCACGAGAAATGGCCCGCAAGCTTACTTTGATAAATATGGCCGCCAATCAGATATCCTGAAATGACAAAGAAAACATCGACGCCCACAAATCCACCGGGGAATCCCAGCCCAAAGTGAAAGAGCACCACAAGAAGTACGGCGAGCGCGCGCAGCCCATCGATATCGGCACGATATTTAACGGTTGAGTTCATATTTATCTCTGGATGCAGGGGAGTAAAATCTAAAAGCATCATTCATATGATGATGTTTTTAATTACATTTTTATTGAATTCGGTCTTTCTTAGCGGAATTATAAAAGCGGGAAGATGATGGCTCAAGGCAGGCCAACGGTTTTCAGATTAATTGCAACCAGGCCGAAATCGCTTATTGAGAGAAAATATGTAGATAAACAACAGACTTTGCGCTCCCACCGTCAAAGCGAGAGCGCCGACTTAGGGTTTATACCAGCGCACGAAGCTCTTCGCGCATATAATCGGAGAAGTATTCCGGGTTTTTAATCAGCATGTGTTCACCGGAGTTAACCTTGTCGGCCCAGCCAGCAACCTTCTGAGTGAATCCGGCATTCCAGCCTTCGCGGTCACCGCGCGCCGTAATGTCGGCCGCACTCGCGGGTACGCCCAGCTCTTTCAAATATTTCAGAATTCCCTTCGCTGTACTTTCGTCCATAGACTGTGGCACCGGCTCAGACGTATTCATACCACCAATAAAATCCAACGCTTTATCAATGACTGCTGGCATATTCTTGTCCTTAAATTAACCACGTAGTAAACAAGTCTATACTATGGACTGGAATCGAGCGGGATTTCAAAGAAACCGCTCACGTTCTTGCATTTTTTCGTGAGCTGTCACTCTTTTGGCCGCCGTTTGCGCAAAAAAAAGCCGGTGCATCGGCACCGGCTGGTTATGTTGTAACGGCTATCAGGCGTTGGCCGTCGGGTTCTGCTCCGCGCTGGATTTGCTGTTTTCCAGCATCCGGCGTACCGGAACAATCAGCACGCACAATACGGCCGCACAGATCAGCAGCGCGATAGAACAGCGGGCGAACAGATCCGGCAGCATATCCAACTGGTCGGCCTTCACGTGGCCGCCAATCAGGCCAGCGGCCAGGTTACCCAACGCGCTGGCACAGAACCACAGCCCCATCATCTGGCCGCGCATTCTTTCCGGCGCCAGCAGCGTCATGGTCGCCAGCCCAATCGGGCTCAGACACAGCTCGCCGAGCGTCAGCATCAGAATGCTCCCCACCAGCCACATTGGCGAAACGCCCGCGCCGCCGTTGCTCAGCACGTTCTGCGCCGCCATCATCATCAGGCCAAAGCCTGCTGCCGCGCACAGAATACCGGTCACGAACTTGGTGATACTGCCCGGGCGCACGTTCTTACGCGCCAGCGCAGGCCACGCCCAGCTAAAGACCGGAGCGAGCAGGATAATAAACAGGGCGTTAATTGACTGGAACCACACCGCCGGGATCTCAAAATCACCGATCATGCGGTTGGTGTAGTCGTTGGCGAACAGGTTGAAGGAAGTGGGTTTCTGCTCAAAGGCGGACCAGAAGAACGCGGCGGAAACCAGCAGAATAAAGCACACCAGCAGGCGCGCGCGTTCTTTACGGCTCAGGCCCGCAAAGGCAAACAGATAAATAAAGTACAGCGCTACCGATGCCGCAATCACGTACACCAACACGCTCGCCACGGCCACCGGGTTAATCACGATCACGCCCTGAGCAATCAGGGTGATAATCACCGCGACGCCCACCGCCAGCGCCAGCAGCCACGCGCCAACGCCGTTCTTTTTCACCACCGGGCTGTTCCAGGTGGAGTCCAGCCCTACTTCGCTGTCGTAGCGCTTCATCGCCGGTACGGCGAACACGCGGAAGATAACCAGCGCGACCAGCATCCCGATACCACCGATACCAAAGCCCCAGTGCCAGCCGTGTGATTTAATCAGCCAGCCGGAAATCAGCGGCGCGATAAACGACCCCATGTTGATACCCATATAAAACAGGGAGAAGCCGCCATCGCGACGGGCATCGCCTTTTTTATACAGTGTGCCGACCATCACCGAAATACAGGTTTTAAACAGACCCGACCCCAGTACGATAAACATCAGGCCGATAAAGAACAGGTTGTCGCCCAGAAACGCAGACAGCGCGATAGACAGGTGCCCCAACGCAATCAGAATGGAACCGTACCACACCGCTTTTTGCTGGCCGAGCCAGTTATCCGCCAGCCAACCGCCCGGCAGCGCAGCCAGGTACATGGTGCCCGCGAAGATACCAACAATCGCCGACGCGTTTTCACGCGCTAATCCCATACCGCCGTCATAGACGGTAGCGGCCATAAACAGGATCAGTAACGGGCGAATGCCGTAAAACGAGAAGCGCTCCCACATTTCGGTAAAGAACAGCGACCCCAACGGATAAGGGTGACCGAAAAAGGTTCGGCTTTCGTTTTTATTAACAGTGGAATGCATAGTTTCTCCAGAGAAGGTGCGTCGTAACGCAGGTAAATCGTGTAAGCAGGTTAACCATTTTCTAATTTTGTCGACTTTTTACATTCGACTCTGAGTTTTTAACCATTTGATAACCATAAGATGGTCGTGTCTAGTCCCTTCACCGCTATTTTTAGATGAAAACTCGACAAACATCTAGTTTTATAGATTTTGTATTGGCAAAAGCCATAAGGTGATTGACATCACAACATCATACAGATATTCGTAAATTAACCATTAAAAACAATAAATTATAAAAATAAAACAACAGATAACTCACGCCAGAAAGACGCAAAATAAAAGTATAAAAAGTAGGGAAAAGACGTCCTTCAGACGATTGTTTACGGCAAGCGGCAATAAACATGGCCGAGGCGTAGCGGCGGCGGGGAGAAAAGAGATAATGGCGCAGACAAGCGCCACAGGAAGTCATCCTGGCCGCAGGAGAAACTGCGGCGGAATCACGTTATTTGGCGTGCCAGTAGGCGCTGGAACGGACCAGCTGCGGGTCAATGGCATCGGTCACAAATCCATCGGTCAGGTTTTTAACCACCTTCCCTTCACCGGTCAGCCAGATAAAGTAATCGGACGGCGGCACCGTGAGCTGCGCCAGACGCGCGGCAACGGCGGCGGCGTCATACTCGCTAACCCATTCAATATTGAACTCATCAAAACCGGCCAGATAGGCTTTATCCGCCACGTCACGCACCATCACCAGCGCGGTAACCTGCGGACGCTGCGCCAGCGTGCGTAACGCCTCCAGGCGACGACGTAGCGCCGGCATACCGGTTTCATCGCAGACATAAAGCTGCCAGGCATAATCTTCCGGTACCACCAGCGAACCGCGCGGACCACCGATCGTCAGCGTATCACCCGCTTTAGCCTCCATCGCCCATTGGCTTGCAACACCGCCATCGTGAATGAAGAAGTCATAGGCCAGCTCATGGCGTTCAGCATTATACAGCGGGGTATAGTCACGCGATTGTGGACGGACACCCTCAGCCCAGACGATACCGTCATCGGTTACCGTTGGCGGCGTGATTTTGCTCCCTGCTTGTGGGAAGAATAATTTGGTGTGATCGTCAAATCCACGCGAACTAAAGCCTTCCAGCGCCTCGCCGCCCAGCACTACGCGCTGAAAAGCCTCGCCGATGCGCTCAACGCGCAGTACGGTCAGTTCACGAAAACGAAGTTCATTGCGCACGCGCTGTGGGTACTTTTTCTCTTTCATTGAGCGTCTCTCTGGCAAATAGATATATCTAAACATTTTGCAAATGATAATGATTGCCAATTAAGAAGAAAGCAAGCAATTTTTATGATATAGGTAAAAATGAGCAATAAAAATGACAACACCAAATTAAACCAATTAAAATCAACAGCATACAAAAAACAATCACTTCCATATTGATAAAGACATAGATTTAGATATAAATTAGATATATCTAAATATTGGTAAGGCGTGAACAATGAGCTCTCTTTCTGATACCGAACATCGCGGACGTGGTCATCATGGC
>PPYE01777187.1_pt1 | contig 11001 bp, 5 predicted proteins | sample 1559881 | NCBI WGS metagenome assembly PPYE01 (sample SAMN08240022, study PRJNA423297) | Human gut metagenome, whole genome shotgun sequencing project.
ATGCGTTATATTTCGGAATATATCTCTTCCGCTTCATTTCAGACAGGCGGTATTCCCTCGACAAAAACGATCCGGACCGGCAATCCGCCGGGCACGGCATCGTCGCGAAGCGTTACGCGAAAGGACCGTAGCGATCGGGAAAAATTCTCCGATAACCTTACACAAAAGTAAGAATTTCGGAATAATCGCCACGCTTCCCGAAATAAACTTATCGTAACTTCATCCGCCGGCTTCCCCGTCCCCGACACGAAACGACGAACCTCCCGTCCGCCACACCGGACCCGCACGAGGCCATTCCCCTTCTGCCGGAACAAGCGTCCATGCAGGAAAACGAAGCCGGCCGGTTCTTTGAACCGGCCGGCCGCTATCATCCGACTGAAGACTTCCGCCTCGTCCTTAGAACGCTTTCTTATAAATGGCGAGAATCTCCTCTACGTTCGTCTGACGGGGATTGCCCGGCGTGCAGACGTCGTTGAACGCCGCCTGCGCCAGCGTCGGCAGACCGCTTTCGGGAACGCCGATCTCGCTCAGGTGCTGCGGGATGCGAACACGGATAGCCAAATCCTTCACGGCCTTGACTGCGGCATCGGCAGCCTCGTCGTCACTCATGGACGACGTATCGACGCCCATCGCTTCGGCAATCGTACGGTACTTGGCCTTGGCGGCCTCCTTGTTATACTCCATCACGAACGGCAACAGCAGCGCGTTGGCCACGCCGTGCGGAATGTCGTAGTAGGCACCCAGCGGGTGAGCCATGCCGTGCACCAGTCCCAGCCCGACGTTCGAGAATGCCATGCCGGCGATGTACTGAGCCGTCGCCATGCCGTCGCGGGCCTCGATATCGGAGGGATTCTCGACGGCCTTGGGCAGCCACTTGGCAATCATCTCGATGGCTTTGGTCTCGAACATATCGCTCATTTCCCATGCGCCCAGCGTAATCAGGCCCTCGATCGCGTGCGTCAGCGCATCCATGCCGGTCGATGCGGTCAGACCGCGCGGCATCGAAAGCATCAGCTCGGGGTCGATGATCGCGAGCGTCGGGATGTCGTTCGGATCGACGCATACCATTTTCTTGACGTTCTCCTCGTCCGTAATCACGTAATTGATCGTCACCTCGGCAGCCGTGCCGGCCGTCGTCGGCAGCGCGATGACGGGAACCGACTTTTTCTTCGTATTGGCTACGCCCTCGAGCGACACCACGTCGGAGAACTCGGGATTGTTGATGATGATCCCGATCGCCTTCGAGGTATCCATCGACGATCCGCCGCCGATCGCGATCATGAAATCGGCTCCGGCCGCTTGGAACGCGGCGATGCCGGCCTTCACGTTCTTCACGGTGGGGTTCGGCTTCACTTCGTCGAAAATCTCGTAGGGAATGTTCGCGTCCTTCAACACGGCGATCACCTGATCGGCCACGCCGAACTTGATCAGATCCTTGTCGGTTACGATCAGCGCTTTCTTGTAACCGCGCTTGGCAACCTCTTCCGCGATTACCTTTCTCGAGCCGGCTCCGAAATAGGAGGTCTCGTTGAGAATCATTCTGTAAGCCATAACGATTATGTTTAGTTTAGTTTAGTTTAGTTTAGTTGATGTTTTAGATATTTTTCCGCGCACAAAAATAACACATATATTCGCCAATCGGAAGATTTTTTTCAAGTCTTTCGACCCGAAAGCGAATTTCGGTGCCGCCGGAGCGACCGCAAGGCCGCAACCGGGCCTGCCGGAACCCTGTCCGATCCGAAAAGACTGGATACCGTGACCCGATCCATCCCGCGAACGCTCCGGAAACTTCCGTCGGAGACCCGCCGCTCCCTGTCCCGGCCGAACGGAGCGAAACCGTCGGCGAAACAAGCCCGAGAGCGAATCGGTCCCGTTTCTCCCCTCCCGGTCCGGGAAGCGAAACCGGAAGCGGACAAGACGCAAACACGGTACTCGCTATCCGGAACATGTCCGGCCTTCCTGTAGCCCGGACACGCGCGGACGGCATCGGACGACAAAGCGGTCGGTCCGAAGCCCGTACCGTCCGAAACCCGCACCGGGCCCCGGCAGGACAGACCGCAATCCATGAAAAAGAAGACTCGCGGAACCTTCCCGGTTCCGCGAGTCTTCCTCGCCGTTCATGCCCGAACGACTACCGGATCTCGAACGTATAGCTGCCGGACGGGAAGCGGTACAGCGGCGAACCGAGTCCTTGTCTGGCAACCGGATAGTCCGTCGGATCGAAAGTGCGGCCGTCGACCGTGATGTTCTTGCCCTCGGGAAGCGCCACGAGGCCGGAAGCATTGGCAGGAATAACGATTTTCCACCGCAGCAAGCCGTCTTCGTTGCGCCAGCCGCTTTCGACGAGGCCGTAGGGCGTATCGAGCGTAGCCTCGGCCCAGCGAAGCTGGCCGGTCATCGTCGGCTCGAAGCGAATCACCTTGAATCCGGGCCCCGAAGCGTCGGGACGGATGCCGGCGATGTCCTCGTAGAACCAAGCGTCGTATCCGCCCTGCATCGGATGACTCATCGAACCGTAAACCATGTCGGAATGTGCGCTGTCAATGGGAAGAACTTCCCACAGCGTCGTAGCGTCGCCAGCGATCCACATCCACTCGAAGCTGTTCTCGCCCTTTTTCGTGAATACGCGCCAGGCCGCCTCCGGATTACCGTATCGCGACAGAGCCTGTCCGATCCGCCCGAGACCGAAAATACCCGTATGGATGAATCCGTCGTACTTTTCGTCGATATTGCGCACGATCGCATCGGACACGGCATGCTCGTCGCCGGCAGGCACAAGTCCCAGATCGAGCGCCATCGCATCGGCCGTTTGGCTGCCGAATGTCTTGTTCTTCCCGTCATAGAATTCCGCAACGAAAGCGCGGCCGATCCGATCCCGCAAATCGGCGTAACGGGCCGAATCCTCGGTATTTCCGAGCACCGCGGCAGCCTTGGCCACGATCGAGGCGTCGAGGTAGTGGAAAGCCGTCGAGCTGAGCGGGATCGGACAATCGATCTTACCCGGCGGACACCAGTCGCCCAGGCCGTAAGGCACGATATGGTTCTCGGTCAGAGCCTCGACATGATCGACCCATTGTTTCATCTCGCCGTAATATTTCCGAAGCGCATCCTCGTCATCGTAATAGAGGTACATATACCACGGAAGCTGCACGACGGCCGTACCCCAGTCGGGCGACGCAACGCCGCACAGGCGGCGGCCCGGCGAGATCATGAACGGAATGCCGGGCTGCTTATCGGCAAAATAGAACTGCGTGTTGTAGAGTTTCTGATGCAGCGTATTCTCCAAAAAGACGGAGGACGTCGAGCTGATGTCGGCCATGTACTTGGCCCAGAAATTACCCATGTCGTAATTGAAGCTCTCGAACGGGAACACGGCATGCGCGTCGCCGAGCCAGCCGCAACGCTCGCGGTGGGGACAGTCGGTCGGCAAACCGTGCGTATTGCTCAGCATCGTGCGTACGGCCATCTCGTGCAGACGGTTGATCTGCTGATCGGAACACTCGAAGCTGCCGCGCCGGGACACGTCGGTATGCACGACGACCGCCCTGAGCCACGAGGTATCCGGCTGCGTCGCCGCGCCGGAAAGCTCCAAGTAGCGGAAGCCGTGATACGTGAAACGCGGAGTCCATGTCTCGCGCCCGGTCCCCTTGCAAACGTATTCGTCGGTCTGTACCACACCGGTAGCGCCGACGCCGGTCGTCCGATAATCGATCGCGCGGCGGTTGTCGTCGAGCCGCTCGCCCATGCGCATCCGAAGGCGGGTGCCCTGCGGCTGCTCGACGGTCAGCCGGGGTACGGCGGCCACGTTGACGCCGAAATCGAAAATCCAGTTGCCGGCGGAATCCTGCCACATGGCTACCGGAGCGATTTCCTGCTTGAGCCGGATCGGCTCCATGACCTGCGGAACCAAGCGCGCGGGAATCACGCCCTCGGCCGGACGAACGCTCTTCCAATCTCCGGAAGGCGTTCCCGGCGAAGCCCAGCCGGCGATCTCGCGGTTCGCATCGTAAGACTCGCCGGCGTAGAGGTTCGCGCTCAGCACCGGTCCCGGAGCCCACGTCCACGTACTGTCGGTCGCCACGATCCGCTTCGAGCCGTCCTTGTAGGTAATCTCCATCTGCAACAGCAGCATCGGCTTGCCGTAACTCATGCCTGCGCTCCACACTTTGTCCTGATTGTACCAGCCGTCGCCGAGCATCACGCCGATGCAGTTATCCCCTTTTTCGAGCAGATCCGTCACGTCGAACGTGCTGTAAAACGCGTACTGCTCGTAATTGGTCTGAGCAGGGTCCAACACGCGGGTCTCGTCGACGAGCCGACCGTTCAGATAGAGATCGCCGCACCCGAGTCCCGACATATAGACAACGGCCCGCTCGGGCTTGGTTCCGGAATTCGACGCATCGAACTCCTTGCGCAGATACGGCATGGGGGAATTTTCGCCCCACTCGGAGGTGATCCACTCGGCCTGCCAGCGGTAGGCCGTATCGGGACCGACCGAAAAACGGGCCGGCTCGCTCCACGGAGTCACCTCGTCGGCCGCGTTCCAAACACGGACGCGCCACCAGTAGAGCTTGCCCGGCTCGAAAACGACCCCTTCGGGCACGATGTTCAGCTGACGATCGGACAACTGTTTCTCGGAATTCCATACGTCGGCCCGGCCTTTTTCGAGCGACTTTTTGCTCGACGCGATCTCGACTTGCCAAGCCGTCTGCACGACATTCCGCGCATCGGAGGCGATACGCCAGCTGAGCGACGCCTTATCCACTCCCTCGGGATCGATCAGGTTGCGGCAACGCAAGCCGACCGCCTCGGTCTCTTTCGCGAGCTTACCGCCGTCGGACCGCTCCGTACCGCAAGAAACGACGGCAAGAGCGACCGTAAGCAGCAGCCCGCTCGCAATACGGTTGATTTTCATAGCATTTATCGGTTTAGGTTAGAATTGCACTTATTTTATCCGGCGAACGATCATACCTTCGTAGGGCCCCAGCGTGAGCTCCGAGGAAGCCGCGAGAGGCCCGACCTCGCCGTTCTGAGGGTTCCACAACTCGAGTTTCCGCGCCCCGGGAAAGCTCAGCTTCACGCTTTGGGCCCGGTCCGTGTCGTTAGTGACGAAATAGACATCGCGGCCCCCGATCCGCTTATGAGCATAAAGAATATCCCTGTGAGGCGCAAAGACGATATCGCGCGTAAGAATGCCTTCGAGCAGCGTATTCAGCCGTCCGGGCTCGAACTGCGGTTCGTAATAGACGGCCGGGCGAACAGGTCCCGCGCCGCCGACGAGCTCGTTGAAGCGACGAACGATCCCTGCGGACGGAAATTCGTCCGGCGAATTCTTGGGCAGGGCGTTCAGTACGACGAGGCGTCCGCCGTCGAGGACGAATTCGGCGATCCGGTCCATAGCCTGCTGCGACAGCGTTTCGACCCCGGGCAGAATCAGCACGTCCCAGCGCAGATCGCCGTGTACGAGCCAGCCGCCTTCGACCTCGGACTCCTCGACTCCCCGGGAATCGAGATAAGAAAATTCCCAGCCGTTGTCCATCAGACAGTCGCTCACGCGGTCGAACAGCCGCGACAGCTGCTGCGCCTCGGGCGCGCCTCCGGCAATATCGTCCCAGCTCAGCAATCCGGACGGGAGCGGGCGGAATTTCGTCCACAGCGTCTCGATCGGATAATACACCGCGATGCGCGATGCGCGAACGCCGCCCGACAGCATCCCGACGACCCGGGCCACATACTCGTTGACAGCCGTGCGCCCGGCGGCATCCTCGTGCTGAAGCTGCAGATAGTTGTTGAAATCGGTCGCGCCGCCGAGAATCATCCGATTCAGCGTACCCTTGACCTGCTGCGTGGGAGCCTCCTTGCCGCCGTGGAAAGGATAGTCGGAGATCGGACACGACTCGACCATCATGCGCGAGCGGCCCTCCAGCTCGGCCGCCGACGAAGCCAGCCGCGACGAGTACAGGTAACGGCGCGTAAAGGCGGGCATTCCGGTCAGGTTGTCGATTCCCGGAATATCCATAGCCCGGTAGCACGCCATGATGTCACCGTAAAGCGGCACGTGGGCCATCATGCACTCCTCGAGCAACAGATGTCCGCCCGAGAGAAGCTTCTGCGTATGGCAATAGTCGCGTATCTGTCCGAAATAGTTGCGGGTCAGCAGATCGGTAACAACCCGGAAATAGCGATAGCGGAGCTTCTGCCCTTCCGGTCCTTCGTCCAGCATCAGCCTCAGCAGTCCGTCCTCCAGCGAGAGGCCGTACCGGCTGCGGAACTCCGCCGAGACATTCTCCTTCCAAGGATAGACGCCATAGCCGGGATTCTGATACGGCTGAGCCATCAGCGACGGCTCGTCGGTGAAGGTCGAGGTGAACAGTTCGCCCAAAGGCTCGTCGAACGCGGAGGCATAGCGGCGGTGCGTCGTCTCGATAAAACGCCGCGTCACGTCCTCGAGCAGCAGACTCGGATAGCGCGGGGCGTATCCTCCGCCCCGGTCGGTCCCGGCCTGATAGCCCTCGTACAGCGCCGAGCGGTTGATCTCGGCCACCGTCCAGCGGCCCTCGGGCGCAAGCCAGCGCAGGCGGCCGTCGCGGACAAAAGCAGACAGATCGAGCGAGCGGTCGTAGTCGAGACCGCACTCGGTCACAGGCAACGCCCGTACGAGCACTCTCTCGCCCGGCAAGGCCGCGAGGTCGAGCGTCGTTCCGCCCCGAACGGTCGTATCGCGGAACAGCAGGCCCTCGGCTTCCCACTCGGGATGTCCTTCGAGCACATAGGTATGGGCCATGCCCGACGGATAGGAACGCTCGTCGTAGAGCCACAGATCGAGCCCTTGCTTCTTGGCGGCATGCACGAAGCGGTTGAAAACGGCCAGTTCGTCGTCGCTGCGCAGATAATCGTCCGGATTGACATTCGTGGCCATGCCCCGATAGCCGTTATCCAGAATCCATCGGATCATCGAATCCTGCGCGCGCTCCTCGCGCGGCACGCTGTGTCGGTTCACATTCATCCGGTAACGCAAGGAAGGGTTCCGGAACTCCTCGCGCAAGGCTTTCGGGCCCTGCGCGGCCGAGACGTTCGCGAGCAGAAGCGCGGACGCCAGCCACCATGGTTTCATCATTCGCATAAGCAGACCGAATCGTTTGAAGTTGTCTTATCGAGCATCTCGCTTATCCGTTCGTACGAGCGGACCGTTCGTTCCGCCTCGCCGAAATTCAAAACGACATACTGTCCCGATCGTTTTCGCATATAAATGTACGGGCCCTTGTCCGAGGTCAGCATCAGCTTCGCCGTACCGATACCTCTCAGCCGGAAATAGCCCTTGCGGATCGTTCCCGTGCCGAGCCCGTCCGTCCGTTCCTCGACGAAAGGCAGCGTGTCGGCCAGACGGACGGAAAAAAGTTCGTTCCACGGAATCCGTTCCCCATAGGCCCCGCCGATCCGCAACCGGTCCGACGACAGACTCAGCGAAGGGTCCCGCAGGGAAAAAACGGCATACCCTGCCACGAGAACCGGCAGGCCGAACAGCAAAGCCCAAAGAGCCGGCACGACCGCCGTGGAGGAACTCCGCTGCGATTCGCCGACCGAAATTCTTACCGCCGCGATCAGAGCGACCAGGGCGGGTGCGATCAGAAACAGCCACGATGCCTCGCGCCATCCCTGCGCAAGCGTCAACGTTCCCCCGGCAGCCGTCACGAAGGCGGCGCCCAGAAAAGTCCGCAACACGACCCGTCGCGCTTTCCGCCCCGCACGCCCGGCATCCGACGACGAAACGCAGCGCGAAGACATGCGCGGGTTTCTCCCGACGATAAGTCCCGAACCGGCCAAAAGACCGGCTACCAGCCATATAGCTGCAGCCATTCCCGTATCCTTGTACAAACGCATTTCCGCGGCAGACACGATCGCCCCCCGAATATCGGGTACGACCGCGCCCCGACACGACCATCCCGACCCAAAGCCGAAAAAGGAAGCGCGAAATCCGTTACAAGATACGAAAAATAGACGGCATGACCAACGGAAAGGTGTACGCGAAAAAAGATAAACGACGATTCGCGGACAAAACGGAACGAGGATTTCCGCCCCTCGCCTCGCAAAGCCACGTCCGAAAACCCGTCCGTCGGGTCTTTCTGACCGCAATCCGAGAACCAGACCGCGGGAAACGTTTCCGAAAAAACAATAGCGGAGAGGATGTCCGGCCGGACATCCTCTCCGCTATTGTTCAACTCCTAACGGGCTTCCCGGCAAGAGCTCCTGCGCGACGTGCAAACGGACTCCGCATCTCCGCCGGAAAATAGTTTCCTATCAGTACCGAATAGTCCGGACATGATTCCGGTCATACTCGATACGATGTTTGTCGAGCATTTCGAAATCTTCCGGCTCGAGCCCCGAGTTGTAAAACTCGACCGCCTCGTTGTAATCGTTCAAATACATCCGTCGCAGCACGGGGACGAAGCCCGCGCTCGTAAACGCCTGCGTCGAATCGACATAGGGGCTCCGCAAGGAAGCGATGTCGGCCAGATTATGGAACACGGAGGCCGACGTGGCAGGCTTGCCGCAGTTCTCCCGCGCAGCCCGGTACTTTTCGGGGAACAGCTCGCGGTAACGGTCGGAAAACCATGCGAAGCTGGCCACATGAAGCTGATAGTAAGTCGGCGTGGGAGAGGCGTGCAAAAAGCGGTTCCGGTCGTCGTCCATCAGGTCCTCGCCATGATCGGAGCAGAAGAAAAGGGCCGTAACGGCATCCGTGCTGTCGAGTACGGAAATGACCTGATCGAGCACATAGTCGGTATAGCGGATGCTGTTGTCATAAGCGTTGCGCACCTTGTCCTTGGTCTCGCGGTTGACGGCCGACGCATCGTCGGGCGTGAAGAAGGCGAAATCCTTCGGATAGCGCTTGGTGTAATCCATATGCGAGCCGTACATGTGCAGCACGACGAACAGACTGCTGTCGGTCGAAGCGACGGCCTGCCGCAGAATCGGCAACATGTCGCCGTCGGGCCGGTTGTCGGTATAGAGCTGTCCTTCGCGCGGAGATATATCGACCCGCCGGTCGGCCTCGGCGGAGAAATAGTCGATCAGCGAGCGGTTCGGAACCTGATTCGAAATATACAGCGTAGCGAACCCCGCCTCCTTGAACGCGGTGATGATGCTCTTTTGTTCGAATATATCGTTGTAATTTTCAGCCGAAACGGACGAAAGAATCACGGGCACGCTCTTATGCGTCGCGTTGCACTGGGTCAGCATATCGCCGAACGGGACGACCCCGTCGCGGCGCTCGAGCATGGGCGTAGTCTGTCTCGGGTAGCCGAGCAGGCTCCACGACGGAGCCCGAGAAGCCTCGCCGACCACCATCACGTAGATTTCGCGGCCGTCCGGCACGCTGTCGCGCGTCACGCCGAAACGAAAATCGCGGGAAGTCTCGGGATATGCGTTGCTTTGCGCCCAACGGTCGAGCGAAAGACGGATATTATAGATCACGTTGACGGGGAAAATATGATAGCGGATGCCGAACCCCGGATGGCGGGCATACGAGACGCCGGCCATTCCCCCGCCGAGAATCAATGCGGCAAGAGCCCCGAGCGCCGCCCGACGGCGGAACGGGGCCGAAAGCCGTTCCCTAAGCAGCAGCGAGCGGACAGCCAGTACGATCAGCGGGACGTAGAGAACGATGACGAATACGATCGAGGGCCAGATGTTGCCCAGCAGCTCGCCGGCCTCGGAGGCGTTCGTCGTAAAAAGATTCGTGAACATGTCCACCGCGATGATCGACCCGCCGAACAGATACAGCAGCACGATCTGGAACGCGCCGAGAACCATCAGCGGAAACGAACAAAGCATCAGCAGCCCGGGCCGCTTCAGCGCCACGGCGAGCAGCAGATAGACAGCTCCCGGCATCAGTAGCGAGGCGGTCACGGTCGTGAACGAATAAGGCTCCGTAATAGCGAGCAGCACGTTGGGCAGCAGCATCACGACGACATACACGACGACGATCGCGCTCTGCCTGTTCCACCATTTGTGCAATTTATCGAATGACATGGTTCAATTCCGTTTTGAGTCGAGACATCCGGCGGTCTGCTGCCCGAGGGCAGCGGACCGCCTCAGAACGCCTCGTTGATACTGAACAAAAATCCGTTCTGGTACTTCTTGCCGAACCCGTAGTCCAATCGGACGTTCATCCGCTTCTTGAACTCCCAGCGGTAGCCGATACCGTAGTTCGGCAGCGTATGCTTCCAGTTGAACCGCTGAATGGATGGAAAGACATTGCCCGCTCCGATCCAAACGGCGATACCGCTGCGTCCGTACACCTTTTGCCGCAGTTCCACCTGCGCCTCGATCATCTTCTTGTCGCGGTAGCGTCCCTCGTAATACCCTCGCATCCGGTACGAGCCTCCGAGTAGCGAGAGCATGGTCCAGGGCGTGTTACCGTAATTGAACATCGCGTGCAGATCGTATGCCAGCACGCCGCCCTTCCATACCCGGTGGTATGCGTTGCCCTGAAACTCGGTCCGCGAGAAAGCTCCGTCGTTGCCGAAGAAACCCGGGAATATCCGCTGCTCGAGCTTGACGTATATGCCGCGCCACGCGTTAGGAATGAAATCGCGCGAGTCGTACAGCAAAAAAGCGGCCAGCCCGGTATTGATATAGCGCGTCTTTTGTCCCCGCAGATAGTCTATGTTGGAAAAATCTCTTCCCTCGATGTAGTTGAAGCTCGGACTGACCCCGAGATAGAAATTCTTCGACACGCGGAACATGAAATCCACCTTTATCTGGTTCTGAAGCCGCTTGTACGACTCGGCCTGATTATAGGTGGCGTCCCGGTACCCGATTCCCCAAAAAGCTCCCGGGAACGAGAAAAAATAGGCGGTGAAGTCCAGCCGGTACTTCGATTGTTCGAACAACGTATTGCCTCGCACGCCGAGCAGATAGAACCCGGTCGTCGTAATGTCGCCGAACAGCGACACGTTCGACGGCGGGGTCAGCGTATCCCCCTTGCCGGTCCGGTAC
>PPYE01433887.1_pt1 | contig 11000 bp, 8 predicted proteins | sample 1559881 | NCBI WGS metagenome assembly PPYE01 (sample SAMN08240022, study PRJNA423297) | Human gut metagenome, whole genome shotgun sequencing project.
TCCTGACGCTCCATGACCTTTTCGTGGAACTGAGGGCTTTTCTCCCATTCCTCACGGTCCACGCCAAAAAGACCGCCATGATCCATGATTTCCTGCGGGTCAAACACCATGCTCTCCGTATTGTCCTCATGCAGCACATAGACGGTCAAACCGGCGGCATCCAGTTCCAGCGCCCGTTCTCTGGTGACAGGGAGCATCCCATCATAGAAGTAGCCGTATTCCTGCATATCCGGTGTGGAGACCTGCTCATCCGGCACGGGGTATTCATCCAGTGCCTGCTCCTGTGCTTCCGGCAGCTGGGAAGAAGCAGCCATCTGACTGACCCCTGCCTGCATCTGCTGGTAGGCAGCTTCCTGCAAGGTCTCAATCATGGACAACGGTGCGTATTTTACCGAGTCTCTGCCCAAATCGTTGTCATCACAAATCTGGAGAACTGCCTTCATGCGGGAAATCTCCGGCATATCCAGCTGACCACCATCCAACTCTTTCATGGACGCGGCATCGTAAAGGGTATAGTCCCAGCCGCTGTCACAGGATTGGATATGAAGATAGGTGGCATCGTCAATCAGAAACAAAGCCTCCTGCTGGTTGGCATCCGCCCCCAGTACTTCCATTTCTGGCATTGCCGCAGCCAGTTCCTTTACCGCTTTTTGCACCAGAGGATTATCACGGTAATAGTCGATTGCCTGGATGGTGTCCAGGTCAATGGTCTGGCCGGTCAAAATCGGGAAAGGTCCTTCATAGTCGCTTCCGTCTTTCAGCTCAAAACCAATGCCCTTGATCCCGTTCATTCGTTCTGCCGGAATCTCCTGATAAATGCGGATTGCTTCCTCCAAAGACAGGTTATCGTGGTATTCTCCGAGGTTTGGAAATTCCATGCACTCTGCTACATAGTAGGTCAGATCGCCGGTCTGCTGTCTATCAGATACCTTAGCGGCATCTTCTGGCTGCTCTATCGGGGCGGGTTCCGGCTCTACCTTTGCATGAGGGTCGATTCCGCGCTCTTTGCAGATTTCCTTATAGTGGCGCTCAATATCGGAGATCAAAGTGCCGGAGGTTTTGTTGATGGTCTCCAAACTGGCTCTCAGTTCTTTCAGCTCCTTGCCTTGACTCCAACTGGCAATATAGCCAAAGCTGTTTTCTCCTGTCTCAATTCCAAAATATTTGCAGACTGCATAGGAGATGCTTTCAGCCTCTACTTCCTCCGTGTGACGATCTTTCCTCTGTTTCTGCAAAAACTGGGAGAGGGTAGAAAAGCCACCGGTAAAATTCAGCCCTTTTTCCTCGGTCAGCATCAAGCGTCCATCTTCCGTCAGTTCCAACGGCTCTGTCAGCAGAACGGAGCCTGCATGGTTTACAACCACTCGTTCTTCCACACAGACCGGATCTCCAGGATCGTAGTCAGAACCGCGCAGGTCATAGCAATAAACGCCCTCTGGCAGATTATCGCGAGCAATCCGTCCGTTGGAAAACAGACCAAGTTTATCAAACAGCTCGATCTCCTGATATTGCTCGTCATTGGCAATCTGGATCTTTTTCTGATTGTGGAGCTTGCTGTGAGCAATCTCGTGAACCGTGGCCGAAACCGTCTGCACCTCGCTCATGCCCTGACGAATGGCAATTTTCTGATGATCGGCAGAAAAATAGCCGTCCGTATCGGCGGCCATTGCTTCAAAAGTAATCGGCACCGGTGCGCTGCGGCGCAGGGCCTCCATGAATGCCTCATAATTTGGCACATTGCCGGAAAGGGAGGAAGCAAGCTCCGGCAAAGGTTTCCCGTCGGTCTGGCTCACATCAAAGACCTTGACAGGGCGGAACATGGGGATCTCGATTTCTTTTTCCTCTGTGACGATCTTTCCGTCTTTATCCAGAATCGGAGCCTTGGTATCCGGGTCCAACTTCTGCTCCTCGATTTTCTTCTTATACGGTGTGGGAGCGATGATGGTAATGCCATGCTCGCCCTTTTTTACATGACGCTCAAACTGGTCTTTCCACTTATTGTATCCGGCTACCAAAGTGGCGTCCGGCTTCTGCATATAGATGAGCATGGTGTTGTTTACCGAATAGCGGTGGAAGCGGGACATGACGGACAGATAGCGCATATACTTTTCGCTCTCGAACAGCTCCTTGATGCCCTGCTCGATGCCATCCGTGATTTCCCTTAGCCGCTCTCGGTTGGTGGGTTTATTCTCAGCCATGATTTTCAATCTCCTTTCCAAGTGTGTGATTTCTGCTGTGTGTTCTGCAATCCATGCCTTTTGTTCTTCTTCACTTTCATAAAGAAAAAGGTCCAGCAGGTACTCTACATAGGTTTTCTTCTGGATCGCTTCCACAAAATGGGGGTGCGGTTCTTCCTCCGGTGTCCGGGGAGAATTGTCGGCCTCCCATTTTTTCAGCAGATAGTAGTAATCGGACAGTACGCGATAACACCGCTGCCGGTCCTCCCGAAACTTTTGTGCCTCGGTTTTCTGCCGGACATACCTCCTGCGGGGAGGGGCCTGACTGTCATAGATCAGGCCAGAGTCCTGTGCCAGTTTCTCCGCCGCTTCTTTTGAGGAGAGGTCAAAGAGCTTTGCGGTAAAGTCGATCACATCCCCATCTTCACCGCAGCCAAAGCAGTGGAACCGCTGGTCTACCTTCATGCTTGGGTTCTTATCATCGTGAAAGGGACAGCAGGCCATGCCATTTCGTTTGACCTCGATCCCATAAAACGCTGCCGCATCTCTGGTGCTGACCGACTGCTTGACTGCTTCAAATACATTCTCTGTCATGTGCCTTTAACTGCCGGACTTTCGCATAGGAGGCTGGTATCCGGCGGCTTTCGCACGCTCACTAGCGGCTTTGCGGCGTTCTGCGCTGTATGGCTCCCGGACTGATACACACCGCTTGGGGACGGTAAAGTTATGGGCGTCCTTTCGGGTGATCTGGTCGGGGTGCTTTTTTGCCAGCAGTTCCAGCTTCTCCATCAGACGGGGATCATGAGTATAGATCTCAGCCATTGGTTCTGCCTGGTTATAGAGGAGAATGGTTTCCCGTTCCACTAAAGAGAGCTTCATCGGCTGCCTCCTTTCCGCTGGTCAAATTCCAGCTTGAAGTTGGCGTACTGTCCATCGTCCTCCAAAACCACAGTGGCATCGTAGGTCTTGCCGGTTTTCTCCGAATATAGCCCCGTCACACGGACACGGCCATCGTTAAGCAGTGCAGACACCACAGCCTTGGTCGGCTGTTTTTTCTTGGCAGCCCACCATTTGTTATTTTTCCAGATTGCAAATTTGCAAGAATCATTCTGACAGAAGAAGCCTTTTTGCAGTTCTGCAACTTCACCGCCGCAGCGAGGGCATTTGCCCACCACCTCACGGGGCAGAGTGAACAGGTACTCAGTTCCCCTGATGACCTGATAAGTTCCCACCAGGTCTTTCAGCATGGTGCTGATCCCGTCCAGAAACTCCTCTGGGGCAAGCTGCCCGCGCTCGATCTCGCCCAGGCGATACTCCCACTCGGCAGTCAGAAGCGGCGATTGCAGTTGTTCCGGCAGCACCGTGATAAGGGATACTGCATCGTGGGAAGGAAGAAGCTGCACCGTTTTTCTGTTCTTTTTTCGCTCCAGAAAACCGGCAGATACCAGCTTTTCCAAAATACCGGCACGGGTGGCCGGTGTCCCCAGACCTTTTCTCTCAGCATCCTCTGGCATATCATCTTTCCCGGCAGTCTCCATTGCGGACAATAGGGTGTCCTCCGTAAAGTGCTGAGGCGGACTGCTTTTGCCTTCTTTGACGATTGCCGCAGAAACCGAAAGTGTCTGTCCTTCGGTCAGCTCCGGCAGGGCTTTCTCTACGCCCTCTTTTTTCGGCTCTGCATCCTTCTTTTTGGCACGATAAGCGTCCTCCAGTGCTTTCCATCCGAGGTGCTTCACTGTTTTCCCTTTTGTGGTAAACTCCCCACCGGCACACGCTGCAATCACAACGGTTTCCGAATAGATATGGGGCTGGGCTACGGCGCACATCAGACGCAGAGCCACCAGCTCCAGCACCGCTTTTTCTCCCGCAGGAAGGGCAGAAAGGTCTGCGTCCTTGAGATTTCTGGTAGGGATTACTGCGTGGTGGTCGGTTACTTTCTTATCGTTGATTACCGTCTGCGGATCACAGGTAATGGCGATTCCTTTGCGAAACGGCATAGCATTGGCAACCAGATTCACCAGCACCGGCAGGCTGTCTGCCATATCGCCAGTCAGATATCGGCTGTCAGTACGGGGATAGGTGCAGAGCTTCTTTTCATACAGGCTTTGCAGATAGTCCAGGGTCTGCTGGGCCGTAAATCCAAGCAGACGGTTGGCATCTCTTTGCAGGGTAGTCAGGTCATAGAGGGCAGGCGGCTTTTCGGACTTTTCCTTGCGCTCCACCTTTTTGATTGTGACATTTGCACCCTGACAGGCTTCTTTCAGCTGTTCGGCAGCAGCTTTATCCGCCATGCGCTCCCCGGATACGGTAAGACCGGGCAGCTCCAGCGCCACGGTATAAAAGGGAACCGGCTTAAAGGTGTCGATCTCAGCTTCTCGCTGGACAATCAGTGCCAGCGTTGGGGACATCACACGCCCGATGTTGAGGGTGCGGTGGTACAGCACGGAAAAAAGCCTTGTGGCATTGATCCCCACCAGCCAGTCGGCCTTGGCACGGCAGAGAGCAGCATCCCGAAGTCCGTCATAGTCCGCACCGGGGCGCAGGTTTGCAAAGCCTTCCCTTATGGCGGAGTCTTCCATCGAAGAAATCCAGAGCCTTTTCATCGGCTTCTTGCAACCTGCCAGCTCATAGACGCTGCGGAAGATCATCTCGCCCTCGCGTCCGGCATCACAGGCATTTACCACTTCCGTCACATCCGGGGCATTCATCAGCTTTTTGAGAATATCAAACTGCTTTTTCTTATCTTTTCCTACCACCATCTGCCAATGTTCCGGCAGGATAGGCAGATCATCATATCGCCACTTGGCATACTTTGGGTCATAGCTGTCTGCATCCGCAAGACCGGCCAGGTGGCCCACGCACCAGCTGACACGCCAGCCGTTGCCCTCCAGATACCCGTCCTTACGGACGGTTGCACCAATCACCGCCGACAGACTTTGTGCAACCGATGGTTTTTCAGCAATCACCAGCTTCATAATCTTCAACCTCCCATTCATTCTGCCAATTATCAGACAGTTTTTTTGCAATGCTGTGTTCTGAGGCAAGTGTAATGTCATAGCCAAAGCGATAATCATATCGGTACAACCTGCCAATCAAATCATTGATTATGATATTGCAGGCCATAATCACACGCTCTTTATCCACCTGCATCAGTTGATAGCGTTGATAATTGTTGTAATATTCTCGATGTCTGTGGGTTCTGCTGACCGTATCTTCCATCAGACAATCTATGGCATCTTTTTCACCATCTTCTTTGCTGCCCTGTGTATAAGACAACAGTTCCTTAACCATGGGAAAACTTTGTTCATCTACCGTTGCTTCTTCGCTCAAAAAACCGATATAAGCTTTTAGTAACAGGCTAACTGCTGTTTTTTCAGCTTCAGATAAAGCGTTCATGGTCTCCGCTGCATCAGGCAACAGTTCCTTTTCCACAAATTCATCTATCTCACCAGAATAAAGCATTCGGATTGAGTCCACACATAAAGAGCGTTTTTGGGGTGCGGTCTCAATTTCAAAATCATAAAGATCCAAGTCATCGTTCTTCTTTGACTTTTTTTGAACTTTGCTTATAGCAGTGAAAAGAATGTCTCCTCCAAAGTAAATTCCGAAGGCGACCAGATCAAAAATAATCAGAAAGTGTAATAACCAGTTCCAGGTGTTCATTGTGAGGTCCTCCTTTCTTTGACCATGTGCTGATTTTGGGTGTGGATTTACAGTAAGAGAGTGAGTAGAGCAGCAGAGGACAGGAATTTCTCCCTGTCCTCTGTCCCTTATCCCGCAATAATTTGAAATACGCTACGCTCAAATGGTTCAATCTGCTCTATCGCGTTCCTCATTAGGGTCAGAACCCTCAAAACCATCCTCAAGGACTTCCTCATCTTCGGTTTCCCATTCCTCGGAATCTTCCTCACCATAATCATAATCGTCCAGACTGTCATTGCCCTTGGTCTTAGGCTTATTCTTAACGAGCTTCAAGTAGGCAAATACGCCACCGCCGCCCAGCAGAAGGATCAGCGCAGCCGGGTTCAGTCCGGCAGGCTTCTCTTTTTCCGGCTCCGATGTTTCTGCCGGAGGTTCCGGTGCTTTTCCCGTACATTTACTCTTATCAGTTACACAGACCGGACAGGCCGTATTGACTGCCCCTGCTTCACATTTCTTCGTGCAACTGCACACCGCAGGCGGCTCCTCTTTGGGTTTTCCATCCTCCATCAGCGCCATCAGGTCCGCTTCATCCACCTGGTTCAGAAAGTGAACAGCAGTCTTTTTATCCTCATTGGCCCTGTCGATCAGGATATAAAAATAGTTGCCTGCCTTGGTGGTAACGGTAATGAGCTGCTTGTTGCCACCAAAATCATCCACCAGAGCGGCGTTGCCATCCGGGGTCAGCGGAGGTGCTTTTTCCGTTTCTTCCACCACCACATTGCTGTCATTGGTGGTATCCTCTGCCGGGGGCGGCGCTGCGCCCTGGGCAAAAGCGGGAACAGTAAAGCCCGATGCCAGCACCAGCGTCAGGCAAAGGGCGGAAAGTGTTCGGAGCAATCGTTTATTCCTCATAGCTGTTTTCCTCCTGTTCGTTGTTGTCATCAGCCAATCTGCCGGGAACTGTGCCGCCGGACAGCATGGCGCTCAGCTGAGCCGGGGTCATACGCAGTGCGCGCACCATCTGGACGATCTCCAGATTTTCTGCCTCGGTTTTCTGTGCCTCCAGCGCCTTGAGCTTTTCCTGATATTCTGCGATCTTCTCGCGGACCTTTGTAATCTCCTGGTCAATGCGTTCAATTTTGTTCTTTGCCATCGTCTATCACTCCTTCTAAAAAATCTCTGTTACCAGTTCATTAGGCCGTAGCCTTTGATACTCTGATAATTCAGGTCATAACTTTTGATCTTGCAGGCATCGCCGGAATTTCCCTCCACGGTATAAACTCGGCTGCCGTCGGTGCCGACAACAATTCCCACATGGTCTGCGGAACCATCCAGATCCCAATCGAAGAAAATGGCATCACCGGGGGCAATGTTTTCATATCCTCGTGCGCCCCACTGTCCATGAGACTGGAACCACGGAACACCCTGAGACTGACAACCAGCAAAGCGTGGTTCCGTTCGACCGGATTGACCATAGCACCATGATACAAAGCAGGCACACCATTCCACACGGGAGTCAAAGCCGTACCAGCTCCAATAAGGTTGTCCTCCCACATTGCCCACCTGACTTTTCGCCAGTTCCACCAGCTGCGGATTGCCGGGGCGGGAGCCATTGATAAATTCAACACCAGTCAAATCTTCAGAAACACCTGTATCAGGAGAACCGCCACCAAACAACAGCGGCTTATTGCCCATAGTCTGTCGGTAGACCTGGTACATCTCCATCTGCTCCGGAGTCAGTAGTTCTGGCGCAAGAGAGGCAATGGAACGGCTTGTTAAAGTTACATGGAGAATACGATATTCATATTCATGCTCATCCCCATCTTCGTCAGTGTAAGTGCGAATCTGAATTTCTTCTCTCAGCGTGAGCTGATACTGTGCATCAAACACACGACTCAACTCTGCCTGTGCGCTGTGGCGTGTATAGCCTTGCAAGACAGCAGAGAGAACTGCCGCCAGCTCATGGGGGTCATGGCCAATCATATCCAGGTTATAGCGATACTCGTCATACCCTGGGTGGCTGCTTTCGATGTTGTCGATTTTCTCCTGCAACCGAGCTTCTCTGTCTGCATAATCTGCCTCCACCGCCAGCATTTCCGGGTCATCCGATGGATAGGTAGTGCCGGAAATTACAGAACCAATACTCTGTGCCATCATAGAGCAGGAGGACATGGTATTCATCAGCATACAGGCGATGAGGAACAAAACCCCTGCGATCAGGAAGCCCTTCTTGTGGCGCATGACGAATGCCCCTGCCTGCTGTGCCTTTTCTTTTACCGTCCTTGCGGCTTTTCCGGTTTTGGACGCAGCCTGGGCGGTATTTCCGGCAGTCTGACCGGTGCGCTTGGCGACGGCATACTGCTTTTTGATACTCTGTTTTTGCTGCCAGCGGGAGAGAGGGTTGCTGGCAAACTGAGGATTTTCCCGTAGGGACTTCTGGTACAGGGCATTTACATTTGCCTTTTCCAGCTTCTGCTCGGCCTGGGCTGCTTTGCGGTACGGCTTCAGCTTGTGGCTGCGATAGCCCTCCCGCACCAGATAAGCGCTGGTCTCCACCGCCTCCTCGGACTTGTGGGCGCTTTCCACACCCACATTGTCCTGTTCTGTTTCCCGGATCTCTTTGTGAAACTTGCCCGCGACCAGATGGACGGGAGCTTCCTTAACCCCTTGAGAAAGTTTGGAAGGTGGTTTTTTCTTGTCCTCAAAGGTCAGCTTCGAGGTCTTTTTCCCGGTGTCCGGGTCAATGACCGTCTGTCTGACTTTTTTCTTTGGAATATTGGCCTGCGCCTTATCTGCTCTGGCCGTAGCTTTCTCCGTTTTGCGGATCGGCTTTTCCAGTGCAGGGTCAGCCCGTTCCTCATCAGTAAAGCGCAGGCGCGGCTCTTTATTCAAACCAATCACCCATTAGGATAGCATCCATCATGTGGTGCAGCTCCACATAGAGGGCCAAACCTTCCGGATCATATAGCGGATGCACGGTGAGATACGCATGGACTTGCGCCAGAATCTCAGAGAGCATTGTGATAGGTCTGCACCCTACAATGGTTGCTGCACCAGGGGCACACATCATATTCGCCCAAATCGAAAAGAGACGGGCAAGACCAATTTCGCCATCCTCATTCAAGGTTTTGAGTTCTTTGTCAGCGGTACGACACTCAACAACAGCGGAGGCCATTACCGGAAGCAACATGAATTCGTGAGCCTCCAATGCCTCACGGAAAAAAATCATGGTATCAAGTTCGCAAATATTCTGTTTCATAGTTATTCATCCTCCTTTTTCAGTTCCTGGGGTTTGGTGGTCATAATGCGGTAAAGCTCAGTATTCTTCGGGAAGTGGTCAACGAAGGGCAGGATGGTGGAGCCATAGAACAGCAGGCCCTCGCCCTCACCGGAGTGGGTCACATAGCTAAGCTGGTGCGTGGAAATGCCCAGCTGCTTGGCGAGAATCTGACGGTCTCCGCCTGCCTGGTTGAGCATATACACGAAGTCGGAGTTTTCAAAGATGTTCTCCACCTCGCGGCTGCTCAAAAGGTCTTTGACATTTGAGGGAGCCGGTTACATAGATTTCAAGGGCCGTGGCGATATACTGGGCTTCCTTTTCCTCCTGTGAACGGAGCAGGTTATATAGGTCCTCCAGTATGGGCATATTCTCCGGGCGCGGGTCATTGAGGTAGGTCTGATAGACCAGACGCACACAACGGTCGATGATGGTTTTCTGCACCGGCTGCAATCCGTCCTTACCGCCCACGATCAGCTCACACAAGCTGAGGATAAAGTCAGACTTGAGGGACAGCGGGCTTTCATCATCCGAATAGTCCAGGTTCAGATCCATCGGATTGATGTAGTTGGTTGAGGTAGGCGAGATCTTGATGACCTGCCCATGCAGACGATCCACCAGAGGTGCGTACTCCGCTTCCGGGTCACAGATGATGACATCATCATTGGTAAGCAAAAAGCAGTTGGCAATCTCACGCTTGGCGCTGAAAGACTTACCGGAACCCGGCGTACCCAAAATCAAGCCGTTGGGGTTTTTCAGCAGCTTTCTATCCACCATGATGAGGTTGTTGGACAGGGCATTGATGCCGTAGTACAGGGCTTCCTTGCCGTTCTGGAATAATTCCTGTGTGGTGAATGGTACAAAGATAGCCGTAGAACTGGTGGTCAGCCCTCGCTGAATCTCGATCTGATTGAGTCCCAGGGGCAGACAGCTCATCAGCCCTTCTTCCTGCTGGAAGTCCAGTCTGGTCAGCTGGCAGTTATACTTCTGGGCAATAGAGCCTGCCTGAAAGATGTTGTTGCCAAGCTGACGGGGGGTGTCCGCTGTGTTCAGCACCAAAAAGGAGACCAGGAACATTCTCTCGTTTCGGCTCTGCAAATCCTGCAACAGCTTTTTCGCTTCGCTGCCGTAGGTGGCAAGGTCAGAAGGAATGATGTCCATGTCGTATCCGGCGCGGACTGCTTTTTTCTGTTCCTCAATCTTACTGCGGTCCAGATCGGTAATCTTACGCTTTACCGTTTTGATGGCTTTCACCTGATCCACCGACTGAATGTGCATACTCACAATGAGCGAGCTTTCCATATCCAGAAAATCAGCCAGCAGACGGTCATTCAGCTCTGGGGCTAAAATCTGCAAAAAAGAAACAGCCCCGTATTTCTTGCCCATACGGAACTGCTTGCCGGTGCGGAACTCAAAGGAGCTTGGTGCAATAAAATCTTTCGTGGACAGGCCGGAAGGAGCCAGCCAGTCCCATTCAAACTGAAACGGGAGCTGTTCATCCATGTGGAATACCGCATGAAGCTGGGAAAGCCTTTCCTTACCGTCCAATGTTCTGGCGGCTACACCAAGACGCTTGAAGTTATTGAGTATATCGGTCTCAATACGCTCCAGACGGGGCTTGGCGGCTTTGATGCTATCAGCGTTGATACCAAAGGTCAGGTATTTGGTCTTGATGAGACCGTTGTTGCCTCTGACCAGCTGATTTTGCAGCATCGTGGTATATTCCTCACGGATACTGTCAAAGGCATCCCCCTGGGGCGGAATGGAAATGGAGTTGGCAAAGGTCTCCTCCGATGCAGCAAGGTTCAAAAAAGACAGCTGGAAGTGAATCGAGCTGTCGAAATAATTGAGGAAATCACACCAGCCCTCAAAGATCGCGGTCTTATCTTCATTTTGGGAGAGCT
>PPYE01562185.1_pt1 | contig 10998 bp, 7 predicted proteins | sample 1559881 | NCBI WGS metagenome assembly PPYE01 (sample SAMN08240022, study PRJNA423297) | Human gut metagenome, whole genome shotgun sequencing project.
AATAACAAAGCCCGGGCTTGAGAAAGTCTGGGCTTTGCGCATAAAAAAAGGCTGTGTCAGCGTTTTGACACAACCTCTTATCCATCAAGGATATTTTATTTCGTTCTCCGGCGGTTAGAACTCCGCATTGCGCGGAGTACGCGGGAACGGTATCACGTCACGAATATTAGTCATACCGGTTACAAACAGCAACAGACGTTCAAAGCCCAATCCGAAGCCTGAGTGCGGGCACGTACCGAACTTGCGGGTATCAAGATACCACCACATATCTTTCATCGGAATATGAAGTTCTTCGATGCGGTTCATCAGTTTAGCATAATCGGACTCACGCTCGGAGCCGCCGATTATCTCGCCAATCTTCGGGAAGAGCACATCCATAGCACGTACCGTTTTACCATCGTCGTTCTGCTTCATATAGAACGCCTTGATTTCTTTCGGATAATCCGTTAGGATAACCGGACGCTTGAAGTGGTCTTCTACCAAATAGCGTTCGTGCTCGGAAGCCAGGTCGACCCCCCAGTATACGGGGAATTCAAACTTATGCCCCTGTGCTACGGCTTCTTCCAGAATCTTGATACCTTCCGTATAAGGCAGACGAACGAAGTTTTCTTTCAGTACACCTTGCAAGCGCTCTATCAAACCCTTGTCAAACATATCATTCAAGAACTTCACATCATCGGCGCAGTTATCCAAAGCCCACTGTACGCAGAACTTGATGAATTCTTCCGCCAAGTCCATGTTATCGGTAATGTCATTGAACGCAACTTCCGGCTCCACCATCCAGAACTCAGCCAAGTGACGGGGGGTATTGGAGTTTTCCGCACGGAACGTAGGCCCGAACGTATAGATAGCGCCCAACGCCGTAGCGGCAAGTTCACCTTCCAACTGACCGGAAACCGTCAGACTCGCCTGCTTTCCGAAAAAATCGTCATCGTAGATAATAGAACCGTTTTCGTCTTTCTTCAAATCATAAAGGTTCATCGTAGTAACCTGAAACATCTGTCCGGCTCCTTCGCAGTCGGAAGCCGTAATGATAGGCGTATGAAAATAGAAGAACCCTTTCTTATGGAAGAATTCATGAATGGCAATAGCCATATTGTGACGGATACGGAACACAGCACCGAATGTATTCGTACGAGGACGCAGATGGGCTATCTCGCGAAGGAACTCCATAGAGTGCCCTTTTTTCTGCAAAGGATACGTATTGTCGCAAGTACCCAACACTTCAATTTCACGTGCCTGGATTTCAGCTTTCTGACCGGAGCCTACCGATTCCGTCAGCACACCGTTCACGCTCAAACAAGCTCCTGTGGTAATTTCTTTCAGCATCTGCTCATCGAAGTTTGCCAAATCCACCACAATCTGCACATTATTTATTGTAGAACCGTCGTTCAGCGCGATAAAATTAACTTGCTTACTACCTCTGCGGGTACGAACCCAACCTTTCACGTTGACCATAGCGCCAAAATCCTCGCGCTTCAGCAGGTCAACAATCTTTGTTCTACTAATCTTTTCCATAAAACAGTTATTATAACTTGATTATATATATTATTCGAAAGAGCCCATGCGCAGGAAGTTCACCTCTTGTTCCGTGAGGTAACGCCACTCGCCGCGACGCAAGCCTTTCTTGGTTAAGCCGGCAAAGAATACACGATCCAGTTTCACAACCTTGTATCCCAGCGATTCGAAAATACGACGCACGATACGGTTCTTGCCGGAGTGGATTTCTATGCCCACTTCATCTTTTTTGAAATCATCCGTATAGCTGATAGCATCTGCCTGGATTTCACCATCGTCCAACTGAATACCGGCTGCAATCTGCTCCATATCGGCTTTAGTCAGATTCTTATCCAAATGCACATGATATATTTTCTTTTTCAGATACTTGGGATGGGTCAGCTTGGAAGCCAGGTCGCCATCGTTCGTCAGCAATAATACCCCCGTAGTATTACGGTCCAGACGACCTACCGGATAGATACGTTCGTCACAAGCACCTTTCACCAAGTCCATTACAGTACGACGCGCCTGCGGGTCATCGGAAGTTGTCACCGTATCTTTCGGCTTGTTCAACAGGACATATATCTTACGTTCGATGCTGACCGTCTGGTCGTGAAACTTCACTTCATCGCCACGCTTAATCTTAGTACCCAATTCCGTAACCACTTCTCCGTTTACAGACACTACGCCTGCCGTAATAAACTCATCCGCTTCACGACGCGAGCATACACCGGCATTAGCCAGAAACTTATTCAAACGAATCGGTTCGTTCGGATCGACAAATTGTTCTTTATACTCTATCTGTTTCTTCTTACTGTACTTGGCATTGGGATCGTAATCTCCCGTACGGCGAATCGGGCGACTGTAGCTGTCTCTGTTGCCATAAGGGCGTTGAGGACGGTCACCGTTCGAGTTATAGCGCGGACGGAAAGGGCGGTCACCACCGGCATTGTTACCATAAGGACGCTGAGAACGGTCGCCACCTTCACTGTTATAACGGGGACGATAAGGACGATCACCGCCGGCATTGTTACCGTAAGGACGCTGAGGACGGTCGCCACCTTCACTGTTATAACGGGGACGGTAAGGACGGTCACTGCCGGCATTGTTACCGTAAGAGCGCTGAGGACGGTCGCCACCTTCACTGTTATAACGGGGACGGTAAGGACGCTCACCGCCGGCATTGTTACCGTAAGAGCGTTGAGGACGGTCGCCACCTTCACTATTATAGCGAGGACGGTAAGAACGGTCGTTGTTATAGGAACGCTGAGGACGGTCGCCATTTTCCGCATTCGGATTAAAGCGCTGACGGTAAGGACGGTCACTGCTGTACGAACGTTGCGGACGGTCGCCATTTTCACTATTAAATCTCGGACGATAAGGGCGGTCGCCATTTTCACGGTTATAAGACGGGCGACTATAGCTTCCCTCTCTGTTAAATTGGTTACCATCACGGCCGGCGCCTGAATTCTCCTCTGAAGAAGAAGCATCACGCCAAGTTTCATTTTCTGTACTCATTGTTTTATTCGAATAAAATTAAACCTACTGGCCTCACGGCCATTCTTTCTTTATCTCTAATTACCTTTATTTTAGCTTATAACAAATTCCGGATTAAAAAAGTTGAAATCTCCGGTTTCCCTTGTCGCTTCTTAAAGCCCCGTATATGTATGGGGAGTAATTGCACATAATTCTTTTTTTATATCTTCGCTTACATTCAATTCTTCTATGAATTCCTTGATAGAATTCTCTGTGATAGCCTGATTGGTACGTGTCAATGCTTTCAGCGCTTCGTAAGGATGCGGATATGCCTCACGGCGCAGGATTGTTTGAATGGCCTCGGCCACAACACTCCAGCAGTTATCCAAATCGCGATAGATAGCCGTTTCGTTCAACAGCAGCTTACGCAATCCTTTCAATGAACTCTGAATGGCTATTATGATATGTCCGAACGGAACGCCCACATTACGCAATACGGTAGAATCCGTCAGGTCGCGCTGCAAACGTGACACCGGCAACTTCACAGCCAGATGTTCAAGGATAGCGTTTGCTATACCCAGATTACCTTCGGCATTTTCAAAATCAATTGGATTCACCTTATGCGGCATTGCACTCGAACCAACCTCACCAGCCTTGATCTTCTGCTTGAAATATTCCATGGAGATATACTGCCAGAAGTCACGGTTCATATCAATCATCACCGTATTAATTCGCTTCATCGCATCGAAGATAGCAGATAGATTATCATAATTGGAAATCTGAGTCGTATATTCTTCGCGCTCCAACCCCAGTTTCTCTGCAACGAACTTAGTACCGAAAGCTTTCCAGTCATATTCCGGATAAGCCACATGATGTGCATTGTAATTTCCCGTAGCACCGCCAAACTTAGCAGTAACCGGACAAGCCTTCAATGCAACCAGTTGGCGTTCCAAACGATATACAAACACCATTATCTCTTTTCCCAGACGAGTAGGAGAAGCCGGCTGTCCGTGCGTTTTGGCGAGCATCGGAATATTCGCCCACTCTTCAGCATAAGCACGGAGTTGCGCTATCAATTCCTCTATCTGCGGATAATATACCTGTTCCAATGCCTCTTTTACAGACAGAGGAATAGAAGTATTGTTAATATCTTGTGAAGTCAGCCCGAAGTGGATAAACTCTTTATAGTCGTCCATTCCGCCTAACTTATCAAATTCTTCTTTCAAAAAATATTCAACAGCCTTCACATCATGGTTAGTCACGCTTTCAATATCCTTGATACGTCCGGCATCGGCTTCTGAAAAATTACGGTAAATATTTCTCAAAGTTTCGAATACATCCTTATTCACCCCTTTCAACTGAGGCAAAGGCAGTTCACATAAGGTTATAAAATATTCCACTTCAACCTGTACACGGTATTTTATCAGTGCGAATTCTGAGAAATAGGCAGCCAAAGCATCTGTCTTGCCCCTGTAGCGACCGTCAATCGGGGAGATTGCGGTAAGTAAATCAAGTTCCATACGTCGTATTTATGATAATTATCGGATTGCAAAATTACGGCTTTTTTCCGAGTAATCAGGTATAATGGGGAAATAAATTAAAAAAATGAAGTTTCAGAATAAAAAAAATAGCTTTGTATACTATATACAAAGCTAAAATCCGCAACAATTGTGTGGGCGTTGACGGATTCGAACCGCCGACCCTCTGCTTGTAAGGCAGATTTGGTCACTACACTTCCCGCACCTATAATGCAACGGTCGCCAATAGTTACCCCGGGACAAATAACAGCGCCACCGCCAATCCAGCAATCTTCACCTATCGTCACCGGATAGGCATACTCCTGCTCTATACGCCTCTCCAGATAATCAAACGGGTGTTGAGGAGTATAAATCTGCACACAAGGCCCTATCAGCGTATATGCCCCAACAGTGATATAGCCACCGTCCAGAAAAGTACAATTGGAGTTGATAAAGACATGTTCCCCAAGGCGGATACCATCACCATGATCGCAACAAAAAGGCGGGCAAATAGTGGCAGAAGCTGGAATACCGGGTATCAATTCTTCCAATACGCTCCGGCATTCTTCCTCATAACCGCTCATAGCGTTCAGCTTCAGCAACAGTTTTTTCGCACGTTTAAAACGCTCTTGAATTTCCGGGGAAGCCGTATTCGCCAATTGTGAACTCCGCATTTTATCTACCTCATCCATATTCTTATCCATTTTTATTGTACAATATACTACAAGCCATTACATATATGCAGCAATGCCGTCAGTTTCTCCATCCAGTCTTCATCGGGAGCCACATGCAATCCGCGTATGCCAAGCGCTTCCGCCGCCTTGATATTCTTTAAACTGTCATCTACAAATATCGTTTCTTCAGCTTTCATACCGTCAGCAGCCAATGCTTTCAGGAAAATATCCGGTTCAGGCTTGTAAGCCTGCATTTCATAGCTGCAAAACAGCGTATCAAAATAATCGCTTATCGGTTTATGTTCGTCACTAAACTTATCACTGCGGGTAAAAGCCATAATAAACGGATTAGTATTGCTAAGCAGGCAAATGTGATACTCCTCTTTTAACTTCAATAAATTGTGAAGCCGGTTCAGAGGCACATCACGTATAAAGCCCAGCCAGCAATATTGCGCCTCATCCCAACCGACAGATTCGCGCCCGGCAGCCTCAGCCATTCTCCGGCAAAACTCACTGGCATCAATCTTTCCCGTCTCTACATCCAGGAAAAAACCTTTTTGGCCGTATTCTCCCATATACTCATCCGTATTCACTCCCGCTTCACGAAAACGGCGGAAAGCCTCTTCCGAATTCTGACGGAATATCACACCGCCCATATCAAATAATATATTCTTTATCATATGCCAATGCTTATTTAAGGAAAACGGACACCCGTTGCCGGATGTCCGCTTTATTACAATAATATATCAACCGGCTTATTTATATTCCTGCCAGTTCTTGATTTGGATATCTTCCATCTTCATCTCACAGAAAGCTTCAATGAAAGCACCTGCCAGACGGGCATTCGTAATCAACGGAATATTATGGTCGATAGCACCGCGGCGAATCTTGTAACCGTTGGTCAGCTCGCGTTTAGAGTGGTTCTTCGGAATATTTACAATCAAGTCGAACTTATGTTCGGCAATCATTGTCATTACATTATTCTCCGCATCGGCACGTTCATCCGGCCAGAACACAGCTTCGGTGCTTACACCGTGCGCATTGAGGAATGCAGCGGTACCTGCCGTAGCGTAAATCTTATATCCCTTCGCAAAAAGCATGCGGCTGGCATCCAGCAAGTCCACTTTCGATTTCATTGCACCGGAAGAGAACATCACACCTTTTTCTGGACGCGGAATCTTGAAACCGGTAGCAATCATGGAGTTCAGCAATGCTTCGGAGAAGTCGTCGCCGATACAGCCTACCTCCCCCGTAGAAGACATATCCACGCCCAATACCGGGTCTGCGTTATGCAGGCGGGAGAATGAGAACTGGGAAGCCTTCACGCCAATCCAGTCGATGTCGAACGCCGACTTGTCCGGACGAGAGTAAGGAGCATCCAGCATAATCTTCGTGGCCGTCTCGATAAAGTTACGTTTCAGCACTTTGGATACAAACGGGAAACTACGTGAAGCACGCAGGTTACATTCGATAACTTTCACCTCATTGTTACGTGCCAGGAACTGGATGTTGAAAGGACCGGAGATATTGAGTTCCTTTGCAATCTGACGACTGATTTTCTTGATACGGCGTGCCGTAGCGAAGTAAATCTTCTGTGCCGGGAATACCAGCGTAGCGTCACCGGAGTGCACACCGGCAAACTCAACATGCTCAGAAATGGCATATTCCACCACCTCGCCGTTCTGTGCCACGGCATCGAACTCAATCTCTTTCGTATTCTGCAGGAACTGGGAAACCACTACCGGATATTCCTTGGAAACCTCGGCAGCCATTTTCAGGAAGTTCTCCAATTCTTCTTCATCGTAGCATACATTCATTGCAGCACCGGAAAGCACATACGACGGACGCACCAATACCGGATAGCCTACTTTCTCAACGAAGCCCTTCACATCTTCCAGACTGGTAAGTTCCTGCCAAGCCGGCTGGTCGATGCCGAGCTGGTCGAGCATGGCAGAGAATTTGTTACGGTTCTCTGCACGGTCGATAGAAACAGGCGAAGTGCCCAATACAGGAACAGACTGACGATAGAGTTTCATTGCCAGATTATTAGGAATCTGACCGCCTACGGATACGATTACGCCGCGCGGCTGTTCGAGGTCTATAACATCGAGCACACGTTCAAAAGAAAGTTCGTCGAAGTACAGACGGTCGCACATATCGTAGTCGGTAGATACTGTTTCGGGGTTATAGTTAATCATGATGGATTTGTACCCCAACTTGCGTGCAGTCTGGATAGCGTTCACCGAACACCAGTCGAACTCAACGGAAGAACCGATGCGGTAAGCTCCCGAGCCCAATACAACTACCGATTTTTCATTCTTATAATAGTTCACATCATACCCTTGTACGGCATACGTCATATAAAGGTAGTTCGTCAGTTCCGGATGCTCGGAAGCGACGGTATTGATACGTTTCACAGCCGGAAGAATACCCAGTTCCTTACGACGGGCGCGTACCATAAGGTTTTCCTTTTCCATATTACCTTCCGGATTCAGTACGAAACGTGCAATCTGGAAGTCGGAGAAACCGAGCACTTTCGCTTCACGCAGCACATCGGCAGGAATATCCTCCACCTTATTATATTGTGAGAGTTTATTCTTATAGTCTACAATGTTCTTCAGTTTGCCGAGGAACCAAGGGTCAATCTTCGTCAGCTCAAAGATACGGTCAATTGTATAGCCTTTTTCCAGAGCCTGGGCGATAGCAAACACACGCAGATCGGTGGGGTGAGCCAATTCGTGATCCAAATCTTCGAATTCCACACTATCATTACCCACAAAGCCGTGCATGCCCTGACCTATCATACGCAAACCTTTCTGAATAATTTCCTCGAAAGAACGGCCGATAGACATGATTTCACCTACAGACTTCATGCTTGAACCGATTTCGCGAGACACACCTGCAAACTTCGTCAAGTCCCAACGGGGAATCTTACAAATCAGGTAGTCCAATTGCGGAGCTTCGTAAGCAGAATTAGGAGTTCCCATTTCACCGATTTGGTCGAGCGTATAACCCAATGCAATCTTGGCGGCAACAAAAGCGAGCGGATAACCGGTAGCTTTGGATGCCAATGCAGAAGAACGGGACAAGCGGGCGTTCACCTCGATTACGCGATAGTCGTTGGTTTCGGCGTTGAATGCATACTGAATGTTACATTCACCCACGATGCCGAGGTGACGGATACACTTGGTAGAAAGTTCCTGCAACATCTTCACCTGTTCGTCGGTAAGCGAGCAGGTAGGAGCAACCACGATAGACTCACCGGTATGGATGCCCAGAGGGTCGAAGTTTTCCATACTTGCTACGGTGAAGCAGTGGTCGTTGGCGTCGCGGATTACCTCGAATTCGATTTCTTTCCAACCTTTCAGGGATTCTTCCACCAGGATTTGCTTGGAGAACGTGAAAGAACTTTCAGCCAGTTTGACAAACGCTTCCTCGTCCGGACAGATACCGCTGCCCAAACCACCCAAAGCATAAGCCGAGCGTACCATTACCGGATATCCGATTTCGCGGGCAGCTTTCAAGGCATCTTCCATGCTTTCCACAGCGTGGCTCTTCGGAGTTTTCATAGGAATCTCATCCAGCTTCTTCACAAAGAGGTCGCGGTCTTCCGTGTACATGATAGCCTCTACCGAAGTACCCAACACACGCACGCCGTATTTCTGCAAAGTACCGTTCAGGTAAAGTTCCGTACCGCAGTTCAGCGCAGTCTGTCCGCCGAAAGCCAGCAGAATGCCGTCCGGCTGTTCTTTTTTGATGATTTCTTCTACGAAATAAGGAGTTACCGGCAAGAAATAAACTTTATCGGCAATACCTTCTGATGTCTGAATTGTAGCAATATTCGGGTTTACCAATACCGAACCCACACCTTCTTCGCGCAAAGCCTTCAAAGCTTGCGAACCGGAATAATCAAACTCTCCGGCCTGACCGATCTTGAGCGCACCCGAGCCCAAGACAAGCACTTTCTTCAAATTCTTTTCCATATTCTCTTATTGTCTATTTAAGTTCATTCTTCACATTCCGGCACAAAAAAAATGCGTTACCCCGAATAAGGATTAACGCATTACCAAAGAACTAAAAATATCGTTTTCGGAAAAAGAGAAACCGACAGCCAGCGAATGAAATTCATTCGAACGTAGGTTATATGTACTTCTCTTTTCCTGCGATTGCATAGTTATCTCTAAAATTTCTGCAAAGTAACGACTTATTTACGATTTGAGCAAATTAATCAAAGGAATAAATTTCTTATCCCAAAAGAATAGTTACTTTTACCGCAATGCAATCTTTGAATATAGCAGGAAGGATACTTCTTGAAGAAAAATCAAACAGACACCAAAAGATATGGAGGATAAAAACAGAAAAGCAAGCATCAGCCTTCCCGGATGTTATAACGAGGTTTGGACGACAGAGCGTACTTTCACTGTTTAATTTTTAAAGTAATACACTGCATTCGATAAAAATAATGGTATCTTTGCATTCCATTATAACAGACAGCGTTTTATGAAGAAAAAATAATCAATACAGATATGGCAAAAGAAAAAATCATCCTTACGGGCGACCGCCCCACGGGACGCCTGCATATCGGACATTATGTAGGCTCATTAAGACGCAGAGTGGAGTTGCAGAACTCCGGACTGTATGACAAGACGTTCGTGTTCATAGCCGATGCACAAGCATTGACAGATAACATGGAAAACCCGGAAAAGGTACGTCAGAACGTTATCGAAGTAGCTCTCGACTATCTGGCTTGCGGATTGGATCCTACGAAGAGTACCATCTTTATCCAGTCACAGATTCCGGAATTGTGCGAACTGACATTCTATTATATGGACCTTGTCACCGTATCGCGCCTGCAACGTAACCCGACGGTAAAGACGGAAATCCAGATGCGCAACTTTGAAACAAGTATTCCGGTGGGGTTCTTCACCTACCCTATCAGCCAGGCTGCGGACATCACGGCGTTTCGCGCCACCACCGTTCCCGTTGGCGAAGATCAGGAACCGATGATTGAACAAGCCCGTGAAATCGTACGCCGCTTCAACTTTATCTACGGCGACACATTGGTAGAACCGGAAATCCTTCTGCCTGACAATGCAGCCTGTCTGCGTCTGCCGGGTACAGACGGAAAAGCCAAGATGAGTAAGTCTTTGGGAAACTGTATCTACCTTTCCGATACAGCCGACGAGATTCAGAAGAAAGTGAAGAGCATGTACACCGACCCCGATCATCTGCGCGTACAAGACCCGGGCAAGATTGAGGGAAATACCGTATTTACTTATTTGGACGCTTTCTGCCACCCCGAACACTTCGAACGTTACCTGCCCGACTATCCTTCTCTGGAAGAACTGAAAGCCCACTATCAACGTGGTGGTTTAGGCGATATGAAAGTGAAAGGCTTCCTCAACAATATCATGCAGGAAACGTTGGAGCCGATTCGTAACCGCCGCAAGGAATTCGAAAAAGATATTCCGGCTATCTACGATATGCTGAAGAAAGGCTGTGAAGCGGCACGCGAAACAGCCGCAGCGACATTGGACGACGTGCGTCGTGCCATGAAGATTAACTATTTCGATGATGCGGAACTTATCGCAGAGCAGGTAAAGAAATTCAGCGCGGAATAATCTCCGCGCGGCAAGGCATAAAAAAAAGAAGTTGTGTCAAAACGTTGGCACAACCTCTTTTATATTTTACAGTTCTGCTATATTTTCTTTGGGCTATGCTGCTTTTTCCTCATGCATTTGGCAACTGTAATGAACCCCTTTCCTTCTTTTATCAGTTTAGCACACATTTTTTTGATATTAAAGGCTATAGCAAAGAAAGCAAAGTCCATTGTA
>PPYE01597872.1_pt1 | contig 10998 bp, 7 predicted proteins | sample 1559881 | NCBI WGS metagenome assembly PPYE01 (sample SAMN08240022, study PRJNA423297) | Human gut metagenome, whole genome shotgun sequencing project.
TCCGAATGTGGTATACTGTAAAATATGATGCTCTGCACCGGTGCATACGGCGCCGCCCTGTGCACCGGTGCGCAGAAAAAGGGGGAAACAGCTTGAAACGCCTGTTTTGCGCGCTGGCCGCCGTGCTGGCTCTGGCCATGTGCGCTGCGCCTGCCATAAGGACGCAGGCGGCCGGGGCCGCCGCTTATTCCATCACCAGCTTCGAGGGCAGCGCCGTGCTGCACGAGAACGCCGTGCTGGATGTGACAGAAACTATCGTGGTGGATTTTTCTTCGCCCAGCCACGGCATTTACCGCGCCTTGCAGACCTCTCTTGTGCAGGAAAAGGCCACCGGCGGCGAGACGGTGCAGATGCCCTACAAGGCGCGCGTGACGGACGTTCAGGTGGACGGCGTGCCCTTCGAGACCTTCACCGAGGACGGCGTGTTCTTCATCCGCATCGGAGACGAGGACGAAACCGTCGCCGGCACGCAAGTATATACCCTGCGCTATTCCTATGACTTCGGGGCAGACCGCGTGCCTGAATACGACGAGTTCACCTATTCCCCAATCGGTGCAAACTGGGAGGTGCCCATTCAGAAGGCAAGCTGGCGCGTGCAGTTTGAAAAGCCCCTGCCGGAAAGCGCCGTGCAGGCCTTCACCGCGCAGGCGCAGCAGGCCGTCTCTGTAACGGTGAGCCAGGACGCCGCCAGCTTTGTGTGCGGCCAGCCCATCCAGCCCGGGCAGGACATTGTGCTGAGCACCATGCTGCCCGAGGGCTATTTTACAGGCGCCCGCCAGGCGCCGTGGGCCGCGGCCGCCGTTCTGCTGAGCCTTGCCGCTGCGGTGGCTGCGGCGGCGCTGGCCCGCGCGCTTGCGGCCCAGCGCACAGGCGTCTCGCCGCAGCTTTGCACAGCCCCGCCCCGGGGCGTCAGCGCCGCTGAGGTAGGCTATATCGTGGACAGCTGCGCAGACGACAGAGACCTGTTTGCGCTGGTGTATGAATTTGCCCAGCAGGGCCTGCTCTCCATTGAAATGCAGGGCAGCGAAAAGGCCCCGGAGGCCGTGCTGCACAAAGAGGCCGACATCCCTGAAACCGCGCCGGATTATCAGCGCACCTTCTTTCATGCACTGTTCCGCAACAGAAAAAGCTTCTCTTTTGCCCATGCGGACGAGCACTTTGCCCAGGGCCTTGCCAAGGCCAAAACGCAGCTTGCCCAGCACTTTGACGGTGAGAACAAGTTGTACCAGCCCGGCACGGCGGCTGCCTCGCTTGCGCTGCCTCTGCTGGCCGCCGGCCTGTTCCTGGCCGGCATGGTGCTGGCCGGCGGGCTTCTGCTGGCGAGCGGCACCGTGCTGGGGGCTGCCAGCGGCGTGTGCGCGCTGGGCGCCGCGCTGGTGGCGCACTTCGGCGTATACCGCTGGCGCTTTGCCTCGCGCGGCACGCGCCTTGCCTTCTCGGTTGGGGCGGGGCTCTTGTGGCTGGGCGCGGCAGTATGCGCGTTTTTCGCCTCGGCAACGGCCCTGCTGCCCATGTGGGCCGTTCTGGGCGCTGCGGCCCTTGTGCTGGCTGCGGCCGTGCTGGCGCCGCGCATTGTAAAGCCCACGGCCTATAACAACGAGGTAAGCGCACAGCTTTTGGGCCTGCGCGAATATATCGAGCAGGACGCCGCGGCGGGCGGCAGGCTGACGCCGGAGCAGGGCTGGGCTCTGCTGCCCTACGCCTATGTATTCGGCATGACAGAGGAATTCTGCGCCCGCTTTGAGGCGGACTGTGCCCCGGCATGGTATCTGTGCGCCTGGGGCTGGGGCCTGCACGGCCCCGCACATATGGGCCGCGCCATGCACGAGGGCTTCAACACTGCCATCCGCGAGGCCTATGCCGCACAGGCGCACAGCTCCGGCAGCAGCGGCGGCGGAGGAGCTTCCGGCGGCTTTTCCTCCGGCAGCTTCGGCGGCGGGGGCGGCGGCGCATGGTGATGCGCAGCGTGCGCTTCGAAGAATATAAATAAAGAAGATAAAACTGCGGAAGGGGGGCATGGCGTGTGCTGCTGTGCCTGCAGAAAGCTCTTTGGATATGTTTTTTATGCCTGATGGCCGGCCTGCTTGTGTGTGCGGCGCTTGCCATGCAGGATATTCTTTTCGTGCTGGCACTTGCCGCAGCGCTTGCCGCTATATTCTTTTGGGCCGCAAGGCATCTTGCGGCCCTCCAGCGCCCGCGGGCGCTGGAATGGCCGCTGCGCGCAGGCTATGCGCTGTTTTTTGTCCTGCTGTGTGTGTTCGGCCTGCTGGCCCTGCCAAGCCCCCATTCAGACCTTGCGGCTGTGTACGGCTCTGTTCCCGACGTGCTGGACGACTTTGTGCTGAACGGCGCATATGCCGATTATTTCATCTACTATTACAACAATCTTTTTCTGCTTTTGCTGCTCAGCGGCCTGTACGGCCTTGCCGGGCTGTTCGGCCTTGAGTTTGCGGGCAATGCCTCCATGGGGCTTGCGGTGGTGTTCTCGGCGGCGGTGCTGGCCTGTACAGTGATGCTGCTGTGCAAGCTGGCAGCACAGGCAGCCGGGCACGGCGGCCGGCGCGTGGAGGCTTTGGCCCTTTTGGTGTGCGCATTGTGCCTGCCCTTCTATTTTTACGCCCCTGTTTTTTACACGGATGCCTTCGCCATGTTCTTCCTTGTAGCCGAGGCATGGCTGCTTTTTCGCTTTTCACAGGGCGGCGGCCTGCCCGCTGCCGCCGCCTGCGGGGCTGTGGCCGGGCTGGGTGTGCTGATGAAGGGCACGCTGGCCGTGCCCGTGGTGGCGCTTGCCATTTCCATCTGCTTCATGGGCGGCCTGGCCGTGAAAAAGCGCCTTGCGGGGCTGGCTGTGCTTCTGGGGGCGCTCGCGCTGTGCACGGCTGTGCCCGCGTGGCTGGTGATGCACAGCGGCCTTGTAGATTTTTCGCGCTATGACGCGCTGGGCTTGCCGGTGGAGACGTGGATGTGCATGTCTGTGCATGGCGGCGGCGCCTATTGCCAGGACTGCGTGGACTATGCCCGCAGCTTTGCCACCATGGCCGCGCGCACCGAGGCCATGCGGGCGCGCCTTGCTGCGCTTTATCAAAGCTATTCCCTGCCGGAATTTCTGCGCTTTTCCGCCCTGAAAACGGCCACCGTGTGGTGCGACGGCAGCTACGAAGCGCTGCTGTATCTGAAGTGGCCGCTGCGGGCCAACGCCTTCAATGCTGTGTTCACCGGTTCGTGCCGCGGGTTCTGGGTGTGGTGCAACGCATATCTGGTGATGCTGTACGGCCTGAACCTTGCGGATGCGCTGGCCAGCCTGCGCCAAAAGGAATGGGACGTGCGGTTTTTCCTGCGTCTTTGCGTGTTCGGCCTGTTTTTGTACTTTTTCCTGATGGAGGCCGCCGCACGCCGCGCGCTGATGGTGCTGCCCGCGCTTTTGCTGGGCGCGGTGTGCACCCTGTGGCGCATGGCGGGCAAACAGGGCCGCAGACATGCAAATATCAAGATATAATATATAAGAGGATGGTAAAAATGTCTCGAGAAGAAGAATTCGATAAAATGATGGCGTCTCTGTTCGAGATGGCACGTTATATCTCGGTATATGAGAATACGCCCAGACGCTACCAGACTCAGAACCTGTATATGACAGAGGTACATGCCATAAGCCTGATAGCGCACAGAGAAGGGCTGAACCTCACGCAACTTGCAAAGCTTACCAACCGGACGAAAGGTGCCATTTCACAGATGATAGAAAAGCTGCGCAAGCGCGGCCTTGTGGATAAACGTCCCAGCGCCCAGAATGCAAGCGAGCTGCTTTTGCACCTGACGGATGACGGCTGGGCTGTATATCACTACCACCAGCAGATGGAACAGCGCATTTATCAAACATTTCTGGAAAGGATGCCCGCTTTTTCCAGCCAAGATTTTCACCGCTGTTTCGAGATTTTAGAGGGGATCAAGCAGGCCGCATCTTCCCGATGGAACAAAAAGTAGTAAATTTGCACAAATTCCCCTCTGAGAATGATGTAGTTATACCTATTGACAACTGCATATGCCGGGGATTAAGATAAAAGCAGGAAAAGAGTTTAGTGATTAAACTCATCGGCTGCCTTTTCCGGATGCGCAACCGGGAAAGGCATTCTTTCGGGCCCATCTGTTTAGTGATTAAACTCTATGGTCATGACAGACACACGGCGCCCCGTCAGGCCTCGGGGACACAAGGGTATTCTGAATTGTGAAAGGAGTATTTGAAGTATGGACAGTCAAAAGCAGGGCAATATGAAGCGGGAACTCAGCGTATTTTCCGTGATGGCTATTGCCGTAGGCGCCATGGTTGGTTCCGGTGTTTTCGCGCTGACGGGCATTGGTGTAAAGCGCGCTGGCCCGGCGGCTATTCTAGCGTTTTTTATCGCCGCATGCATCTCCATTGTCAGCTCCCTGCCGCAAATCATCGCAGTATCGGCCTGCCCGTGTGCCGGAGGATACTACAATTATATCAGCCGTTTTCTCAGCCCGACAGTGGGGTATTTTTACCAGTGGCAGCGTCTGGTGGGCACATTGTCCATTGCGCCCGTGGCTATTTCGTTCGGCCAATATGTACAGATAGTTTTTCCAAACGTGCCTGCAATGCTCCCTTCACTGTTGCTGATTGCGGCATTTTGCTGCATCAATTTGCTGAATGTGCGCACGATTGCAAAGTTCAACAATTATTTCGTATGCATCATGCTGGCGGCGCTGTTCAGCTTCGTCCTGTTCGGCGCACCGCATGTTGACCCCGCACGGTTGAGCAATTTTATGGAAAACGGCACGCAGGGTGTAGTGCTGGCCGTTGTGCTCTATATGTCTACCTACGGCTGCGCACCATTTGTTGCAAACCTCGGCTCTGAAATGAAAAACCCCCGCAAAAACGTCCCCCTTGCCATCATCGGCGGCACCTTTATCACAGCGGCCATTTATATGCTGGTGTGCTTCATCTATGTCACTACTTTCGATTACCATACAAACCCCGGTGCCGCTGTGGGTGATGTTGCCAAAACATTTATGCCCGCCCCCGCCTTCTGGTTCCTGATGATAGGCGGCGCACTGCTCGCCATTATGACCACCATGAATGCCAGCATCATGGCAACGGCGCGTTCCATGTGGTCCGGCGCAAGAGACGGCGTGTTCCCAAAATGGTTTGCCCTGCTGAATAAAAACGGTGTACCGGGCCGCATGGTGGTTTTTGTCTCAGTGCTGATTGCGCTGCCCGTTGTGACTGGTATGAGCATGGAATATGTCACCTATCTTTCCAGCGCCCCCAGCTTCCTGTTCAGCATGCTGATTCCCATCAGCACCCTGTTTATTCCCAAGCGTTTCCCGCATCTTTTCCAGAAGAGTTTCCTGCCCTTAAAGCGCCCGGCACATATTGCGCTTATCGTGGCGGTATGCGGCATCCTGATATATCTTTCCGGCAACTCGTTCCTTCAACTGACGCCCAAGGCTATTGTCTGCCTTGTCATTTATTACGGCCTTGTCGCGCTGAACCTCATTCGTGTGCGTGCGCAATACAGGAAAGATGGCAAGGAGTTTGGCGGGCTGAAAGCGGATTATGACCCCTACTGGGTGGAAGAAGAGGCCCGCCTGGCAGCGGAGGAAGAGGCTGCGCATATCGTTCAATAAGCCCACCGGCATAAAGGAAGGGATATTCTGATGAGTTGTTTTGACGAGAAACTGGACCGGCGCGGCACCAATTGCATGAAATGGGATGTGGCCGATAAAGCATTTGAAGCCGAGGACGTTATTCCCATGTGGGTGGCGGATATGGATTTTGCCACTCCCCGCGCCGTCACAGAAGCCATAATCCGCCGCGCCACGCATGGTGCGTTCGGTTACAATGTGGTTCCGCAGTCCTATTACGATTCCATTATCAACTGGATTGGCCGGCGCCATGATTGGCACATTGAAAAGGACTGGATTGTTTATACTCCGGGCGTAATCCCCGCCCTGTATTGGGCTGTCGGCGCATTTACAAAGCCGGGTGAAAAAGTTCTGGTGCAGTCGCCTGTATATTATGTGTTTTATAATGCTATTGCGGCCAGGAAGCGCGATGTTGTCTGCAATGAGCTGATGCGCACCGAGCATGGATACCGCATTGATTTTGAGGACCTGGAACAAAAGCTGGCTGACCCCAGCGTTACGCTGATGATTTTCTGCAGCCCGCATAACCCCGTTGGCCGGGTATGGACGCGGCAGGAGCTGGAACAGGTAAGCGACCTATGCCGCAAGCACCATGTTCTGCTTGTTTCAGACGAGATTCATTCCGACCTCGTGTGGAAGGGGCATAAGCATATCCCTATCGCGTCTGTCAGCCAAAACTCCGCCCAAAATACCATTACCTGCACAGCCCCATCCAAAACTTTCAACCTAGCAGGCCTTTCCACTGCAAACGCCATCATTCCAAACAAGGATATTCGAGACCGTTTCTGCGAGGAACGGCGCACCAGTGCAATACACGCCCCGGACACTTTCGGCATGGTTGCCCTGCAGGCCGCTTACGACCATGGCGAAGTATGGCTGGAAGACCTTCTGGAATATCTGGCGGAAAATTACGCCTGTCTGGAGACATACCTCGCGGAGCATATCCCGGAAATCAAGCCGCTCCGCCCGGAGGGCACCTATCTGATCTGGCTGGATTTCAGCGCCTTGAATATGAACAAGGAGGAACTGAAATCATTCTTAAACCGTGAGGCGCGCGTGGCCATGGATCAGGGGCCCTGGTTCGGTGCAGGCGGCGATGGTTTCGCCCGCATGAACATTGCGTGCCATCGCAGCACATTGCTGCAGGCCCTGGCACGTTTGGAAAATGCCATCCGCAACAGGGCGCCCAAATAGAGCTGGCTTCATAAAAAATATCCGGGGCGGCCGTCTGCCGTCCCATAGAAAAAGGGCGCCCGGCAGGGCGCCCTTTTTGTCACTGCTTTCCCATTTCCCGCGTGCGGGCAAAGGCCGCCGCCACGGCGTCCATGGCCGCGCCGCGCAGGCCCGCGCGCTCCAGCGCGTGCACGCCCGCAATGGTGCTGCCCGCAGGGCTGCACACCTCGTCCTTCAGCCGGCCGGGGTGGCGCCCGCTTTCCAGCGCCAGCGCCGCCGCGCCCAGCACGGCGCCTGCGGCGTACTTCTGCGCTTTGGCGCGGGGCACGCCGGCCTCCACCGCGCCGTCCGCCAGCGCCTCGATGAACATCTGCGCCCATGCGCCCACGCAGCCGGAGATGACGCTGCCAGCGTCCATCAGGCTCTCCTCTATCACGTCGAACTCACCCGCCGCCGCAAGCAGGGCGCACAGCTCGTCCGCCTGTGCCTCGCCGGCGTACTCATTTTTCACCACCAGCGTCATGCCCTTGCCGATGGCGCAGGGCGTGTTGGGCATAATGCGCACAATGGGGCAGGCAATGCCCGTCATTTCGGCAAGGCGCGCCAGTGAAAGGCCTGCCGCCATGCTGACAAGGCAGAAGGCGTCACCCTCCGCCTGCCGCCTGCGCAGCACGGGGGCTATCTCGGCCAGCAGGCCCGCCATCATCTGCGGCTTTACCCCCAGCAGGATATACTGCGCCTGCCCGGCGGCCTCGCTGTTGGAGGCCGCCACTGCGCAGCCGTACTTCTGCGCCAGCGCCTGCGCCTTCTGCGGCGTGCGGTTCGAAAGGATGCACGCGGTCCCGTGGCCGCCGTTTGCCGCGGCCGCCACCAGCGCGCCGCCCATGTTCCCCGTACCGAGGAACGCAAGTTTATACTGTGCCATCACATAGCCCCCTGTTTTCAGCGCGCGCAGCGCCATGCCGTGCGCGCCCGTATCTCCCGTGCGGCGCAGGGCCGCCCCCGCGCCTTACGGCTTTCATGATACCACATTCAGCCGGTGCGCGCCAGAGGCTTTGCACTTTTGTAAGGGCGCCTGTGCTGTGACAATGCGTTGCCGCCTTTTGTTTTCCGGCGCAGGCATGCTGCAAAATATGCCCAAAAGGCGCGGCCCCCGGCAGAACATGTGCATTTTGCACTTTTTCTGCCGCCGGGCAGCGTTGCGGCCTTTGAAAAAGCGCGCGCCCCGCACTTGGGGGAAAGTCAGGCCCCCGGCTAAGCCGAGGGCTTGCGTAAGCCCTGGCTGGAAGGACATACTGCCGGCAAGCCTCTCAAGAGGCGCTGACTTCTCTCTTGCATCACTTGCCCTGCCTTCTGTAAACGGGTTCTTCCCGTTGCGCGATACATCTTTTTGGTATTGAATACCGTCCCGCTTCGCTCGAAACTGACAGCGAAAGCCTTTTTACTCTCCACGGCACAGCTGCGGCTTGTCGTTTCGCTGACTGCGGCAGGGCCCCGGCTGCCTGCGCAGCCGGGGCCCTGCGGAAAGCGGCGCCGTGATGCGCCGGCTTCATTCAGTTCGCTTTGCTTTTGATGTACTCGTCAATGGCCCTGGCGGCGTGCTTGCCCGCGCCCATGGCCAGAATGACGGTGGCCGCGCCCGTCACCGCATCGCCGCCGGCATACACCGCCTCGCGGGTGGTGAGGCCGTCGTCGCCGTTGGTGATGATGCAGCCGTGGCTGTTCGTCTCAAGCCCCGGCGTGGTGGAGCGGATAAGCGGGTTGGGGCTGGTGCCGATAGACATAATCATGCAGTCCACGTCCAGCGTGAAGGTGCAGCCCTCTTTTGCCACAGGGCGGCGGCGGCCGGAGGCGTCGGGCTCGCCCAGCTCCATCTCCTGGCAGACCATGCCCTTTACATAGCCCTTGCCGTCATCCAGCACCTCGATGGGGTTCGAAAGCGTCTTGAAAATGATGCCCTCTTCCACAGCATGCTCCACCTCTTCCTTGCGGGCGGGCAGCTCTTCCATGCCGCGGCGGTATACGATATACACGTTTTCGGCGCCAAGGCGCTTTGCGCAGCGCGCGGCGTCCATAGCCACGTTGCCGCCGCCCACCACAGCCACGTTTTTCGCGTGCTGGATGGGTGTTTTCGAACCGTCCTTGTAAGCCTTCATCAGGTTGATGCGGGTGAGGAACTCGTTGGCGGAATACACGCCGTTCAGGCTTTCGCCGGGGATGCCCATGAAGCGGGGCAGGCCCGCGCCGCTGCCGATGAACACGGCCTCGTTGCCCATTTCAAACAGCTCGTCGATGGTGAGCGTGCGGCCGATAACCACATTCGTCTCCACATCCACGCCTATCTTCTTCAGGCCGTCTATCTCCTGGCGCACAATATCTTTGGGAAGGCGGAACTCGGGAATGCCGTACACCAGCACGCCGCCGGGCGTGTGCAGGGCTTCGTATACGGTGACCTTATAGCCCATCTTGGCAAGGTCGCCCGCAGCCGTCAGGCCGGACGGGCCGGAGCCGATGACGGCCACCTTGTGACCGTTGGAGGCGGGCATGGACGGCTCGCCCTTGAAGTGCTCGCGGTGCCAGTCGGCCACAAAGCGCTCCAGCCGGCCGATGCCCACAGATTCCGTCTTGATGCCGCGCACGCACTTGCCCTCGCACTGGTTTTCCTGCGGGCATACGCGGCCGCACACGGCGGGCAGCGCAGAGGATGCAGACAGCACCTCGAAGGCCCCCTCGAAATCCTCCTCAGCCACTTTGGCGATAAAGCCGGGAATGTCGATGCCCACCGGGCAGCCGGACACACACGGCTTATTCTTGCAGTGCAGGCAGCGCTTGGCCTCGTTCACAGCCATTTCGGCGGTGTAGCCCAGGGCCACCTCGGAAAAATTCTTGTTGCGCACCTCAGGGTCCTGCACGGGCATGGGGCACTTTTTCGGGTCCATATTCGGCATCTTATTCGACCTCCTTTTTCAAAAGGTTGCATTCCGCCTCGCGGGCATGGGCCTCAAAATCACGGTACATGCCGCCGCGGTGCATGGCCTCGTCAAAATCCACCTCATGGCCGTCGAAATCGGGGCCGTCCACACAGGCGAACTTCGTCTTACCGCCCACCGTCAGGCGGCAGCCGCCGCACATGCCGGTGCCGTCTATCATGATGGGGTTCATGGAAACCATGGTCTTGATGCCGTACTCCTTGGTGAGCTTGCACACGAATTTCATCATCACCAGCGGGCCGATGGCGATGACCTCATCGTACTGGTTGCCCTCTTTAATAAGGGCCTCCAGCGCGTTCGTCACAAGGCCTTTTTCGCCCCAGCTTCCGTCGTCGGACATTTTCACCACACGGTTCGAAACCGCCTCGAATTCCTCTTCCAGAATGACGAGGTCCTTCGAGCGGAAGCCCACGACGCTGTGCACCTCGGCGCCCAGCTCGTGCAGCTTTTTGGCGGTGGGGTAGGCAATGGCGCAGCCCACGCCGCCGCCCACCACGGCCACCTTTTTCAGCCCCTCCAGATGGCTGGGCGTGCCAAGCGGGCCCACGAAGTCGGCAATGCAGTCGCCCTCGTTCAGGGTGTTCAGCTCCATGGTGCCCGCGCCCACAATTTGAAAGATGATGGTGACAGCGCCCTTCTCGCGGTCGTAATCCGCTATGGTGAGGGGGATGCGCTCGCCGTCTTCGGTGGCGCGGAAGATAATAAACTGGCCCGGCTGCGCCTTGCGGGCAACCAGCGGCGCGTCCACAACCATCTTCGTCACGGTGGGGTTCAGAGCCTTTTTCTCAAGGATCTTGTACACTTTCTTCACTCCTTACTCTATTCAGAAAAAGCGAAGCCGTCCGCGGCGGCTCCGCTTCCTTTGCCCGAAAAGCCAATGCAGGGCGGCGGGGCTGTGCCCCGCCACCGCCTGCATTTGTTCGCATGTGAAGTTTTTAGCCTTTTGCTGTTTAGAAGTCGATCTCTTTGTCGTAGTACACGGCAAGCAGCAGCTTCTCCATCTCTTCCTGGCTGGGCTGACGGGGGTTAGAGCCCGTGCAGGCATCGCCGATGGCGTTGGCGGCCACCTCGGACAGCTTGTCGTTGAACTCCTTCTCGTCGATGATGCTCTTGTCGGCAATCACGCCGCCCTCGCCGTAGTTCTTGATGGCCAGAGGAATGTTCAGCTGCTTGT